>Ga0080064_1000649_pt1 | contig 85852 bp, 87 predicted proteins | sample Subgrocontami54m_FD_69260 | JGI IMG/M metagenome (GOLD analysis project Ga0080064, IMG submission 69260) | Subsurface groundwater microbial communities from S. Glens Falls, New York, USA - GMW46 contaminated, 5.4 m (SPADES assembly) (version 2) ... | reverse complement strand
GGATAAAGGATAGCCTTGGCTAAGGGAAGCTACGGTTGATGCATCAAGCCGAACGATACTGCATTGTGGCTTCCCCGACGGCGCCAGCGGCGCCCTTCGAGACCAGCGGGTGTCACGATCAACGCTGGTAGCGGCATTCGCGATGCCGCTTGGGACCGTGGTTGGCGCGGCGCCGCCACGAATCCCGCGCAAGTGCACCCGCCCAAGCTTAATCTGCTGTTTAGTCATACATATTCTTGAATATAGCGGGTGCGCCGTGTTATACTTCAAAGCTAGTCAAAATTCTTGGCTAAATTTAATCCGCCCCTCTTTAGGGTGCCCCTTGTGGGGTTATAAACGAGCCGGGCGGCTATGACCAACCCTAAACGGAGAAGTTTGAATGTCCACGACCATGCGTCAAATGCTGGAAGCGGGAGTGCATTTTGGCCACCAGACCCGCTTCTGGAACCCGAAGATGGCTCCTTTCATTTTCGGCCATCGCAACAAAATCCACATCGTCAACCTGGAAAAGACCCTGGTCATGTACCAGGAGGCGATGAAATTCGTGAAAAAGCTGTCTTCGAACAAGGGCACGATTCTGTTCGTCGGCACCAAGCGCCAGGCGCGCGAAATCATCAAGGAAGAGGCGCTGCGCTGCGGCGCGCCTTACGTCGACCATCGTTGGTTGGGCGGCATGCTGACCAACTTCAAGACCGTCAAGCAATCGATCAAGCGGTTGAAGGAGATGGAGGCGATGGTCGCCGACGGCAGCATCGAAAAACTTCCAAAAAAAGAGGCGTTGGGCATCCAGCGCGAGCTGGTCAAATTCGAGCGCAGCCTGGGCGGCATCAAGGATCTCACCGGCGTGCCGGATGCCCTGTTCATCATTGACGTCGGCTACCAGAAAGGCGCGGTGGTCGAGGCCAACAAGCTGGGTATACCGATTATCGGTGTGGTCGACACTAACCATTCGCCTGAAGGCATTACCCACGTGATCCCCGGCAACGACGATTCCAGCCGAGCCATCCGTCTGTACGCCCGCGGTGTGGCCGACGCGATTCTGGAAGGTCGCAATATGTCGGTGCAGGAGATCGTCGCAGGCGGCGGCGGCGACGAGTTCGTGGAAGTGGATACGCACGAAACATCGGCTGGCTGAGCCGGACCGGCAGTGCCACGCGACAGGGGCGCAAGCCCCTTTTTTTGAACTTCAAGAGGCTGTTTCAGGGTGACTGATACGGCCCCTGGCATAGGGAAACAGAAGGCAAATTTTTCCCTATGGTTTTGTAACGGACAGCAGGAGCGAATAAATGGCAGAAGTTACCGCAGCCATGGTAAGGGAGCTGCGCGAGATCACCGGTCTGGGCATGATGGAGTGCAAGAAAGCCCTGGTCGAGACCAGCGGCGACTTGAAATCCGCTGAGGACCTGTTGCGGGTGAAGAGCGGCGCCAAGGCAAACAAGGCCGCCGGACGCGTTGCGGCCGAAGGCGTGATCGGCGCGTATCTTTCCGATGACGGCAAGCTTGCCGCATTGGTGGAGGTCAATTGCGAAACCGATTTCGTGGCAAAGAACACTGATTTCCTGGGTTTCGCCTCAGCGCTGGCGCAACTGGTAGCAAAACATAATCCGGCCGATGTGGCGGCGCTCTCTGCGCTCAGCCTGGAGGGGGGCACGGTAGAGGCGAGGCGCCAGGCGCTGGTGCAAAAAATCGGCGAGAATCTAAGCCTCCGCCGCTTTCACCGCATCGAGACCGGAGCCAAGCTGGCCCTGTACCTGCACGGGGTCAAGATCGGCGTGCTGGTCGAGTTCGAGGGCGAAGGCGAAGTCGGCAAGGATCTCGCCATGCACATTGCTTTCGCCAAGCCACAGTTCATGTCCCGCGGCGAAGTGGATCCAACGGTGCTTGCGCGCGAGCGCGAGGTGCTGGTGGCACGCGCCAAGGAATCGGGCAAATCGGCGAATATTGCGGAAAAAATGGTCGCAGGCGGCCTGAACAAATTTCTCGGCGAAATCACTTTGCTCGGCCAAGCGTTCATCAAGGACGACAAGCTGACGGTGGAAAAGATGCTCGCCGCGAAGCATGCCAAGCTGATCAGCTACAAGTTTTTCGTCGTCGGCGCGGGCATAGAGAAGAAGTCCGGTGATTTCGCCGCCGAAGTGGCGGCACAGGCCAAAGCCGCCGCGGGTTGAGCGCCGTGCCCTCAACGCCAGCCTATAAACGCATCCTGCTCAAGCTCTCGGGCGAGGCCCTGATGGGCGAGGACGCCTATGGCATCAATCGAACGACCATAGACCGCATCGTCGCTGAAATCGCCGTAGTGGCCGCCATGGGCCTGGAGATTGCGGTGGTGATCGGCGGCGGCAACATTTTTCGCGGCGTCGCCCCCGCCGCCGCCGGGATGGACCGGGCCACGGCCGACTACATGGGCATGCTCGCCACCGTAATGAATGCGCTCGCCCTGCAGGACGCCATGCGCCGCGGCGGCCTGAACGGCCGGGTGCAATCGGCGCTCAACATCGAGCAGGTGGTGGAACCCTACATCCGCGGCAAGGCCATGCGCTACCTGGAAGAGGGCAAAATCGTCATTTTTGCCGCCGGTACCGGCAACCCGTTTTTTACCACCGACACGGCGGCGGCGCTGCGCGGCACCGAGATGGGCTGTGATATTGTGCTGAAGGCCACCAAAGTGGACGGAGTGTACAGCGCCGATCCGAGGACCAATCCGCAGGCGCGGCGCTATGCACGGGTCAGCTTCGACGACGCGATCAACCAGAACCTGAAGGTGATGGACGCGACGGCGCTGACCCTGTGTCGCGATCAGAAGCTGCCGATCAATGTGTTTAACATCTTCAAAGCAGGGGCGCTGAAACGCGTAGTGATGGGCGAAGACGAGGGAACGCTGGTACATAGCTGAGTGAGGGGTGACCATGATTGCCGATGTCAAGAAGACCGCCGAGCAGAAAATGCACAAGTCGCTCGAGGCGCTGAAAACCGATCTTGGCAAGGTGCGCACGGGGCGCGCCCATACCGGCATCCTCGACCACATCACGGTCGATTACTACGGCACGCAGATGCCGCTCAACCAGGTCGCCAACCTGACTCTGCTCGACGCGCGCACCATCGGCATCTCGCCCTGGGAAAAAAAGATGGGGGCGGTAATCGAAAAGGCGATCCGCGAGTCCGATCTCGGTCTCAACCCCTCCGCTCAGGGCGATCTCATCCGCGTGCCGATGCCGGCGCTGACTGAAGAGCGCCGCCGCGAACTGATCAAGGTGGTCAAGGGCGAGGGAGAGAACGCCAAGGTGGCGGTGAGAAACCTGCGGCGCGATGCTAATCACCACCTCAAGGAACTGCTCAGGCAGAAAGCCGTTTCCGAGGACGATGAACGCCGCGCGCAGGAGGAGATCCAGAAGCTTACCGACAAGTTCATTGCCGAGATCGATAAGCTGCTTGCCGCCAAAGAAACCGACCTGATGGCAGTCTGACTCGGGCAACTTCCAACACCGGAACGTCCATGGCCTCATTTTCCAGCTCGACACGCGACATCCCGCAGGTGAAGGAGATTCCGCGTCACATCGCCATCATCATGGATGGCAACGGACGCTGGGCCAAGCGACGCATGCTGCCGCGCGCGGCCGGCCACAAGCGCGGCGTGGAAATCGTGCGCGAAGTGGTTAAAGCTTGCGCGGCGCGGGGCGTCGAATACCTCACCCTGTTCGCGTTCAGTTCGGAGAACTGGCGCCGGCCGGCCGAAGAAGTGTCGATGCTGAAGCAGTTGTTCATCCTGGCGCTGGAGCGGGAGGCGGAAAAGCTGCACCGCAACGGCATACGCCTGCGCGTGGTGGGCGACCTCGCGCCCTTCGGCACGAAAATTACCGAGCTGGTTGCGCGCACCGAGCAACTGACGCGCGCCAATACGGGCATGACGCTGACCATCGCCGCCAATTATGGCGGTCGTTGGGATTTGTTGCAGGCCATGCAGCGCCTGATCGAGTCGCAGCCGCAACAGCACGGCGCATTCACTGAAGAGCAGCTGGCCAGTTGCCTCGCCATGGCGTACGCGCCCGAGCCGGACCTGTTCATTCGCACCGGCGGAGAGCAGCGCATCAGCAACTTTCTTCTGTGGCAGCTTGCCTACAGCGAATTCTATTTTACCGACACGCTCTGGCCCGACTTCGACGCCGCGGCCCTGGATCTGGCGATTGCGTCGTATCAGCGGCGCGAGCGCCGCTTCGGCCGCACCAGCGAGCAGGTCGAGGCCGCTGAAAAGTCGCCGCCCCCCAAGAAGGAGCTTGCCTGATTGTGCCAACCGGCCGGGCGCATTGACCGATGCTCAAGACGCGGGTCATTACAGCGCTGGTGTTGCTGCTCGTTTTTCTGGTGGCGCTGTTCTGGCTGCCGCAGCGCGCCTGGGCCGCATTCGCCGGCGTCCTGGTCGTCCCGGCTGCATGGGAATGGGGCAAGCTGATAAAGCTGTCGCGAGTCGGCTGCGGCCTGTATGTCCTCGTGGTCGCGGCAGTTTGCGCGGTGCTGTTTGGGTTGGCGCAGGGAGATACGCCGGGAGGCGCGGTCGTGCTGCAACCCGGCGGGCTGCAATTCGCAGTCTATCTTGGCGCAAGCCTGTTCTGGATGGTCGTGGTGCCCCTGTGGTTATGGCGTTCCTGGCTGCCCCGGGCACGCTGGCTGGCGGCACTGACCGGTCTTTTGGTGCTGGTGCCGACCTGGCTGGCGCTGGTCGAACTGCGCAACCTCGGTCCGGTGCTGTTGTTGCTGCTGATGTCGGTGGCGTGGATTTCGGACACTGCGGCCTATTTCGCCGGGCGCCGCTTCGGGCGGCACAAACTGGCGCCGTCGATCAGTCCGGGCAAGACTTGGGAAGGGGTTGTTGCGGCCGTACTGGCTGTGAGCCTGTACGCCGCGCTCTGGAGTTTGGTCGGGCAAGCGCATTTTCCGCACGCGCTCAAATCGATGCGCTTCGGGACATTCGGCATGTTGCTGTTTCTGTGGTTGCTCACCGCGATCGGCATTTACGGTGACTTGTTCGAATCGGCATTGAAGCGGCAGGCCGGGGTCAAGGATAGCGGCGCACTGCTGCCGGGCCACGGCGGGGTGCTTGATCGCATTGATGCCCTCACTGCAGTGCTGCCGGTTGCGGCTCTGGTATATCTGTCATGAGCCGGCTGCAGAATCTCACCATACTCGGGGCGACCGGTTCCATCGGGCTCAACACCCTCGATGTAGCGGCGCAGCATCCGCAACGTTTCCGCATATTTGCCCTGAGTGCAAATGAGCGTATCGATGCACTGGCCGAACTGTGTCTGCGCCACAAACCGCGCTACGCAGTGGTGGCGCATGCCGCGCAGGCCGGCTCACTGGGTGCGCGCCTTGACCCAGGCGCGACGCAAATCCTGATCGGCCCGCGGGGATTGGAACAGGTTGCGGCCGATCCCGAAACCGACTGCGTCATGGCGGCAATCGTCGGCGCGGCCGGCCTCGCACCCACCCTCGCCGCGGCGCGCGCCGGCAAGAAGTTGCTGCTGGCGAATAAGGAAGCTCTGGTGATGGCCGGGCCCATCTTCATGGACGCGGTGCGCACTCATCGTGCGACGCTGCTGCCCATCGACAGCGAGCACAATGCCATCTTCCAGTGCCTGCCCAATTTCCTCGCCGGTGACCTGGGCAGCCACGGCGTGCGGCGTGTGCTGTTGACCGCTTCCGGCGGACCGTTCCGCGAAACCGACCTGGCACGGCTGCAAAGCGTGACGCCGGATGAGGCCTGCGCCCATCCGAACTGGGTGATGGGGCGAAAGATCTCGGTGGATTCGGCCACCATGATGAACAAGGCGCTCGAAATCATCGAGGCGCACTGGCTGTTTGGAGCAACGCCTGAGCAAATTCAGGTGGTGATCCATCCGCAAAGCGTGGTGCATTCCATGGTCGAATACGCCGACGGCTCGGTCATCGCCCAGCTTGGGAATCCCGACATGCGCACGCCGATCGCGCACGCGCTGGCCTACCCTGAGCGGATTGAAGCGGGCGTGGGCTCGCTTGACTTGTCCCGTGTCGGCAGGCTCGATTTTGCGGCGCCGGATTTCGTGCGCTTTCCGGCGCTGCGGCTGGGGTATCGTGCCCTGGAGGAAGGCGGTACCAGCCCGGCGACGCTGAACGCCGCCAACGAAATTGCGGTCGCCGCCTTCCTCGATCGGCGGCTGCCGTTTCTTGCCATCACCGCGGTGATCGAGGCGGTGATGAATGAATTGCGCCCGCGCCCGCTGGCCAGCTTGGATGATGTGCTCGAGGCGGATGCCGCCGCGCGCCGGCACGCGGCGCTGCAGGTCGGGGCTATGACGGCCAAGGTATGAACCTGCTGCATACGATCGCCGCATTCGTGGTCGCGCTCGGAGCGCTCGTCATCGTGCACGAGTATGGCCACTACCTGGTCGCGCGGCTTTGCGGCATCAAGGTAATGCGCTTTTCGATCGGCTTCGGCCCGCCGTTGTGGAAGAAACGATTCGGCCGGGACGAGACCGAGTGGGTGGTAGCCGCGGTGCCGCTCGGCGGCTACGTCAAGTTGCTGGACGAACGCGAGGGCGAGGTGGCGCCAGAGGAGATCGGCCGCGCGTTCAACCGGCAGAACGTGTGGCGCCGCTATGCCGTCGTCGCTGCCGGGCCGCTCGCCAACTTTCTGTTCGCGATACTCCTTTACTGGCTGCTGTTCATGCACGGCGTGCAGGAAGCGCGGCCGGTGGTGGCTTTGCCGCCGTCGGGCACGCCCGCCGCCGGCGCTGGCTTCGAATCGGGCGAAACCGTACGCGCGATCAACGGCGAGCCGGTGACGTCCTGGCAGGACGTGCGCTGGCGCATGCTGCAACTCGCACTGGAGCGAGCGCAGGTGACGGTGGAAGTGCTCAACCGAAGCAACCAGCTCAACTGGCGCACGCTCGATTTGTCGCCCTTTGACGCGGAGCAGCTTGAAGGCGACACGCTGGCTTTGATCGGCTTGAAGCTCTATCGACCGGCAATCAGTCCGGTGATCGGCCAGATCGTGCCCGGCAGCGTGGCCGAACAGGCCGGCCTGCAAGCGGGTGATCGCATCCTTAGCGCGAGCGGCAAGCCCATCCTTTCGTGGGACGAATTGGTGGAACAGGTGCGGAGGCATCCAGCCCGCGAACTGCGCTTGACTTACCAGCGTGGAGGCGAACGCCGCGAGCTGACGCTCGTTCCCGAAGCGGTGCAGCAGAACGGTTCCGCGCTAGGGCGCATAGGCGCGGCGGCAAAGCTCGACCAGCAGGCATTAGACGAACTCGTTACCGTGGTACGCTATGGCGCCGCAAGCGCGCTGGCGAAGGCGGTAGAAAAGACTTGGGACACATCCGTGTTCAGTCTGCGAATGCTTGGGCGAATGCTGATCGGGCAGGTGTCATGGAAGAATCTCAGCGGACCGGTGACCATCGCCGATTATGCCGGTCAATCGGCGCAGCTCGGGCTTGTGTCGTATCTGAATTTCCTGGCGCTGATCAGCATCAGCCTCGGAGTGCTCAACCTGCTGCCGATTCCGTTATTGGATGGCGGACATTTGATGTATTATACGGTCGAAATTTTCAAAGGCAGCCCGGTATCGGATCAGATCATGGAAATCGGCCAGAAACTTGGGCTGACTCTGTTGCTGGTTCTGATGGCGTTTGCCTTCTATAACGATATTAATCGCTTGATTTCCGGCTAACCCTGAACATGATCAGACACCTCGCCGTCGCACTCATCTGCATCTGGGTCGGCGCCGCGCACGCATTCGATCCTTTCGTGGTGCGCGATATCCGCGTCGAAGGCATCCAGCGCATTGAGGCCGGTACGGTATTCAGCTATCTCCCGGTCAAGGTCGGTGAAACCATGACCGATGAAAAGGCCGCCGCGGCGATCAAGGCGCTGTTTGCGACCGGATTCTTCAAAGATGTGCGCCTGGAAGTCCAGCGCGATGTGCTGATCGTAATGGTCGAGGAACGCCCGGCCGTGTCGCAGATCGATTTCATCGGCAACAAAGAATTCGATAAGGAGGCATTGCGCAAGGGGCTGCGCGAAGCCGGCTTGGCCGAGGGGCGATCTCTAGACAAGGCGCTGCTCGATCAGGCCGAACAGGAGATCAAGCGCCAATACCTGGCGCGCGGGCGCTATGGCGCCAGCGTCGTCACCACGGTCACGCCGCTCGAGCGCAATCGCGTGGGCGTCAGTTTTTCCATCAACGAGGGCGATGTCACCAAGATTCGCCAGATCAATATCGTCGGCAACAAGGCATTCAAGGAAAAGGACCTGCTGCAATTGTTCCTGCTGCAGACGCCGGGGTGGCTGACCTGGTACACCAAGAACGATCAGTATTCGAAGCAGAAATTGTCCGGCGACCTGGAGACGTTGCGTTCACATTATCTCAACAACGGCTACCTCGAGTTCAACATCGATTCGACGCAAGTGTCGATCACCCCGGACAAGAAGGACATCTACATCACGATCAACCTCACCGAGGGCGAAAAATACACCGTCTCGGAGGTCAAGGTAGGCGGAGAGATGCTGCTGCCGGAGGCGGAAGTGCGGCGGCTGATCCAGTTGAAACCAGGCGAGACCTTCTCGCGCGAAAAGCTCAGCGAGAGCACCAAGAAAATCACCGATCGGCTGGGCAACGAGGGGTACGCTTTCGCCAACGCCAACGCGGTTCCCGAGTTGGACAAGACCGCCAAGCGGGTTGCATTGACCATAATGATCGATCCGGGGCGGCGGGTCTACGTGCGCCGCATCAGCATCTCGGGCAACACCCGAACCCGCGACGAGGTGATCCGGCGCGAGTTGCGCCAGCTCGAAGGCGCCTACTACGACGGCGACAAAATACAGAAATCGAAGCAACGGCTGGAGCGGCTGGGGTATTTTTCGGAAGTTGACGTGGACACGCCGGGCGTGCCGAACACCTCGGACCAGGTGGACGCGAATTTCAAGGTCAAGGAGAAATCGACCGGCAGTATCATGCTCGGTGCCGGCATTTCATCCACGGAAAAACTGGTGCTGAGTGGCTCGATCATGCAGCAGAACGTTTTTGGCAGCGGCAAACACATCGGCCTGCAACTCAACACCAGCAAGATCAGCAGGAACATCGGCTTGAGCTACACCGATCCCTACTACACCGTGGACGGCGTGAGCCGCGGCTTCGACCTCTACGATCGCCGCATCAACGCTTCTTTGCTGGGGTTGGGCTTTTACACCACTAACACGATCGGCGGAGGGGTGCGCTATGGCGTGCCGCTGACCGAGATAGATAATCTCGGCTTCGGTGTTGGCGCCGAAAACACCAAGATCGGTGTCGATCAGAGCAGTCCGCAAAGGTACCAGGATTTTGTCAACATCTTCGGCAACACTAACAGCGCGTTTCCGGGGACAATTGGTTGGGTACGCGACCAGCGCGACAGTGCCCATTCGCCGACCAAGGGTGTCTTGGTCCGGGCCAGCCTGGAAGCTGGACTGCCGGGGGGAACGCTGAAATACTATAAACTCACCGAGCAGGCGCAGTGGTATTACCCCATATCGCGCACTTATACGCTGATGCTCAACGGCGAGATCGGGGCAGCCAATGGCATGGGCGGAAAACCTTTGCCGTTTTACAAGAATTTGTATGCCGGTGGCGTCACCTCGGTGCGCGGCTACGATTCATTCTCCCTTGGCCCCCGTGATTCGCTCGGCGCCATCTTGGGCGGCAACAAGCGCCTGGTCGGAAACGCTGAAGTGCTGTTCCCGGTGCCCGGAACGGGCGTGGACCGTTCGATGCGGATGGGGGTGTTCCTCGATGCGGGTCAGGTATTCGGTGCAGATGAGAAAATGCGCATGTCGGATTTGCGCTATTCGACCGGCCTTTCGTTCAGTTGGGATTCGCCAATGGGGCCGTTGCGCCTCAGTTATGGCCATCCGCTGAATGCCAAACCGGAGGATCGGGTGCAGCACCTCCAGTTCCAGATGGGGCAGGTGTTTTAGGGTTTGAGGAGAGATCAGTTTGAAAAAAATCGTATTTGTCGCGTTGATTGCATTGGTAGGCAGCACGGCCGCCGCCGCCGCCGATTTCAAGATCGGGTTCGTCAACACCGAAAGGGTGTTCCGTGACGCCGCCCCGGCGGTGCGCGCGCAGAAGAAGATCGAGCAGGAATTCGCCAAGCGCGACCAGGAAATGCAGAAAATGGCCGAGCAGATTCGCAAGTTGCAGGAAAGCCTGGAGAAAAACGCGGTCACCATGCCGGAAACGGAGCGCCGCAACAAGGAGCGCGAATTCAGCGATCTGAACAAGGATTTCCAGCGCAAGCAGCGCGAATTCCGCGAGGATCTCAACCAGCGGCGCAACGAGGAACTGGCCGCGGTGCTCGAACGTGCAAACCGCACCATCAAGGCCATTGCCGAGGCCGAGAAATACGACATCATCTTCCAGGAGGCGGTCTACGCCAGTCCTCGCATCGACATCACTGACAAGGTGATCAAGGCACTGGAAGACAAGCCGGCAGGGAAATAGTCAGCGCCGATGGCTAAGGCCGAGAAATACCGCCTGGCCCAGATCGTCGAACGCTTTGGCGGTGAAATCCTCGGCGACCCGCAGACGCCGATAAGCCAGGTTGCAACGCTTGAGAGCGCCGGCGCACGCCACATCAGCTTTCTCGCCCACAGCAAATACCGCAAGCAGCTCGCCGGTACCCGCGCTGGCGCAGTCATTCTGGGCAGAGCCGATAGCGGCCTTACCAAGCTGCCGCGCATCGTTTGCGATGATCCCTATCTTTATTTCGCCAAGGTCTCGGCGCTGTTCAACCCGCCGCAAGCAGCCACGCCCGGGGTGCACAAGACCGCGGTCGTCGAACGTGGCACCACGGTCCCGGCCAGCGCCAGTATCGGTGCCGGGGCGTACGTCGGCCGCCGGGTCAAGCTGGGCAGGGGCGTGGTGATCGGGGCCGGTTGTCACCTCGGTGATGGAGTCGAGATCGGCGCCGCCAGCCGCCTGTACCCCCGCGTGACCATCTATCCGGGTTGCTGCCTGGGCCAGCGCGCGCTGGTGCACTCCGGCGCGGTGATCGGCGCCGACGGCTTCGGCATCGCGCAGGACGATGACACCTGGCGCAAGATCCCTCAGGTAGGCCGGGTGATGATCGGCAACGACGTCGAAATCGGCGCCAATACTTGCATCGACCGGGGTGCGCTGGATGACACTGTCGTCGCGGACGGGGTCAAGCTGGACAATCTAATCCAGATCGGGCACAACGTGCGCATCGGCGCGCATACTGTGATCGCCGGCTGCACCGGAATCGCCGGCAGCACGCGCATAGGAAAGCACTGCATGATCGGCGGTGCCGCCAGTATCGTGGGACACCTCGACATCGCCGATCGCGTCATCATCCATGCGGGCGCCGTGGTCACGAAGTCGATTGGGCGAGCTGGGACCTATGGCGGTCATCCGGCCGAGAACAGCCGCCGCTGGACGCGCAGTATGGCGCACCTGCGCCATCTGGACGCGCTGCACGAGCGGGTACGCCATATCGAGCAACAGCTGTCACTGCCGGAGGAGAAAGCTTGAACATCGAGGAAATCCTTGAATACCTGCCGCACCGCTACCCGTTCCTGCTCATAGATCGGGTGATCGAATGCGAACTGGGCAAGCGCATCCGGGCGCTGAAAAACGTCAGCGTCAACGAGCCCTATTTCAACGGCCATTTTCCGTATTACAAGGTCATGCCCGGCGTGCTCATCGTCGAAGCCATGGCGCAGGCGGCGGCGATCCTGTCGTTTCGTACCATGGGCATCAAACCGGACGACAAATCCGTTTACTACTTTGCCGGCATCGACAGGGCGCGATTCAAGAAGCCGGTGATGCCCGGTGACCAGCTGGTGCTGGAAGTGAGTATCGAGCGTACCGTGCGCTCAGTGGTGAAATACGCCGGCAAGGCTTACGTCGGCGATGTGCTGGTTGCCGAGGCGGAACTGCTCTGCACCCTGCGTCCGATATAATGCTTCACCCAAGTGCCATCATCCACCCCGGGGCCAGGCTGGGGGGGAACGTGAGCATTGGCGCCTACAGCATCGTCGGCGAGCATGTCGAGATCGGCGACGATACCCGGATAGGCCCGCACGTAGTAATCGAAGGCCATACCAGGATCGGCAGGAACAACCGCGTGTTCCAGTTCTGCTCGCTGGGAGCGGTGCCGCAGGACAAGAAATACGCGGACGAACCGACGCGCCTCGAGATCGGCGATGGCAATACGATACGCGAGTTTTGCACGCTCAATTGCGGCACCGCGCAGGACGCCGGCGTCACCCGCTTGGGGCACGACAACTGGATCATGGCCTATGTGCACCTGGCGCACGACTGCCAGGTCGGCGACCACACGATTTTTGCCAACAATGTCCAGCTTGCTGGTCACGTGCATGTTGGCGATCACGCCATACTCGGCGGTTTCACCGGCGTACACCAGTTCGCGCGCATTGGTGCCCACAGCTTTACCGCGATCGCCACGGTATTGGTGCACGACCTGCCGCCCTATGTGATGGCAGCGGGCGACACGGCCAAGCCCTACGGCATCAACGTCGAGGGGCTGCGCCGGCGCGGTTTCTCGGCCGAGGCCATGGCCGCGATCAAGCGCGCCTACAAGACTCTTTACAAATCCGGCCTGACCTTGGATCAAGCCAAGGCGCGGCTTTCCGAACAAGCCAAGACCTGCGCTGAAATCGGCGTGCTCACCGAATTTCTGCAGGGCTGCACCCGCGGGATCGTGCGCTGACGTGATCGGACGGCAGGTTACCATCGGCATGGTCGCCGGCGAGGCCTCGGGCGACCTGCTTGGGGCGCATTTGATGGCGGCACTGCACGCGCATCTGGCGGGCGCCAGGTTCATCGGCATCGGCGGCCCCGAAATGCAGTCCAAAGGCCTCGTTGCCCTGTTTCCGATGGAACGCCTGGCGGTGCGCGGCTATGCCGAGGTGCTGCGGCATTATCCGGGCCTCGCGTGGATGCGACGCAAGCTGCGCCGGGCCTTGCTCGAAGCACGACCGCAGCTGTTCATAGGCGTGGATGCGCCCGATTTCAATCTGGGTCTGGAAGCCGGTCTGAAGCGCGCCGGCATACCGGTCGTGCACTACGTAAGCCCCTCAATCTGGGCCTGGCGCGGCGGCCGCATCGGCGCCATTGCGCACTCGGTCGATCACGTGCTGACGCTGTTTCCCTTCGAACAGACGATTTACCGCAAGGCAGGCGTTGCCGCGACCTTTGTCGGCCATCCGCTCGCCGACATGATTCCGGAGGAAGACCAGACTGCCAGCACGCGCCTGCAACTCAAGATCGCGCCGGAGCGCAAAGTGATCGCGCTCCTGCCGGGCAGCCGCCGGTCCGAATTGCGCTACATGGCGGACACCTTCATTGCGACGGCCAGGCTGCTGGCGCAAAGAATAGAGAATCCCCTGTTCCTGGTTCCGCTGGTCAGCCGCGAAACGCGCGAGATTTTCGAGGCCGCACTGTACCGGGCCGACGCGGTCGAACTGCCGCTGACAATTCTCTTCGGCCACGCCCGGGATGCGCTCGCCGCCGCCGACGTCGCGCTCGTGGCCAGCGGAACCGCGACCCTGGAGGCGGCGTTGCTGAAAAAGCCCATGGTCATTGCCTATAAGATGGCCGGGGCAAGCTTTCAGCTGATGCGGCGCATGGGCTATCTGCCTTACGTCGGCCTGCCCAACATCCTGGCCGGAGAATTCGTGGTGCCGGAGTTGCTGCAGCACGACGCCACTCCGGAAAACCTGGCGCAGGCCTTGCTCAATTCGCTCAACGACACCGTGGTGCGCGAGCGCATCCCGCAGCGCTTTGCCGCCATTCACCGCCAGCTGAAATGCAACGCTGCGGAGCAGGCCGCCAGGGCGGTGCTGCCATTGCTCGTGGCTCGTGGCTCGTGATTCGTGGTTCGAACAACGAACCACGAATCACGAACCACCGCGGTCGAGGGAGGTTGTATGCATTTCGTGTGCGGCGTGGACGAAGCGGGGCGGGGGCCACTTGCCGGCCCGGTCTACGCCGCTGCGGTGATCCTCGACCCCACCTGGCACATAGCCGGCTTGGCGGATTCCAAGGTTCTGTCCGCGTCCCGGCGTCTGGAACTGGCCGGGCAGATACGCCTGCACGCACTTGCCTGGGCGATCGCCTCGGCGTCGGTGGCCGAGATCGACGCGATCAACATCCTGCAAGCCAGCCTGCTCGCGATGCGCCGCGCGGTGGAGCAATTGAGCGTCGCACCGGGCGAAGTCCTGGTCGATGGCAACCAGTGTCCTGTCGTCGGCTATCCGGTCAGAGCCATCGTCAAGGGCGACAGCAAGATAGCCGCGATTTCTGCCGCCTCGATCCTGGCCAAGACCGCGCGCGACGCGGAAATGCTGCGCCTGCACCAACTCTACCCGCAATACGGTCTGGATCGGCACAAGGGCTATCCGACTGCCGCTCATTTTGCGGCGCTGGAGCGGTACGGCGTCGGCGAAATCCACCGCCGCAGCTATGCGCCGATACGCCGGCTGCTCGAAGGTCGAAACAATTCCCAATAGGGGCAGGGCGATCCGCGATGCTCAGGCGAAATCCCGCAGCAGGCGCATCAGGTTGGCTTGCTCGCTTTGCGGCCGGAACAGGTGCCGCCGCGCCGCAATGTCGCGCTTGAGCGACTGGTAATACGCCTGGTGCCGCGTCGCCTTGGTCAGCAGTTTGGCCAGCGCCGTTTCATCCCCCGGGGGGAAATAGCCGGGGTAGCCCGAGCCCAGCATGCCGATATTGCCGGCAATGGCGGACGCGAGCACCGGCACGCCGGCGCACACTGCCTCCGCGATCGCGTTGGCGCCGCCTTCCATATGCGAACTGATCACCATCAGGTGGCTGCGGCAAAGCCAGCGCAGCGCGCGCCAGTGCGGCAGGCTGCCGAGCCAGCGGTAGCGCGGTTCGTGGACCATCAGGGTGTTCGCCTGTGCCGCCAGCGCCGGCGACATGGCTTTACCCAGATGCAACAGCTCAATCTTTTCCTCCGGCGGGATGAGTTGCAGCGCCAGCGCGGCGCGGAAAGGATCTTTTTCCTCGCGCAGGTGACCAAGAACGCAAACGCGGAACATTTTCTTGGGCGGAATCGCCCGTGTCTTCACCTGCGCCGACTGATAGATCACGCGGGTCTTGGCGCGCAATTGACGCGGCAATTCCTTCAACCCCTCGTCTTGCAGCACCACCAGCCGCTGCGCCAGCTTCATCGACAGCTGCGCGCCGCTGTCATAGCGTATGTCGCGATAAAGATCGGTTCCGGTGAGCACCACGACCAGGTTGCCCTGGGGATGCGCCTGACGATAACGCAGGACGGACGCGTGGCTGCGGCGCGCATGCAGCGCGAAGAGAACGTCGGCCGGCGCTGCATCCCATTCGCTAGCCACGCTGACTTTGTGCCCGGCCGCGCGCAGCATCGCGGCCCAGCGCTGCGCCGTGTGCCGGTTGCCCGTGCGCGAGCCGGCGGCCGCCGGCGTGACTATTGCAATTTTCACCTTGATGGTTCCCGCTTGGCAGGTTGTTGAAAAACTCTTTTCCTCAGAGACTTGTCGCACGATCGTGGAATGGCTTCGCTTTCAACAGCCTCTGGTTTGGGGATCGATAAGGGGGTGTGCCCTCTTTTTCAACACCCTGTTAGACTGGTCGCGCTGTCATTCTATTCGAGCATGAGCATCTTAGAGCAATTCGATACCGCGGAACAGGCGGCGCAGTTGAGCGCGAGCCGCGCACGCTCGCGCGCGCTGACGCTGGATCTCCGCGGGGAGCAATGGATTGGCCCGCGCTTGCCCATCGTCAATCCTGTTTTGTGGGAACTCGGCCACATCGCCTGGTTCCAGGAGCGCTGGTGCCTGCGCTGGCGCGGCGAAGGCACGCTCGCGGCCTCGGTGCTGCCTGAAGCCGATGCCCTGTACGACTCGACCGCGATTGCGCATGACCTGCGCTGGGATTTGCCGCTGCCGGTCCTCGAGGCCACGCTCGCCTACCAGGACCGAGTGCGGGATCTGGTGCAAGAGCGCATGCAGCGCGAACCCGACAACTCGAGTCTGGCTTATTTCGTGCAACTGGCCGTATTTCACGAGGATATGCACGCGGAGGCGTTTCATTACACGCGCCAGACCCTGGCGTATGCGGTGCCGCAGTTGCCCCTTCGGGACGCGGACGGAGCCGCCGGTGTATCGGCGGAGTCGGAAGGAGATGCCTCTATCCCCGGCGGGCGTTACCTGCTTGGGGCGGGTCGCGAGCCAGCATTTGTGTTCGACAATGAAAAATGGGAGCACCCGGTCGAAGTCCGGCCGTTCCATATCGCGCGTTGCGTCGTCAGCAACGCCCAATACGCTGAATTCGTGGAGGAACGTGGCTATCTGCGGCCTGAGTTCTGGTCCGAAGCGGGTTGGCGCTGGTTGCAGCAGGGCGGGGCACAGGCGCCGCGCTATTGGCGCAGGCAGGAGGGTCTGTGGCAGCAGCGGCGCTTCGACGCATGGGTGCCGCTGCCATTGCGCGAGCCGGTCATCCATGTGAACTGGCATGAGGCGCAGGCTTATTGCGGCTACGCCGGCCGGCGCCTGCCGAGCGAGGCAGAATGGGAAATAGCGGCGGTCGACTCCGGCACGGGAGCGAAGCATCGCTATCCGTGGGGCGATGCCACGCCCGACGCCTGGCGCGCAAATCTGGAGGGCAGCGCTCTGGCGCCGGTCGATGCGCTGCCGGCGGGAGCGAGCGCGTACGGCTGCCGCCAGCTGATCGGTAACGTGTGGGAGTGGACCGGCACGACTTTTGGCCCCTATCCCGGCTTCGAGCCGGATCCCTACAAGGAATACTCCCAGCCCTGGTTCGGCACGCACAAGGTATTGCGCGGCGGCAGTTTTGCCACGCCGGCGCGCCTGATCCGCAATACCTGGCGCAATTTCTATACGCCGGAACGCTACGACATATTCGCCGGATTCCGCACGTGCGCGATCGGGACCTGAAGCTGATACGCTCGCGCGATAACCCGCGCTTCAAGGCGCTGCGCGAGCTCGCCACCTCCGCGCGCGAGCGGCGCAAAGCGGGCCTGGCGCTGCTGGACGGCGCGCATCTGATCGCGGCCTACCGTGCGAGCGGCGGCGTGCCGGAGCAGCTGATTCTCAGCGACAGCGGCATGGCCAATGCGGAAGCCGCGCAGCTCGCGGCGGGCGCGTCCGTGCAAGGCGCGCTGGTGCTCTCCGATGCCCTGTTCAACGACGTCGCCCAGGTCGCGACGCCGACTGGCATCGTCGCATTGATACGCACGCCCAAACCGGGCCCGCTGCCCGGCAGGATCGAGCGCTGCGTGATGCTGGAAAACATCCAGGACGCGGGCAACCTCGGCTCGATCCTGCGCAGCACTGCGGCAGCGGGCATTGCCACAGTCCTGCTATCCCAAGCTTGTGCCTTCCCCTGGTCGCCAAAGGTACTGCGCGCCGGGATGGGCGCGCATTTCAGCCTCGACATTTACGACAACGCCGATCTCGCGGCTGCCGTGCACCGGCTTTCGGGCCGGCTGATCTGCGCCAGCGGCCATGCCCGCAAATCGCTTTACCAAGCCGATTTACGCGGCCCGCTGGCGTGGGTGTTCGGTAACGAAGGTTCAGGCGTGAGCCCCGAGTTGAGCGCCGCCGCGGCCGAGCAGGTGCGCATTCCGATGCCTGGGAAGACCGAGTCGCTTAACGTCGCGGCGGCTGCGGCGATCTGCCTGTTCGAGCAAGTCCGGCAGCGAGGTTAAGGACCGCCCGCGCTAGGATTTGCTTTTTGAACGCATCAGACGCTGTTTCTCCCGGTCCCAATCGCGCTTTTTCTCGGTTTCGCGTTTGTCGTGCTGCTTCTTGCCGCGGGCAAGGCCGATTTCGATCTTTATTCTGCCGTTCTTGTAATGCATGTCCAGCGGCACCAGGGTGTAGCCAGCGCGCTCCACCTTGCCGATCAGGTGCTGGATCTCCTCGCCATGGAGCAACAGCTTGCGCGTGCGCACGGGGTCCGGATGAATGTGGGTCGAGGCCGTGAGCAGGGCGCTGATGTGGCCGCCGACCATGTAGATCTCCCCGCCGCGGACAAGCACATAGGCGTCCTTGAGCTGCACCCGCCCGGCGCGAATGGCTTTGGCCTCCCAGCCTTCCAGCACCAGGCCGGCTTCATAGCGCTCCTCGATGAAGTAATCGTGAAAGGCTTTTTTGTTCTGCGCGATCGTCATGGGAGCAGTATTGGTACAATCCGATAATTTTAACAGCTGCGCCGCGTCTTCATGGCCATAGTGGAAAAATCAGTTCTGGTCGGCCATAGCGCGGCCCAGATGTACGCCTTGGTCGCGGATGTCGAGGCTTATCCGCAGTTTCTGCCCTGGTGCAGCGGCACCGAGGTAAAGCAGCTCGACGCGCACCGGGCCGCGGCCACGCTGCATGTCAACTATCACGGCCTGCGCCTTCACTTCACCACCGAGAACCAGATGGACGCGGGAGCCTTGATCGATATGAGGCTGGTCAAGGGTCCGTTCAAGCACCTGGACGGCTTCTGGCGCTTCGTCCCGCTATCGCAGCAGGCGTGCAAAATCGAATTCCGCTTGAGCTACGAACTATCGGGCAAGCTGATGGAAAAATTGGCCGGGCCGGTGTTCAGCCACATCGCCAACACCTTGGTCGAAGCCTTCGTCAAGCGGGCCGTGACTCTGTACGGACCGGGATGAGCATGCGGGTCGAGGTACTCTATGCGTTGCCGCACAAGCAGGAGCGCGTATTGCTGGATCTGCCGCCCGACAGCACCGTGCTGGACGCAGTTCAGGCGAGCGGCTTGCTGCAGCGCCTGCCGCAGATCGAGTTCGGCCACCTAGGGGTGTGGGGCAGGGCGGTCACTCCGGAAACCCGATTGCGCGACCGGGACCGGGTGGAGATCTACCGGCGTCTGATTGCAGATCCCAAGGAAGTTCGACGCGAGCGCGCCGCAAAGACCCGCAAATAAGTTCTAATTGCACGCTGCAGCAGCTTCCTGCTGCGCCTTGGCCGTTTCCTGTGCAATCTGCTGATCGTCCAGAAACGCGCGCTCGCCTTTTTCGTCGATACGCATCTGGCGCCCGCCTATCTGCAGATTAGCGACGGCCGCCGTGGCGCGCTTGCAGTTCTCTGCCTTGTCGCGTGCTTGCGCCTGCTTCTTTCCTTCGTCCTCCTGCGCCTTGGCCGCATCCAACTGGCGCTTGCGGAAGGCTTGCTCCTGCTCGGCGGCCGTCTTGGGCCCGGCCTTGGCCGCATCCTTCTGTGTCCCGCCCTTGGCCTCGCTTGGCGCGGGTGCGCTGGCGGCGGGGGCAGGCGCGCGCAGCTTTTCCGTCTTGATGTTGCTCGGCGGGGGCTTGTCCGAATACTGCACTTTCCCGTTCGAATCCACCCATTTGTACATCTGCGCAGATGCGGGCAGGGCCAGACACAGCGCGAGCGCTATTGCCACCGAAAGTCGTTTCATGCGGGCACACCTTCCATTGCTCAATTAATTCAAAAATAACGGCTTTCCGCCGCCACGTCAAATACGCTTAACGCGCCAACCCGGTTCCGGTTTCAGGCGCGGTTTATTTGCCGACCCGGGACAGGCGCGTATAATGTCGCTTTGCGGCCAGGAGTTTTACCATGCGCGTCATTCAGAAAGCGCTGACCTTCGACGATGTCCTGCTCGTCCCCGCCCATTCGACCGTCCTCCCGCGCGATGTTTCCCTCAACACCCGGCTGACGCGCAAGATCAAGCTCAATATCCCGCTGGTGTCGGCGGCGATGGACACGGTCACGGAAGCGCGGCTGGCGATCGCCATCGCCCAGGAGGGCGGAATCGGCATAATCCACAAGAACCTTAACCCGAAAGCGCAGGCGGCCGAGGTGCTGAAGGTCAAGCGCTTCGAGTCGGGCGTGCTGCGCGATCCGATGACGGTTACACCGGACATCACGGTGCGCGAACTGCTCGCGCTGACGCAGCAGTACAAGGTATCGGGCTTTCCCGTGGTCGATCAGGGCAAGGTGGTCGGCATAGTCACCAACCGCGACTACCGCTTCGAAACCAATCTGGACGCCCCGGTACGCACTATCATGACCCCGCGCGAGCGCCTGATCTTTGTCACGGAAAGCGCCAGCCCCGAGGAAGCGCGCGCGTTGCTGCACAAGCACCGCCTGGAGCGCGTTCTGGTGGTCAACGACGGTTTCGCGCTGCGCGGTCTGGTGACGGTGAAGGACATCCTCAAGGCGACCGAGCATCCGCTCGCCAGCAAGGATGAACAAGGCAAGCTGCTGGTCGGCGCAGCAGTGGGTGTGGGCGAGGGCACGGAGGAGCGCATCGAGCATCTGGTCGAGGCCGGCGCCGACGTGATCGTGGTCGATACGGCGCACGGTCACGCCCAGGGTGTGCTCGACCGTGTGCGCTGGGTCAAGAAAAATTTCCCGAAGGTGGAAGTCATCGGCGGCAACATCGCCACGACTTCCGGCGCCAAAGCCCTGGTCGATCATGGCGCCGACGGCATCAAGGTAGGTATTGGCCCGGGGTCCATTTGCACCACGCGGGTCATCGCCGGCGTTGGCGTGCCTCAGATCTCCGCGATCCAGAATGTGTACGCGGCGCTGAAGGACAGCGATGTGCCGTTCATCGCCGACGGCGGCATCCGTTACTCGGGCGATGTCGCCAAGGCGGTCGCGGCCGGCGCGGACGCCGTGATGATGGGCAGCATATTCGCCGGCACCGAAGAGGCACCGGGGGAGACCATTCTCTACCAGGGCCGCTCCTACAAACTCTATCGCGGCATGGGCTCGCTCAGCGCCATGCAGGACGGCGCCGCCGACCGCTATTTTCAGGATCCAGCCAACAATGCCGACAAGCTCGTCGCCGAGGGCATCGAGGGGCGCGTGCCCTACAAAGGCAGCGTGGTCAGCATCATTTTTCAGATGGTCGGAGGTCTGCGCGCCAGCATGGGCTACTGCGGCTGCGCCACCATTGAAGACATGCGCACCAGGACCGAATTCGTCGAGATCACGTCGGCGGGCATGCGCGAATCGCACGTGCACGACGTGCAGATCGTCAAAGAGGCCCCAAATTATCAGGTCGAATGACCTTGTCGACTCTACGACCCGACTCTACGACCAAGGGCCGATCGTGCCTCAACCAGCACGACCGGCCTTATCATTTGTGAAGGCTAGACGATGCATCAGAAAATCCTGATCCTCGATTTCGGCGCCCAGTACACGCAACTGATTGCGCGCCGCGTGCGTGAAGCGCGGGTTTACTGCGAAATTCATCCCTACGACGTCAGCGACCAGTTCGTGCGCGACTTCGGCGCCAAGGGCGTGATTCTCTCCGGCAGCCATATGTCGGTGACCGAGGACACGACGGCGCGCTCGCCGCAGGCGGTATTCGAACTCGGCGTGCCGGTGCTGGGCATCTGTTATGGCATGCAGATCATGGCCGGACAACTCGGCGGCAAGGTCGAAGCGGGCAAGGTGCGCGAGTTCGGTTATGCCGAGGTGCGCGCCCGGGGTCACACGCGCCTGCTCGACGGCATCGAGGATTTCCGCACGCCCGAGGGCCACGGAATGCTCAAAGTTTGGATGAGCCACGGCGACAAAGTCACCCGGATGCCGGCAGGCTTCAAGCTCATGGCTTCCACCGACTCCTGCCCGATCGCCGCCATGGCCGACGAAGAGCGCGGTTTTTACGCGGTGCAATTCCATCCCGAGGTCACGCACACGCTTCAAGGCGCGGCCGTCCTCAGGCGCTTCGTCAACGACATCTGCAGTTGCGCCGGCGACTGGAACATGCCCGATTATGTGTCCGAGGCGATCGCCCGGATACGCGAGCAGGTAGGCGCGAACGAGGTGATCCTGGGGCTTTCGGGCGGAGTCGATTCGTCGGTCGCCGCCGCGCTGATCCACCGTGCCATCGGCAAGCAGCTTACCTGCGTCTTCGTCGACCACGGGCTGCTGCGGCTGAACGAGGCCGAAGAGGTAATGGCGACCTTCGCCAGGAGCCTCGGCGTCAAGGTGATCCATGTCGATGCCAGCACCGAATTCATGGGCAAGCTCGCCGGCGTCGCCGACCCGGAACAGAAACGCAAGATCATCGGCCGCGAATTCGTCGAAGTGTTCCAGCGCGAGGCGGCGAAGATCAAGAACGCCAAATGGCTGGCGCAGGGCACCATCTACCCCGACGTGATCGAGTCTGCGGGCGCCAAAACCAAGAAAGCGGCCAGCATCAAGTCGCACCACAACGTCGGCGGCCTGCCCGACACCCTGCACCTGAAACTGCTGGAGCCGTTGCGCGAGCTGTTCAAGGACGAAGTGCGCGAGCTCGGCGTCGCGCTCGGCCTGCCGCATGACATGGTCTACCGCCATCCGTTCCCGGGGCCGGGGCTGGGCGTGCGCATCCTGGGCGAGGTGAAGCATGAATACGCCGACCTGCTGCGCCGCGCCGACGCCATTTTCATCGAAGAACTGCGCGCGGCCCGCGATGCCGACGGGCAAAGCTGGTACGACAAGACCTCCCAGGCATTCGCCGTATTCCTGCCGGTGAAAGCGGTAGGCGTGATGGGCGATGGCCGCACCTACGAATACGTGGTGGCACTGCGTGCGGTGCAGACGCAGGACTTCATGACGGCGCACTGGGCGCACCTGCCGCACGAGTTGCTGGGCAAAGTCTCGAACCGCATCATCAACGAGGTTCGCGGCATCAATCGCGTGGTGTATGACATCTGCGGCAAGCCGCCGGCGACCATCGAGTGGGAGTGAGTTTCGCGGACTATCGCCGACTTTCGGGAACTATCGAAAAACGGCCCGAGAGGCACTCAAGTCATCGATCTCCAAAGGAAAGATCCTCAACGAGGAGGGCTGACTGCTTTCCGGGACTTTCGGTATCTATCGCTCGCAAGCCGTACATTTTGACGGTAAACCTGACGGTAAACGTTTGGCAGTCAACCGATGAATTTGGTGTACCGTCAGGCCGGTTGGATCTGTGACGGTAAAAACCGCGAGCAAAGCCGTGCATCCATGCGGGCATACGAAAGATCGGCACAAAATAATCGAATGACGGTAAATCGGCGAGCCCCCCTGTAGAGGAGCCACGAGCGCGCAAGCAACGTTTGCGTCCGGTCAGCGTCGCCCCGTGTAACGTGTGCACGGGGAGTCCCAAGAGAGCTACGATGTGCCATCTGTACTCCGCAATAATTCGCGTTGTGGATTGGAATCCCGTCATTGGCTCGGGGCGGGGGTCGCTGTGCGCTCGAAATCCGTTTTGGGAGGACTGCATCACGAGTATTGCTTGGCACCCGTTGGAACTTGATCGGGCCTGAGTGATGGACAAGTGCTGAGATTTGTAGAAGTGATAACAACGCGAATTCTTGCGGAGTACTGTTTACACAGCCCGTGCCTTTTGCTGTACCGCTTCTTGACTATCCGCATACCGCTGAGCTATCGAGTAGAACACGGTGTCGATTGCGAGAAACGCATCGACCATCTCGGGGTCAAAATGCGATCCGCGCCCCTTCTTGATGATGTCTACGGCCTTCTCATGCGGCATGGGTTCCTTGTATACGCGTCTGCTGATCAGCGCATCGTACACGTCAGCGACCGCCATGAGGCGCGCCGAAATAGGAATGCTATCGCCCTTCAGGCCCTCGGGATAACCCGAACCATCCCATTTCTCTTGGTGTGAATATGCGATTTCGCGAGCGCACTGCAGGAAGGAATTGGGCGAGCCGAGCAGCTTCTCGGAAGCGACAATAGCGTCACGACCAAGCGTCGTATGCATTTTCATGATCTCGAACTCTTCCGGCGTGAGCTTGCCGGGCTTGAGCAATATCTTATCCGGGATTCCCACCTTACCAATGTCATGCAAGGGCGCCGATTTGTAGAGGACTTTTATCTGCTCTTTGGACAGGTAATTTAAGAACTTACCGCTCTCGCACAACTGCATGGCGAGCGCCTGAACATAATTCTGTGTGCGGCGTATGTGATTCCCCGTCTCGTTGTCGCGCGTCTCGGCCAGCGACGCCATAGCCATGATCGTGACATCCTGTATGGTCGAGATCTCCTCGGTGCGTCTCTGGACTTCGGATTCAAGAAACGCATTCTTGTCCCTCAAGAAATCCGCCGCGGCCTTTAAAGTCAGATGTGTATGCACCCGCGCGAGCAAAATCGGCGGACTGATCGGCTTCGTGATGTAGTCCACCGCGCCCAATTTGAAGCCCATTTGTTCGTCCTCCACCTCGCTCCGGGCGGTAAGAAAGATGATGGGTATGTCGGCCGTGGGCGGGCCGGATTTCAAGCGCGAGCACACCTGGTAGCCGTCCATCTCGGGCATCATGACGTCAAGCAATATCACGTCGGGCTTGTCGCTGCTGTGGGCGATCTCGAGCGCGGTCGCGCCGCTGTTGGCTAACAGGGTTCGGTAATGATCCTTCAGCAATCCGCGTACCAGGCTGAGGTTCTCCGGAGCGTCGTCGACGACGAGTACCGTTGGCCTGCGTTCTTGCTGGTATGTTTGGTCCATGTAAGTTTCCTTAACTTGTAAGGGCTGCTCCTGACTTAGTCGGTGTTTGCTCGTTCCAGCATGACCTTGGCCAGAGCGAAATCGAAGCGCTGCAGGGCGTGGCTGAGAGTTTCGAAATCAGCAGCCCCCAGTCTATGTCGAAGCGCCGCCGAATGCTGCTCCAGGCAATCGAGGGCGTCGCCGTCGAAGGCGCTGACAAGCTTACTCAAGCGTGCCAATGTAGGGCCGGCGTCCTGCAGATCCTGAGGCGAAATGGATGGCCCGGTCGCGGGCTCGGCAGGCTGAATAAAGCGTTCAAGGCCTTGCGCGAGTGGCGTCCAAGCCTCTGCCAGACGGTCCAGTGCGCCGAGTATCGCGGCCACATCGCCGCCTTCGCGTGAGCGCTCCTCGAGTTCGGCCGCGGCGGCATGCACCGATTTCGCGCCGACGTTGCCGCTCACGCCTTTCAGCGTATGTGCCAACTGTCTGAGTGCAGCGAGATCGTACGCCGTGAACGCGGCTCTCATGCGGAGTAAGACTTCGGCCTGCTCGCTCTGAAATTGGGCGAGCAGCCTACGGTACAGCTCAGCGTTTCCTGCCGCGCGGCGCAAACCGCCTTCGGTGTCGAGACTCTCTATTGTCGGTATATCCCTTTGGGTGGTTCCCGTTGCAAGCTTCGCTGCATCCGAAGGAGCTGACGCGGGCACCCAGCGCAGCAGTGCGCGCAGCAACGTGTCCGGGTCTACCGGCTTGCCGAGGTGGTCGTTCATCCCCTCCGCGAGGCACCGATCGCGTTCTTCGATGGTCGCATGTGCCGTCATGGCGATCACGGGAAGCGATTTCCATACCGGGTTCTTGCGAATTCGCAGCACAGTCTCGTGACCGTCGAGTTCCGGCATTTGTAGGTCCAATAGCAGGACATCGTAGGCGTTCGGGTTCCGTTCCAACTTTTCGAGAGCGATGCGCCCGTTGTCGGCAATCTCGACGCGCGCTCCCATGCTCTCGAGCAGCTCCACCGCGATCTGCTGGTTGATGGCGTTATCCTCAGCCAGCAGCACTCGCATTCCACCCAGCGCGTTGGTCGCCACAGGCAGAGCAGGCGTTCCCGGTTCCGCGCCCAAACAGGCTTTGTTTAGCGTATCCCGAAGACCGGAGGCGCTGATCGGCTTGAACAGGATGCCGTCCACCAGCGCCTTGTCAGCCTCTGCCAACGCTGCTTCCTCCGCGACCTGCTGAGTGAGGATAATCTTGTACCCGCGATCGTGGCGAGCGCGGATTCTGCGGGCGACATCGATGCCACGGCCACCGGAGAGCGGATGGTTGATCAATACAACGTCATAGGGCCTGCCTGCGGCTGCCTCGGTTTCCAACATCCGATGCGCTTGCTCCTCGCTGCGTGCGATATCACCGCGCACCAACAGCGAGGCGAGCGTTTCGAGCATGATTTCGCAGGCGGCTGCGCGGGATTCCGCCACCAGCACGCGCAGTTCCTGCCTCTTTCTTGAAACGGGACCTGCGGCCGAGCTTTCTTTGGCCACCCCGAACCATCCCGTAAAGCAAAAAGTGGTGCCTTTGCCAGGCATGCTGGTCTCGACGGCGATCTCGCCTTCCATAAGCTCGACAAGCCGCTTCGCGATTGAAAGGCCTAAACCCGTGCCGCCGTAGCGACGCGTGGTGGATCCGTCTGCTTGTGTGAAGGCGGTGAATAGCCGCTCGACCTGTTTCGGCGTCATGCCGATGCCAGTGTCGCGAACAGTGAACCGAAGCTTCATTCGCTCTCCAACCTGTTCGAGTTTCGCGATCCTGACTTCGACCTCGCCTTCCTGCGTGAACTTGACGGCATTGCTAACCAAGTTAGTGAGTACCTGGCCCAACCGTAGCGGGTCCCCAACCAAGGAGTCCGGTATGCCAACCGGCGGATGGATATAAATCTCAATTCGCTTTTCCGCCGCTTTGTGCGCAACCACGGACGCCATGTTGTCCAACACTTCGCTGAGACGGAAACTCACCCGCTCGATTTCCAACCGTCCGGCTTCCACCTTGGAATAGTCGAGGATGTCGTTGATGATGCCGAGGAGCGCCGTACCGGCTTGGTGAATCTTGGCAACATAGTCCTTCTGGCGGGGATTGAGTTCGGTTTTCAGGCACAGGTGCGATAGTCCGATGATTGCGTTCATCGGCGTGCGAATCTCGTGGCTCATGTTCGCAAGAAACATGCTCTTCGCCTGATTGGCGGCGTCAGCGGCTTCGCGAGCTTTGCGCAGTTCTTCTGCCGCGCGTCTTTGCTCGGTCACATCCACGTTGGTCCCGGCAATACGGAGCGCCCGTCCCGTGGCATCTCGCTTTGTGACCCGGCCGTGGCTGCGGATCCACTTCAGGGTGCCATCGAGCGAGCGCACGCGGTGTTCCTGCACGTATTCGGCCTTCTCTCCCTTCAACGCCGCACTAAAACTTGCGCTCACTAGGCCGTGGTCTTCCTCGGGAACTAGCGCAAGCAATTCGGGCGCCGTGGTTACAGTCTCGCGCGGCTCCCCCCCCAGCATCTCGGACCACCCCTCGCTTAGATAGATCAGATTATTACCGAGATCGGCATCCCAAATTGCAACCCCGGACACCTGCAACGCCAGTTCCAGTCGGTGCCTAGCGTTATCCGCAGCTTCCTTGGCGCGACGCAGGTCCTCCTGCATACGCTTGCGCTCGCTCACATCCTGGAAAGCGGTCACCGAACCCTCGAAGTCACCGTCAATCATAAGCGGAACAGACACGGCGGCGACGGGCATCGCGGACCCGTCCTTGCTGAAAAAGACCTCTTCTTCGGAGCGGAAGACTTTGCCCGCACGGACCGTGTTAATGATCGGGCAGTCCTGTACCTGCAAGCTTTTGTCTCCAGCGTCATGGTGATGGATCGTTTCATGCACTGGCTTGCCGATCAGCTGCGACTTTTCCCACCCAAGTAGCCTGGCCGCCTCAGCGTTGAGAAACGTGAATTCCCCGGAGCGGCCCTGTGCATAGATGCCCTCGCCGATCGCATTTGTTACCTGTTCCAGGAACGCCCGCTCACGCATCAGCTCGTCCTTAATACGCTCTGTTTCAGTGATATCCTGTACCGTTCCCAGCATGCTAAGGGGCATTCCGGCTTCTACCCGAATTATCTGTCCCTGGGCATGAACCACGCGCTCGCCTTTTTCCTGTGACACGACGCGGTGCTCGATGTCGTACGGCACATTCTTTTCTAACGCCAGCCGAATCGCTTCTTGCACCCTCACCCGGTCATCCGGGTGTACGGCGTCGATAAACAGTTCATAACTCGGTACAACGCCTTTCTGTCCTGGAACATATATCTCATAGGCCTCGTCGGACCATTGCAGCTCGCCACTGCCAAGATTCCAGTTCCAGCTACCAACACGTGCGATGCGCTGCGCTTCGTTGAGCTGGTTCTTTTGCTCGGTAAGAATTCGTCGCGACCGCTTACTTGAGCGCAAATACAGAAAGCCGCCGGTGACCGCCAGGATCAGCGCGGCGCCGCTGATGACGAGCAGCAGGAAGAACCGAAGGCGATCCTGGTTGAAGCTGATGATTTCAGGTACCTGGCCGACTACATATATCCTGATGTCTTCTTCCGGCACGACTGCGGAGGAAATGGTATAGGGAAGGTCCTCACCGTTGCGCCGCATCAGAGACGGGAAGCGCTTGTCTCCCCACGGCCGCATCGGCAGCGGCGCAAAGTGTTCCCGTTTGTATCTTTCGAGACGTTGCGCGACGGACAGAGTACCGACATCCGCATCCGGCAGCGACAGCATTTCAAGCGTCTTGTTGCTCGCCAGTACGATTACCCCATATTTGTCCGCCACAAACGCATCGGCCTGGTCGACCCAATAGGAGAGATTGGGCAAATCCGTCTTGATGACGATGGTGCCAGCAAAATGGCCGTCGATTACCACCGGCGACGAGAAAAACAGGCCTGGAATATTGGTTATCTTGCCTACCGCATATTGCTGCCCGTTCCGGCCTTGTTTGGACTCGAGGAAATATTCACGTTCCGCATAATTCGTCCCGATAAAGCTGTCCGGCTTGCTGAAATTGCTGGCCAGAATACAGTCACCCGCCGCATTCAGAACCCAGATCACATCGGGGCCCAGGCTTTCCTGGGCGTATGCCAGGAACTGGCTGACAGGCCTCAAGCCAACGTCTGCGGTCCATCGCTGCTTTTTCGTTTCAGTTGGAAGTCTCGATCGCGTGGCCGCCGGACCGAAACGGGACAGCGCCTTCCTGATGAGATCGTCACGAGCCAGCATTTCCGGAATGCCATGCAGGTTCTTGAGACCGCGCTTGATGTTGTAGGAGATGTCATTCGCCTGCTTCTGCGACAGCTGCGAGGCATTTTGGATTAGCGCGTCCGATCGCGATTTATAGTCATTGTCCGCTATCCACCATGAGACTAGTCCCCACACAAAAACCAGTGTGGTGGCCAACAGCATTATCCGCAACGTACTGTGCGTGCGCAAACTAGGTTTGCTCTTGGTCGCTGTTCTTTTCATTTTTGAAATACCGAGCGTGCAGCCTCCTATGCCGGCAGTGTGAATCATTCCCCTGTGCCGCGCAATTACGGACTCGCACTAGGCGAATTTCAGGACAAACTGTATAGACAAAGGGCGGTGGTCGAGAGCAGGCCTTGTACCGAAAATCCTCTGGATAACAGAGTGATTTGTCTTTGCAACTTTTTGTGGTGGCGGAATATGAGATCGCTTATCCCGAAGACGCTGGAACGCCCGCGGGCGAAGGCTCTATAGGGCGACATTTACTGCGCAGTAAATTTGCCTGATTCGACGAATTTCTACCCCTGAAGAATCTTTGGCCGATCGTGCAAATCATCGGATAAATTGCTGAATTTGCCGAGGATTTATACCTCATTGGTCCGGGGCGCTACGCATTTCATATCGGTACGGTACTATTTTTGCGACGGAATTGCGTTGGCTGTCGCCTGGATTGAGCGCATCCAGACGTTCTGCGGTGGAGAGCTGGAAGAACTCAGCCATGGGTTACGAGGGCGCTGACCTCTTGGGCCATCCATGTCGGTAACCGTGCGCGCGCCGCCGCGACTTCTTCCAGTTCGGACGGCAGCAGCTTGGAGCGCAGCATCCGGATCGCTTCGGCGGCTTTTTCCGGACCCAACCAAGCCAATGCCCGCACCACGTCACCGGCGACGCGGCCAGGGAAGATCAATTGCCAGATTGGTGCGTGCCGGAACTCGACCGTCTGTGCTCCGTGTTTCAAGCGACGGCTTCGTCCGGAAGTCAGATAGACCGCCCGCATAGGTACCTGCGTGGTGAGGCCCAGCGCATTCGCGGCTGCAGCGCCGTGAGACACGATAGTTTCGCCGCGCTGGTTTGCCAGGCCTTCGACCATCTTGACGGTCGAAGGCGCACGGGTGCCATAGCGACTTTCGACAGGCCGGACATAGATGCCACGACCAGCCCGGAGCAGAGTGCCACGCCGCACAAGGCGGGAGAGCACTTGATCCACGGCTGCCCGGCTGCCCAGGTGCAACAGTTCTTTGCTGACCAAAGGAGTGCCCTCCGGTAACCCGGCGGCGTGCTCCAAAACCTGTTTGGCGAGAGTTTGCATGGCAGATTTCCTATCTGTCAGAATTATAAATATATTTCTGACATTTTAGCAATTTCATGCCGCATGGCTCGATATCGAGGAGGCAGCAAAAGACTGTTCTCGATGCAACACGCCAGCGAAGCGTACGTATAGTACGTATAAAGCGTACGTATATAACATAGTGTTGCACGATAACATATATCATGTTACCGTTTCAATATCATGTTAAATACAATCGTTCCACCACGCACCATGGACGCATCCGTCCAGGCATATCTGCATGAAACCTTGGGAATCGCCCTCAAGGTTCGGGTATGGCTCGGTGCCGGCAAATTGCCATACTTCCTCCAGGAAGCATTTGACGTTCGGGAATTGAAGCTGTTGGATCGCCTAATTCTCCTCGCAATCGATAGGCAGACTAACAAGCCCGGGCTGGCCAATGTCCGTGGCCAGCTGGACAAGCTGCGTCAACTGGCTGGGATGCCTGTGGTCTACGTGACCGGAGCCCTCGCGTCCTATGAGCGCAAGCGTCTCATCGAGCAGAAGGTACCATTCATGGTGCCGGGCAACCAGCTCTATCTGCCGGACCTGGGGATCGACTTGCGGGAATATTTTCGCCAACGCCCCGCAGCTCTGGAGACCGCGTTGAGTCCGGCGACGCAGGCGATGCTGATTGCCGTTCTGCTGCGTAAACCCTGGCGCGCCGAGTGGCAGCCCGCCGAGGTAGTTAACGACTTGGGCTACACCGCGATGACGCTGTCCCGTGCGGTCAAGGAGTTCACGACCGCCGGCATTGCCACAATGCGCACAGAGGGTAGGGCGCGATGGCTGCAGATTGAGCGCACTGCCGCGCAGACGTGGGAACACGCAAAGCCATTGTTGCGCAGCCCCATAAAGCGCCGCTTTTGGGCAAAGCCCGTTTCCAACTGGAAGCCCCAGCACGTCAGGTTGGCGGGCTTGAGCGCGTTGGCGCGAAATTCGATGCTTGCGGAGCCGCAATGGCCGATCTATGCACTCAGCCAGGCGCAGTGGAAGTCAGCGGCACAGGCTGGCGTCGAGACCCTGCCCGAGCCCCTGCCGGGTGTCTGCGAATGGGAGCTTTGGCACTACAGCCCCGCACTCGTCCCGAACAGCGAGACCGTCGATCCACTTTCCTTGACGCTCAGCCTTCAGGGCAACACCGACGAGCGTGTCCAGCTCGCGCTGGATGAATTGAAGGAGCGCTTTCCGTGGTGAGGGGGCTCGATGTCTTCCGGGAATACTTTGCCGGCCACGCCGACCAGTTTGTGCTGATCGGCGGCACGGCCGCGACTCTCGCGATGGAAGAGGCGGGCCTCGAGTTTCGCGCTACGAAGGACCTGGACATCGTCCTGCACATTGAAGCACTCAGCCCCGCATTCGGCGAAGTGTTCTGGAGTTTCATCGAAACGGGAGAAGCGAGATCCGAGCCCTGGTCAGCGTTATTGCGGTTCGGTGCGGAGTTGGTGTCAGCGCTGACCATGTCAGAGGATGGGGTGGTTGCCGCCCACCCTTGGGTCGAGCGCGACCCCGCCACTGGTGCGCGCAGCCTCAAGGTGCCGTTGCCACCACCGGAAACCATTAGACGGATTGCGGATGCCCTATCGACAATTTCAAATGCTTTGCTAAGCGCGGGGGGCAAAGAGGAAACGCGTTGACTTATGGGCTAACAGCCAAGGAACAGAGCGGCAATCGGGTAATGGAGGCAACCGAACGATCCCGAAGGGTCACTCGTAACGTGGCGTTGATTGTCTTCGATAGAAAACGATAGACGCTGAAGTCTATTTTGGGGTATCAGATGCAAATGACGGTAAATATGACGGTAAAAATGCTACTCGCAGAAAAAAGTTCTATACATGACAACTGTTTGCAAGTGCCGTTTACGATCGAGTGGGAGTGACCCATATCATATGCAAAACTATTGACAATACGTCGAGTTTTGCGTATGTTATGGCATGGCTACGCTGGACTCTTACCTCGACGATCTGCTCGCTCGCGGCCGTGCCTACTTCTCCCGGGATGAGGCCCTCGCAGCGCTCGGCCTGAAGCCCTCGGCTCTGGCCGCAGCGATCACGCGCTCGATCAAGAAGCGCCGCTTGGCGAATCCCAGGCACGGCTTCTATCTCATCCTGCGCCCGGAAGACCAAATCGCCAGCGCGCCCGACCCCGTGAAGTGGATCGGCCCGCTGATGAAGCATCAGGGGATCGACTACCGTATTTCGCTGCTGCGCGCGGCGGCATTCCACGGCTCGTCGCATCAGGCCAGCATGGTCTTCCAGGTCGTCGTCCCAAGGCAGTTGCGGGACTTCGACCTGGGTCGTCACCGCCTGCAGTTCCTCTATCAGGGGCCCGAGGCATTCGCTCGAGTCAACAAGCCCGAGCTGGTCGGTCAGATGAAGAGCGACGCCGGCTTCGCCAGGGTGGCCGGCGTCGAGCTGACGCTGCTCGACTGCGTGCGCTACTTCCACAAGGCGGCTGGCATCAATGGAGTGGCACAAATCGTCAAGGATATCGGCGCCAAGGCCAAACCGCGCACGCTGGCAACGGCGGCGGCCGCATACGAAAACTCGGCGGTACGTCGGCTCGGCTATTTGCTCGATCGGGCGGGTCACGGTCGCCAGGCCCGTGCGCTGGAGCCCATCGTTAAGCAAGCCAAGACGATGCTGCCGCTGGATCCCGCGGTGAAGCCTATCGTGGCAGCACTGGCGCAGGTTCACCAGAGAAACACCAAGTGGAAGCTCATGATCAATGAAATGGTGGAGATCGCAGAATGATTCCCACCGCCTTCCTGCAGGCATGGAGTGCCAAGGCGCCTTGGCCGGACTTGAGGCAGGTCGAGCAAGACCTGATCATCAGCCGCGCGCTGTGCGACCTGTTCAATGCGCCGGCGCTGAAGGACAAGATAGCGTTCCGGGGCGGAACGGCCATCCACAAACTGCTGTTCAAGCAGCCGCTGCGCTATTCGGAAGACATCGACTTGGTGCAGATTCAGGCAGAGCCCATCGGTGCGACGGTCGACGCGATCCGCGAAGCGTTGTCGTGGCTTGGAAGATGCCAAAGGGAGCAGGCAGGTCACTCGATGCATCTGGTATTCAAGTTCACGCCCGAGGTTGATTCCCAGACAACACTAAAACTCAAGGTCAATCAACACACGCGAGCACACGAACCTGCTCGGCATCAAGCGATATCCCTTTGAATTGGAAACCGACTGGTACCGAGGAAAGACCGAGATCGCGTCTTTCGAACCCGAGGAACTGTTCGGCACGAAGCTGCGCGCGCTGCTGCAGCGACGCGCGAGCCGCGACCTATTCGACTTGCATCAGGGACTGGAGCAACTCACGCTGGTCCCGGAAAAGGTCATTGCATGCTTTGACCACTATCTCGCACTTGAAGGCAAGCCGATCACCCGCGCGATCGCCGAGCAGCGCATGCTGGAAAAACTCACCCGGAGCCTGACGGAGGACATCACGCCGCTGCTGTCGGCGGGTATTCGTTTTGAAGAGGCGGATGCGATCCATGCGTTCGAGCGGGTTTGGATCGAGCTAATCGCGAGGATCGACGGGGAAGAGTGGAAGCTAACGGATCAAGCACTTGAAGAATTGCGAGTGAAGAGATTCCCGGGACTGCTGACGTCACGGGATAAGTTGCGGCGTGTGTGATCTTACGGACGACTTGATTACCGGGCACGGGGTCCATGATTGAACGCGATCCACCGTCGGAATTGAACACTGAGAACGGCCGCCTGATCGCACTGCTGGAAGCGAACGGCATTCAATGGCGCACGCCGCCAGAGCCCGTGCCGCCATCGATCGCATCGTCGATCTGACGGATTGACAGGGAATATGCTTGAAATGAAGATAGTCTGATTTCGCAGAAAATCACTCGACATGAGCGAATACCAGTACTACGAATTTGTTGCGATCGATGAACCATTGACGCCGAAGCAAATGGCGGAACTTCGCTCGCGCTCGTCTCGCGCCAGCATTACTCCGACCAGCTTCGTCAATGATTACCAATGGGGCAATCTCAAGGGAGATCCGGTCGACTGGATGCGGCGATACTTTGATGCTCACGTCTATGTCGCTAACTGGTGTACTTGCTGTTTGTACCTGCGGATGCCGAGAAAGGCATTCGATGTTGCGACTCTTCGAACCTTTGAAACCGAATCTGTCTTTTCGATTGACGCCACGAAAACGCACTGGCTGTTCGTATGGGAATTGAGCGAAAGTAACAACTACGATCGCTTCGCCGAGGAGGATGGGCGGGGTTGGATGGGCAGGTTGACCCCATTGCGCGACGAACTGCTGCGTGGCGACATGCGTTCGTTGTATCTCGGCTGGCTGGCCGGCGTGAACGCTGGCGAAGTTGACGACGAGACCACCGAGCCCTCGCCACCGCCTGGGTTATCACGGCTTACCGCTGCGCAACACTCGCTGGCGGAATTTCTGGAAGTCGATGAGGATCTTCTGACAGCAGCCGGACTATCGGACCAGCAAGCGGTAAAGCCCGATAGCAAAAGCGAAGCGAAACTGGACGCCTGGATCGCCGAACTTCCAGCTGCAGAGAAAGCGGCGATGCTCAAACTACTCCTGACAGGGCAGGCACAGCAAGCCGAGCGTAGGCTGAAATTGCGGTTCCTTGCCTGGCAGCACGAACAGCGGCCAACGGGGGAGGCTGAGCCGCCTCGGCGCACGGTCGCGGAACTTCAAAATTTGGCTGCGTCCGCTGCCGAAACGAGAAAAACGAAGGAAGCAGCACAGCGCAAAAAGGCTGAGGCCGAGCGGCAGGCCAAGCGGAAAACCTACCTGCGCACGCTGGCTGCTGATTTCGACCAGTGCTGGCGGAATGCCGATAAGCGAGCCGAACGTGGCATCGCCTCTGCCTACGAGGAGGTAAAATGCGCCCTCGTCGATCTAACTGATGCCTATGCTCTTTGCGCATCCCGCGCTGACTTCGATCGTAAATTGGTCCAATTCATGGGCCGGCATGAAAAACGCGGTGCATTGGTCCGGCGTCTGGCTGACGCGGGACTCTGGAAGAAGTCGTAGCAATGATAGAAGGCGAGAATGGGAAAGGCAGCGAAGTTCACCGCGAAATACCTGGATAAACTGATCGATGAGGCGACCACCGACGCCTACAACGAATCGGAGCAGGCCGGCGGGTTCTTCGCCATGATCGAGGAAAATCTCGCCCTTCCATTCGTGACCCAGGTGCTTGGGCAGGAAGTGACGGTTGCCAAGCTCGATATCACCAAGCGCGACGAAATCGTCGCCATTTGCTCGCGTGGCAAGGCGACTCAAGCAATTCCAATCCTCGATCTGCCGATGCCCAACCCGCGACCAGAGGGGGCGGAATGGATTGATGCTTACCGCCGCTGGTACGGGAATTGATAGAGGTGGATTACGACGCAAGACCAAATCGGCAATTCATGTGGCTGTACACAAGACGGCCAAGGGTCTGCATGCTGCTCGCGTAATGGAACAGGTCAGGTTGCGCAAATTCGACCGCCTGTGTGTGCCGTTGAATTTGCGCTGCCGATAGTGCTCGATAGATACTGAGAGCATACATGGCGAGAAAAGCGCTGCCAGCGAAAGGTACCGATGGATTCCGATAGATCTTGAATGGTTACACGTGTGGGGCTGTCGATAGTCTTCGACAGATGCCGATAGATGCTGAATGCTAATTTTGGGCATCACCACTGCTCCCTTTGTCGTAGGAGCGAAGCGAGCAGTAGCGGAGGTAACAGTACCCGCCTTAAGCCTGAAAGTAACATTACCTTACACGATAACATCACTTATGTTATCGTTCTAAAACTATGTTAACTCAGCTAGCTCGTGCGCGTACTTTGGAGACCACTGTGCAGCGCTATCTACAGGATGCATTGGGTATTACTCCCAAGGTGCGGCCGTGGGCGGGTGGGGCCAAGCTGCCGTATTTCCTGCAGGATGCGTTCGAGTTGCTTGAGCTGGAACTCCTGAATCGCCCGATTCTGCTCGCGATTGACCGGCAGGCAAACAAGCCTGCCCTAGCCAATGTACGCGCCCAATTGGACAAACTGAGGGCGCTTGCCGGACATCCTGTCGTCTACGTCACCGGCGCGCTGGCTTCCTACGAGCGAAAGCGTCTGATCGAACAGAAGGTGCCTTTCATCGTGCCGGGCAATCAGCTCTACCTGCCGGACCTTGGGATCGACCTGCGCGAATACTTTCGCCAGCGCCCGCAGCTGTCAGACACCGCGCTGAGCCCGGCCACGCAGGCGATGCTCATCACTACCTTGCTGCGAAAACCGTGGCAGGCCGATTGGCAGCCTGCCGAGATCGTCACCGAGTTGGGCTATACCCCGATGACGCTCTCCCGTGCGGTCAAGGAATTGACCACAGCCGGCATCGCAACGCTTCACAGCGAGGGCAGGGCGCGCTGGCTTCGTATGGAGCGTTCTGCCGCGGACACTTGGGAGCATGCAAAGCCTTTGCTGCGCAACCCCGTCAAGCGACGCGTCTGGGCGCATCCCATTGCCAAATTGAAGCCGCCGCATGCCCGTCTCGCAGGCCTGAGCGCCTTGGCGCGTTTTTCGATGCTCGCTGAGCCGCAATGGCCCATTTACGCAGTGAGCCCGGCACAATGGAAAGCGGCTACGCAGGCCGGTCTTGAAACGCTGCCGGAGCAGTTGCCTGGTGCCTACGAGTGGCAGCTGTGGCATTACAACCCGGCGCTTGTTCCAGACAGCGAGACTGTGGACCCGCTGTCCTTGACGCTCAGCCTGCAGGACGATTCCGATGAGCGCGTTCAACTCGCGCTCGGCGAACTAAAGAAGCACTTTCCATGGTGAGGGGGCTCGATGTGTTTCGGGAATACTTTGCCGGCCACGCCGATCAATTCGTGTTGATCGGCGGCACGGACGCCACCCTGGCCATGGAAGATGCCGGCCTTGCGGCAGATCGCTCGATCAATCCGAAGTCGCTCAAGCTCAACATTACCGTCGCCGAAATCGTCCAACGCATTGCGCTGGCCTACGAACTGAAGCGAGGGGGCACTCAATGAGCGTGATGACACGCTTCCAAGACACTCCGCGTGCGAAAATAGGAATTGAGTGCGAATAACCGCGCGCAGGGCGGAGCAGGGACAACAGGAATAACGACGAAACCGTGGCTGACGACCAAGCTTTCATGCTGGCTGCACTGGAACAAGCGCGCGCGGCGCAGGCCGCGGGCGAGGTTCCGGTCGGCGCCGTTGTGGTCATGGACGGAGCGGTCATAGGCACGGGGTTCAATGCATCTATCAGCAGCCACGATCCAACGGCACATGCGGAAATCCTCGCCCTGCGCGACGCCGCGAATAGACTCGGCAATTACCGCCTGCCCGACTGTGTGCTGTACGTCACCCTGGAGCCTTGCGCAATGTGCGTAGGCGCCATGCTGCATGCGCGCATCGCGCGCCTGGTCTACGGTGCCGCCGATCCCAAAACCGGCGCCTGTGGCAGCGTGATCGACCTGTTCGCCGAGCCGCGGCTCAACCATCATGCCGGCGTTACCGCCGGAGTCATGGGCGACGAATGCGCCGCTTTGCTGCGCGAGTTCTTTGCCGCGAAGCGGGCAAAGGTCTGAGATGCCCAGGATCCGCATAAGCCTGTCGACGCAAACCCTGGAGTTGCTGGACGACCGCGGCGCAGTCCTGCGCGGCTATTCGGTTTCCACCTCGCGCAACGGACCGGGCGAGCAAAAAGACAGTTTCTGTACGCCACGGGGGAAGCACATCATCCGCGCCAAGATCGGGGCCGGCCAGCCGCTCGATGCGGTCTTCGTCGGACGCCGGCCTACGGGGGAGATTTATACCGCCGAACTGGGGGAGCGCCATCCCGGGCGCGACTGGATCCTGACACGGATTCTTTGGTTGTCTGGCTGCGAGCAGGGGTTCAACCGTTTGCGCGATGTAGATAGCATGCAGCGCTATATTTACATCCACGGCAGCCCGGACAGCGCGCAAATGGGCAAGCCCGGCTCGATCGGTTGCATCCGCATGCACAACCGAGACATCATTGAATTGTTCGACGCGGTTGCAGCGGGAACGCCCGTCGATATCGTCGCTGCCTGATGCGGCAACACGAGGGTATGAATTGCACCACTCGGCCTACGTTCTGGCCTTCTCCTGCTGGTTCTTCAGCGTCAGATAATATTCATAGGCCTGCTTGGGGGGCATCAGTTCGTGCACGACTTTGCCCACGGCCTGAATCATCGCCGTCGGCGCCTCCGACTGGAAAATGTTGCGGCCCATGTCCACGCCCGCCGCACCTTCCTGCACCGCACGATGCGCCATCGTGAGGGCATCAAGTTCGGGGAGCTTCTTGCCACCAGCCATCACGACCGGCACGGGACAGGACGCGGTCACCGTGTCGAAGCCCTCGGCAACATAATAGGTCTTCACGAACTGCGCGCCGAGCTCGGCGCAGATGCGGCAGGCCAGGCGGAAATAACGCGCGTCCCGCACCATGTCCTTGCCGACGGCGGTCACGCCAAGCACCGGGATCCCGCGGCCGAGCCCGGCATCCACGAGCCGCGTCATGTTGTGGACCGACTGTGATTCGAACTCGCCACCGATGTACACCTGCACTGCAACGGCTGCCACGTTGAGGCGCACCGCGTCGTCCATGTCCACCGCAATGTGCTCGTTCGACAGCTCTTTGAGGATGCTCGGCCCGCCGCTCGCACGCAGCACGACGCCGCTTTGCAGAGACGAGGGGATGGTGCTGCGCAGGATGCCGCGGGTGCACATCAGTGCGTCTGCGTTCTGGAGCAGGGGGACAATGGTGACGTCAACCCGCTCGAGGCCGGCGGTGGGACCTTGAAAGTAGCCGTGGTCCACGGCCAGCATCACGGTCTTGCCGGAGGCAGGCCGGAAGATGCGCGCTAGCCGGTTTTGCATCCCCCAGTCGAGGGCGTTCGCGCCGCGGACATTTGATTGCGCGGCTTTCACGGGGATGTCGAGGAAGTATTCTTTGGTGTCCTTAAGATTGTCGGTGTCAGCCATGCTCGTGCTTCCTTCCTTGTATTTGTACGAAAAATAAAATCAGCATAGAGGCAGGATCGCGGTGTATGACGACCCCGATCAGCCTCCAAACAGGCTGCGGATCTTGCTCGCGTCCGGCCGGTTTATCACGCCTTTTTCGGTAATGAGTCCAGTGATAAGCGCGGCCGGAGTGACATCGAAAGCGGGGTTGAAGACGCTCACGCCCTCGGGCGCCCAGCGCACCCCGCGAAAACCAGTGACTTCGGCGGGGTCACGCTCCTCGATCGGGATGGCGCTGCCATCGGCGATTGCGACATCGATCGTCGACAGCGGCGCCGCGACGTAAAACGGAATGCGGTGACGCTCCGCCAGCACTGCCAGCGTATACGTGCCAATCTTGTTGGCGCTGTCGCCGTTGGCGGCAATGCGGTCGGCGCCGACCACGATGACATCGATCCGGCCTTGCTGCATCAGATGCCCCGCCATATTGTCGGTCACCAGCGTCACCGGGATTTTTTCCTGCACCATTTCCCAGGCGGTCAGCCGGGCGCCCTGCAGGTAGGGACGTGTTTCGTTGGCGACCACCGTGATGCGCTTGCCCGCATCGCGCGCCGAGCGGATCACACCCAGCGCCGTGCCGTGGCCGGCGGTGGCGAGTGCGCCGGCGTTGCAATGGGTCATGATGCGCGCGCCGTCGGCGATCAGCGGCGCGCCGTGGCGACCGATAGCACGGTTGATCTCGATGTCGTCGCTGTGTATTTGCCGCGCAAGCTCGAGCAGCGCCGCGGCTGCCGCGTGGGTGGAACCGTCGCGGGTTTGCGCGTGGCACTGGCGCATGCGCGCTAGCGCCCAGAACAGATTGACCGCGGTGGGGCGGCTCTCGGCAAGCACCTGGAAAGACTGTTCCAGCGCGGCGTCGAATCGTACACGTGCGGCGCCTGCATGGCGCTGCGCTTCCACTGCCACGCCGTAGGCGGCGGTACAACCGATCGCCGGGGCGCCGCGCACCACCATGTCGCGAATGGCGCGCGCCACCTGCACCGCATCCTCGCAGGCGACGTACTCGAATTCGAGCGGCAGCCGCCGCTGATCGATCAGTTCGAGCCGGCCGTCCTGCCAGCGCAGGGTTTCGACTTGCATGGGCTCAGATTACCCTTTCGTTGCCGCCATCCACCGGCACCTGCGCCGCCGTGGTCTTGGCGAACAGCGGCCCGCACATCTCGGCGGCCAGTTCGGCGACGTCGCGGCTCCTGACCTCGGTCTTGAGCACATTGTTGGTCTTGTACTCGTCCACGGTAAGTCCGTAGTGCTTGGCCCGCTGCGCCAGCACCTCGTCGGTCCAGATGCCGGTGTCGAACACCGCGTTCGGGTGCACGGAGTTGATGCGTATCCCGTCCGCCCCCCATTCCAGCGCGGCGACCCGGGCGAGCTGGTTGAGCGCGGCCTTGGAGGTGGAATACGCCGCCGCGCCCGGCCCCGGTGCAGGCACGTTCTTGGAGCCGATGACCACCACGCGCCCGCCCTTGGGTGCGAGCTTGAGCAAGGGATGGCAGGCGCGCAGCAGGAACAGGTTGGCGTCGAGGTTGATCGCCATCACCTTGCGCCATTCCTCCGTGGCGAGCTCGTCGATCTTGCGGCTGGCTGCAAAAATGCCGGCGTTCAGCACCAGCATGTCCAGACCGCCGTAGGCAATAACCGCGCGCTCGAGCGCGAGCTTGATCGCATGCTCGTCGGTGAGGTCGCAGCGCAGGCCGAGGAAATCCTTGCGCTGGTAAATCGCTTCGACCATCGGATTGATATCCAGTCCGACTACTGCTGCGCCGCGCTCGAGCAGGGCTTCGGCGCAAGCCTTGCCGATGCCCGAAGCCGCGCCGGTGACCACGGCGATCTCGCCGGTGTAGGGCGGCGGCGTGCCGCCTTTTCTCAACTTGGCCTGCTCCAGATCCCAGTATTCGACCTCGAACAACTGGCGCTGGGGCAGGGCGCGGTAGCCACCCAGAGCCTGCGCGCGCTGCATCACTTGCATGCTGTGCCGATACAACTCTGCGACAATGGCCGCGTCTTTCGCTGTCCTGCCGGCCGCAGCCAGGCCGAAACCCGGGTCGAGCGCCATGCGCGGCGCCGGATCGAGCATGGTCTTGGGTTCTTTGGCGTGCGGGGCGTGCTCGTCGAAATAGGACTTGTAGCCGCGCACATAGGCGTCCACATCTGTGCCGAGCATGGGCACGCGCTTGGTGCGGATGACATGGTCGGGCGTCACCGGCCCCTGCTGCGACAGCGTGCCCAAGTCCGCGCGCTGGGCGAACGCCAGCGTCTGCTCGTCCGCATGGGTTGCCATGATCATGGGAGCGCCTGCCGCGTCCGACAGCTTGCGCCGCAGTTGCGCCTGCTGCAGCATCTCGATCCGGGCCGGACTGACGCCAGGCACCGGGATATCCCAGGCCCGCTCCCGTTTGAGGTAATCCTCGGCGCGGCGCACCAGTTCGATCATGCGCTCGTAGGATTGCCTGGCGCTGTCACCGAATGAAAAAATTCCATGGTTCATCAGCACCATGCCTATGCTGCTGGCCCCGGCCTGGCGCGGATACTCCCTGGCGCACAACCTGGCAAGATCGAAACCGGGCATGACGTAAGGAATGATCACGACCATATCGCCGTAGATTTCGCGGATGCGGCGTTCGCCCTCGGAGGCGTTGGTGATGGTCAATATCGCGTCGGCGTGAGTATGGTCGACAAATTTGTGGGGCAGGAAGGCATGCAGGATGGTTTCGACCGAAGGCGTCGGCGCAGGGGATGCGAGGGTGTGGGTGGCCAACTCGTTCACTAACTGCGTGTCCGATAGCGCCTCCAGCTGCACCAGCCGTCGCAAATAATCCAGCGGCACCGGCGCGAAACCGGCCGCCTCTATGGTCTCCAGGTCCCAGCCGCTGCCCTTGATGTACAGGACATTTTCGTCTTCGCCGAACAGGTTCTTTTGCACCACCTTGACCGAGGTGTTGCCGCCACCGTGCAGCACCAGCGTCTTGTCGCGCCCGAGCAGGCGCGAACTATAAACGCGCAAGTCGAGTTCGCCCCGGAATTGCGCCGCTTCGTTGTCGTCCCAGAGGCTCTGCATGTTTCACTCTCAATGGAGGCGCGTATTATACCCACCATGCCGGCGCAAACGTTCTCCATCCGCCTTTGCAACTGGGACGAGGCCCGCGCCGAAGCCCGCCGCATACGCGAGCTGGTGTTCGTGCGCGAACAAGGCGTGTCGCTGGCGCTTGAAATGGATGATCAGGACGCGCGTTGCGAGCATGCGCTCGCCTATGCCGCCGATGGCTCCACGGTGGCGACGGGGCGCCTGCTGCCCGATGGCCACATCGGGCGCATGGCGGTGCTGAAGCAATGGCGCGGCCAGGGCGCGGGCGCGCTCGTGCTGCAAGCCTTGGTGCAGCAGGCCCGACACCGCGGCCATGCCGGCGCGCGCCTGAACGCACAGACCTATGCCGCCGGGTTCTACCGGCGTTTCGGCTTCGAGGTTGCGGGCCCCGAGTTCATCGAGGCCGGCATTCCGCATGTCCCCATGCAGCGCGATTTCAGCGCGGGTCGAGGCGAAAACGAAGTTTCAGTGGAGGCTAATGCGCGAAGCGCGTTATGCCGGAACTAAAACGCAGACTGACGGTAGGGCCGATGCTGCCGCCCGGCAGGATGGTGCGTTCGGTGAAGCTGACGCTGCCGTCGCCTCCGAACAGCACCGCGGTGGAAGCGCGCGTTCCGTATTGCGGCGACACGATCAGCGCCGGCGACAGCACCCGCTCCAAGTCCGCGCCGACCCCGGTATCGGGCAGTTCGCCCTCGGGCGCCGGTTCCCGGTCATGCAGCAGCTCCAGCAGCGTTTCGGCGTTCGGCTCGCCCGCCAGTGCCGCCTGCAGGCGTTGTTTGCCGCGCGCCACTTTTGGCCAGGGCGTGTCGAGCAGGTGGTTCGACAGCCCATGGATGCCCGGCGACAGCTTTTGCACCGTGGCTTCGCGACTGGAAAAATAGAAAACGCAGTCCATGTCGCCGGCCAGCAGGCTGAAACCGTTGTAACGCTGCGCTTGCCTGCCGACTTCCTCGAGGTATTCTCGCGGCTCCTGGTCCGACACCAGAAAGTCGCTCACCAACTGACCGCGCGAGGGCGCATCGGTTTTGCGCTCGCGCGGGTCGCGAAAATTGGTGAGTGCGGCAAAACGGCCCCCACGCGTCACGCCCAGCCAGGTGCCCATGCACTCCAGGTCGCGGCCGGCAAGGATGTGCGGATGGTCTTGCCAGAACGCAGCCCTGGCCGTGGGCCGTTGGTAATACTCGTCGCGGTTGGCTGCGATCACCAGAGGAAATTCGGCGTGCGCGCCATGCGCGATCAGGATCAGGCACATTGGAGCGGCATCAGACCGGGTAAGGCAGGGGCTGGATGCTCAGCGTCGGTCCAATGGCGGATTTGAAATTCACCGTGGCCTGGGTGATGCTCGCGGTCTGGACCACCGCCAGCAGATCGTAGCCGCCATCCGGCGCGGCTTGGGCATTGACCACTATGCCGCTTGCCTGTCCGTCGAGGGCGCCGCTGAAAAGCTCATCGCCGGGCTGTGGCATGACATCCCCGGCCACGTGTGCGAGGACCATGCGGCGCTTGAGTTGGCCCAGATACTGGGTGCGGGCGACAATTTCCTGCCCCGGGTAACAGCCTTTCTGGAAATTCACTGCCCCGATCAGTTCCATGTTGGCCATCTGCGGCACGAATTGCTCCTGGGTTGCGGGTGTGATCAGCGGTATGCCGTTTCTGATCTCCAGCCATTCCCAGCACGGGGTGCCGACCGGTGTCAGCACCGCGGCCAGCTTGTCCCACAACCGCTTTGCCGATTCGAGTTCGGCGGTAAGCTGAAATCTTGCGCCGGGCAGGGCAATCAAGGTGCCGTTCACCGGATCGTGGACGACCTGGTGCGCCTCCCGCGGCAGCGCAGGAAACAATTCGCGCAATGCTGCGACGGCTGCGCCGCCGGCCAGGCCCAGGACCGGACGCGACTCGCTGGCGTCGGCCAGTCTCACCCTGGCGCGAAGCACGAACATGGCCAGCCGCTTTTGCGTCGCCGGCAACAGGGAACGCGCGAGTTGCAGGTAATAAGCTTGGCCTTCCTGCCACAGCAGGAAATTGGCCAGCATGCGCCCCTTGGCCGAGCAGTAGCCGGCATACTCGCTGCGCTCCGGGGTGAGCTGATTGACATCGTTGCTGAGTTGGCCCTGCAGGAAGGTCTGCGCGTCTTCGCCGCTGCACCCTAACAGCCCCAGGTGGGCTAGCGGGGCAACAATGCTGCCGTCGCGGGCCGTGCGCAACTCCGCGGCGGCGTCACCGAAATGGTTCACCGCACCGGCGTCGATGCGAGCCCCGCGTGCGAGCAAGAAGTCCTGCCAGGCAGAAGTCATCGGCGTCCTACAGACTTGGATTATGGCGTAAGTATGCGTGATAATATGAAATTCAAGCAGGTATTATAGCGTCTGGAAATTCCGGTTGGCCGGTCACGGATAAGCTCGCAAACGAATGTGGTCATGGATCAAGCGTATTCTTTTCCTCGCACTGTGCTTAACGCTGCTGGCGGTCGCAGGCTTGGGTTGGTATGCCTTCAGCCCGCTGAAGCTGCGTTCTGATCCCGCAGATTTCTCCATCAGACCAGGCAGCAGCTTGAGAAGCGCGACGCGACAGATCATCGAATCCGGTGTCGAGCTGAACCCATGGCAATTCAATCTGCTCGGCCGGCTGCTGGGCAAAGCCGGTACCATCAAGGCCGGCAGCTACGAGGTCGGCAGCGGCATCACGCCGCTGGCTTTGCTGGACAAGCTGACTGCGGGAGAAGTCACCCAGGCCGAGGTCGTATTTATCGAGGGCTGGACCTTCAGGCAGGTGCGTGCGGCACTCGACGCCGATCCCGGCGTAAGGCATGACAGCGCCGCGCTCAGCGATGCCCAGATCATGGCCCAGCTGGGCGCGGCGGGGCGCAATCCCGAGGGCCTGTTCTTTCCCGACACCTATCTGTTCGGCAAAGGCGCCGGCGATCTGGAGATACTCAGGCGGGCTCATAAGGCGATGGACAGACAACTGCAGGCGGCATGGCAGCAGCGCGCGCCGGACCTGCCTTATCGCAGCCCTTATGAGGCCTTGATCATGGCCTCGGTGATCGAGAAGGAAACCGGGCAAGCAACCGATCGCGCGCTGATCGGCGGCGTGTTGGTGAATCGCTTGCGCATCGGCATGATGCTGCAGACCGATCCCTCGGTCATCTACGGCCTGGGTGAAAAATTCGATGGCAACCTGCGCAAGAAAGACCTGCTCGCCGATACGCCCCACAACACCTATACGCGGACCGGACTGCCGCCGACGCCCATCGCCATGCCCGGCCAGGCTTCGCTGCAGGCAGCGCTGAACCCGGCGCAGACCCCGGCCCTGTATTTCGTCGCCCGCGGCGACGGCTCGAGCGAGTTCTCGCGCACCCTGGCCGAGCATGAACGCGCCGTAGCGAAGTACCAGCGGCGGGGGGGACGCTGAGGTGCGCGGCAAGTTCATAACGCTGGAAGGCGTGGACGGCGCGGGCAAGAGCACCCACCTGGACTGGATCGCGGGGCGCCTGGAAGCCGCGGGAAAGAAAGTGGTGGTAACACGGGAGCCGGGCGGCACGCCCCTCGGGGAAGAATTGCGCAAGCTGTTGCTGGCACAGCCGATGCACCTCGAGACCGAGACTCTGCTCATGTTCGCAGCCCGGCGTGAACACCTGGACCAGTTGATCCTGCCGGCGCTGGCGGCAGGACGCTGGGTGCTTTCCGACCGCTTTACCGACGCTACCTTCGCCTATCAGGGTGGCGGCAGGGGGTTGGATCTGGGCCGAATCGAAAGCTTGGAGAACTGGGTCCATCAGGGTCTACAGCCCAACCTGACGCTGGTTTTCGACCTTTCGGTGGAGGAGGCCAAGCGCAGGCGCATGGCGGCCGCTGCGGCGCCCGACCGTTTCGAACAGCAAAACCTGGATTTTTTCGCCCGGGTGCGCGCGGTATATCTGGCGCGCGCCGCCCGCTACCCGCAGAGAATCCGGCTAATCGACGCCAGCCAGACCGTGACTAACATTCATAAATCACTTGAAGAAATTCTTGTAACAGCATGTCAGTAAATTATTTTCCATGGCAAGATGAGGTGTGGAATCGGCTTGCCGACATGCACGGGCGTTTGCCTCACGCGTTGCTGTTCCACGGCCGCCTGGGCATAGGCAAACTGCATCTGGCCGAGGTCCTGGCTCAGTCCCTGCTGTGCGAAAACCAGTCAAAACATCGCCTCGCCTGCGGCGCCTGCCCTGCATGCGGCTGGTTCGCCGCCGGCAACCATCCCGATTATCGGCTGGTTCAGCCTGAGGTCCTATCGCCCGCGGAAGACGATGCGGAAGCGGGGGAGGCAAGCGAAGAGGGCAAGAAAAAGCCCAGCAAGCAGATCAAGATCGAACAGATTCGTGCGCTGAGCGATTTCCTCAATGTGGGTTCGCATCGCAACGGCTACCGGGTGGTGCTGATCTACCCGGCCGAAAGCATGAATCCCGGCTCTGCCAACGCCCTTCTGAAAAGCCTGGAGGAACCGTCGGCAGGGGTGATTTTTCTGCTGGTATCGCATCAACCGGGAAAGCTGCTGGCAACCGTGCGTAGCCGCTGTCACGCGCTGGCGTTATCTTTGCCGCCGCGCGCATTGTCGTTGCGCTGGCTGCGGGAGCAGGGGAGCAAAGCCACGGCGGCCACGCTGGCGTTCGCCGGCGACGCGCCGCTGGAAGCAGCTGCGCTGCCGGATGACGAGGCGGACACACGGCGCAGGCTGTTCGACCTGCTCGGCCAACCGGCAACGAGCGCGCTAAGCCTGGCCGATTTCTGCCAGCGACTGCAACCCGGCCCGGTGGTGGACTGGATGCTCAAGTGGACCTACGATCTCGTCGCCATGGCGAGCGGCGGGAAGACGCGATACAACATCGATCAGGAAAACAAACTGACCCATCTCGTGCAGACGATACCAACCCTGAAGCTGCTGCGTTTTTACGGCGCGTTGTCGTCGATGAAAGCCGTTTCGGAGCACCCTCTGAACGCCAGGCTGTTCTTCGACGACCTGTTTATCGCCTACAAAGAGATGAGCTAGATCTGCCATGCTGATCGATTCGCATTGCCATATCGACTTCGAGGAATATGCCGGCCGGATCCCGCAAATCCTCGAAGACATGGCACGGAATCAGGTAACGCACGCTTTGTGCGTGTGCGTTAATCTCGCCGATTTTCCGCGGGTTTTGGCTCTGGCCGAGAGCCATCCCCAACTTTTCGCCTCGGTGGGCGTGCATCCGGACCAGGTCGAGGATGCCAGCCCGAAGGTGAATGAGCTTGTTGAGCGCGCACGGCACGCTAAAATTGTCGCGATCGGCGAAACCGGCCTCGATTACTACCGCCAGAACGGCGATCTGGAGTGGCAAAGAGCGCGTTTTCGCACGCATATCCGCGCCGCGCGCGAGTGCGGCAAGCCTTTGATCATCCACACCCGCGACGCCGGCGAGGATACTTTGCGCATCATGCGCGAAGAGGGCGCCAGCCAGACCGGTGGAGTCATGCACTGCTTCACTGAGACCCTGGAGTTGGCCCGAGCCGCAATCGAGCTCAATTTCTACATTTCCTTTTCGGGTATCGTCACCTTCAACAATGCCCTTGCCATCAAAGAAGTCGCGAAAAGCGTGCCTTTGGAGTGGATGCTGATCGAAACCGATTCACCTTATCTGGCGCCGGTGCCGCAACGCGGGAAAACCAACCAACCCGGCTGGGTCAGGCATGTAGCCGAGGAGATCGCGCGCCTGCGCGGGATCCCCTTGGAAGCCGTAGCCGAAGCGACCAGCGCCAATTTTTTCAGGCTTTTTAAGCCTGATTTGACGTTATAAACCACTTTAAAGAGCTAATATATGATATTGAGAATATTCGTAATAATAGCGCTAGTACTTCAGGTATCCTGGGCTGCTGCAGACTCCTATGACGACCTGCTCACCGCGATCATGCTAAATGATATTCCGGCGGTGGAGGCGCTGTTTGCGAAGGGTATGGACGTAAATACCACGGATCCAGGGGCCAATACGCTGCTCATGCTTGCGGTACGCGAAAACCACGTGGAGCTGGTCAGGCGGTTGCTGGACAAGCAAGCCAAGGTCGGCGCCAGGAACCGCTACGGCGAAACCGCACTGATGTTAGCCGCGGCCAAAGGTAGCCTGGAAATGGTCAAACTACTGGTGGACCGAGGAGCCGCAATCAACCAGACCGGCTGGAACCCGCTGATCTATGCCGCCTGGCAAGGCAAAACGGATGTGGTCAAGTATCTCCTGGAAAAAGGCGCCGAGATCGACGCCCTGTCGCCAAACAGCATTTCAGCGTTGATGATGGCGGCCCGCGGCGGTCACTTTGATACGGTCAAACTGCTGCTTTGGGAGGTTGCCGATCCCGACATTAAGAGCGCGTCCGGGGCGACGGCCCTGGCGTGGTCCCTGAAGGCGGGGAATACCGAGATTGCGGACTTGCTGAAACAGGCCGGGGCAAAGGAATAAGCCGCTGATTTCATATTAGCGGTAATTTAACATAATACACATATGCGCATTATGGCGTGGGGACAGCTTCCCTAGTTCCACCGATCCTGTGGCGGGATCGGCAGTGAAAATACCGGGATCCCCTCCTCGTGCAGTTGCTCTGCCTCGGTCCGGGTCGCGACGCCCCGTATGCTGCGCTGTGGCGTTTCCTGGTAATAGATCTTGCGCGCTTCCTCGGCAAAGCTCTTGCCGACATCCTCGCTGTGCGTAAGGATGTAATCGATGATGCGCGAAACATCGATCTGGTCGGTCTTCCCGGCCTGAACCGCGCTGGCCGGCGCGGGCACCGCAGGCTCCGACTGCTTCCTGATCTTGGCCGCCGGCAGCTTTTCCACGTGCGCGCCGCCGCATACCGGACACGCGAGCAGACCGCGGCTTTTTTGCGACGTGAAATCCTCGCCCGAGGCAAACCAACCCTCGAAGCGGTGCTGATCCTTGCAGATGAGGTCGAAAACGATCATGGTTCAATTCCTGCCGCAATTGTAGCTTATATGGCGGCGAAAACCGGATACTCAACCGGCTTGCTCTGACTGCGTACCCCGTGCGGCCGGCGCGCGATACTCAGGCTACTGCACCGCGCACTCGACTTCCTTGCTCTTCCAGCGCAATGCCTCGATCTAAAGCTGGCGATGCCCGCGATGGCACGATGCGGACAGGGTGTGGTGCCAGGGACCGGAATCGAACCGGCATGCCGTGATTAGCGGCGGCGGGTTTTAAGCCCGCTGTGTATACCAATTTCACCACCCTGGCAAACAGACGAATGATACTGGAGGACTGCGTCCTCTTGGAAGCAACGACGATTTACCCGTCTGATGAAATGTGTTGATTTCAAACCAACATAAAAAACAGTACAACCTGTACGCATTGGAAAATAAGCTCAAGGCCTACGCGAACGCGATATATCTTTGCGGGTAATGCATTTATGCATTACTATCTCGGTGAGGATAGAAAATATTTCATCGGCGGTATCTCCTCGGCGGGGCTTCATGAAGAAAAAGACGGCTATTTTGTCAATACTGGCACATGAACGCACCTGGAGAAACAAGGGTCTTCTCGACCCGTTCGAAACCAAGCTTGGGGAGTAGGAAATTCATGGCGAATTTATTTTCGGTCAAGCGGCTGTTGCTTGCTCTGGGCTTTTGTTTGTGGGTGACGGGGAATTGCGCGCTTGCGGCGGACGTCGATCTGGAAAAAGCCGACGCGCTGATGAAACAGGGCAAAGCCGCCGAAGCCTACTCCCTGCTCGAGCCGTTTGAGTTCGAGCAATCCGGCAACATCAAGTTCGACTACCTGTTGGGCATCGCCGCCCTCGACAGCGGCAAGCCGGATAAAGCCACGATCGCATTTGAGCGTGTCCTCGCAGCAGATCCCGATTTTGCCGGCGCGCGGATAGACATGGGGCGCGCCTACTTTCAGTTGGGCGACTTTACCCGCGCCAAAACCGAATTCGAAACCGTGCTGACGCAGAACCCTCCGCCGGCCGCCAAGGTAACCATCAACAACTACCTGGCCGCGATCGAGAAACAGGAAAGCGCCAAGAAAACCAAGGGCACCGGCTATATCGAAGCCAGCGTGGGCCACGATACCAATGTCAATTACGCCACCAGCCAATCCCAGATAGCGGTGCCGGCTCTGGGCAACTTGATTTTCACCTTGAACCCGACCGGCGTTAAGGCCCCCGACGATTATCTGGGGCTCGCGTTCGGCGGCGAAGTCAACCACCAGGTCAAGCCGACGCTTGGTCTTTATGCCGGGGCGGACGTCCGCAGCCGCAGCAACAGCACCCAGGACCGCTTTGATTCCACCAGCTTCGATGGGCGGGCGGGCGTCGCCCTGGGTGAAGGGGCAAACGTGGTCCGCTTGGGCGTACTGGGCGGCAGATATGAATTGGACGGCAGGACCAACCGCGACACCAATGGCCTGAGCGCCGAATGGCGCCATCTGATCAACCCCGCCAACCAGTTGAGCGCGTTTGGACAGCACGCGCGTTACCGCTTTGAGCCCACGATCAGTGTCAATAACTTCGACCAATCCACCTACGGCGTCAACTGGCTGCATGTCATCAAGGACGGTAAAGGCTTGGTTTCGGCCAGCCTGTTTACCGGGGACGAACGCGCGCCTGAGCGCGCCGACGGCGGCAAGCGTTTCGACGGCCTGCGGCTGGGCGGGCAGGTGCAGCTCAACGAAAAAACCGAGTTGTTTGCCGGGCTCGGCGCGCAGTTCAGCAAGTACGACCTGGCCAATGCCGCATTCAGCTCGCCCACCGAGTCGCTGACCCGCGACGACAAGCAGTACGACGCCAACCTCGGCATCAACTGGCATTACGACAAGGTATGGACCGTGCGGCCGCAGATCTCGTACCTACGCAACAACTCTAATATCGTGATTTACCAGTTCGACCGCACCGATGTTTCAATCACGATCCGTCGCGACTTCAAATAATTTTTTGCAGAAGGTGAATGCCATGCCGTATTCCTGGAAAAATCCGCTCAAGGCCCTTCCCGTTCTGCTGCTGCTCGCCGCGTATGCCGGCGCAGCTTTCGGCGTGGCCGGCAATGTGCAGTTCGTAATCGGCGATGTAAAGCTCATCACCCCGGCCGGTGTGACACTGGCCCTGCAAAAGGGCGCGGAGATTAATGAAGGCGACCGGATAGTCACGGCCGATCGCGCGTCGGCCCAAATCAAAATGGTGGATGGCGGATTCATCGCAATCCGCCCCAATACCGATATGGGTTTCGACACCTACCGTTACAGCGGCAAGGAAGACGGAACGGAGAACGCCATCGTTTCACTGTTGCAGGGCGGTTTTCGCACCATCACGGGCGTAATCGGTCGCACCAACAAGCAGAATTACCTGGTAAAAACCGTAACCGCCACGATCGGCATCCGCGGCACCGACCATGAGCCCATGGTGATCCTTGCACCTCGGCCGGGACAGGTCGCCATTGCCCCGGCCGGCACCTACGACAAGGTCAACGTCGGGGTCGCGTTTATCCGCACGGATGCGGGCAGCGTCGACATCCAGCGCAACCAGGTGGGCTTTGCGCCCGTGTCCAGGGCGGCACCGGTGATCTTGCCGCGGATACCGCCGTTCTACAAGCCCACTCCCGCACCGGGGCCGCAGAAGGCCGCGGCGCCTGGGGAGAACGCCGCCGAGGCGTCCGCGTCGACTCGGGACACGGCGGTCGTCGATCCGACGAGCACCACTACCGCGGCGCCGGCCGCGACACCCGTAGCCGCCGCTCCGGCGGCGGTCGCGCCGGTAGTCGCGATAACGGCAACGGACGCGAGCGGCACGACCTTGAACACCACGACGCAAACGCAGACGACTTCGAGCGCTACCACAACGGCGATAACGCAGGCACCGGCGACTGGAGGTCCGTTTGCGGCTTACGCCCCGAGCTACACCGCTGTTGAGGTTGCGACACAATTCTTTGGTTCACAAATTGAATCTGGATCCCTGGTAGCGCCCGCCGATCTGACTTATGTCGGCGGCGGACTACAGGCCTTCACCGACCGGGATATTGGTGGCGGCGGATCCAATAGCTTTTCTGTGATAGGCGGGAACACACCGATACCGGCCAATGCAACTTCTTTTTCCACTACCGGTATCCAGTTCGGCCGCTGGAGCAGCGCGACCGCGCTGCAAGCCAGTTACACGAACCCGCTGGGAGCGCAGTGGGGTCCGCCAACGACTTGGATCTATGGGCCGCAGGGATATCTGGATACGCCAAGCCCGCTTACCGGTATTTTCAGCTATGCGCTGGACGGCAGCACCGCCCCTTATGACAGGCAGTCCGGAACGAGCGGCACGCTGACCAGTGCGTCCGTCAGTGCAAACTTCACCAACCAGACGGCTAGCGCAAGCCTAGCCTTGACCGTGGGGGGGCAGGCTTGGTCGGCCGCTACGCCGACCCCGGTAGGCTTTGGGTTCAGCAACATGTTCTTTGCTAGTTCCTACCCAGGGGGAACCTTCAACAACCTGACCGTCTCAATGGGAGCAGGCACGCCCGCCGCTTGCCCGACTTGCTTCGGTAGCCTGAGCGGCGCCTTCACCGGCCAGAATTACGCTGGCGCAATCCTCTCCTACAACCTGTGGGACAACGGCAATGCCGGCGGGGACATCGTCGGCCACGCCGCCCTTGCCCGCCAAGGAGCAGTCACCAACGGCACTGCCGCGGCGACCGGCAAATATTTCGTCGGCGATTGGGGCGGCAACATTCAACTTGTGGATACGCTCAGCACGCCGGGGGGCGTGCTGACTAGCTATGGTTCGGGCAGCCCGGCGCTTCCGGCTAACGGTTTTTCTTCGACGACCGTGACTTGCACTACTTGCACCGTCACGGCGGCCACCAATGCAACTACCTCTGCTGCACCGACCGGCGTCTATTTTGGCGCCTGGGACGCAGGCAGCTTCACCAATACATTTGGTGGGCCTGTTTTCGGAGGGAATCCTCACTGGATTACCGGACCGGAACCCGGTCCGCTGTTCCTCGCCAACGCGTTGATCGGCACCAAGGCCTTTGCCTTTGATGGCGGCATGGTAACCAACGGCGCTGGAGTGACGGGAACGGTGCTGGGCACGACTGCGCTGACGCTCGATTTCACCAGGCAGGCGGTAGGCATCAACATTGATTTATCGATCAAGGATACGGCGGCCACGCCCACGCTACACACATGGAATGCCAAAACCCCATCAGGGGGCGAAGCGTCCCTAAATAGCGGCAACGGCCTCGGCGGGGCTGCATTCAGCGCTTCAAGCTTTAATGTATCGGGTATGTCGGGTGTGTCGGGTGGATCGGGGTCCGGCGTGCTGACGGTGACGGTGGATGGCACTACGCCCGGCAATGGCGACGTTTCGGGCCAGTTGACCGGGACAGGTTTGAATGGCGCGATCATCAGCTATAACCTCTTCGCGACCGTGGCGGGGGCGGCCTCATCGACATTCGAACAGGTTAACGGGGTAGCGGCGTTCCTTGGCTCGACCAGCGACGTTGCAACTCCGCATCGTTCCGTGATGATCTCCGCCACCGATCCAGAATCGATCATAAATCAGCCCGTACTCGGCTTTTATGTAAACAACCCGACGCGTATGCTGACCGATGTGGCGGGTAACCTGACCCAGTTCGACATGAGTCAAATCAACGACCACGGCAATAATAATTCGTCAAAAACCTTGTCCAGCGGCACCAGCGTGCTGACCAATCAGGGCAGCGATCCTATCTCCGGCATCAGCTGGGGGCGTTGGGCCGGGGGCAGCATAAATATTACGGATCGGATCGACGGAACGATCAAGACGCAGCCGCTCGCGGGTAGCCTGCACTGGATTGCCGGCCCCGCGGAAACAGCCGCGGTGACGCTGCCGATTTCGGGTATGTTTACCTATGTCAATGCGGGAGGAACAGCACCGACTGACAATCTGGGAAACACGGGCACGCTTAATTCCGCAACGCTCACCGCCAACTTCACCACACAGAAAGTGGATGTCGGCGTTCAAACAACCATCGCGGGCGCTTCGTTGGGTGGCAGCGCATCTGCAGTGCCCATTATTCAGCGCACGGCATTTGCCGCCGGCCCGGATATGCCGGTTAATGTGTCCGTCACCTGCACCGGCGCGTGCGGCACAACGCATCGGGGCACGATTATCGGTGGTTTTAGCGGAGCGGGAGCGACCGGCGCAGCAATGATGTACTCACTGGAGAAAGTGGGTGGCGCGAATGCATCCATTACATCCGGCGTGGCGGCTTTCCACCGCTAGCGGGAAATTATTGCATCACCCAAGGACGGCGCCCAACGTGCCGCCCACCCCCGCTATCTGAGGTTTGTTGGAGGCGGGGGTCGGAATCGAACCGGCGTACACGGCTTTGCAGGCCGCTGCATAACCACTCTGCCACCCCGCCGTCTTGAGCGCGCGCCGGCCAGGCGCCACGGCAATCTGGAATTAAAAAAGGGAACGCGCCGTTCGTCGCGGCTTGCGCCGCAAGCGATTAGGCGCTTTCCCTTTGAATCTTGGAGCGGGAGAAGAGTCTCGAACTCTCGACCTCAACCTTGGCAAGGTTGCGCTCTACCAACTGAGCTACTCCCGCAGGAGGATGCGAATTATACCGGGGTTTGGCCCCCGCGATCAACCATGTTTTAGCACCGTCGGCATGGCCATCTTGAGGTAATAAAACATGGACCAAAGGGTGAGCGCCGCGGCGAGCAGTATCATCCAGGTGCCCCACTGCTGCGGCCGGAATGCCCCGATCGCGTCGTGGTAGAGCAGCATCGGGATCGCAACCATCTGCGACACGGTCTTGATCTTGCCGATGAAGGACACGGCGACGCCTTTCGCCGCGCCCAACTGGGCCATCCACTCGCGCAGCGCCGAGATGGTGATTTCCCTGCCGATGATAATTACGGCGATGATTGCATCGAGACGGCTGAGATCGACCAGCACGATCAGCGCCGCCGCCACCATCAGCTTGTCGGCCACCGGATCGAGAAAGGCGCCGAACGCGGAGACCTGGTTGAGCTTGCGCGCGAGGTAACCATCGAGCACGTCGGTGATCGCGGCGACGGTGAAGATGACGGTCGCAATCAGGTTTTCCTGTGGCAGCGCGAGCCAGGTGGACGGAAAATAATACACGCCCACGAACAGCGGAATCATCACGATGCGCATCCAGGTGAGCGCATTGGGAAGGTTGAAATGCATAGGCGTAGATCCAAATAGGCGCGAGTTTCCTCGCTCGCAAGCGAGCCGCGGTAGCAACTCCAAGCAAGGCACCCAGAGCCCGGATTCGCGACAGCAGCTATCAAGATACCTCAATCAGCCGATTCTTAGTGCAACTCCCGGTAAATTTTTTCCGCCAGCTTGCGGCTGATGCCGTGCACCTGGGCCAGATCGTCCATGCTCGCGCCGATCACGCCTTTCAGGCCGCCGAAGCGGGCCAGCAGTTCCCTGCGCCGCTTGGCGCCTATGCCGCTGATGCCCTCTAGCGACGAAGTCAGGCGGGCCTTGCCGCGGCGCGCGCGGTGGCCGGTGATGGCGAAGCGGTGCGCCTCGTCGCGTATGGCCTGGATCAGATGCAGCCCTGGATTGTCGCGCGCAAGCTGGATGCTGGCCCTGGCGTCGGCGCACACCAGTTGTTCCAGCCCCGGCTTGCGTTCCGCGCCCTTGGCCACGCCGAACAGGAAGATGTCGTTCATACCCAGTTCGGCCAGGACCTCCCGTGCCACGTTCACCTGGCCCTTGCCGCCGTCGATCAGGATCAGGTCCGGCACGACGCCCTCCCCGCGCGAAATCTTGTCGTAGCGGCGCTGCAGCACCGAACGCATGGCGGCGTAATCGTCCCCGGCCTGGATGCCGGCGATGTTGTAGCGGCGGTATTCCGAGTTGCGCAAGTCGAAACGATCATAGACGACGCACGCTGCCACGGTAGCTTCGCCCTGGGTGTGGCTGATGTCGAAACACTCGATGCGCTGCACCGTGTCCGGCAGGCCCAGGGCTTCGCGCAGGGCGGCGAGCCGCACCTCCTGGTTGCTCGCATGGGAAAGGCGCTGCGACAGCGCCAACTGGGCGTTTTTCTGCGCCATCTCCAGCCAGGCGCGGCGCTGCCCCTGCGCCCGGGTCACGAGTTGCACCGGATGTCCGGCCTGCTCCGCCAGCACGGTCCCGGTCTCCTGCGCGTCGAACTCGGCGCCGGCGACGATGATCGCCGGCACCTGCCGGTTGACGTAATGCTGCGCGAGAAAGGCCTGCAGCACCTCAGCCGCCGTGCCGCCCTCGGCGTGGTGCGGGAAAAAGCTCTTGTCGCCCAGATGGCGGCCGTTGCGCACCATCACCAGGTTGACGCAGGCTGCGCCGTTTTCCCCGGCGCAGGCGATCACGTCGGCATCGCCGCCGGTGCTGCTCTCCGCGTACTGCTTTTGCTGCGTCGTCGACAGCGCCTGGATCTGGTCGCGGTAGAACGCGGCCTGCTCGTAGCATAGCGCCTCCGCCGCCTGCTGCATTTTTTGTCCCAGGGTCTGCAGCACGTCGTCCTCCCGCCCCTGCAGGAACAATTCCGCGTTGTTCACGTCCGCACCGTAGCTGTCGCTGTCGATCAAACCCACGCAGGGTGCCGAGCAGCGCCGGATCTGGTGCAGCAGGCACGGCCGCGAGCGGTTCTGGAACACCGAATCCTCGCAGGTGCGCAGGCGGAAAATCTTCTGCAACAGTTGAATGCTCTCGCGCACCGCCCCGGTGTGCGGGAACGGGCCGAAGTAGCGGTGCTTGCCGTCGAGCGCGCCCCGGTGAAAACCCAGCCGCGGATAGGCGTGGCCGCTCAGCATCAGGTAAGGATAGGACTTGTCGTCGCGGAACAGGATGTTGTAGCGCGGAGCGAGCGACTTGATCAGATTGTTTTCCAGGATCAGCGCCTCGGCCTCGGAGCGCGTCGCCGTGGTTTCGACGGCAGCCACCTGAGACAACATGAGCTCGATGCGCGGGCTTTGCGCGGTCTTCTGAAAATACGAGCTGACGCGCTTTTTCAGGTCGCGCGCCTTGCCCACGTAGAGCACGTCGCTCCTGGCGTTGAGCATCCGGTACACGCCGGGGAGGTGCGGCAGGCCGCTGATCAGCGCCTGCGCGTCGAACACCGGCGCGGAATTGGCAGGCGTCGTCATCGCCGCTGCAGCTCGGCAACAATGTCGCGGAATACCGCCTGGAACATGGCCTCGGTAAGTCTTTTCGTCTGCGTATTATAGCGGCTGCAATGATAGCTATCGTAGAGCCGGATGCCCTCGGGCGAGCCCGGCGTCGGCGGCAAGGCATGTACCGCGTGATGGCCGAATTTGCAGCTTGCGCGCTTGAACCCGCAGGCCATGAGCACGGCCTGGTGGGCGACGCTGCCGAGCGCCAGGATCACGCGCGGCGGTGTTAGTCGCAACTCGGCCGCGAGGAAACGGTTGCAGCGCCGGATTTCCTCCGGCAGCGGCTTGTTTTGCGGCGGCAGGCATTTCACCGCGTTGCTGATGCGGCAATTTTTCAGCACCAAAGGATCGTCGGCGCGCTCCGATGCCGCCTGACTGGCAAAACCGAACTCATGCAGCGTGCGGTAGAGCAGGATGCCGGCATGATCGCCGGTAAATGGCCGTCCGGTGCGATTCGCCCCGTGCATCCCCGGCGCCAGGCCGACGATCAGCAAGTCGGCTGCGGCATCGCCGAACGCGGGCACCGGCAGTGCGTGATAACCGGGATGGTCCCGCCGCACCTGGTCGAGAAAGCCGGCGAGTCGCAGGCAGTCGCGGCAGTCGAGGCTGAAGCTGTCGGGCATATGGGGCGCTGCGTGATCAGCCGGACCGGCGCCCGCCGCTCAAGCCAGGCCGGCGACGAAGCGGTCCAACCCCGCCTTGGCCAATGCAAAGCGAGCGTTCCGCTGCAGCGCTTCCAGGCCGTGCACGACGCGCGCGCCGCGCATTGCCTCGGCGCGGCGCCGGTTCAATGTACCGGCGAGCCGGTCGAGCAGCTTGGGCGCCGCTTCAGGCGCATTGCACAGGAGCACCATGTCGCAGCCCGCCGCCAGCGCGGCCTCGCCGCGCTCCACCACGCCCCCGGCCACGCTTGCCCCTTCCATCGACAGGTCATCGCTGAAAATCATGCCGTCGAAATCCAGCTGTCCGCGCAGGATCTGCTGCAGCCATTTGGACGAAAACCCGGCCGGATGCGCGTCGACCTTGGGGTAGATCACGTGCGCCGGCATCACCGCCGACAGCCCGTGCTTGATCAGTCGCCGGTAGGGAAGCAGATCGACCGCCTCGATTTCGGCATAGCCGCGCTCGTCAACCGGCAGCGCAAGGTGCGAATCGGCGCGCACGTAGCCGTGTCCTGGAAAATGCTTGCCTACGCTCGCCATGCCGGCTGCGCGCAGGCCCGCGATCAGGCCGGCCGAGAGCTGCGCGATCGCCTCGGGTTCGGAGTGGAAAGCGCGGTCGCCGATCACGCCGCTCGCGCCGAAATCCACGTCCAGCACCGGGGTGAAGCTGAAGTCGACGCCGCAGGCGAGGAGCTCGCTCGCCAGCACATAAGCGACGTCGTGTGCCGCCGCGCACGCCTGGGCGCAGTCGCGATCCCAGGCTGCGCCCAGGCGCCGCATTGCCGGTATGCGCGAAAACCCCTCCTGGAAGCGCTGCACCCGCCCGCCTTCGTGATCGACCGCGATCAGCAGTTCGGGCTGGCGCAGGGCGCGGATGGCCGCCGTCAGTTCGCCTAGCTGCTGCGGTGAACGATAATTGCGCGAAAACAGAATTACGCCGCCGACCAGCGGATGGCGCAACAGCTCGTCCTCGGCCGCGCTCAATCGCAGGTCGGCAATGTCGAGCATCACCGGGCCCAGACTTTCACTCACGCTCTTCACTCATGCTCATCGCCTTCCAGTACCACGAAGGCACAGGCCATCTCGACCTCGTCGCTCAAGCTGAGATGCGCCCGCCTGATGCCGCGCTGCTCGAGCAGCGCGGCGAGCGGTTCCGAAAACTTCAAGTAAGGCTTGCCCGAGCGCTCGTTGGCGACGCTGACATTGTGCCAGTTGACCGGGAAATGGATGCCCGTGCCCATGGCTTTGGAGAACGCTTCCTTGGCGGCAAATCGTTTGGCGAGGTAGTGGGCGGGCTTTGCATGCGCGCAAAAACGCTGATATTCGTCATCGACCAGGACGCGCCCCGCGAAGCGGTGGCCGAAGCGCGCCAGCGCGCGCTCGATGCGGCGGATATCGATCAGGTCGGTGCCGGTGCCGAGGATCACGCGCGCCGGGCTTCGGTCATCAGCCGTTTCATCTGGCGCACTGCCGCCTCCCAGCCGATGAAAATGGCTTGCGCTACGATCGCGTGGCCGATGTTGAGCTCCGCAATGCCCGGCACGGCCGCGATCGGTCCGACATTGTCGTAATTCAAGCCATGACCCGCGTTGACCTTCAGGCCGATGCGGTTGCCATACTCGACCGCCTCGCAGATGCGGCGGAACTCGGCCAGATGTTCTTCTCCTGCCGTGTCTGCGTAATGGCCGGTGTGAAGCTCGATCACCGGTGCCCCGGCGGCCTTGGCCGCTTCGATCTGGGCAGTATTGGCATTGATGAACAGCGACACGCGGATGCCCGAGCCGGCGAGCAACTCGCACGCCTGGCGCACGCGCTCGAACTGGCTGACGATGTCGAGCCCGCCCTCGGTAGTCAGCTCCATGCGCCGCTCCGGCACCAGGCAGACATCGTGCGGACGGATGCGCAGTGCGATCTGCAGCATTTCGCGCGTCACTGCGGATTCCAGGTTCATGCGTTTGGTCAGCTGCGAGCGCAGGGTCTCGACGTCGCGGTCCTGAATGTGACGCCGGTCCTCGCGCAAATGCAGAGTGATGGCGTCGGCACCGGCGCCCTCGGCCAGCAAAGCGGCGCGCACCGGATCCGGGTAAGTCGTGCCGCGCACCTGACGCAGCGTGGCCACATGGTCGATATTCACGCCGAGTTCGATCACAGTTGTCGCAGCTCCTCGAATATGCGCCGGCTGTTGAGCGGCTTTTGTTCCAGGCAATGGCTGATGAGCAGGCGCATCAACGCCTTCGCCTGCTGCAGGGTCAGCGGATCGCTGTAGTCGTCGCGCACGATATCGAGCAGCGTTTGCCCTGAGAGCACCAGTCCCGCGTGCGCGGCGCCGTTCACCGCCACCGGCCCGCGCTCCAGCTCGTAAGCATAAGACTTGCACGGGTCGATCTCCCCGCCACTCGCGCTGTCGCGCTCGAGCGCCATGGCGTAGCCCAGTTCGCGCAGCAGTGCCTTTTCGAAACGGCGCAGCACCGCGCCGGGCTCCGGTTCCTCGGCCAGGCGCGCGAGCGCCGCCTGATAGTCGAGGAACAGCTTTTCGTGCGCGTCTTCGCGCGGCAGCAGTTTCAACAGCAGCTCGTTGAGATAAAAGCCGCACAGGAGCGCCCTGCCCTGCAGGCGCCGCTGCCCTCCTTGCCATTCCGCGCGCAGCAGCAGGCGCAGCTCGCCGCGCCCGGACCAGGACAGACCCAGGGGCTGGAACGCCATGATGCTGCCGCGCAGCGCCGAGCGCGGGCGCTTGGCCCCGCGCGCCACCATGGCGACGCGGCCGTGGAAGCGGGTGAACGTCTCCACCACCAGGCTGGTCTCGCGGAATGCGTAGGTGTGCAGAACGTATCCGGGCTGGTTGTCCTGCCGTGCACGCGCGTTCATTGGATTACCTTGTCGCTGCGCGTCAAGGATTCGCCCTCGGGGCGGCCCGTCGGGCTCATGGTTCGAATCCGAGGTTCTTGAGCGTGCGCTCGTCATCGGCCCAGCCCTGCTTGACCTTGACCCAGATTTGCAGGAACACCTTGCCGCCGAACAGGTTCTCCATGTCGCGCCGCGCTTCGGTCCCGATCAGCTTCAGCTTCTCGCCGCCCTTGCCGATGACCATCGCCTTGTGGCTCGCCTTATCGACAATGATCGCCACGTGGATGCGGCGCAGCTTGCCTTCGGTTTCGAATTTTTCGATTGAAGTGCTCGCGCCATAAGGCAGCTCGTCACCGAGTTGTCGAAACAGCTTCTCGCGCACCAGTTCCGCCGCGAGAAAGCGTTCGCTGCGGTCGGTCACCTCGCCTGCAGCGTGGATCGCGCTCTGCTGCGGCAGGTGCTGGCGCAGCGCTTGCAGCAACTGCGGCGTCTGCTCCCCGCTCCTGCCGCTGACCGGCACGATATCGGAAAAAACGCGCCCGGACTGCAATTGGGCCAGCAGCGGCAGCAGGCGCTTCTTGTCCGCCAGGCGATCGATCTTGTTTACCGCCAGAACCACCGGGTGCCCGGGCGGCAGCAGGTCGAACACCTGACGGTCTTCGCGGCTGATGCCTCCGGCCTCGATTACGACCAGGATCACGTCCACGTCCTGCAGAGCCTGGGTGATGCTGCGGTTCATCAGGCGGTTCAGGACGCTGGCGTTCTTGGTCTGGAAGCCGGGAGTGTCGACAAACACGTACTGTGTATCTGCGTTGGTGAGTATGCCGGTGATGCGATGGCGCGTGGTCTGCGCCTTGCGCGAGGTGATGCTGATTTTTTCCCCGACCAGATGGTTCAGCAGCGTGGACTTGCCGACATTGGGCCGGCCGACGATGGCGATGGTGCCACAGCGAAAACCGGCGGGCTTCATTGCTGCATCTGTGCGAACGCGAGCTGCGCCGCTTCCTGCTCGGCGATGCGTCGGCTTGCGCCGAAGCCGGTGGTGCGGATTGCCAGTTGCGGGATCTGGCACTCCACCCGGAACAGCTGATTGTGCGCCGCGCCCTGGGTCGCCACGACGGCGTATTGCGGCAGCGGGATTTTCCGGGCTTGCAGCAGCTCCTGCAGCAGGGTCTTGGGATCCTTGCCCAGGGTTTGCGGATCGAGGTGTTCGAGCAAGGAAGCGTACAGGCCGCGGATCACGCCCTGGGCTGCGGCGAAACCTCCATCCAGGAAGACTGCGCCGAACAAGGCTTCCAGGCCATCGGCCAGGATCGAAGGACGGCGGAAACCGCCGCTCTTCAACTCGCCTTCGCCCAGGCGCAGGTAAGTTCCCAATTCCACCTGCTGCGCCAGTTCGGCCAGGGTTTCCTGACGTACCAGGTTCGCGCGCAGGCGCGACAGCTCGCCCTCCTTCAACTCGCCGAATCGCCGGTACAACTCATGCGCGACGCAGCAATTGAGGACGCTGTCGCCGAGAAACTCGATACGCTCGTTGTGCGCAACGCTGTGGCTGCGGTGGGTCAGCGCCTGTTGCAGCAGGGACGCTTGCGCGAAGCTGTAGCCCAGTTTGCGCTGCAGCGGTCCGTAGTCCATCGCGCCGGGGGCGGGTGCTACTCTTTGTCCGCGCCGCCGCCCGGCGCGGTGCTGGCGGCAAAGTCGATTGACAGTGACACGTTGGCGAACAACGGAATTTTCTTTGCGTAGGCGAAGGAGATGACGACTTCGCCGCCGTCCTTGCCGATTTCCAGCTCCCCCCCGGTCACCGCCGAAATGTTGTCGACGCCGGCGCGGCGATCGAACGCCTTGCGTATTTCAGAGACGCTTCCGGTCCGCCCTTCCCCGGCCGCAATGGCGACGATGGCTTTCTTGGCGGTCATGAAATCAGAGTAGGCAGGCGCGACTTTCATGGCGCCCACGGCGGCCAGCGCGATCACCACGCCGATCAAAAAAATTACCAGAAAACTGACTCCGCGTTGCTTGTTGCGCATGATTGCCAATCTCCCTAATCGAACTGTCCGAAGCGCCTCAGCTCACTGAAATTGAACCAGATAAAAAAAGCCTTGCCGACGATATTGGCCTCGGGCACGAAGCCCCACACGCGGCTGTCGCTGCTGTTGTCGCGGTTGTCGCCCATCATGAAGTAATGACCCGGCGGAACCTTGCACACCACGCCGTCATTATTGTAAATGCAATTTTCCCGCAGCGGGAACTGTTTTGCATAGGACGAAGCGGCCGGCTCGTTCGTGTCCAGCAGGATCGCGTGCTCGGTCTTCCCCAGCGTCTCCGTGTACAGCTTCAGGTACTGAATCTTGTCTTTGAGCAGATAGTCGCCCGTCTCATTCAGCGGCACTTCCCGGCCGTTGATGGTGAGCCGCTTGTTCCGGTATGCCACCTTGTCTCCGGGCAGGCCGACGACGCGCTTGATGTAATCGACCGACGGATCGTCGGGGTAACGGAAGACCATCACGTCGCCCCGTTCGGGCTCGTTTATGTCGATGATTTTCTTGTTGATCACCGGCAGGCGGATGCCGTAGGTGTACTTGTTGACCAGGATGAAATCGCCGACCAGCAGGGTCGGGATCATCGAGCCGGAAGGGATCTTGAACGGTTCCACCAGAAACGAGCGCAGCAGGAACACGATCAGGATCACCGGGAAAAAGCTCTTCGGGTATTCGATCCACCGCGGCTCCTTCGCCCCGGCGGCGCGGCGTTTGCCGAAGTACACCGCATCCATGGCCGAAACGATGCCGGTGACGACCAGCAGGCTGAACAGCAGCAGTGCGAAATTCATTCGTTTTCCTACACGTGGCGACCTAAATCGCGCCGCTCATTGTTACAGAGTTACGAAGCTGCTGACTAAAAACCGTCAGCACTTGCGCGGACGAAAGCTCGCCCGCGCTTGCGCGGACGGCGGCCCGTCCGCGCGGATCGTCGATTGCGCACGGATGAAAAGCACATCCGTGCGCAATCGACGATCTTGTAAAAAAATCACCCCAAACCGCCCTTGCTTTTATCCATAACCCTGTTTTTGGTACGGATGCGCTTTTCATCCGTACCAAAAACAGGGTTGGCGCGCGCGAGCGCGCAATGCTCGCTCTTGGCATACGACGGCATAAGCCCCTAATCCACCTGCAAAATCGCGAGGAAGGCCTCCTGCGGGATTTCCACGTTGCCGACCTGCTTCATGCGTTTCTTGCCGGCTTTCTGCTTCTCCAGCAATTTCTTCTTGCGCGTGATGTCTCCGCCGTAGCACTTGGCGAGCACGTTCTTGCGCAGCGCCTTGACCGTCTCGCGGGCGATGATGTTGGCGCCGATCGCCGCCTGCACCGCCACGTCGAACATCTGCCGCGGGATCAGCGTGCGCATGCGCGATACCAGATCGCGGCCGCGGTGCCGGCTGCTGTCGCGATGCACCATCAGCGACAGCGCGTCGATGCGTTCGCCGTTGATGAGAATGTCGAGCTTCACCACGTCGGATGCGCGGTATTCCTTGAATTCGTAGTCGAGCGAGGCATAGCCGCGGCTCGCCGACTTGAGCTTGTCGAAGAAATCCATCACCACTTCGCTGAGCGGCATCTCATAGGTCAGCATCACGTGCCGGCCGGTGTACTGCATGTTTTTCTGCACCCCGCGCTTCTGCGTGCACAGGGTCATGATGGCGCCGACGTGTTCCTGCGGCACGAAAATGGTGGTGGTGATGATGGGCTCGCGTATTTCCTCGATTCTCGACGGGTCGGGCATCTTGGCCGGATTCTCCACCCGCTGCAGCGTGCCGTCGCCCAGCAGCACCTCGTACACCACCGTCGGCGCGGTGGTGATCAGATTCTGGTCGTACTCGCGCTCCAGGCGCTCCTGCACGATGTCCATGTGCAGCAGGCCGAGGAAGCCGCAACGGAAACCGAATCCAAGCGCCTGCGATACCTCCGGTTCGTACTGCAGCGAGGCATCGTTCAATTTCAGCTTGGTCAGCGCGTCGCGCAACCCGTCGTAATGGTTGGCTTCGACCGGGTACAGACCGGCGAAGACCTGCGGCTTGATCACCTTGAACCCGGGCAGCGCTGCCGCCGCCGGACGCTCGGACAGGGTGACGGTGTCGCCCACCTTGGCTGCCTGCAGTTCCTTGATGCCGGAGATGATGAAACCGACCTCCCCCGCGGCGAGCCGCGGGCGCGACTGCGACTTGGGCGTGAACACGCCGACCTGCTCGCACAAGTGCACCGTAGCGGAGGACATGAGCAGGATTTTGTCTTTTGGGCACAGCACGCCGTCGATCATCCGCACCAGCATCACCACGCCGACATAATTGTCGAACCAGGAATCGATGATGAGCGCCTTGAGCGGCGCCTCAGGATCGCCCTTGGGCGCCGGGATGCGCGCGATGACCGCCTCGAGAATGTCCTGCACGCCCTCCCCGGTCTTGGCGCTGACGCGCAGCGCGTCCTTGGCGTCGATGCCGATCACGTCCTCGATCTCGCGTATCGCCCCCTCCGGGTCAGCCGAGGGCAGGTCGATCTTGTTCAGCACCGGCACCACTTCCACGCCCTGCTCGATCGCGGTGTAGCAGTTCGCCACCGTCTGCGCTTCCACCCCCTGCGAGGCGTCGACCACCAGCACCGCGCCCTCGCAGGCAGCCAGCGAGCGCGACACCTCGTAGGAAAAGTCGACGTGCCCGGGGGTGTCGATCAGGTTGAGGTTATAGACGTTGCCGTCGCGGGCGTTGTACTGCAGCGCCGCAGTCTGCGCCTTGATGGTGATGCCGCGCTCCCGCTCCAGGTCCATGGAATCGAGCACCTGCTCCTCCATCTCGCGCTCCGACAGCCCGCCGCAGAGTTGGATGAAGCGGTCGGCGAGCGTCGACTTGCCGTGGTCTATGTGGGCAATGATGGAAAAATTACGGATGTGCTGCATCATGAAAAAGGGTGCCTGCAGGGCACCCTTTGAAGAATAACATTCGGTATTTTAACGGATTTTGACCAGATAAGCACGAACTTTTCCGGCATCCAGTCGATAATGGCACAACTCGGTGCCAGCATGCATCAGCACCGGCACCAAGGTGCCGAAACGCTGCTCCAGAGCCGCATCGCTGTCGACATCGACGACATCGACGGCGAACCCGAATTCGCCGCGTAGCGTGGCCAGCGCAGCGAGCATCTCATCGCACAGGTGGCAGTAGCTGCGGCCATAGAGCGTAAGCCGCAGCGTCGCGCCATTGCTCTCTGACCTGCGCACGGGCGGCCTACTTGCCGTTCAGGCCCTTGATGGTGATGAAACTCTGGTTCTCGCCGCGGCGCACGTGCAAAGTGATGGTGGCGGTTTTGTCTATGGTGTTGAGCGCCTTGTTGAACTGCGCGACGCTCTTGGCCTCGGTATTGTTGCCCTTGTGGATCAGCGCCAGGATGATGTCGCCCTTGCGCAGTTCGCCGCGCGGTTGGCCGCGCACTTCGTCCACCACCACGCCGCTCGCGATCTTCAGCTCCTTGTGCTGCTCATCGGAGAGCTCGGACAGCACCAAACCCAGGCGGTTGGCGGCCACTTCGGCCGGCTTCGCGCCTTTGCTTTCGCGGCTGGCGAACTTCTCCGCCGGAATCACGGCCACGGTCACCGTCAGATCCTTGGCCGCGCCTCTGCGCCATACCTGCAGGCCCACTTTGCCGCCCGGGCGGGTAGCGCCGACGATCCGCGGCAGGTCGCTCGAGCTGGTGACGCTTTTGCCGTCGAACTTGATAATGATGTCGCTTACCTCCACCCCGGCCTTGTCCGCCGGGCCGCCTTTCTCCACGGCATTGACCAGGGCGCCCTCGGCCTTGGCCAGGCCGAAGGAGTCGGCCAGTTCCTTGGTTACTTCCTGGATCACCACGCCGATGCGGCCGCGGCTGACGCGCCCGGTGCTGCGCAATTGGTTCTGCACGTCCAGCGCGAGGTCGATCGGAATGGCGAACGACAGCCCCATGTAGCCGCCGGTGCGGCTGTAGATCTGCGAGTTGATGCCGACCACCTCGCCGCGCAGATTGAACAGCGGGCCGCCCGAGTTGCCCGGGTTCACCGCGGCGTCGGTCTGGATGAAAGGCACCAGGTTCTCCTGCGGCAGCGAGCGGCCCTTGCCGCTGACGATGCCGGCGGTCACGCTGTTGTCGAAACCGAAAGGCGAACCGATCGCCAGCACCCATTCGCCCACCTTGAGCTTGTTCGGATCGCCCAGCTTGACCAGCGGGAGTCCGGCCGCCTCGATCTTGATCAGCGCCACGTCGGTGCGCTTGTCGGCGCCGATGACCTTGGCCTTGAATTCGCGTTTGTCGGTGAGGCGTACCGTGATCTCGTCGGCGCCATCGACGACGTGCGCGTTGGTAAGAATGTAGCCGTCGGCGCTGATGATGAAGCCCGACCCCAGCGAGCGGGTTGAAAACTCGCGCGGTGACTGGCCGGGATTCTGCGGCATGAAGCGGCGGAAAAACTCGTAGAACGGGTCGTCCTCGTCCAGGTTCGGCATTCGCGGCATGTTGGCGCGCTCGCGCACGGTCTGCGCGGTGCTGATATTGACCACGGCCGGCCCCTGCTTTTCCACCAGTTCGGTGAAATCGGGCAATTCGCGCGCCTGGGCAACAGCACCCAGCGGCAGCAGCAGCAACCATAGGAGCAGTATTTTTCGCATCGTTACGTCCCTTTTTGCATTTTACGGAGTGTTACAGAAAAAATCCTGGTGCGAGTCCGCGTCCGCCGCAGACAATTGATCACGGCCTGCGGTATGCCACCGATTCCGCAATTTTCTTCACGCTTTCGGCGGGCGCCTCCCCGACCACGGTGACCAGATGGCCGGCGATCTGCCGGCTGTAGATGTTGATCGCGCCCTGGCGCGACGGCCCCGGCTGAGGCAACGTGGTCTTGCTCGCCATTGGCTCGATGAACACGGAGACCGCGGCAAGACCATCGGAGTAGACCACATGTCCGACTTCGCTGGAGCCACCCTGAGTGCGTTTCATCTCGGTAACTTTCCTGAAGCCGGGCAACTCCGGTTTAATGCTCCAGCCGGATGCGGCCAGACTGGCCGCGACGGCACCCGAATTCTCGACATGCCAGTCGCGCGATTCGGCCAGGAATCTGGACTTGAGCTGACCTTGGTCGATCTTGCCGCCGATGGAAATCTGGGTGAAGGCGAACTGCTCGACCACCTCCTTCTTGTCATTGAAGGTCTGGGACTTGAGCAGCATGCCGGTGTTGGCGTCGGCCCACAGCCGGTGGCCGTAGCGCAGCTTGTCCTTGGGCTCGAGCACGATCGATTGGCATTTGTAGCCGGCGACGCGCTCGATGCCGCCCTTGGTCACCTCATAGTGTTCGCGGATATCCTGCAGGTTTACCGGCAGCAGCGCTGGAAACATCTTGTGGTCCGTCCGCTTGTCGACTTTCACCGTCATGCTGTCAGGCAGGTAGCACTTTACCTCGTCGTCGCTGCGCACGATCTCGCGCGGCTGGCCGTCCAGCGTTTCCAGCCGCTCGCGTGCCCCGTGCCGGCCCACGATGTGGATGATGCGTGAAGTTTCGGTCTGATCCCCGCCGCGGTAGACGAAAGTTCCGGTGTAGCTGAGTTTCTGCGTTGCGGCATGGATGCGCTCCAGCCATAACAGCGCGTCACCTTCGGCCCGCGCCGCCTGAGCCGACAGCGCGAGCAACAGCACGGCCAGGATTCTCATCAACGCACGACGCTCCGCTCTTCGGACACGGTGCGCACATAGGGGGCAACGCCCTGCATCGCGTTGCTGGGGGAATAGCGCTGGTGGGCGAGCAGATAATCGTTGGCGACCTCGCCGGCAGGCACTGCCACCTGTTTGACTTCGGCCGCTGGCCTGGCGGCAATCTGCACCGAATCCTGCTGTACGCCAGACACAGCGATCCAGCCGACGAAGGCCACCGCCGCGATACTAGCTGCCGCCGATAGGGCAATCCAGCGCAGCTTCTCCGCCGTGGTGCGGCGCTGCGGCGCGAGCACCGTCGGCTCGGCATCGAGCCGAGCACGGATTTCGGCGCACAGATCCGGGCCTTGCACGCCGCGCAGGGCGTCTCCGATCAGGTGGTAGCAGTCCCAGTCGCCGCGCAACTCCGCATCGCGCCTGAGTTGTTGCGGCAGCTGGCGGGCCCGTTGGTCCCCCAACTCGCCATCCATCCAGGCGGATAAGTTTTCTTTCATGGCGTCACCACCTCTTGTCCTTGGCTATGTCCAGCATCGGACGCAATTGTCCTGCGATCACCTCGCGCGCGCGGAAAATGCGCGAGCGCACGGTGCCGATGGGGCAATTCATTATCTTCGCGATGTCTTCGTAGCTCATGCCTTCGATCTCGCGCAGCATTATCGCCGCCCTCAGTTCCTCCGGCAGCCGATCCATGCTTTGGTTCACTGTTTGTGCGATCTGCTTGCTCATCAGCAGATTCTCCGGCGTGTTGAGGTCGCGCAGCTGATCGCCGTCGTCAAACCGCTCTGCCTCTTCCGCATCGTAGTTGGTGGTGGTGGGCGCGCGCCGGCCCATGGACACCAGGTAATTCTTGGCGGTATTGATGCCGATGCGGTACAGCCAGGTATAGAAGGCGCTGTCGCCACGGAACGACGGCAATGCCCGGTAGGCTTTGACAAAAGCCTCCTGGGTCACATCCTCGACTTCGCCGGGATCGCGGATGAAGCGCGACAGCAGACGCCCGAGTTTGCGCTGATATTTGCTGACCAGCAGTTCGAATGCATGCTTGTCGCCCTGTTGCGCACGCTCGACCAGTTGCTGGTCAATGTCGCGCTCACTCATGCGCCGCCCTTCCCCGTAGCCCTGAAGCTGTTTTTCGTTTGCCCCCCTCAGGCGAGGTTCAGTATACCCCAACTGCTCAGGCGCCCGCGGAAATGCGGCGCCCGGGACGAAGTCCAGTTCAAGCATTTCGATCGGCGTTGCGCTGCTGCCGGGAAATTTCAATTCTTACCTCGCGAATTTGGGACGAGACGACAGGGACGATGTGCGTCTGACCGCCGGGCGCGCATTAAGTTCACGGCCGCCCGAGGCGCCAGCGCAGCCAGACGCGCAGCCGGCGCAATTCCTCGGCTACGGCGCAGTCGGGCAGAAGGACCAGGGAGCGGCCGCGACCGCCGCCCGCACCCAGATTCACCACTACCAGCCGGTCCGACACGTAACTGCTGGGCAGTATCTCGGCCTCGTGCCATTGCCCCGAGCCGTCCTGCCAGCGGGCATTGCCTTTCGCGGCCAATTCCAGTGCGCGCACGCTACCCGCGCCCCGCTGCAGGGCTTGCGCGAGGTGCCAGGCCCAGGCCAGAGTGATGCCCGCTGCGACCGGCGCGAACGCGAGGGGCGGCAGGCTGATCCAGGCGCAGGCGAGCGCCGCTCCGGCCATGACCGTCAAAGACAGGGCGAGAACGCCGGAAGGTCTTAGGGAAACAGTCAGGGTCTGGATCAAACTCGGCCGAACACCAGGGTGCCATTGGTGCCGCCGAAGCCGAACGAATTCGACAGCGCCACGTTGATCTTCATCTGGCGCGCCGTATTCGGGACATAGTCCAGGTCGCATTGCGGATCCTGGTTGAAGATATTGGTCGTCGGCGGCGCCACCTGATGGTGGACCGCCAGCGCCGAAAATATGGCCTCCACGCCGCCTGCCGCTCCCAGCAGGTGCCCGGTCATGGACTTGGTCGAACTGACCGCGACGTTCTTCGCGTGCGCGCCGAGGCTGCGCTTGACTGCAGTGGTTTCGGCGAGATCGCCCAAGGGAGTCGAGGTGCCATGGGCATTGATGTAATCGACCTGGTCTGGGTTCAGGCGCGCGTTGCGGAGCGCGCTGTTCATGCAGCGCGCTGCGCCATCGCCGTCCTCGCGCGGAGCCGTCATGTGGTAGGCGTCGCCGCTCATGCCGTAGCCCGCGAGTTCGGCGTAGATTTTCGCGCCGCGTGCCCTGGCATGCTGGTATTCCTCCAGCACCAGCACCCCCGCGCCCTCGCCCAGTACAAAGCCATCACGGTCGCGGTCCCAGGGACGGCTGGCGGTGGCCGGGTCGTCGTTGCGGGTCGAAAGCGCGCGCGCCTGGGCGAAGCCGCCCATGGCAAGTTCCGTGACCACGGCCTCGGCGCCGCCGGCGACCATCACATCGCAATCTCCGTATTCGATCAGGCGCCCGGATTCTCCGATGCAGTGCGTCCCCGTGGTGCACGCGGTGACCATGGCGAGGTTCGGGCCTTTCAGGCCGTATTTGATCGAGAGATTCCCCGAGATCATGTTGATGATGACGCTCGGGATGAAAAACGGCGAGATCTTGCGCGGCCCACCCGCAAGCAGCTCCCTTTGGGTCTGCTCGATCAGCTGCAGACCGCCAATGCCCGAGCCGATATTGACGCCGATACGCCCGGCGTTCTCGGGCGTGACCTGGATGCCGCAATCGCGGATCGCCTGGATCCCCGCCGCCATGCCGAAATGGATGAAGGTGTCCATGTGGCGCGCTTCCTTGCGCTCCAGGTATTGGGCGAGGTCGAAACCTTTCACCTCCCCCGCGATCCGGCAGGTCAGCCGCGACGCATCGAAGTGGCTGATTTTGGTGATGCCGGAATTGCCGGCAAGGATGTTGGCCCAGGCCTCGGCAACGCTGTTACCTACCGGGGAGATAATGCCCAATCCGGTGATCACGACTCTGCGGCGGGACAAATTTGCTCCGGAAAAAGGCGCGCTGGCCGCTCGAAATCAGGCTTTCTTGGGGTGGCTGTTGACGTAGTCGATCGCCTGTTGGACGGTGGTGATTTTTTCGGCGTCTTCGTCGGGAATTTCGGTCTCGAATTCCTCCTCCAGGGCCATGACGAGCTCGACCGTATCGAGCGAGTCGGCGCCCAGGTCATCGATGAAGGAGGACTCGTTCTTTATTTCTGCCTCGTTTACGCCCAGTTGCTCGGCGACGATTTTCTTGACACGTTGATCGACATTTTCCATTTAATACTCCTTCCTTCTTTTTTAGCTTCGAAAACAGCGGCCCATTTTACCAAGTTTCACCGCCGGGCGTTTGAAAATTCGGCTCTCATACCATGTACATGCCGCCGTTGACATGCAATGTCGCGCCGGTGATGTAGCCCGCCTGCGGCGAGGCCAGGAACACCACAGCCGCGGCGATATCCTCGGCTTTGCCCAGCCGAGCGAGCGGGATCCGGCTGAGAATCGCCTGTCGCTGCTGCTCGTCCAGCGCGCGCGTCATGTCGGTGTCGATGAAGCCCGGCGCGACGCAGTTCACGGTGATGTTGCGGCTGGCGATTTCCTGCGCCAGCGCCCGTGCCAGTCCGGCGATGCCGGCCTTGGCCGCGGCGTAATTGATCTGCCCCGGGTTGCCCGAACTGCCGACCACCGAAGTGATGTTGATGATGCGGCCGGTTCGCGCCTTCATCATTCCGCGCAGCACGGCACGCGACAGGCGGAACACCGATTTCAGATCGGTGTCGATCACCGCATCCCATTCGGTCTCCTTCATGCGCATGGCCAGGTTGTCCCGGGTGATGCCGGCATTATTGACCAGAATGCCGACCGCGCCGAATTCCTGCTCGATCGCCGCCACCAGCGCTTCGATGGCGGCGCCGTCGTTCACCTCGAGCACCGCGCCTCTGCCGCCGACCTTGGCCTCGGCAAGATAATCGCCAATCGCCTTGGCGCCGGCCGCGGAAGTCGAAGTGCCGATCACTTTCGCGCCTTGCGCGCCCAGGCCGAACGCGATGGCCTTGCCTATGCCGCGCGTGGCGCCGGTTACCAATGCAATTTGTCCTTGCAGCATGATCACGCCTCCTTCAATTGGCCGACCCCGTGCTCGAGGCTGGTCCTGTCCGCCAGCGCGAGCGATTCCAGGCTGCTGTCGATGCGCTTGGTCATGCCCGCCAGTACTTTCCCGGGCCCGCATTCGGCGACATGGGTGATGCCCCGGGCTGCGAAAGCGCGGACCGTTTCCACCCAGCGCACCGGGTGGTAAGCCTGGCGCACCAGCGCGTCCTTGATCCGTGCCGGATCGCCGTAACTCGCCACGTCGACGTTGTTTATCACCGGCATGCGCGGCGCGTTGAAGGCGATGCCCTGCAGATATTGCTGCAGGCGCTCCGCGGCGGGCTGCATCAGCGCCGAATGGAAAGGCGCGCTCACCGGCAGCGGTAGCGCCCGCTTGGCGCCCTTGGCCCTGGCCGCGTCGCAGGCGCGTTTCACTGCCGCGGCATCGCCGGCGATCACGACCTGCCCGGGCGAATTGAAGTTTACCGCCTGCACCACCTCTCCTAGCGCAGCCTCGGCGCAGACCGCGCGCACCGCGTCTTCGTCCAACCCCAGAATTGCGGCCATGGCACCCCGTCCCTGCGGCACGGCTGCCTGCATCGCCTGGGCGCGAAAGCGTACCAGCGGCAGCGCATCGCGAAACGACAACACGCCTGCGGCCACCAGCGCGGTGTACTCGCCCAGGCTGTGGCCCGCGACCAACGCCGGCGCGACGCCGCCCAGGCTGACCCAGGCGCGATAAGCGGCGTAGCCCGCAATGAGCATCACCGGCTGCGTGTTGACAGTCAGATTGAGCTGCTCCGCCGGACCTTCGGCCATCAGCGTGCCGAGATCCTGACCGAGCGCATCGGAGGCCTCGGCGAGCACTTCGCGCACCGCCGCAATATCGCCGTAGGCCTGCATCATGCCCACCGACTGCGAACCCTGCCCGGGAAATACCATTGCGAGCTTCATCATCTGTGCTTAATCAACCAAAAAAATCACCACAAAGAATGCAGAGAAAAACGATTGAAATCAACCTTTGCGTCTTTGGCGTCGTTTGCGGTTTAGGTTATTTCATTACATGCGTACCAGGGTGGCACCCCAGGTGAAGCCGCCGCCCACGGCCTGCAACATGACTTTGTGGCCATGCCTGATGCGGCCGTCGCGTATCGCCACATCCAGCGCCAGCGGCACCGAGGCGGCCGAAGTGTTGCCGTGCGTGTCCACGGTCACGATCAGCTTTTCCGGCGGCAGACCCAGCCGCTTCACCGTCGACTCCAGGATGCGAAGATTGGCCTGGTGCGGAATCAGCCAATCGATATCTGCGACCTGCTGGCCGCATTTCGCCAGGGTTTCGCGCGCCACCTCATTGAGCACGCGCACTGCGAACTTGAACACCGCCGGTCCGTCCATGCGCAGGAACGGATCACCAGTCACCTTGCCGTCGCAGACGTTGCCGGAAACGGACAGAACGCGGGCGTAGCTGCCGTCGGCGTGCAGGGCACTCGCCATGATGCCGGGCTTCGCGTCCGCCCTCAGTATCACCGCTCCGGCGCCGTCGCCGAACAGCACGCAGGTACCGCGATCGTTCCAGTCGAGGATGCGCGAAAACACCTCCGCACCGACCACCAGGGCGCAGCGGTGCTGGCCCGAGCGGATGAACAGGTCGGCCATGGCCAGGGCGTAGACGAAGCCGCTGCAGACCGCCTGCACGTCGAAGGCCGGGCAGCCCTTGATGCCGAGCTTCGCCTGCAGCAGACAGGCGGTGCTGGGAAAGACGTAGTCGGGAGTCGAGGTGGCGAGGATGATGAGGTCGATATCCTGCGCGGCGATGCCCGCGCTGGCAATGGCGGCCTTGCTCGCCTCCAGGGCAAGACTGCTCGAGGTTTCCCCCGTTTCCGCGATATGCCGCTGGCGGATGCCGGTGCGCGTGCGGATCCACTCGTCCGAGGTATCCAGGCGCCGCGCCAGGTCGTCGTTGGTAACGACATTGCGCGGCAAATAGCTGCCGCTGCCTATGATGCTGGAATAGATCACGCCGCTTCCACAGTATGATGGCCTGCTGCTGCCAGGCGTTGGGAAATGCGCTGCAGTACACCCTCGCGCACTTCATCGAATGCGCGCTCGATCGCATTCTCGAACGCGAAACTGTCGGCCGAACCGTGGCTTTTCACCACGATGCCTCTGAGGCCGAGCAGACTGGCGCCGTTGTAGCGCGCCGGATCCACCCGGCGTTTGAACGCAGAGAGCACGGGCACGGCCATGACGCCGCAAAGATGAGTGAACCAGTTGCGCTTGAATTCATCGGTGAGGAAGGCGCGCAGCATCTTGGCCAGGCCTTCGGCGCTCTTGAGGGCGACATTGCCGACGAAACCGTCGCACACCACCACATCCGTAGTGCCCTTGAAGATGTCGTCGCCTTCGACGTTGCCGTAAAAATTGAGGCCGCTCGCGCGCAGCAGTTCGGCCGTTTGCTTCACCACTTCATTGCCCTTGATTGCTTCCTCGCCGATGTTGAGCAGTCCGATGCTCGGGCGTTCCTTGTGCTGCATGGCCGATACCAGCATGGCACCCATGATGGCGAACTGCAACAAATGTTCGGGCGTGCAGTTGACGTTGGCGCCCAGGTCGAGCACGCAGACTTCGCCTTTGAGGGTGGGCAATATACCAGCGATGGCGGGACGGTCGATTCCTGGCAGGGTCTTGAGCACGAAGCGCGAAATGGCCATCAGTGCGCCGGTATTGCCGGCGCTGACGCAGGCGTGCGCTTCGCCGCTTTTGACCAGATTGACGGCAACGCGCATGGACGAGTCCTTCTTGCCGCGCAGCGCCGACGCGAGCGTCTCGTCCATGCCCACCGCTTGGCTCGCATGATGCACGCGCAAGTGCGAGCCCGGCGCGGCGTGGTGCGCGCGCAATTCGGTTTCGATCGCTTCCTGCAGCCCGACCAGCACGATATTGCCACGCGGGTGCGACTTCTGGAAATCGAGCGCGGCAGGAACGGTCACGCTGGGACCGTGATCGCCCCCCATGCAATCGATGGCTACCGTGGTGTCCATGTAGTTATAGCGGTAGTCAAACCGGCCTGCTACCGGGCAAACGGACGTGCTGCCCGTTCGCTATGCGCCAAGTGCGCCTATTCGCCTTTGGCGTTGACGATTTTCTTGCCACGATAATAGCCGCTGGGGCTGATATGGTGGCGCAGATGCACCTCGCCTGTCGTTGGTTCGACTGCCAGGGACGGGTTGGTGAGGAAGTCGTGCGCGCGATGCATGCCGCGCTTCGAGGGCGACTTCTTGTTCTGTTGAACTGCCATGTCTATACTCCTTACCTGTTCAATTTTCTCCGGCCGGCGAGCGCCTGAAAAGCCGAGGGCTCAGCGTTCGCTCCCAACCCTGCTGCTGCGCTGCATTGCTCATGCTTGGGCACCATGGGCAAAGCGAGCAAAACTTCGTCTTCCACCAAAGCCGCAACGCTCATTTCGCGGCCGGCCACCACGCGCTCAATGTCGTCATCGGCCGCCGTGATTTCGGCCTCGCTCGAGGCGAACTCCAATTCCGCGTCAAGGTGCAGGAGCAAATCCAGGCTACCAAGACAGCGCTGGCATTGCAGGCGCACACTGCCGTCCACCGCCAGCTTGAGCCCTGGCTTGCCGCGCTCGTTGATTTCACCGGTCAGGACAAAATCGAGGACCGAACCCGAACACCCGGATTGGGCGAGCCGCGGCAGGGATTCCATGCCTAGCTGCCCCTGGAGCACCGCCGCGTTGCGGACAAACGCCAGGCCATCAATGGCCGCCGGTTGCAACATAAGGCAGGCATGATATTATTTTTACCCTCCACTGTCAAAGGAAAAACAAAATTTTCAACGCCTTGCTGAGGTTTTGGATATTGTGGGCGCTGGCCGTTCCGGCCGCCGCCCAGGTGTATAAATGGGTGGACGAAAAGGGCACAACCCATTACGGCGAACATCCACCGCAGGGCAGAAAGGCGCAGGAGGTGGAGCAGCACCTGGCCAAACCGGACCCGGCGCCCAGAAAAGCCGACCAGCCAAACTGGAAGGAAAAGGACCTGGAGTTCCGCAGCCGCCGCATCGAAACCGAGCAGGCAGAGGCCAAGCGCAAGCAGCGGGAGGATGCGCAGCGTCAAACCTGCAACCAGGCGCGCGACCAGCTCGGGCAGATGAAATTGGCGCACCGGCTGTACCGCCTGGACGACAAGGGCGGGCGCGTGTTTCAAAGCGACGAGGAGCGCAGCGCTTCGATCGCGCGGCTGGAACAGCTGGTCTCAGAGCGTTGCCGCTAGCAGGTTCCCGAAAAAAGAGCCGGGCGGTGTCTTGTTCAGCAATTTCGCGCAAATCCGTGGTTAAATCCGGTCCCATATGCAACCGACACCCCAGATCGTTCTCGCCTCGACCTCGAAATACCGCCGCGAGTTGCTCGCCCGGCTGGGTCTGCCCTTCGACGTCGCCTCACCGGACGTGGACGAGAGTCCGCTGCCGCGCGAGACGCCGCAGGACACCGCGCCGCGCCTGGCCGAAGCCAAGGCGCGCGCAGTGGCGGCGCGCTTTCCCCGGGCCATCGTCATCGGTTCGGACCAGGTCGCCGTGCTCGATGGAACAATGCTGGGCAAGCCGGGAAATCACGCCAATGCCGTGCGTCAGCTCAAGGCCATGCGCGGCAAGGAAGTGATGTTCCACACCGCATTGTGCCTATGCAATGCCGCCAGTGGACAGGCCGAGACGCGGGTTGTGCCTTATTGCGTACGCTTTCGCGCTTACAGCGACACGCAGATCGAGCACTACCTTCGGCGCGAGCAGCCCTACGACTGCGCCGGCAGCGCCCGCTACGAGGGCCTGGGCATTGCGCTCATCGCCGAAATGCGCGGCGACGATCCCAATGCCCTGATCGGACTGCCGCTGATCGCGCTCATCGAAATGCTCGCCGCGCAGGGCGTGAGCGTTCTGTAAATGGCCCGCTGACCATGGCGGCCGGCACGCTGTTTCTCATTCCGACCACGCTCGGGAACAGCACGCTTGCCGCAGTCATTCCGCAGGAGGTGCTGCAGCGCGTGCGCACACTGGACTACTTCGTCGCCGAAAATTCCAAGACCGCGCGCGCCTATCTGAAGCGGGCCGGCACGTCGAAACCGCTGCAGGAACTGCACATCGCCACCCTGAACCAGCATACGCCGGATGAGGCCATCGCCGACATGGCGGCGCCGTTGCGGGCCGGACAGGACGTGGGCGTGATGTCGGAGGCGGGCTGCCCCGGCATCGCCGACCCCGGCGCGAAACTGGTGCTGTACGCGCACCGGCACGCCATCCGGGTCATACCTCTGGTCGGCCCCTCCTCCATTCTGCTCGCGCTCATGGCCTCCGGACTGAACGGACAGAGTTTCGTATTTCACGGCTATCTGCCCGCGGCGGATGTCGAGCGGAAAAAAGCGTTGCGCGAACTGGAGCAACAGTCGCGGCGCCTGAAACAGACGCAGATCTTCATTGAGACGCCGTACCGCAACCAGAAACTGCTGCACAGCATCCTTGGCGCCTGCGCCAGCGCTACCCTGCTCTGCGTTGCCGCCGAGATCACCCTGGCCGGGGAGGATATCCGCACCATGAGCGTTGCGGCGTGGAAAAAAATTCCGCCGCAGCTCGATCGCCGGCCGGCATTGTTCTTACTGCTGGCGGCTTAGGGTTGTTGTTATCCAAGATCGTCGATTGCGCACGGATGTGCTTTTCATCCGTGCGCAATCAACGATCCGCGCGGACGGGCCGCCGTCCGCGCAAGTTCTATCGCCGCAGCTCGATGTATCCTCCTACGTCGATCGATACTGACGTAGCGGCCATTGCGCGCTCCGCGCGCCAACCATGTTTTTGGTACGGATGAAAAGCGTATCCGTACCAAAAACACGGTTATGGATAAAAGCAAAAAACGGCTAGGGGTTGGTTTTATACAAGATCGGTGATCCGCGTGGACGGATTCTCGTCCGCGCAACATCGCAATCTAGCGCAGCCTTATACTTTCGCGCAGCGTGAACTCGGCGAAGCTCTTCGCCGCAGCGGCGCCGAAGCGCTTGGCGATGCGCTCGACCGGATTGGACTTCTCCGTATAGTCGACGATCGACTCGGCCTTGATCACGTCGCGCGCCACCGATTCGACGCTGCCGAAGCCGTCCGCCAGACCCAGCTCCACGGCCTTCTGCCCGGTCCAGACCAGGCCGCTGAACAACTCCGGACTGTCCTTCAGGCGCTTGCCCCGGCCCTGCTTCACCACGGCGATAAATTGCTGATGAATGTCGTTCAGCATACCGAGCGCATACTCTTTCTGCTTCGGATCCACCGGGGAAAACGGGTCCATGAAGCCCTTGTTTTCGCCCGCCGTGAGCAGGCGCCGCTCCACGCCCAGCCTTTCCATGCCGCCAGTGAATCCGAAGCCGTCCATGAGCACGCCGATGGAACCGACCAGGCTCGCCTTGTTGACGTAGATCTTGTCGGCCGAGGCGGCGACAAAATAGCCGCCCGAGGCGCAAATGTCCTCGACTACCACGTACAGCGGCGTGTTGGGATAGGCCCCGCGCAGCCGCCGCACCTCGTCGTTGATGATGCCCGATTGCACCGGGCTGCCGCCGGGGGAGTTGATGCGCAGGATCACTCCTTGCGTGTTCTTGTCCTTGAAGGCGCGTTGCAGCGCACTGATGATTTTTTCGGCGCTGGCATCGCTTTTGGCATCGATCACCCCTTCCAGTTCGACCAACGCCGTGTGTTTGCCGTCAGAGATGAGGTCGCCGTCGCCGCGCCATTGGAACAACATAAGAATCAGGAAAGTGACATAGGCGAACGTCAGGAGCTTGAAGAAAATACCCCAGTAGCGCGCCCGCCGCTGCTCCTTCAGCGCTGAAAATGCCAGTTTTTCCAGCACTTCGCGCTCCCAGTTCTTTTCCGATTCCGCCATTGCCTCAACCTTTCACATTCAAATAGACGCTGCCACCCGCCTCGAACACATTCAAGCCTACCAGCCTTGCGCCACGGCACGGCCCGCCACGGCATGCGCCGCTCTCCGGCGCATACAGCGCGCCATGAGTGGAGCATATCAAATACTCACCGTCGGTATCGAAAAACTTTCCCTGCTTCCAGTCGAGTTCCATCGCTATATGCGCGCAGCGGTTGAGATAGGCGTACACCCGGCCGCCATGACGGATAGCGAACGCGGGCGCGGTTTCGCCTTTCCATTCGAGTTCGAAGCGCATGCCGTCGCCGTTCTCGGCGAGTTCGCCGCTGGCACAGATCAGGCGCGCGCTGGCCTCGGCCCGAGGTGCCCTGATCTCGGTCAGGCGTTTTTTTCCAGCCATGGCGCCAGTTCCTGCGGCGTGTCGATGCAGGCGAGCGGATTGAACACCGTCAGGCTGTCCCTGGGATGCGCGCCATAGCTCACCGCCAACGCCGGCACGCCCGCATTCACCGCCATCTGCAGGTCGTGCGCCGTATCGCCTATCATCAGCGTCGCCTCCGGCACGATCAGCAATTCCTGCATCAGCTCCTGCAGCATCGCCGGATGCGGCTTGGAATGGGTTTCGTCGGCGCAACGCGAGGAATCGAAGTACTGTTTCAGCTGCGTCGCCTCGAGCGCGCGCTCCAGGCCAGCGCGGCTCTTGCCCGTGGCCAGCGCCAGCACATGCCCTCTGTCTTTGAGCAAGGCCAGCATCTCGCGCATGCCCGGGAACAGCTCGATATCGGGATCGCGCGCCAGATAATGATGGCGGTAGCGCTCCGCCAGCCTGCCGTACCCGCTCGGCGGCAGCTCCGGCACGGCGTAGGCGAGAGCATCGTTCAGTCCCAGACCGATCACGTGGGCAGCGCGCTCGCGCTCCGGCACCGGCAGGCCCAGGTCGCGGCAGCTCGCCTGGATGCTGGCGACGATGGCCGCGGCCGAATCCATCAGCGTCCCGTCCCAGTCAAAAACCAGCAATTCAAATCGTTTCGGCATCATTTACCTGCGCAATATGTTTTCACCACCATAAAGGACTCAAAGGAACAATTTTATGGTGTTCTTTGTGGTTAATTTTTGTCATCGTTTTTGAGAGACTGCATGAAACGTTCCAGTTCGGGCGGCAGCGGCGCTTCAAGCCTCAGCCTGTCGCCGCTGAGCGGATGCACAAATGCGAGCTTCCAGGCATGCAGGAACATGCGCTTCAAGCCCTGCTTGGCCAGGCGTTTGTTCAGATCGAAGTCGCCGTACTTGTCGTCGCCCACGATGGGGAAACCCAGGTGCGCGAGGTGCACCCGAATCTGGTGCGTGCGCCCGGTTTTCAATTGCGCCTGCAGCAGGCTGTAGGCGCCGCAGGCGCGCTCCAGCTCGAACACGGTGTGCGACTCCCGCCCTTCATCATCCACGCTGACGCGGCGCTCGCCCGCGCCGGTGACATAACGCTGCAGCCTGAGTTTCACGTGCTGCTTGCCCGAGAGCCACGTGCCTTGCACCAACACCAGATAGCGCTTGTCCATCTGCCCGGTGCGGATCAGTTCATGCATTGCCGTGAGCACCGAGCGCTTCTTGGCGAGCAGCAACAGGCCCGAGGTGTCGCGGTCGAGCCGATGCACCAGCTCGAGAAATTTCGCCTCGGGGCGCGCGGCGCGCAACTGCTCGATCACGCCGTAGCTGATGCCGCTGCCGCCGTGCACCGCCAAGCCGGCGGGTTTATTGGCTCCGATCAGGCCTTCGTCCTCATACAGCAGGGGGAGGTCGATTTTTGGCGGCTTGGATGCCACCGCCCTGGCGCCCAGCCGCAAAGGCGGGATGCGCACCCGGTCGCCTTCCTGCAGGCGGTAGGTGGCGTCCACGCGCCCGCTGTTGATCCGCACTTCCCCGCTTCTGAGGATGCGGTAGATATGGCTCTTGGGTACGCCTTTGCACTCGCGCAGCAGGAAATTGTCGATGCGCTGGCCCGAGGTTTCAGAGCCAATATCCACCTGCCTCACGGAAACTTTACTTAAATCCTTCATTTTGCTTATAATGTTGTCACTGGCTCAGTCGCGGGACAGGGTTTGTTGCGTCGATATGACATTTTCAAACCTGAACACGTCCCCGGTTTTGCGGCCCGGAAGGCCGTAACCCTGGGTAATGCGGTTAATATCGCTCACCGGAAGTAGCGAGAGTGTAATTGATTTGGCGCGCTGCAAGCAGCGGCAGATTGCGATTTCCGGTACTCGTGCCGGAGACAAGTTCGACAAACCCAACCGATTCCCCTTCCACTCCCATAATCCAAGACTGGAATGCATCGCTAAGCTTCTGAACATTTAGGCCCAGGTTTGTCCTGCCCGAGGTTTGTCCTGCCCCTGCGCGCGCAGGAGCAATATTAAATGAAGCGCATGCTGTTTAATGCGACACAGGCCGAAGAACTCCGTGTCGCCATAGTCGATGGCCAGAAGCTGATTGACCTCGACATTGAATCGGCCTCGAAAGAGCAACGCAAGAGCAACATCTACAAGGGTGTCATCACCCGTGTCGAGCCCAGCCTGGAAGCTGCGTTCATCGACTACGGCATCGATCGTCACGGATTCCTCCCGTTCAAGGAAGTCGCCCGCGCCTATTTCAAGGCCGGCGTCGATGTCGGCCGCGCCCGCATCCAGGACGCACTCAAGGAAGGCCAGGAACTGATCGTCCAGGTGGAGAAGGACGAGCGCGGCAACAAGGGCGCCGCGCTCACCACCTTCATCAGCCTGGCCGGGCGTTACCTGGTGCTGATGCCCAACAACCCGCGCGGCGGCGGCGTGTCGCGCCGCGTCGAAGGTGAAGACCGCGAAGAGTTGCGCGACACCATGGACCAGCTCCCGGTGCCCCCCGGAATGAGCGTGATCGCGCGCACCGCCGGCATCGGCCGCTCGGTCGAGGAACTCGACTGGGACCTGAAATACCTGTTGCAGCTGTGGCACGCGATTGAGGAAGCGTCCACGACCCAGAAAGGCGCGTTCCTGATCTATCAGGAAGGCAGTCTCGTCATTCGCGCCATCCGCGACTATTTCCATCCCGAGATCGGCGAGATCCTGATCGACACCGATTCGATCTACGAGCAGGCGCAGCAGTTCATGGCGCATGTGATGCCGGATAACGTTAACCGGGTAAAGCGTTACCGCGACGACGTTCCCCTGTTTTCGCGCTTCCAGATCGAGCACCAGATCGAGACCGCCTATTCGCGCCAGGTGGACCTGCCTGCGGGCGGGGCCGTGGTCATCGACCACACCGAGGCGCTGGTGGCGATCGACGTCAATTCGGCGCGCTCCACGCGCGGCAGCGACATCGAGGAAACGGCGTTTCGCACCAATCTCGAGGCAGCGGAGGAGATTGCGCGCCAGCTGCGCCTGCGCGACCTCGGCGGGCTGATCGTCATCGACTTCATCGACATGGAATCGCAGCGCAACCAGCGCGACGTGGAGAACCGACTGCGCGAGTCGCTGCACTTCGACCGCGCCCGGGTGCAGATGGGCAAGATCTCGCGCTTCGGCCTGATGGAACTTTCGCGCCAGCGCCTGCGCCCTTCCCTGGGCGAAGGCAGCACCATCACCTGCCCGCGCTGCAACGGCATCGGCCATATCCGCGGCATCGAATCGACCGCGCTGCATATCCTGCGCATCATTCAGGAAGAAGCGATGAAGGAAAACACCGCCGCCGTGCATGCCCAGGTGCCGGTGGATGTGGCCACTTTCCTCCTCAACGAGAAGCGCACCGACATTCACAGCGTCGAGGCCCGGCTCAAGGTCAATGTGGTGCTGATACCGAACACGCATCTGGAAACGCCCCATTACCAGGTTTCGCGCCTGCGCCACGACGACCTCAACCAGGCCGAGCCCCTGCCCGCCAGCTATAACATGGTGCAGATGCCAGTCGAAGAAGAGATCAAACCGCTCGCGAGCATGGAACCGAAGGCGCCGAGGCCGCAGGCCGCAGTGCAGGGCATCACCCCGGCCGAGCCGGCGCCTATGTCCGCGCTGAAGCCGCCCGAACCGGCAGCGCAAGCCGCGCCGGGCATTGTCTCCCGCATCATGGGCTGGTTGAAGGGCGAGGCGCCGAAAGCGGAAGTTGAACCGAGCAGCGGAATCCGTCCCTCCCGCCGCGAACCCAAGAGAGAGCTGCAGCGTGAGCGCGGCGAACGCGGTGGCCGCGGTGGGCGCGGCGGGCGCGATCGCCAGGAACGCGGTGGTCGCGAAGGCCGGCCAGCGCTAGGCGAGGTCAACAGACCGGAGCAGCGCGAGGCGCGTCAGGATCGCGGCCGCGGCGAACGCCCGGAGCGCGAAGCGCGTCCGGAACGAGAAGCACGTCCCGAGCGCGGCGAACGTCCGCCGCGCGAACCACGTGAGCCGCGCGCACCAAGGCCGCAGCAGCCGCAGGGCGAACCGCAGCCGGGCGCTGAAACCAGGTCGCAGGATGAGCAGCGGCCGGAGGGTGGCGGCGAAGCCGGACGCAGCCGTGGCCGGCGCGGACGCGGTGGTCGCGGTGAACGCGGAGGTCGCGGCGAACGCATCGAGCCAGCCGGACGCGGAGCTCGCGCTGAACGCGTCGAGCCGGCCGAACGCGGAGAACGCGCAGCACAAGCGGAACACGCAGCTCGGGCGGAACGTGCCGAAGGCGGAAGCGAGGCGCAGGCCGAAATGCAGATGCCGGCGGAACAAACCATGCCCGAGGAAAGACTCGCCGCGCCCGCACCTATGTCGGCGCCGATCGAGGCCGCAATCCACCTCGTGCCGGTTGAAGCACCGGCACCTGTCGTCATCGCCGAACCCGCCGTCGCCGTACGCGAGCCGGTAGCTACGACACCGGCAGTTCATGCCGAACCGGCTCCAGCGGCAGTGCCAGTCCGTTCCGAACCGGTTCCACCGCTCGCGCCCATGGTCGACATCGAGCAAGCGCTGCAGGAAAGCGGCTTGGTGATGATCAAGACGAATCCGAGCAAGGTGAAGCTGGCCGAGCCGGTGGCCGAGGCAGGGTACGTGCCGGCGCGGCCGCGTCCGCGGCGCGCACCGCCCCCGGACACCGGGCCGCTGCAGATAGTGGAAACGAAAAAATAGCTTCGTTCCCAGGCGAAGGCGTAAAGCTCGCGAACGCATTGCTCTAATATGCCTTCGCCTGCTTTGCGCTTTTGCGCTCAATCCAGGTTGGCTCTGCATATTGTTTCCAGCAAACCCTCGGTCGCGTCCTCCAGCATTTCCAGCACCTTCTCGAAATCTTCGGGTGCGCCGTCGTAGGGGTCGGGCACCTCAGGCAAGGTGTCGAAGAAAAAGCGTGTAAGCTGTGCGCGCCCATACTGCGAAGACGATCATCGCCGGCTTGATCCCATGACTCCACCTGCTGTTTCCAGCGCCGACGAGCGCCTGCTCGCCGGTATTACGGTTGTCGATTTCACGCGCGTGCTCGCCGGCCCGTACGGTACGCGCATGCTCGCGGATCTCGGCGCGCGCGTGATCAAGATAGAACGTCCCGGCGAAGGCGATGAAATCCGCCAGAACGTGCTCCAACTCGACCCCGGACGCACGGACCAGAGCAGTTATTTCGCGCGTCTGAACGCGGGAAAAGAGAGCATCGCGATCGACTTCGCCCATCCGCAGGCGCGCGATGTCGTGCTCGATCTGGTGCGCACCGCCGATGTCGTGGTGGAAAACTTTTCCCCCGGCGTGATGGCGCGTTACGGCCTGGACGACGCCGCGCTGCGGGCTCTGCGCCCCGACCTCGTCTATTGCTCCATTTCCGGCTTCGGCCAGACCGGGCCCTTGAGTTCGATGCAGGCATACGCGCACCTGATCAACGCCATCTCCGGCATGATGGACCTCGACCGCGGCGACGAGCCCAAACCGCGCGTGGCCTACCTGCAGGCGGCCGACGTGCTCGCCGGCGCCCACGCCTTCGGCGCAATCTGCGCGGCGCTGGTGCGGCGTGGCCGCAACGGGCGCGGGGCGTATCTGGACGTATCGTAAGCGATCAATAGACCCCGTTCTTCCGCGCGCGGGGTGATTCGCGTATAGATACGCGCTTCTTCGTTGAGTCAAGGAGCGCGAGATGAGTGGCAAGGTCAATCTGGATCGGTGGGGGCC
>Ga0080064_1000648_pt1 | contig 85886 bp, 68 predicted proteins | sample Subgrocontami54m_FD_69260 | JGI IMG/M metagenome (GOLD analysis project Ga0080064, IMG submission 69260) | Subsurface groundwater microbial communities from S. Glens Falls, New York, USA - GMW46 contaminated, 5.4 m (SPADES assembly) (version 2) ... | reverse complement strand
CGATCGACCGCCGGCACGGGCGAAGCGAACAGCGCCCGACGCAGCGCCCACGGTGAGCCGCCGGAAGCGCCGATGGCGCGGCGGATGTCCGGGCGATTGCGCTCCGCGATCCACCGGGTCGCCAGCAATTGCATGTCGCGTACGGACATCTGACCCAACGCGAGCGCACGATCCGAGGGCACACTGGAATGCGGTGGCGTGCGACTGACCACGATCCAACGACTTCGCCGCGCGTACCGTTCGATCGCCGTCAACAGTGCGAGCACGATCTTCGGCTCGGCGAACTGCGCATCGTCGATGACGATCCACGAATCCCCGACGTCGGCGAGATCCACGATCGCCGCCATGGCGGGTTCGATGTCCGGCCCGAGTGCGCTCCAGTCGGGCCGAGGCGCGCCGGCGGCGTGGACGAGGGCACGCAACACACGAGCGCGCGGGTCGCGATCGGCCGGACGAAGACCGACGTACAGAATCTTCGAACTCCGCTGCTGGAAGGCAGCGTGCACCGTTTGCAGGACGAGCGACGTCTTTCCAATTCCGCCAGGACCCCACACGATCGCGAGTGGCGCGCGCTGCAGCATGCGTTCGAGTGCCACTCGCTCGCGACGACGACCGACGAATCCCTTGGGCGCGGGCGGCAATCGATCGCGGGTCGCTCGCACCGGACTCGCCGCGCGTGCGCTGTCCCGGCGATGGGGGGAAGCTCGCCCCACGACGCTAGCTCCAACCCATTAGAATTGCGGGACAATTCTCGGACATCATCGGACATCAGCCGCGCATTGCCGCTCGCCACCGCGGAACGCATCATCGCTCGGGCAACTCCTACGGTAACAGTGAGGTCGGTCGATGGGAACCGCAGCACGAGGTCACGCCAAGCTCCTGAGCCTGCTCGCCGCATTCGTGTGGTTGGCATTTTCTTCCACCGCCGCGGCGGGCGGAATGCTCACGGCGATCGATGCGCAGGGCCAGGAGCGCGGGACATTTCCGCTCACTCGTACCGATGTGCGCGCCGAAGTCGCGGGCCCGCTGGCGTCCGTCGAAGTCACGCAGCACTTCACCAATCCGTACAGCGAAGCGATCGAGGCGGTGTACACGTTTCCGCTGCCCAACCGCGGCGCGGTCGACGACATGGAAATGCGGATCGCCGACCGTGTCGTACGCGGCGTGATTCGTCCGCGCGAAGAGGCACGTCAGGTCTACAACGCCGCGCGCGTGCAGGGACGTCGCGCCGCACTTCTCGAGCAGGAGCGGCCGAACATCTTCACGATGAGCGTGGCCAACATCGGCCCGGGCCACGAGATCGTCGTGCGAATCCACTACTTCGAGCGCGTCGCATACGAACGCGGGACCTACGAGCTCAGCGTGCCGACGGTCGTCGGACCGCGGTACATGCCGGGACACATCCCCGGCGGAGCGCAGTCCGGGACCGGGGCGCATCCGGACACCGATCGCGTTCGCGATGCCTCACGGATTTCGCCGGCGTACGCGCACCCGGGGGTCACGGGGCATGCGCTGACGATCGACGCGCGGATCAACGCCGGTGCGCCCATCGCCATGCTGCAGAGCAGCACGCACGCGCTCGACGTGCAAAACGAGACGGCGTCCGTCGCGCGAGTCGCGCTCCGAAACGGCGCCGAGGTTCCCAACCGCGACTTCGTGCTGCGATGGACACTCACGGCGCCGGACGTGCAGGCCGCCGTGTTCACACATCACGCGGCGAGCGCAGCGCACGGCTACCTCGCCCTCGCGCTCGAACCGCGCCATGCAATCCCCGACAACGAGTTCGCAGCGCGCGAGATCTTCTTCTTGCTGGACACCAGCGGCTCGATGATGGGCGCGCCGATCCAGGCGGCGCTTGCGGCTGTCCGACGCGCCGTCACGGGTCTGCACCCGAGCGACACGTTTCAGATCATCGACTTTGCCGATACCGCATCGTCGTTTGCGCCGGCGCCCCTCGCGAACACGCCCGCAAACGTCCAGCGCGCGCTGCAGTACATTTCCGACATTCACCCCGGCGGCGGAACCAACCAGCTCGCGGGAATTCACGCTGCGCTCTCGCAACGGGGCGATCCGATGCGCGTTCGTCACGTCGTGTTCATGACCGACGGGTACATCGGCAACGAGGCGGAAGTCCTCGCGCTCGTTCATCGCGAAATCGGCAATTCGCGCATCTTCGGCTTCGGCATTGGCGCGTCCGTGAATCGATACCTGCTCGACGAGGTTTCGCACGTCGGTCGCGGCGTGTCGGAGTATCTGCTTCCCGGTGAAGAGCCGAACGCGATGATCACACGGTTCTACGAGCGCATCTCGCAACCGTATCTCACGGACATCCAGATCGACTGGGGCGGCCTCGACGTCGACGAAATGACTCCCACTCCTGTCCGCGATCTCTCGGCGCTCGAGCCACTGGTCGTCTACGCACGATACGCGGGCGCCGGCCAAGGCAACGTGACCGTGCGCGGGCGCGCGGCGGGGCGTCCGTTCGAGCGAGTGATTCCGATCGTGCTGCCCGCGTTGCAGGACGCGAACTCCGCGATCAGCCGGCTCTTCGGCCGCGAACGCGTCGCGGATCTCACGCGCATGGGACACTTCGACGGCGACAATCGCGCGCGCGAGATCACACTGCTCGGCGTCGAGCATCATCTCGTCACGCAGTTCACGTCGATTGTCGCTGTGGACGAAGTCGTGTCGCCGGGCACACCCGCGACGCCACCGCGGCAAGTGATCCAGCCGTCGGAAGCACCTGCGGGCGTCGACCTGCGCGCGGCGGGGGGACGGGTGATTGCGTCGCCGATTGTCCCGCCCATCTACGCGGGTCGTGACGGTGAAGGCGATGTGCGAATCGGCGGGCGCGAGCAGGGCAACGTAAGCGTCGATGGCCGCGCCGCACCGCCCGGAATGGTGGGCAACATGGGTGTGGGGGGTGGCTCGTACTCGGTGAACATGCCGAGATCCGTCGAGCCCCAACTGGCACCGTCGCCGGGAGCAGGCGGAGGACGCGCGAGTCGCGGCGCATGTGCGTCGTGCGCGGTGGGCGGGGCACGGACTGAGCGTGGGTGGATGGCGCTCGGCCTGCTCGGGATCGCGCTCGGGATCGTCGCGCGGCGACGGCGCACGCGCAGCCGACGATAGGTCGGGCGCGAACGAGATTCGAAGTCGAGATTTGCTACGCTGTGTGCCGATGACCGGCGCACCCGTACTCGACGCACTGCGCGAAGCCGTCCTCGACGAGGACGCAGTGGAAGTCGCGCGGCTGTTGCGCGCGGGCGCCGACCCGAACGTCGCGGGCGCCGACGATGGCGCGACGCCGCTGCTCTTCGCGATCGAACACAACGCAGCCGAGATCACGCGATTGCTTCTCGAGCACGGCGCTGACGTAAACGTTGCCGGCGACGTCAGCGATGTCTTCGGGCCACAGTCGCCCTTGATGCTCGCCGCGCAACAGAACGGCGTCGCGCTCGGTCGACGGCTGCTCGAACTCGGCGCGGACCCCGATCGGTTCGCAGACAACGACGGAGAGAACGCGCTCCACTATGCGGCATCGCGCGGCCACACGGAGTTCGTGTCCCTGCTGCTCGAACACGGCGCAAATCCATTCGCACGCAGCGCGCCGTACGACGAGAAGACTGCGCTGGAGTTTGCCATCCGCGGGAAGCACTGGGGCACGGCCGAATTGCTCTATCGGCACTGGAACCAGTCCAACCCGAATGCCCTCGGTTCGCCCGTGCACGCGCTGGCGGGGCTCGGCGACATGCGCCGGCTCGAGGCGCTGCTCGACTCGGGTGCGAGCGTCGAGCTTCGCGACGGTGCCGGCCGGACTGCGTTGCACTGGGCGGCCGGCGAGCCCCGAGTCGCTCTGGCGAGGTTGATTCTCGGCAAGTCGGACGACGCGAGTGTCGTGCCTCGTGCCGCGCGCTCGCACACCGGCGTGGTCGATCTGCTGCTGCGGCGCGGGGCGGACATCGATGCCGTCGATGCGTTCGGTGATACTGCGTTGCACGACGCGCTCGCGTGGGGCGGGAAGATGCAACTCTCGCTCGCGGAGCAGCTCGCTCGCGCCGGCGCCGACGTGCGACGCAAAGACCAGACCGGCTGGACTCCGCTGCTTCTCGCGGCGCGCGCGCGTGCATCGCCCGCGCTGATTGGGGCGCTGTTTGAGCGCGGTGCCGATCCATCGGACCAGCAAGGAACCTGGAACGCGTTGACCTACGCGGCGCACGGCGGGACGGTCGCAACCGTCGAAGCACTGATCGCGCACGGCGTCGCGCTGCAATTCGTCGGACGGCCCGCGCTGCACGCCGCCGCGTCGATGGGCCACGCCGAAGTCGTGGACGTGTTGCTCCGTGCGGGCGCAGATCCGAGCGCGCGAGACACCGAGGGAAAGACACCCGCCGACGTGGCGGGCAAGCACGTCAAGATCGTCGCGCAGTTGCGTGCAGCGACGCGGCGCGGGGGCAAAAGTTAAAAAGTTAAAAAGTTAACTCCCGGATGCGGATGATAGCCTCGCGATCATGCAGCCACCACCGCCGACGCCGCACGGCGAGAATTCCGCCCTTCCGCCGGAGAGGAGCGCCGTGCCAGCGATTCTGTTCGCTGCCGTCGTGAGCTTCGTCCTGCCGATCGTCTACCTCGTGCTCTGGTTCAAGATGCTGGGGCGCGGCGGAGGTGGCACATACGGCGCCGCGTGGCTCGTCGCCGTCGGCACGGGAGCGACGATGTGGCTCACGTCGATGGTGCTCTCGATTCGCGCGATCGTTCTCGCGCGGCGCAGCCAACAGAGCAGCGCGGGCCCGGTGGTCGCCCTTGTCCTCACGATCCTCGGCGCACTGACGGGTCCGGCCTCGGTGTTGTTCGGCTTGCTCCTCGCCGGCGGGTCTGCGCACGGGCGACCGCTTCGGGTGCGCGGCCGTCCGCGCACCGCGAGTACAACGAACAACGACCGTTGGATCGAGCACGACCTTGTTCCGGATCTCGACGGTCTCGAGAGCGAGCAGCGCGCGGCGCATGCGACGCGTTGGACGCGTGACGCGCAGGCCGAGCACGCGTCGATCGCTGCGTTCGCGCGGTTGTCGCTCGATCTGCTCGCGCTCGGGGCGCCGCCCGATCTCGTCGACCGCACGCACCACGCGGCGTTGGAGGAGTCTCGCCACGCAAGATTGACGTTCGCGCTCGCGTCGGCGTACGCGGGAGTGGCCATCGGCCCGACCCAATGGCCCGCGGCGCTCCGTGGCGCCGGTCAGGAGAACATTCGCGCTGCGCGGCGGCGCGTGCTGCTCGAGTCGATCCTGGATGGACTGTACGGCGAGGCCCTTGCTGCCGAGCGCGCCCGCTGCGAGTTGGACACGTGCCGCGAGGCAAGTGTGCGCAAGGTCCTCGCGGTCATCGCGGAGGACGAGGCACGCCACGCAGATCTCGCAATGGAAGTGGTCTCGTGGTTGTGGGACCGCGTCGACGCCGTTGCACGTGAGGACGCTGGGCGCCTCGCCGAGGCGATCGTTTCGCGCGCAGCCGACGACCTCGAATTCGCCGTCGCCTCCGGCGTGGTCGATCGGTTGGCGAGACTCGAGAACGACGCCATGTCATGCGACGTCCGCGCGGCGGCGTAGCGGACTCGCGCCGGTACGGTCGGCTCCTGCGTCGCTCGAGCGTCTCGCCGGTTGCCGCGAGCGGGTGACAGGCGCATGGACGCCCTTCGCTCCGTCAATGTGGCATCTCATTGACCATCTCGAAGTTGGCGCGCACGACGACGGCACCCGCGGTGGCCGGGCCGACGCGATTTGGAATCCAGACGGTTGGAGCACGGGGACGAGCGACGGTTTTCTGAGTGCAGCGTTCACCGTTTCGCCCACGGGGCTGCTCGAGACACACGGCCTGATGACCTTCCTCTCCGCAAACGCCGGAGTGCCGTGCTTCGTGGAACCATTCTGTGCGCGTGTGCGGCTGAGCGCCGACGGCGATTCACTCGCGGACTACGCACTCGGACTTGGGGCACCGTCGCAGCAGCTCGGCGCCGTGCCGTTCGGCTCACGACAGCATCGCGTGCTCGAAAACCAGGCGCTCCTCGAGAAGTGGGAGGTCGACAATGACTGGGCGTTCGTCTTCTCTGCGCGCGGGAGCGACGCCGAACAAGACTGCTGACACTCACTGTCTGCGCGCGGACGGCGGCGCGATCGACATCATCGGATTGACCATCTCGAGGTCGGCACGCACGACGACGGATCGCGCCCTCGCTGGGCCAAAGCTCGCGTCGCGGAAATGCGCATCGAAGCAGTCGAACAGGCCCTGTGGGACACGCACGTCCGCCGACAACTCGGACCGAACACGTTCATTAATGCTGCCGTCTGGTTCGATGCGAAACGTCAGCGAGACCGGCCCGTTGAGCCGAAGGCCAGCCCGCAGCGCGAAGACGTAGCAAGCGCGCAATGCCGGGAGCCATCGGTGGACGCGGAGATACACCGCGACAAGATCGCGCCCCCTTGATCTTCCCACGCGTTGCACCGAACGCAGTCGAACGATCGCGTGAATGAACGCGAACTCGCTCCGCTGCGTCACGCCACGCGTGTCGAGCAGCGCGGCGGCAACCGGTACGGGGAGGCACAGTGAGCCGAGTGCAACGACAACCTCCGCGGCCCGTCGCCATGGTGCCCGATGACGTTGCCTCCGAAACTTCACGCGCGACACTACGCGCCGTTCGACACCACCGAGCGATCACAGTTCGCATTCCGACTTCCGCTCACGTGCCCGTGCTCGCGCCCGTGCCCGATTCCGCCGCCGCACGCCGCCTGCGTCCAACTCCCCCCCAATCGCCGCTCCGAACAACCCAAATCTGCCGCCCTCCCCGCCTCCCTGTTCAATCATCCGACTCAGTGCCGCAGCCGGTACTCCCAGTGCCAGATCTCGCTCGGAACCGTCCGCACGAACCCGAAGTGCCGCGCGTGATGCGCCAGCCATCGGTACACCCCGTGGCTCGAGGTGTTCAGGTCCAGCGCGATGCCACTCTGATGGTTCGAGTACCCCGGCCGCGCGGCGAGGTTGCCGCGTCCCGTGAGGTACAGGTGGTAGAGGTGCCGCTGCTGCGCCATCGTGCGAAAGCCGCTGACGATCCACAGCGACACTCCGTCGTGGCGCGCGGCGGCGCGCATGCGCACGAACGCGCGGGCGGTTCGAACGGCCACGAGCTTGCCATTGATGTGCGTGACGCAGATCGTGTGCCGGTGACCGTTCACGTACCCCGTCGCGCGGCGGCACGACGAAAACGCCTCGACGCTGCCATCGAGATCGTTCGGAATGAGGCGCAAGTCCTCCTCCGTCGCCGGATCCACCGGCGTCGTGTCGATCGTGTCCACCGCGCTCGTGTCGGCCCCTGCGAGCATGCGCAAGTCCGCAGCGCACTGCTCGGCACTCGGCTCCGGCGTCTCGGGCGCCGTGTACGTCGGCAGCCCATCGGTGTCGTCCGTCGGCTCGGCCTCGGTGGCCTCCGCACTCGGGTTCGTGCCGGATTGCAGCGCTCGTTCGCCGGCGGCAACTTCGTCCGCCGTGATGGGCTCGTCAGGAATCGGCGTGCGCCCCTCGTCCGCGCAACCGCTGAACGCCGCGAGGATCGCGACGAATCGAACCATTCGCGACGAGAGACGATGAGCCCGGGACCGCATGTCGTGCGATGAACGTGTGAGCATCGGAACCTCCGAGCGTTTCACTGAGCACACACCGCGCCAGCGACCCGCACGAGACTCACATCAGATTTCCCACGCCACTGCACACCGCGACGTTCACGTCTGCGACGATCGAGCGTTCACTGTCGCCCGCAGACGACACTCCCGACGTGGTCACTAACTCATCGCGCGCGCGCCGAGGCGGACAAACCGATCGAACACGTCGAGCGCTCGGCGATGCCGCGCCGTCATCGTGCTCACGTTCTTGGGATGGAGGAAATCCACGAGCGCGGTCTGCTGTTTGCGCGACAGGCCGTACACCCCACGGACGTGTTCGCCGTTGGTCACTCCGTGTTCCTCTTCCATCTGCTTGATCACTTGCTGGTGCAACCGCATCGACACGTGTCCCAGCTCCCGGTGGTCGAGTCCCATCGTCTGAAAGTGTGCGTCGAGCAGCTGTCCGCCCGCGATCGTGAGCAGGAACAGTTCGGTGTTGAACGCCCAGTTTCGCGCGCGCTCGAGCGTTGTCGTCCGCGCGAGAAGCCGCGGGAGGTACAACACGCCGAGTGCGACATGACGCGACTCGTCGCGTTCCACGTACTCGAGCAGTTCCGTCAGCACCGGCTCCACGTTCGAAGCCGCGAGCCGCCGAAAGATCGCCAACGCGAGGTTCTCGACCAGCAACTGCATACCGTAGAGTTTTTGCAGCATCGAGCCCGTTCCCAAAATGCGTTCGAGCAAACGCCGACCGTACGGATTGAGCGGCGGCATCGGAATGTCCGCACGGCGCAGATAGTCGCGCAGTACGTGAAAATGCCGCGCCTCGTCGAAAACTTGTCCTGTCGCCGCCATCCGCGCGTCGAGATCGGGCAACCACCGCGCGAGGTCCGCGGCGATGTTCCACGCCGCGAGTTCGCCCCACACGAGCACGGAGAACAGGTGTCCGACCGCTTCGCGCTTCTCCGCGGGCATGTGAATGCCGCCGTGTTTCGCTTCGAGCGCGTCGAGCACCGCGCGCGGATCCCACGCGTGGGCTTGCGTGTTGTGATAGAGGCGCTCGAGTTTGCGCATCTTTTCTGTCCCCGCGGAGACGTATTGGTCAAGCATCTCGTACGGAGGAAACGACCGATCGTTCGATGTGTCGAGCATGGTGCTACCTCGTTGGTTCCGCGAGAAGGCCGGTCATCTGGAGTCGCGTGACTTCCGCGGCAAGCGCCGGGAGATCCACGCGTTCGGAAGGTGTACGCAGTCGATCGAGCGCGACTTTCTGGATGCCGCCGAGCATCAGCAACGCCGCGGTGCGCGGATCGAAATCCGCGCGCAGGAATCCGAGACGCTGTGCCGCCGCGAGATCCCCCGAGCAGCGGTCGATCACGATGTCGTCGATCGCGTGGAGGATCTGATCGATCTGCACGTCGAGCCCGACGGCCTCGCGCACGAGAATGCGCAGCGTTGCTTCGTCTTCGAAGACGACGGCGAGGAATCGCTCGAGGTCCCTCGATGCAAAGCGCAGTACTTGTTCACGCGTCGGACGAAAGCCCTCGGGCACTTCGAGCGGCGGCATCTGCGCGACCGCCGCAGCGACCCGATCGAGTAGCCCCTGGACGATCCCCGCGAAGACCGCACGTTTGTTTTCGAAGTACTGATAGAGCGTGCCGCGCGCGATCCCGAGGTCTTCGCAGATGTGGCTCACGTGCGTGTCGTGGTAGCCGCGAACGGAAAATACGCGCTTGGCGCTGTCGAGGATCTGCCGTCGACGTTCGGGAGCGTTGAGATATCCAGCACTTGCCATGAGAACTGATGTGTCAGTTTCTAGAACTGACGCGTCAGTTTGTCAATAGGGCGACGTCGCCCGGTCGCTTGTTCGTGGATCCAATCGGTGTACGGTCCCGCGCCATGCGTCGCACCCTTCGACTCTCGGTTCTCGTCGCCGCACTCGTCGCGGCGTGCGGTTCGCCCACCGGCGGTGACGCCGCCGACGCCTCACCCGACGCAATCGCTTCGGACGGCGCAGCCGACACGACGACGTCGGATGCGCCTCGCGCGGACGGTGGTGACGTCGTGCGCCCGAGCGATGTCACCGGCGATTCGACTGGCGGCGACACCGGACCGGCCGACCCGTGCGCGGCCGACGAGGCCAGCGCGATCACGACCGTGGGATGCAACGGCTACGCGTCGGGCGAGCCCGCGGCGAACACCCCTGCCGGCGTCTGCACGGGCAGCGCGGAGCCGATGGGCAGCTGCATGGCGGGCTCGGACTGCAGCGGCGACCCGGGGATGATGGGGCGGTGCTATCCGACATGCACCGTGGGCGCGATGTACGTCACGCGAGGAACCTGCCCGATGGGCTTCCGTTGTTTTGACATCATGGGCGCGGGCGTGTGCTACCGCGACTGCGATACGGCCCACGCATGCCCCATGGGAATGACCTGCGACGGCGACGGCTCGTGCGTGGAATGATCAATCGCCCGTCGGCACGATGCTCGCGGACTCGACCATGAGCACCACGGTGCGCTCGAGCGCACGCGTGCGATGAACGACCGCACGCGGCACGACCATTCCCTGCCGCGGCGCCAACTCGACGGTGCGATCTTCGAAGTCGAGCAACAACTTGCCCTCGAGCACGAAGAAGAACTCGTCTTCGCGATCGTGCTTGTGCCAGTGGAACTCTCCGAGGAACACGCCGACTCGCGCGACGCTGTCGTTCACCAGACAGAGCGATTGATTCCACCACGGCTCGCGGCACGCGTCTGCAACCTTGCCCACGTCCACCACTTGCAGCGGGCCAAACGCGACGTTCGTGTCGATCGAATACTCCATGGCGCCTCCGTCGAATGGTGCGTTTCGTACCATGCGAGCACCGAAACGTGGAGCAGGGTGATCACTCGCCGCGGACAAGCAGTACACTCGGCCGGGTGACCGAGTCTGTCCACCGACTGCGAGCGTTCGGCACGATGCGCACGTCGGCGGCCGCAACGTTCGGCGTCCTGATGCTGGCCGCGTGCGGTCGGAATCCCAACGCCGCGGACGCGCGTGCGGACGGCTCGGACGCGGCGGACGATTCGTCGACACTGCCGCGGCCATGGCCGTGCCCCCGCGACTGGGTGCCCTACGCCCGCGGCGGGTGTGCCCCTGCCGTCATTGCGTGCGTCCCTGGCGGCGGCGGCGACCCTTCGAGCTGTACCAGCGCGGACATCGGTGCGCCGCGTACGATCGCGCTCGCGGACGGCGGCATGGGCTGGTCGTTCGCACTCGGGCCGGACGGTGGACTCCGTGGCGGTTGGGTGGACGAGCGAGACGTCGGAATTCCGTCATGCCCGACCGGATGGCGCCGAGTCGCGGGTGCGTGCGACCCCGCCCTCGGCGTCGGCTGCGAAGATCCGCGCGCGGCGATCCCTGGTGACGCCTGCGCCGCAACGTCGTCGCGCGATTGCCCCGCCGGCGACTACGCCGTGCTCCCAGCAGAAGCCATGGGAGCACCGATGGTGTACGTCCGCGAAGGCGCAGACCCGCTGCTTGCCGACGGCTCGCTCGCACGACCGTACGCAACGCTCGCCACCGCACTGACGAACGTGCCAGTCGACGGCTGGATGATGGTGTCCGCAGGCCGCTATGCCGACTCACTGTCGGTGTCTCGGTCGGTCCACATCTTGGGCGCGTGCGCGGCGCGAACGACGATTCGCGGCGCGGACCCCATCGGTACGATCGTCTCGCGTGGCGTGACCACTCGCCTCGACATTCGCGGCGTCACGGTGTCCGGCGCAGGTCCGGGCATCCATGCAGTGGACGGCTCGATCGTCCGTGTGCGCAACGTCGTGGTGTCACAAGCGACGACGTTCGGCATCGGCGCAAGTGAGCGCGCGGCGCTAGACTTGGCGGACGTCGTCGTCACGGGCACGCGTCGGTCGGGAATGACCTTTGGCCGCGGACTCAACATCGACAGCGCTGCGACGCTCGACGCTGTTCGAACGGTCGTTGCAGACTGTGCCTCGGTGGGTGTTCACGTGTCGGGCGCGGGCACGACTGCCACGCTGCGAGATTCGCTCATCGCGCGGACTGCGCTGTCCCCGGTGGGCAACGGCGGCCACGGCGTCAATGCGCAGGTCGGGGCGCGCGTGCGGCTCGAGCGCGTCGTCATCGAAGCGAGTCACTTATCGGGCCTGCGTGCCAATGGCGCGTCGGACGCGACGCTCACGGACGTCGTGATTCGCGGCTCGCTGGCGTTGCCGAACGGGACGGGTGGATACGGCATCGAAGTCACGGGAGGCTCGACGCTCGCGGCGACGCGCGCACTCCTGGAAGGCAACACGGAGGCCGGCGCGCTCGTGACGACAGGGGCGCACGTGCAGATCGTGGCGTCGACCGTACGCGGAACGCTCGGCCGAGGGGACGGGCGACTCGGCGACGGACTGGCACTGACGTCTGGATCCGTGGTCGACGCGACCGACGTCCTGATCGAGGACAACCGCGAGTGCGGCGCATGCGCGTTCGAGCCGAATACGCGACTCACACTGACCCGATCACTCGTCCGTCGGAGCCTTCCGCGGTCGGACGGCACGGGCGGACTCGGCTGCGGAGCCGCCTCGGGAGCGACGCTCGAGATTCGCCAGAGCGTGGTCGAAGACCAGCCGGACGTTCTCGTGCTGGTGAACGCAGCGCGCGCCACGATCGAAGATTCGGCACTGCGAGGCACGCGACCCGAAGGCGCGGCTTCGCGAGGGATCGGTGTTCTCGTGGCGGGGCGGTCGACAGTCGACGTGTCCCGTGTGGTGCTGGAGAGACTCGCAACCGTGGGATTCGATGTCACGGCCGCCGCGCACGACTGCGGGGACACGACGCTGCGCGACGTGATCGTGCGTGACGTGCGACCCGGACCCAACGGTTTCGGCATAGGGATGCATGTGTTTGGCGACTGCCGTGTCGATGCGCAACGGCTGGCGTTGGTGAGCGCCACAGGCGCGGCGCTGGCGACGACATCGAACTGTCTTTGTGTCGACCCGGGCCTGGGCGGCACGGTCCACGCGGATGACGTCTTCGTACAGGGCGTTCGCACCGGGACAATCGAAGTGACTGTGGACGGGATGCGCACGATCTCGATGGGCCGTCCGGTAGCGTACGGCGTTCAGGCCGCTGGCGAATCAACACTGGTGATGTCGCGGGCCGTGATCGACAGTGGAGGCTTCGGCTTCATGAGAGCGCCGCGGGCGCAATTGCGTATCGTGGAGGGGAACATCACGCGCCAGCTCGACGCGGCGGGAGCCTCCTCGGGAGGCGGGCTGGAGTTGACGGACGTGGCGACGTTCGACAACGCAAACAATGGAACCGTGAGTGTCCAAGGACTGCCCGAGTCGGCTGCGCTGCCCGCGCCCTCACCCGTTTGCGCGCCGGAGAATTGTCCGTAGCGCTGTCTCCTATATCCGGCGCCCATGCCGCGCGCTTTGATCGGCGGCGCGAATCTTTATACGTACGTTCACGACCACGACGACGTCGGCACCGAGCGACCGCACCCTCAACTCCACCCACTGTTTCTGGTGAAGAGCCATCGCTTCAAGCTCGCGCCGTGCGTCACTGCGTGCCGCTTGCTCGTCGATACACCCACGCATGTGCCACCGGTCGTCCGACGAACTTGGCGTATCCGGGCATTGCCCGTGCCCACTCGTCGGTGACGAAACGCTCGTCGAACTCTCGCGGTTCCCACCCGTTCGCCGCCGCCATCGCGAAGAAATCGCGAAGTGCGTGCACGTGGTTCTCGACGGCAAGTTGGCCGCCCGCGTCGCCGTGCGGAAAGTGAGTGGGGATTCCCATCATCAGGAAGAACGGGTGGAAGTCGACGACGGCGAGCCACCCCAACGGTCGCACGAGGCGCGCGGCCTCGCGGAAGAATGCCGCGAGGTCTTCCACGTGATCGACGACGAGACTCGAGATCGCCCCATCGAACGCGCCGGCGTCCAGTCCCGTGGCGGTCACGTTTGCGCATGTCGTCGTCGAATAGACACGCCGGGCCGTCGCGCGCGCCAGCATCTGCGCGGTGAGATCCACGCCGACGATCTCGCGCGCTCCGTGCGTTGCGAGCCACGCACCGATGCGACCCGTTCCGCAGCCGAGATCCACGACGCGCGAACCTGAAACTTCGTGGCGAAGCAGTGCGGACGCTTCGAGGAGGTCGACATCGAGCCGATCGTCGATCTCGTCGTAGCTGGGGGCCCACGCAGCGTACCCGCTGGCCACATCGAGCGTCGGGTACTGCCGCTTGTCGTAGAACGCGAACGGCTTCGGCGCGCCGACGTCCCGGCGCGGGCGGTCCGGGCGGTTGGCAAGGTCGGGCCATCGAAACGAGTCCTCGCGCAGGGATGCGCCCCCGATCTCGATGTTGCGCGACTCGCCCCCCACGCCAGCGAGGCGAACATAGAACTCCCGCGATGGATTGTCGTGCAGGACCCACAGGTGCAGCGACGGCCGGCCCGCGGCGATCATTGCCTCGCACGTCGCGTCGAACAGCGCACGGCCCACGCCTGCACGCGCATGATCACGCAATACATAGATGGCGTAGAGTTCACCGGCGAACGCGCCGGCGGCATCGCGACTCGGCCCACTCGACGCGAGCCCGACGATCTCGCCGTCGCGCTCGGCGACGAACGTGTGCCGCTCGGGGTCCGTGAGGGAATCCCGCCGACGCGCGACCCATTCGTCGAACGGAATCGTATCGAGGAACGCGTCGGGCACGATTCCGCGGTACGCCGTGCGCCACGTGGCAATGTGAACTCGCGTGATCGCATCGGCGTCTGCCGGTGCCGCGCGACGTACGCTGGCGGTTGCGTGCGGCATCAGAAACCGTTCAGCGCGCACAGAAATGGCCGCGGCCCTGCGAACCACTGATCGAGCTGCTCCGCAGCGGCTCGGTCGCCTTCGACACATCCCGACGACCACAAGTCGACGGCGCGGACCGCACCGACGTAGATCTGCGAAAGCGCGCCGATGTCGACTCGCAGGGTGGGACGCTTCGCGCCCGCCGCCCGCGCATCGACGCCACGACTTGCATGCGCCTCGAGCGTCCACGCCTTCGCCGGGCTCTCGTCGAGCGGATCGCGAACGTTCAGCGTGACGGCACCATCGCCGCGCACGCGAGACGCTCCCGGATGCGCCGCGACGGCTGCACGCACGTCCAAGATTCGCGCCATCGCGCCACCGCCCACGCTGCCCAACGTGTGCACGAACCCGAACCGCGCGAATCCATGTCCGTCACCGTACCCGGTGAGAAAGCTCGGCAGCTCTCCGCTCGGCACGAGGATGGCGACGCGGCCCATCTGTTCGCCGAACGCCGCGAGGAATCCCCACAATCCGCGCGTCGCGCCCGGCGTCGTTGCGACCAACTCTCGGACGACGAGTTGCTGCGACCCGTACGTCGCATCCACGGGAACGTCGTAGAGCATGTAACCCGTGACGCGATCGGTGCCGGGCTCGATGAAGATCGCGCCGTCGGGCGCGCGTTTCGGAATTCGTTCGTTCCACCACCAGTCTTTGCGCGCAAAGGGCCCGCATCGATCGCGCCGCCACGACTCGTAGAGCGCGCGCACCTCGCGGCCGTGCCGCTCGGGAACCCAGCGCCGCACGTGTGATCGCAGCGCCGAGGCCGGAAACGAAGCGGGCGTCGCGAGGATCTCCTCCACGAACTCACACCGCGCGAAGCCAAACCGCGCGTAGTACGGCACGCTGAACGGATACAGCATCGTGAGCGGGACGTGCTCGCGTCGCAGCGCGCGGAGCGAGTGGCGCATTAGCCGGTCGGCGACGCCGGTGCGTCGGTGTTCAGGCGCGACGGCGACCGCGGCGTACCCCCGCATGTCGACGTCGCCGCCACCGAGCGCCATCTGAAATCGCAGGGCCGAGACGTGTCCGCGGATCTCGCCTTGGGCCTCTTCGATCCACGTGTCGCGCGGCGTGAGGTGTGAATGCTTTGCGAAGTAGTTGGTCCATCCGTCGACATCGCCGTGACGGAACGCGCGGAACCCGCTGGCGCCGAGCGCAGGCACGTCGGCTGCCGTCGAAACGCGGATGCGCGGATGCCGCGAGCCGGTGCGTTGCATCGCCAGACGGTAGCGCGCTCGGCGAGGGCGCGGGATCCCGAACGCGTCGGCGGGTGCGCATGGGCTGGACCGCCGTACCGGGAAATGATGGAAAATATCCGCTGCGGCGTGGCGGCGCCCCCGCTCGGCGTGATATAGCTGCGGCTGAACACGAACTGTACGGTGGCGGGAGGAGCGAATGGGTGACCCCGCGGCGGAAGACGCCGCGCGTATCGGCCGGGTGATTGGCGAAAAGTACAGCGTTCAGCGCTTGATCGGCGCTGGCGGCATGGGAGCGGTGTACGTAGCCGAGAACACCTGGACCGGACGTCGGGTCGCCGTGAAAGTGATGCGGCCCGAGTTCGCTGCGAACGATGCGGCGGTCCGACGGTTCATGCTGGAAGCGCGGACTGCGACGCAGATCGCGCACCCGAACATCGTCGAGATTCTGGACATGGGTCGCGACGCCGACGGCTCGCTGTACATCGTTCAGGAGCTGCTGATCGGCGTCGATCTGCGCGCGTACCTCGACGAGCACGATCGCCTGCGCGCCGTCGAAGCGCTGAACATCATCGTGCCGATCATGGGAGCGCTCGTCGCGGCCCACAAGCGCGGGATCGTCCATCGGGACATCAAGCCCGAGAACATTTTCCTTCAACGAGACTCGTCGGGAGAATTCGCGCCGAAGATCATCGATTTCGGAATTTCGAAGATCGTCGACAAGGAAGGCCCCGGCCTGTCGAACACCGGTACCGGCGTCGCGATCGGAACGCCGTACTACATGTCGCCAGAGCAGGCCCGCGGCGAAGCCGACCTCGACGGGCGCAGCGACGTCTGGTCCGTCGGCGCGGTGCTCTACGAAATGCTCGCGGGACGAACGCCGTTTCACACCGACAACTACAACCTCTTGATCGTCGCGATTCTCACGGAAGTCGTTCCGAGAATCGATGCGGTCGTTTCCGACGTACCCACGGACATCGCCGAAATCGTTCACAAGGCGCTCGAGCGCGATCGCGACAAGCGCCACGGCAGCATGCGTTCGTTTCTGAGCGCGATTCTCGAATCGCCAACCGCGAACGGTGCGAGCGCGCGACTCGAAGATCGCCACAAGCGATCCATCCCGAATCTCGCGGAGGCCACGGGGAAGTTCGTGTTGCCGGGCCATTCGCCACCCGCAGTGGGTGCGCGCCCGCCGCGACCCGGCGGGCCGGCAAATGCGAACGTTCCCACGGCAGATGGCTCGCCAATGACGAACGCCGCGACGCTGCCCGCGGGCAAGCGCGCGATGGAAACGCTCGCCGCCGGCAAGAGTCCCGCGAAACCGTCGCCGCCTGCTCCGGAACCGGAATCGAAGCTCCCGTCGCTTTTCGACACGAGCGGCGATCTCGACGACGTCGAGACGCGCGTCGCCGAGGGCTCGGGGCCGAAAATGGAGCCGACGTTTCGTGTGCCAAAACCGACGCCGGGCGCGATGCCGGCCGTCGTGACACCGCCGGGCGTTTCGCCCGTGCTCGCGCCAGCACTGGTTGTCGGTTCTCCCGCAACGCCGGTCGCGTATGGGACGCTGCCGTTCGGCGGCGCGGCGAATCCAGCGACGTCCAGTGTTCCGTTCGATCCGCCACAAGTGCCTCATGCAGGCTCGGTTGCCGAAAACCTGGCTCCCCTCGGAACGCCCGCCGCGACCGGCACGCACTCGACGCCGTTGCAGTGGACTGCTGCCGCCGGTGCTGCGCCTGCGCGTCGGTCCCGCGGGCTGCTGTTTGCCGGCGGGGGAGCGATCGTGCTGGTTGCAATCGTCGCGATCATGCTCGGGCTGTCGACGTCTCGCACGCCGCCTCGGAGCACGGTGGCGCCCCCGCCCGCGGCGCCTCCGGCGGCGCCCATGCCGCAACTCGCGCCGATGCCCGTGCCCGTTCCGCCGGTCGCGCGCACGCTGCCGATGCCGGTCGTCGTTGCGCCACCGCCGATCGCGGTTCCGCCAACTCCGTTGCCGCGGATTGCGACTTCGCCCGCGGTTCCGACGCGTTCGCCCGAAGGGCACCGGTCGAGCCGCACGCCGGGGGGATTGAGCTCACCACGCACGAATGCGCCCCCCGCGGGCACGACGTCGCGGCCACGACGCGGCGGCGGCAACCTCCTGACACCGGTCGGCGGATACCCGTAGGCTCGAGGCCGCGCCTCGCTACAGGCGACGATGCGCAAGCGACGGCAGCTGCCGGCGGATGCTCTCGACGCGAGCGGGATCGATTTCGGCGACCGCGATGCCTTCGCCGTCGCCACACTCGGCGAGCACCGTGCCCCACGGATCGACGATCATCGCGTGCCCATACGTCGTGCGACCGTGGCCGTGCGCGCCCCATTGCGCGGGCGCGAGCACATACGACTGTGACTCGATCGCGCGCGCGCGCAGCAGAACGTGCCAGTGGTCCTTGCCCGTGGGCACCGTGAACGCCGCAGGAACCGCGATCACCGTCGCTCCCGCGTCCACGAGACGGCGGTACAACTCGGGGAATCGCACGTCGTAGCAGATTGACAGGCCCAATCGGCCGATCGGAGTGTCTACCGCCACGGTGGCATCGCCGGGCTTCACGACGCGCGACTCGCAGAGTTCCGTGCCGTCGGCGAGCGAGACGTCGAACAGATGAACCTTTCGGTACCGCGCGACGATCGCACCCTCGGCGTTGACGACGATCGCCGTGTTGTGAACGCGGGCCGGCGCATCGGTGCGCTCGGTCACTCCACCGAGCAGCAGCCACGTCCCAGTTTCGCGCGCAAGCGTCGACGCCCACAGGCGCACCGGGCCGGCGGCGTCGGGCGGCAATCCGAGTTCGAACGTCTCCGCGGTGGGCAGCTTCGCCGACTCGGGTCCCATGAACGAGAGGTTTTCCGGCAACGCCACGAATGCCGCGCCGCGCGCGACCGCACGCCGCACAAGAGTCCCGGCGCGAGCGAGATTCGCTCCAAGGTCGTCCGTCGCGGTCATCTGGACGACAGCGGCCAGCACGGGATGCGACATCGACGTTCTATAGCCTTTGCGACACGCAGCCCGCAACTCGCGCAGATCCGGCCGTCAGTCCGCTCCGGCGTCGCACACTGCGTACTCGCACCACCGATCACCGCGTCGGTCCCGCAACGAAGCGAGCGTCGGCGGACAAGCGCGCGGAAGCGGGAGTGCCATCCATCGTCGATCGTACATGAGTCAACTCCAGCGCAAGAGCACCGTCCAAGCGGACCCGCAGAAAGCGATCCAGCACGCGCTCGTCCAGCCACCACTCGAGCGGAATCCCACCGCCGGGCTCCGCGCGAACCGCCATGACGACATCGGACAAGCACGGCCACAGTGTCGCCCGCGCAGTCCCCTCGCCCGCGGCGCAATCGATTCGCAAATCAGCGAACGTTCCGCGAATGCCAATGACTCCGTTGCGATCTGCAACCCGAACGACGGCGTCGCCGTGCGCCCGCACGCGCCGCGCGTCAACGTCGTGACCGATGCCCAGATCCGCCACGCGAATGCGCCAGCGGGCCTGCCCCGCAGTCGGCTCCAGCGTGATCGTCGGTGGCAGGCGAGGGTCAAGAGAGTCGATCGTCGCCGTCAGTCGATCGGCGATTCGACCTCGAACGTCGTCGATTGCACGCGGGTTGCGCCCCCACGCGCCGAGTCGTCCGCTCTGCCACAGTACGTACATCGCCTGCTGTGCGATCGCGGCGCTGCCAACGACTTCGACGTCGCCACGGGCCGCGGGCATCGAAGCCCAGCGCGGCGTGTCGTCGAGGTGAACGGGTCCATCGACGCCTGCATCGATCCGAGGCGCCTGCAGTCGGACCGTCGCGCCCAACGTGAACGCCATGCCGTGAGTGTCGATGTGCGGCGGACCGCAGAAGCGCAGCTCGAACTGATCGCCGGGTCGGTCTTCCGAAAGCCCGAACGGTCGACGGATGCGATCCATGGCGTCGTCGAATATTTCTGCAACTCGCTCGTGGATGCGCTGTTCCGCCACTGCGCGCGCGCGTCGATCGACGACGCCCGAGAACAAATCGACGACGCGCAATCGCCAGTCGGTTCGCGAGCCGCCCGTCCAGTCGAACGACGTGACCTCCGGACGCGCGACGAGGTCGCCATCGTGCTCTTCGAACCGCAGTCGCACGCCGCCGCGAAAGGTCGTTCCGTCGACGAGCGCGATGACGTAATGACCATGCAAAGCCCCCGACTCGGTCGTGATCCTCAGCGTGATCGTTCGGGACTCGGGGAAGTGAAGCGAGAACGGCGGTGTACCTGCGTCCCGAGGAAATAAGTCGGCGAGTCGCCGCGCAATCGCCGTCGCGAGGTCGTTGCCGACGCCGGCGCCCCGATCGAGCAACTGCGGAGCAATGCGAAGCCCCAGCGCGCATGGCCACGGCGTACCGACGCGATCGAACGGCCCGCGCAGCACCGGCAGGACAACTTCCCGATCCCATCGATGCCCATAGCTGAGCGACCAACGCCGAAGCGCCAGACCTGGCCCCTCGAAGTCGGCACCGCCACGCGCGATCAGCCGTGCGCGGATGGACAACGGCTCCACCTCCACGCCAGTGTCCGAGACTGCACGCGCCGAGACGACCACGTGCGTGCGACCGTTCGTCAGCGTCACGTGCAAACCCGCGTCGGGTGGCGCCGCGGACAGAGCGAGAACCGCCGGGAGCGTAGCCATTGCGCCAAGTGCGAAGAACGACCCCACGGCGGCGTCGAGCTTCCGCATGGCCGTTAGCGTGCCCGCAGCGAAAAGAGCGCCACGACCGAGGCCAACTCCAGCACGACGACTGCGAGCGTGCAGACAATGACGGCGGAGGTCATCGCGCGCGTGACGTCGTTGGCCTCGTCCTTGTGGCGAACGCCGCGCGAGACTACGACGGATGCAATGATCAACGAGTACGCCCCCACCAGCCACAGCGCGCGCACGAGGAAGCGCACACGCTCGGGTGGCGGGTCGAGAATGTCCGACGTGAGCACGGCGAGCGCGTTCGGAACGGCAAACGCGTTGCAGAGCAGCCAGCCGCCGAACGTCATCGCCGCGACGAAGCCCACGACCGTCACGAGGTAGCCCACGACGAGCGCAGTCCATGCAGGCGCCCACACGTAGCGCTGTTCGGGCACCCCGATGCCCTCGAGCGCGAGTAGCTGGCGTCCCAACTGCATCGAGCCCAGCCAGGCGTTCACTGCGTTGCCGCTGGTTGCAGCAAAGAGAATGGCCGACAACGGTGGCGCGAGCGCAAGGATGTAGGTGCCGCCCACGAGGCGCAGCATCGCGGCGGCGCGAACGTCGGCGCTCATTTTCGCGATGACGTAAAGGACCGTGTAGCCGAGGAGCGTTCCGACGACTGCGTAGAACGGCAGGGGTCGAACGAGACTCTGACCCAACGCGCGCGCAAACACGGTGAGCGAGTCGCGAAACAGCCGCGGTTGAAACACCGTGCGCAGCACGGCGCCGACGACACCGAGCGCGCTCGGGTACGCCCGCATGCGTACGTACCGCATCTCCGCGCGAGCACCCGCGGGCCGTTCGGTGGCGAGCAACCGCTCGAGGTCTCCCGAGAGATTGGCGACTTCCGCGGCGCGCTGCTCGGCCGGCAACAGCTCGGCGGGTCCCGGCGCTCCATCGCGCACGGGAAACAGTCGCTGGTTCGACGGCTCGAGAAACAAGATCGCATCCGCAGCGCCTGCGGCGAACGACACGTCGTGCGTGATCACGATCACACCGACCTGGCGCTCACGCGCTTCGCGCACGATCAACTGCGCGAGCAGGCGCACGGCGAGCGGGTCCAGTCCGACCGACGGCTCGTCGAGGACCATCAACTTGCGTCCGGCCGCCAGCGTGCGCGCGATCGCCACGCGTTGCGCCTGGCCGCCGCTCAGCGTGCCGACGCTGCGCCCGTTGGCATCGAACGCGTCCTCGAGGTCGACGGCGCGCAGCCACCGCGCGGGATCCCTCGGCTGGCCGTTGGCGGTCTGCGCGAGCGCAATGTTTCCGGCCACGTCGAGGTGATCGAACAACGCCCCTCGCTGCGGAACGTACGAAGCACTCGCGTGCACTTCGCGTGTCGTCCAGCGCACGGAATATCCGCGACGTCGGAGTTCGTCCGGGTCGAGGATCGCTCGAAGTAGCGTGCTCTTCCCGCCCCCCGACGGCCCGAGCAATGCGACCACTTGTCCCGCACGAACGGTGACGTCGGTGTTGCGCACGACGAGCGTTCCGTCCGGCAGCATCACCTCGAGGCCTTGCACCGCCACGAGTAGTTCGCTCACGCACGTAGCTTGTTGGAGCGATGCGGCACTGTCGAGCCGAATTCCGTGGACGCGCCCGACACCGCGGTCAGTACAGCTGACGTCGCATCGACACGTTCATGAGAAGCCCGATGCCGATCAGCACGGTGAGCGCGCTCGATCCGCCGTACGAAAAAAGTGGGAGCGTCACGCCAACGACTGGCAGGACCCCAATCACCATCCCGACGTTGAACACGACCTGCCAAAAGATCAATCCGGCGATTCCGACGGCGACGGCCGCGCCGAAGCGGTCTTTCGCAAGCGTCGCGATGCGCAGCGCCCAGAGCACGAGGAACGCATAAATCCCAAGCAGCAAGATGTTGCCGACGAAGCCCTGCTCCTGCGCCCACACAGCCAAGGGAAAATCGGTGTACGGGTCCGGCAGGAACCGTCGCTGATTCTGGGTACTGCCCATGAACCCCTGCCCCGTCAATCGGCCAGATCCGACGGCGATGATCGATTGCGTCGCTTGGTAGGCGGAATCGAGCCGATGGCGCTCGGATTCGAGGAACGCTGTCAGTCGGTCGCGCTGATAGTCCCGGAGCACGTACAGCCACATGACGGGGATCGCCACGAGGGAGACCGCGAACAGCGTCCAGGCCGATCGTCGCTCCATCCGCGCGAGCGAAACGACGGTGATGGAAATCAGCAGCACGATGAGCGCCGTCCCGAGATCGGGCTGCAGCAACACGAGCACGAGCGGAACGGCGATGAGCAGCGCGGGCACGACGAGATCGCGGAGTGTCCGGCGGTCCGCGCGCGCATCGCGGTGCAGATGCTTCGCCAGCGCAACGACGACACAAAGCTTCACGAATTCCGACGGCTGGAATCGAAAGCTGCCGAGCTGGATCCACCGGTGCGTGCCGCGGATTGAACGCCCCAGCAAAAACACCGCGACCAGCGCGAGCAGCCCGACGAGAAAAACGCCGTACGCGTACCGCTCGTAGAACTTGTAGTCGATCGCCGCGACGATGACGGCCATTCCCGATCCGATGGCCAGCCAGTAGATCTGCTGAATGTACAACTCGCTTCGCGCGCCGCCCTGCGCACTCGTCGCGCTGTACAGATTCACGACGCCGATCGTCGCGATGGCCGCGGCGGCGAGAAAAAGCGGCCAATCGAACTGGTCGCGGAGCCGGGATTGTAGCGATCGCGCCATCGGGTCGTGCCGTGCCTATTGTCCCCGGTTGCGTTCGCGAAGACGCTGCGACGTCTGCTCTTGCTCGCGTCGAACGCGGGCGACCGTCGGGATGGGCTCTCCCGGTCGAATGCGCGTGAAGTAGTCCCGGAGGACGTCCGCGACGACCGGGGCTGCCTCGGCACCACCGACGCCGCCATGTTCGACGAGCACGACGATTGCAATCTCGGGACTCGACGCGGGAGCAACCGCAGCGAACCACGCGTGATCGCGCCGGAGATACACGGCTCGGCGGTCATCATCGTCGCGCGCGGCGCCACGCCCGATCTCGGCGGTACCGGTCTTGCCCGCGATTTCCACCTCGGGAATGTTTGCGAAACGATGCGCCGTGCCGAGCGGATCGGTCACGACGCCGCGAAGGCCACGCAGCATCATCTCGACGTGGGCCGGTGACGACGCCACGCGACGCCGCACCGCCGACGGAAACGACTCGATCACGGATCCATCGGGACCCTCGACGCGTTCCACAAGCCGCGGCACGTAGAGCGTTCCTCCGTTGGCCAGCGCCGCGTACGCCAGCGCGAGTTGCAACACCGTCACCCGCGTGTTCCCCTGTCCAATTGCGGCGTTGAGCGTAAATCCCGGTCGAAAGATCCCGCGATAGCGCTGCAAGTACCACGCGCGCGTCGGGATGAACCCCGCGCTCTCGTCGTTGATCCCGATGCCCGATCGCCGTCCGAAGCCGTAGTTGCTCGCGACGTCGGCGATGGCGTCCAGGGGCGTCCGCATCTGGAGCGCGAATCGATCGCGGGGCGTTGGACGGTGCAGCGCGACGAGATTGAAGAAGTACACGTTGCACGAGCGAACGATCGCTTCGTACAGATTCACCGGCCCATGGCGTTCGTGATGCGGACAATGAAACGTCCGTCCGCGAGTCTCGAAGCCCCCCGTACAGAGATTTCGCTCGTTCGGATTCACCACTCCGAGTCCTAGCGCCGCGAGCGCCGTGAAGGGCTTCATGGTCGAACCGGGGAAGTACGTTTCGTAGATCGCGCGGTCGATGCGCGGACGCAGCGGGTTCTCCTCGATCTCGCGCGCCGCAGACAGACTGAGACCGGCGATGACCAGGTTCGGATCCACTGCGGGTCGGGAGTACAGCGCCAGCACACGCCCCGAGCGAATGTCGACCACTGCGGCGGCGCCGGCCTGATGGCTGTGTTGTCGAAATGACCGATCGATCGCACGCATCAGCTCCATGTCGAGCGTGAGCACGAGGTCCCGACCGGATACGGGTTCCTGCCTGCGATCTGCACCGAACCGGGCAATGTCGTCTCGCGACGAGAGCACGACGCCGCGATGGTCGCGATCGACGCGGACCCAACCCCGACGCCCGCGAAGCACGCTCTCCCATGCCCGCTCGATCCCCATGCGCCCGATCTGGTCGCCTGCGCGGTAGTCTTCACCGGCTCGGTTGGTGATGTCCTCGAGAGAGACTTCGTTGAGAAACCCGATGGCGTGCGATGCGAGTTCCCGAAACGGATACGTGCGCAACGGAACGGCAATCACGCTGACGCCCGGAAGTTCGTCGCGATGCGTCTCGAGGAGCGCCAGCGTCTCGCGGTCGATGTCTTCGCGCACGAGAATCTGCTGAAATCGCCGCGGTCCTTCGGCCTGACGAAGGCGCGCCTCGAGGCGATCGCGTTCGTCGCGATTGAGACCGAGCCACTCGGAAAAGTGCGGGAACGAGTCGCTGTACCGCCGGAGAAAGTAATACGGAACGACGTAGACATTGTACGCCGGGCGATTCGACGCGATGACTCGCCCCCGCGAATCGCGAATCACGCCGCGCGTCGAGGGAAGGTACACGCGGCGCAGGATGTTTTCCTCCGCGAGTTGCGCGTACCGGCCTGCCTGAACCACCTGCAGGTAGAAGAATCTCGATCCGAGGCCCATCGTGCCGACCAACACGAGCAGCGCCATCCACCGGATGCGCTCGCGGAACTCGCTGACCGGGGCGCGCGCGATCAACTTCACGCTAGGTCTCCTCCGGCTTGGGCGTCTCCGCGCCGGGCAGCTTGCGGACGAGCGCGAACACCAACGGCGAGAGCAGGGCCGTCATCGCTCCCTGCGCCGCGACCACCGCGATCGCGGGGGCAAGCGCTGGCCGGCTCTGCGCGGGTTCGAAGAGCGCGTGGAGAAACAGCATCATCGCGCCGACCACCATCGACGCAACGAACGTGAGAAGAATCTGGAAGACCCAGCCGTGAAGAAACAGCTTGAGGCCCAACACCCGCGCGAGCAGGAAGATCGCCACGAGACAAAACGTGTTCAGCCCCATCGGAAGCCCGAGGAACGCGTCCGCGAGGTAGCCGAGCACGAACGCCAGCGATGCACCCCGGGCCAGCGAGAATTCGCCGACGGACATGTACAGAACCACCGGCAACACGAGCGACGGATACAGCCACTGGCTGATCAAGATGTGGTGCAGCATTCCCTGCAGCGCGAGCAGCGCGAACGACGTCGCGATGACCAGCGCATTGATCACGGACTGCCTCCCACGCCCGCGGCTCGTGCGCCACGCCGCGGCGGCGGTGGAAGACCCGGACGACAGTCCTGGGGCGGCGTCGACAACACGAGGACTTCATGCAGGCGCGAGAAATCGACGAGCGGCGTGACTTCTACTTCCTGGTAGAGACCGAAGTCACGACGGGTCACCGTTGTGACGCGGCCGATCAAGAGACCCGGAGGAAACCGGCAGCCAAGTCCGGAGGTCACGACGGTGTCGCCGACGCGGACGTCGTCGGTGCGCTGGAGGTACTCGACTTGCGCAGCGTATCGGTTGCGTTCGCCGGTCCCGCGCACGATGCCGCGTGCGCCGGTGCGCTCGATCATTGCGTCCACCGCGCTGCGTGCATCGACCGTAAGCGTGACATTCGCATACCGACCGACGACGCTGTTGATCTGCCCGACGAGGCCGTCGTACGTGATCACGGGCTGCCCCACGCGCGTGCGTGCGCGATCGGTCGGGTCGAGCGCGAGCCGCGTGACGCGAAAAAACGGCGACGTGTCCCGTGCGACGACTTCGGCCGCGGATGTCTCGAATGGCATCTCGGTTCGCAGACCGAGAAGACGCCGCATCCGTCGATTCTCTTCCTCGAGTGCCGGCACGCGTCGCCCATCGGCCGCGAGGCGCGCCCGCTCCGCACGAAGTCGCTCGTTGTCGCGTCGCACGTAGACTAGGTAGATGTACTGGTCCCAGACGTCGGCCATGCCGCGAGCGATGGTGGTCCCGAGCCACTGTACGGGACCCGAGACTCGGAGCACGAATCGGTCAAGTCCGTCGAGTCGGCCAGGGTCCCGTGTGCTCGCCCGCAGGAAGAAGAATGGCAGGCTGAGCAGCACGACGCACAAGACCGCGTCGCGGTATCGTTTCCAGAGGTTCATCGTCGAACGTTCGTTGGCGCGAGCGCGCCGTCCAACATTCTCTCGGCACGCCGAGTGTTCGGGGTTTCTCGCACAGAATGCCGGGGTTGTCGACCCGTGAAGTCAGCGCCTTCGCGCGGCCGACGAGCGCTACATGCACGGCTCCATCACGCACACGGCCGACGGCGGCTCGATCACGCTCGCCTGGGGAAGCGAGTCGTCGACGACGATGTCGCTCGTCGCGTTCCCGAACCGCGAGACGCCGTCGAGGACGAGTTGCATCGGCGTGACAGCACGGTAACGTGCGCCCGCCGCGTCGAGTTGGCCCGTGATCACGCCCACGTGCAGCGCCAGCCTGCCGCCCACGTTCAAGAATCCGTAGCCGCCCGTATCGAGGAGCACGTTCGTCGCGGAGATCGTGCACGCGTCGCCCACGTACAGGCCGTACGCCACGGCGCGGCCGGTCGGCATGGCCGTGGTCGCATCGAACTGGATCGTTCCGCTGCGCACGCCGCGCACGAACACGTCCGTCGCCGCCAGCGAACTGCCGTTACCCGCCGTCGCGCCAACCTGCGCAATCGTCCCGATCGCGGCACTCGTGACGCCCTGGATCGCGAGCCGGCGCGCGTCGATCACGCCACCCGCAACCCCGAGGACGCCTTCGCCGAGCCCGCGCGAGGCGCTCGCGCGGACGCCATCCACGATCACGTCGCGCAGGGTCACGATCGCTCCGGAGTGACCGGCGACGATTCCGACCTCGTAGTTGTCCGCAACGAGAACGCGCGTGCACGTCACCGACGCGCCGGTGGCCGCCTCGACACCGTGGCCAAACGTCCCATCGCCGTTTGGCATCGTCCCCCGCACGACGGATTCGCTGAGCGCGAGCGTCGTGCCGACACCGACGGCGATTACGCCCTGGTCGTGGTTGTCCGCGACGAGCGCCCGCCTGCACGTGACCGACGCGCCGGAGTTCGCCTCGACGCCCCGGCCGAGTGAGCCGCGGATGGCGACGTCGGTGAGCGCAAGCGTCGTGTCGGTGCCGAGCGCGATCACTCCGGACCCGTGGCCGTCCGTGACAAGGACTCGCTCGCACGTGACGGCTGCACCCGATTGCGCCGCGATGCTTTGGCCAGGCCGTCCACCGCCGTTCAGCAACGTCCTTCGCACGACGGCGTCCGTGAGAGAGAGCGTTGTACCGGCGCCACCCGCGACCGCGCCGGCCTCGCGGTTGTCTGCGACGAGGACGCGTGCGCACGTCACCGCCGCGCCGCTGTGCGCCTGCACGCCATGGCCGCCTTCTCCATCCGTTCGCGGCCGCGTCCCGCGCACGATGGCGTCGGTGAGTCCGAGCACCGTGCCGGCGCCACCGGCCAGAACACCGACCTCGTGGTTGTCCGCGACAATCACGCGGGTGCAGGTGACCGACGCACCGGTGTCGGCGTGGACGCCCCGGCCGGACGTTCCATCCCCGAGCGGCAGCGTTCCGCGCACGACCGTGTCCGTAAGCGCAAGCGTAGTTCCGGCGCCATCGGCAAACGCGCCGATGTCGTGGTTGTCCGTGACAAGCATGCGGGTGCACGTAATTGCGCCGCCGACTGTCGCGTGGAGGCCCTGGCCAGACGCTCCGTCCCCGCGCGGGAGCGTCCCACGCACGACCGCGTCCGTGAGCGCGAGCGTCGTGCCGGCACCATGCGCGCTCCCACCGACATCGCGGTTGTCCGCAAGAAGAACGCGCGTGCACGCAATCGCGGCGCCGGAGTTCGCCTGGACGCCGTGACCGCCCGCTCCACCCGCGGTCGGCATCGTCCCGCGCACGACGACGTCCGCAAGTGCGATCGACGTCCCAGCGCCAGTAGCCAGCAGACCGATCTCGGAATTGTCGGCCACGAGCACGCGCGTGCCCGTCACCGCAGCCCCGGTACTCGCCTCGATGCCGCGACCCAGCGCGCCGCTCACCGCCCGCGTCCGCGCGACGACGACATCGCTCACGACCAGCGCGGTTCCGCGGCCCGCCGCCGTGATGCCCCGCGCCACGACACTGTCGATTCGCACGCTCCGAAGCGTCAGCCGCGCTCCGCGGTAGACGAACCCGCCGTTCCCGCCCGTGAGCGACACGCCACGCAACTCGAGCGACACGCCCGCGTTGCTCACGTCCACGACGTTCGTCCCCGCAGTGCTCGCGATCGAGACGTGCGCGGCGCACTGGCCGATGACGTTCACGCTTCCCGCACTCACGCTCACCGCCTCCCGGTACGCTCCCGCCGCGACGAGCACCCAGCCGTTCGAGCCCGCACGCGCGATGCCGGCTGCGATGTTGGCGAATGGACGGGCCATGCTTCCGTCGGCGAGCATCGGGTCTGCCGCCGCGTCGACGTGCACGATCGTCGCGCCCACCGCCGCCGGGCCCGGGTCCGCGTACGGCGTCGATGGACAATCGCTCTCCGCCGTGCTCGTGCATGTGCCGCCCGGGAGTGGCTCACTGCCTGCGCCGCAATCGGTTCGAAGATTCGGGTCGCAGGTGCCATCCGCACGCCTCGTCCATCCCGGCGCGCACGATGGAATGCCCGCGTCGGGCGCCCAGCCGTCCGCGAACACCGCAGCGCCGTCGGGCGTCCAGTCGTCACTCGGCCAGCCGCCGCGAATGCGATTGGACGGGGCAGCGTCGGGGACGAAGTAGAAACTCGTGCCGACGCCGCCGTCCCCGTCGGTGATCGCACGCGGCCGCGTGATGTCGATGTCGTCGCACGCGTGGTCTCTCGCGCCGCCACCGGGTGCGCAGAGGATCACCGCGGGACCACAGCCGCCGTGTGCAGTCGCCACCCACTCGGCGGGACACGGCCAGAGCCGCGCGTCCGACGCCGCGTCCCCGGGTGCGTTGTTTCCGCATGCCGAGAAAAGAACGCCGAGCGTCGCCGCGACGGCGCTGCCAAGCCCACACATCGACGCTCCCCCCATCGCGCCCCATCGGACAACGGCGCCTGCAGTTCGTCAACCCGATCGGCCACCGACTGAGACCCGACTGTGCGCCGCTCTCCCCCAGAACCGAATTGTCCGGTCAGGCCTTCGTCCAACCCTTTGCGAAATACTCTTTGGCAAACTCATCCCAGAAGGCGTTCATTTGCTCTCGTGAATTCGAGACCCGCATCTCGCGCTCCAATGGCGTCTTGCGATTCGGGCTGTAGTCCGTGAGATGCAGGACGTAGGCCGAGTGCACGAGGCTCGTCGCCTCCTTGTTCGTCTTCCACATCACGAGCTTCCGCACCATCTGCTGACCCTTCATGACCTTCGTGTACGCCTCTCGCCGCACGATCTCGCTCTTTGGTAGCTTGACGTCCGCGGCGACCTTGTCCGCCATCGGAACGTCGACCACGTCGGTCACCTGCGAGAATCGTACGTCGTCCGGTCGCGCGCTCTTGTCGGGCCGACGGCGGATCAGGTTCGGCGAGATCACACTGGCGAGGGGCAGCCGCCGCACCACCTGCCATTTCGCCGGCTCGCGGCTCCACTGCAGCACCATCTTCTCCATCGGCGCGCCGCGAGTCGTCGTCGAAACCAGATCGAGGCAACTAATCTCGATCACCCATTCGGGCCGCACCATCTGGTAGGCGACCTGCGCCGAATTCACCTCGGCGTACTCGCTCTCGACGATCATGTCTTTGAGGTCCGAAAGCATCGTGCGCCGGTCATCGTCGGTGAACCCGCCGCCGACGCGGGTCAACAGGTGGAACGATCCATCGGCGCGCAGCAGGGCGACCAGCAGATCGTGCAGCATGCCGCGGCGATCATCGAGCCCCTCGGAGAATCCGACGACGACGACATCGAGCGTGTGCTTCGGCTTGGCCTTGTAGACGCCCGACGCATCGTTTCGAACGACGATGCCCTCGCTGCCCTCCGTCTCGACCCATCGCTCGAAGAGACCGACGACCTCGTCCAGATTCTTCGTGTGCTTCGCTTCGACGACGCCGATGTGTTTGCCCTTGCCGAGCGCGTCGGAGAGCTTCTTCCACACTTCGGAGAACGATGGTTGTACGGGATCGAGCATGTCGAACGCGGCGAAACGCAGGCTTTCGAGTTCTTCGCGCGTCGACGGAGCCTGTGCGAGCCGCGTCACATCGTGCACGCGAGCGCGCTTGCCGTCGGGCCGCTGCACGTACAACTCGCCGGCAATCATCGCGCTCGAAAGACCGGCCTTCTCGAGCAGGGCTTTGGCCTCGGCCGCAAACGGCAATCCGTAGCGCACGGTGCCACCGGGATTCAGCGTGAAGATCTCGTCGCCGTCGGCAATCAAGACCGTGAACTCGCCATCGAGTTTGCGGCTCACGTGATAGTCGCCGGCCGGAAGTCGCTTGCGAAGGTCTTCGCGTGCGAGAGGCACCATTCGCGCGCCCATGTTGCGTCGGTATTCCTGCACGCGTGACAGCAATGTCGGGTCGGACAGCGCAATGGCGGGCGCGGTACCGTATTCACCGAACCGGATCTCGACCCGTGACTTGTCGAGCAGCGTCATTGCGCGCCTGCGTCGGACGCGGCCTGCGGATCGTTGCCGGAGGGCACAGCCGCTGGCGCTGGCGATTTCAGCTCGAGGTTCGATAGATGGAGAAGCAGACAATACCGATCGCCGCGCGTACGACCCTCGAGGAACCCACGGAACGGCGTGGCGCCGCGCTGGAAGATCAATGGCTGATTGGACTTCGGACCCGCGCCGACGAGAAGAAGACTCTCTTTCTGTTCGAGTTCCTTGGCCATCGCATACAGGAAGTCATACGTGAGCCCATTGATGTGAACGATCTGCTGTTTGCCGACGAAGACGAACTTTCGGTAGACGTCGGCCTTCTTGACCAGCTTGCCGCTCCACTTCAACGGCGTCTCGGCGGCGACATTGGGCGGCAGCACGACGCGCGCCCGGCGTTCCTTGATGCTTCCGTCGGCATTGTGGACGATCTCGAATTCCTGCACCGCGTGAACGATCTTGCGATCCACGTCCACATAGACCCGTGAGGTCTCGCCGAGGATGGTGCCATACGTCTCGAGGTCCACCTCGGGATCGCCGTCGACCAGCGCCTTGGCGAACCCGGCCGGGTCCCCGCAGCGCTTCATGAGCTGTTCGTAGTCGCGTTCGAGCGTGCCGCGCAGGAGCCGCGCGTTCTGTACCTGCCGGCCTTTCGGATCCAGCCAGCGCACCTTCAGCGTTCGGCGGACGCCCTCGCTGGCGACCACGGCGTCGCGGCCCTTGCTGTTGGCAAAATTGACCGTTCGCATCGCCATCGGCTACATCATCCCGAAATCGAGAGCGTCGTCTTCTTCGGCCGCGGTCTCGGTCGCGTCGGCCTCTTCGACACCGGACGACTCCGCCAGCCCGACAAAATGAAACTCGGTCGGATTGCCCACGAGCATGAATGGCTCGCCATCGGCATTGCAGACCAGGAACGCCGCGTCGGGTTCGATTCCGCCGCGGAACGAGTACGGGAACGAGTAGATGGTTCCCTTGCGCAAGTCCGCCAGCAGATCCGGCGCCGACGTCTCGAGATCGATGCGATAGATCAACCGAATGTCGTGCGCGAGATACTCGTCGATTGTCGCCGTGCGCTCCACGGGGATCGGCGCCGAGTAGCTCGACGGCACGGCGGACATCGGTCGCCCCTCGAGATCAACGGCAGTGAGTCGAGACTTTTCGATCCACTCGCCCTCGGCCGAGATCACCGCGAGGCACGTTCCGCCGCGCGCGATCAACGTGCGCCCGTCCGCGGCGAGCGTGAACAGTTCGCACGGTCGACCGGCATCGTCCACCACCTCGCGCTCGACGAATCCGTACAAGCGGTCTCGGTCGACTTTCCAGGGGTTCACCGGGATGTCCACGCCGTTGTGACGCAGGACCAGGGATCTTGCCATGCGCCGAGAAAACAACAGGGACCGCGTGTTTGCAACCCTCGTACGTGTGTCCCTTCCCCCGCCACGAGCGCGTGTGTAGGGTGTCTCGAGCGCTTCCATGAGAGCCCGCAACCCGCGCCAACTGGATCTATTCGAACGACCAGCGCCGGCTCTCGTCGTCGTTCCAAGCCCGGTTTCCAATTCACTTTTCAGCGCAACCGCCAGTGGGGCGTCCGCTGCAGAATCGTCGTTGATTCGGCGCGAGTTTCTCGGCTGGGACCGGCCGTGTTTGCACGTCGCGATGGAGCACCTGGTCAAGCGATCGTCCAGCGCTCACGATCTCGATCTGCGTCATCTCGTCGTCGCGCTTCCGGCCGCTCGTCCGGCGCGTCGCCTGCTCGAACTGTTGGTCGACCACGCGGAAACAACCGAACGGGCGCTGATGCCGCCGCGGATCGTGACGGTCGGCGCGCTGCCCGATCTGTTCTTCGACGCCGCGCTTCCGGTTGCATCGGACTTCGCGCGGCCTCTGCTGTGGGCGGAGGCTTTGCGCACCGCGGACGAATCGCTGTTGCGGCGCCTGACTGCGCCACCGCCCGAGCGCGGCGACTGGCGCGGCTGGGCGGCACTCGGCAGGATGATCGATCGGCTGCATCGTGAGATCGCCGGGGCGGGCCTCTCGTTCGACGCGATCGCCCGTCGCGGCTTGGAACTCAGCGGGTTTCCCGACGCGCAGCGCTGGCTCGATCTGGGCATGGTGCATCGCGAGTACGTCGCGCGGCTCGCGTCGGCCGGACTCGAGGATTCGCAACGTGCCCGGCGCAGTGCGCTCGAACGGAATGCGATTCGCTGCGACGAAGAAGTTGTCCTCGTCGCGGCCACGGATCTCAACGCGACGCTGCGGGAGATGCTCGATCGCATTGCGCCGCGCGTCACGTGCTTGATTCACGCGCCTGCGGCACTCGCCGCGCGTTTCGACGCGCATGGGTGTGTCATCCCGGACCGCTGGCTCGAGCAGCCCATTGAGATCTCGAATGCGAAGTTGACCGTGGTCGACGGACCTGCGGAGCAGTCGGCGAGTGTGATCGCGGCGCTCCGGTCGCTGGAGGCTCGCTTCAGCGCCGACGAGATCGTGATCGGGGTTCCGGGCACCGACGTCATCCCGACACTCGACGAGCGATTGCAGCGCGCTGGGCTTCCGGGTCGCAGCGCCGCGGGCCTTCCCCTCGCGCAATCCGCGCCGTATCGATTGCTCGAGGCGATCGGCGACTATCTTCACGGCGATGTTCCCGAACTGGCCGCGCTGGTGCGCCATCCCGATTTCGAGCGGCGACTCCAACGTGACGACGTTGCGACGTTGCTCGATCAGTACCGCAGCGACCACCTGCCGCGCACCGTGACGCACGAATGGCTTGGTCCGTCGAAGCGCGCGAGTGCCCTCCGCAGGATCCAGCGCGAGATCGAGACCATTCTCGCGCCGTTGCGCGGGCCGGCGCGACCTCTCCAGCAATGGGCGCAGCCGATCGAAAGCGTACTGGTCGATGTGGTTGATCGGCCGCTCGATCGCGATGATCCGCGCGAACGCGTGATGCTCGAAGCCTGCGATGCACTCCACGCTGCGCTCATCGAGATGAACGTGCTGCCGGAGAGTCTGACCTGGGAGGTGACGGCCTCCGAAGCGATCCAACTCGCGCTCGACGCCGTCGCGGACGTTGCCATCGAACAGGCGGATCGCGGGCCGGCAATCGAGCTGCTCGGCTGGCTCGAACTGGCGCTTGATGATGCGCCGGTGCTGATCATCACGGGGTTCAATGAGGGCGTCGTGCCCGCCGCGGTCCCCGCGGACCCGTTCCTGCCGAATGCGCTGCGCAGGCATCTCGGCCTTCTGGACGATGAATGCCGATATGCGCGCGATGCCTACGTACTCGAATCGAACCTGTCATCGCGCACGGTGGTCCAACTCGTTGCGGGGCGCACGGACGCGAGCGGCGCGCCACTTGCGCCCAGCCGTCTCGCGCTCGCTTCGGATGCAACCACTGTCGCGCAGCGACTCCTGTCGTTCTACGACGATCGCGACGCCGTCGACGCCTCGGCCCTTGGTGTTCGCGAGCCGTTGATCGCGGCGCGGGCGAGCACCACGCTCGCCGTCCCGCGACCGCTGCCGCTTAGCGAACCGCTGGAGTTCATGCGAGTCACTTCGTTCCGGGACTACCTCGCGTGCCCGTATCGATTTTATCTCCGTCACGTGCTCGGACTGCGCAAGCTGACGGACGACGCTGCCGAACTCGACGCGCTCGCGTTCGGCTCGCTGATGCACGATGTGCTCGCGGATTTCGGCAACGCGCCCGCTGCGGACTCGCGCGACGCCGAGCCGATCGCGGCGTTCCTGAGCGTGCGCCTCGATGCCCACGTCTTGCGCACGTACGGCGCGAGTCCGATGCCCGCGGTGCGTGTCCAGGTGCGCCAGCTGCGCGAACGACTCGATGCGTTCGCCGGCTGGCAGGCAAAGTGGCGGCGAAGTGGCTACCAGATCACGCACACCGAATGGAACGTCGGCGATCGGGTTGCATCGCTCGACGTCGACGGAACGCCGTTCTGGCTGCACGGTCGCATCGATCGGGTGGACGCGCACGAGATCACAGGCGAGCGAGTGTTGTTCGATTACAAGTCGTCGGCACGAGACCGCACGCCGGAGGTCAATCACCGCAGCCGCGGAAGCTGGGTCGACTTGCAGTTGCCCCTGTACCGACATCTCGCCCGCGCCGGTGGACTTGCCGGGCCGATGCGCCTGGGCTACGTCGTGCTGCCCGACGACGCCGATCAGGTCGGCGAATCAATGGCCGAATGGACCGACGAGGACCTGGTCGTTGCCGACGAGACCGCTCAGGACGTCGTCCGCAAGATTCGCGGCGAGGTGTTCTGGCCGCCGACGGTTCCGACGCCGCAATTCTTCGACGAGTACGCATCGATCTGCCAGGACCACAGCATGGCCGCCGTGCTCGCTGACGAAGACACCGACGAATCCGACGAGGAACGGACGTGACGGCCCGAAGGGCGACAGCGATCAGCGCGTCCGCGGGATCGGGCAAGACGTTCCAGCTCACCAACGGGTACATCGGGCTGCTGCTCGACGGGGTATCGCCGGACAAGATCCTTGCAACGACGTTCACCCGCAAGGCCGCGGGCGAGATCTTGCAGCGAGTGCTCACTCGTCTTGCGCGGGCGGCCCGCAGCGCCGAGGAATGCGCTCGGCTCGCGCGCGAACTCGAGTTGCCGGCGCTCGAAGTGCGTGCCGTCGAGACATTGTTGCTGCGGTTCGTGCGGCAGTTGCATCGCGTGCGCATCCAAACGATCGACAGCTTCTTTGCGGGGATGGCGCGCAGCTTCGCGCTCGAACTGGGCATTCCGTCGGATTGGACCGTCATCGAGAAGGAACACGACGAACGACTGCGACGCGCCGCAATCGAAACGATGCTTCGGTCGGACGAAGCCGGTGACGACGATCTGACCTTTCAGTTGCGGATGCTGTCGCGTGGACGCGCGAAGCGCTCCGTGGTCGAGGAAGTGTACGACGCCGTCGACAAGCTCTATGGGCTGTACGCCGAGACCCCGCGCGATGCGTGGTGTTCGCTCGAGCGCCCAGCGCAGTTCGATGCAACCGAACTCGCGCGCTGCATCGAAGATCTCGCCAATCTCGCGCACGGCAGTTCGGCGATGGACCTGGCGATCATCGAGAACGTCGAGCAGGCGCGACGCGGACGGTGGAGCGATCTGCTTGGCAAAGGCGTCGCCGCGAAGGTCCTGGAGAATCAGCAGGAATTCTGGCGCAAGCCGATCCCCGGCGAAGTCTTCGACGCGTACGACCGGCTGTTCGCGCACGTCCGCGCCGTTCTCGCGCGTCAGCTCGCGGATCAGACCGAGGCGACGTACCGGTTGCTCGATCAGTTCCACCGACACTATCAGGCGCTGAAACTCCGCGAGCGTTCGTTGCGGTTCGACGATGTGACGCGAGTGCTCTCGAGCGCGACGATCATGCGCAATCTCGACGAGGTATTCTACCGGCTGGATACGCGAATCGCGCACGTTCTGTTCGACGAGTTTCAAGATACTTCGCTGGCGCAGTGGCTCGTATTGCGCCCGCTTGCCGCAGAAGCTGCAGCGGACGCTTCGGGGGAGCGTTCGCTGTTTTGTGTCGGCGACGTCAAACAGGCGATCTACGCGTGGCGCGGCGGGATTGCCGAGATCTTCACCAACCTTGGCAACGAACTCCCGGGATTGACGTGGAGCCCGCTCAACCAGAGCTACCGTTCGTCGCCGGCTGTGATCGATACGGTCAATTGGGTGTTTGGCGGGCTCGAACGCAACATCGTGTTCCAACACGATCCGGAGCGGGTGAAAGCGTGGGCCGATCGGTTCGAGAAACACACGACGGCGCGGACGGAGTTGCCCGGCCACGCAACGATGACCGTGGCACCCGAGGCCGCCGACGGCGAAGTACAACGCACGCGCACGTTGGAATTCGCGGCGGAGCGCGTCGCCGAGATCATCCGGGAATCACCGGGGCGCAGCGTGGGCGTGCTGGTGCAAACGAATTCGGCGGTGGCGCGGCTGATCCACTCGCTGCGAGCACGCGGTGTTGCGGCGCGGGACGAGAGCGGCGATCGCCTGACGGATTCGTCGGCCGTGGGACTGATCACGTCGGCGCTGACGCTGGCGGACCACCCGGGCGACACGGTCGCGCGGTTTCACCTCGCGCGATCGCCGTTGGGGCCGACGCTTGGAGTGACCAACCACGTGTCCGACGAGACGGCTCACGCGGCGTCGACGCGGATCCGTGAATCGCTGACGCGCGATGGTTACGGTCGGACCGTCCGCGCCTGGGTAAATGCGCTGGCGCCGGAGTGCGACGCAAGCGACACCGCGAAGCTGCACGCACTTGCCGCGCTGGCGTTCGAGTACGACGCCGACGCGACTCTTCGTCCCGGCGACTTCGTGCGGCGATTGCAAGCGCAGCGGATCGAAGATCCGAGCCGCTCCCGCGTGCGCGTCATGACCATTCACAAGGCCAAGGGGCTCGAATTCGACATCGTAGTTCTGCCCGAACTCGACCGTCGTCTGGTGCCGCCGGGCGCGGCGGTGCTCACCGATCGTCACTCGCCGACGGCGCCGCCGACCCGGATCGTTCGCTATGCGCGCAAGAGTGATCGCGCCGCGATTCCGGAACTCGAAGGGCTCTACGAGCAGCACGTACGCCGCGCCGTGCGTGAATCGCTCGGTGTTCTGTACGTGGCGCTGACCCGGGCGGTCCACGCGCTGCACATGATCATCGCGCCGAATGCGTCGAGCCGCGTCCCGGACACATTCGCGGGCGTGCTCCGCGGTGCACTCGCCGCGCGCAAGCCCGCGGTTCTCGACGCGCGGTTGTACGATCACGGCGACGCACGATGGTTCGCGATCGGGCGCACCGAGGCGACGCGTGCGTCGGTCGTCGATGTACGAATGCCGAGTATTCCGTCGTCGGCCGTGACGCTCGCGCCGCCCGCCTCGCGACGTAGGGCCCGGGGCCGGACGAGCCCGTCGGCGCTCGATGGCGGCAATCAGGTTCGACTCGCGGCTCGGTTGCGACTCGATCGGACCGCGGCCGATCATGGCATCATCTTCCACGCCTTCTTCGAGCGGATCGAATGGGTCGACGGCGTTTCACCGGGCGACGATGCGCTGCGCGCGCTGGCTCGCTCGCTCGGCGCCGACGATGCCAACGCGACGGTCATGGTCGGCGAGTTCCGCGCGATGCTCGAGCGTCCCGATGTCGCCGCCGCACTGACGCGAGGCACGTTCGCGACGCGCGGATTGCTGCCGCGGGTCTATCGCGAGTTGCCGTACGCACTGCGCGAGGGCGAATGGATCATGAGCGGCAAGCTCGATCGACTTGTCGTCTGCAGCGACGCAGAGGGCCGGGCTGTCGACGCGGAGATTCTCGATTTCAAGACCGACAGCGTTCGGCCCGATGAGATTCGCGGCCGCGCCAAACACTACGCGCCGCAGATCGATGCGTATCGACGCGCCGTCGGGCGGATGTTCAAACTGCCGGTCGAAAAGGTCCACGCGCGATTGCTGTTCGTGCGCGAGGGAACGGCGGTGTCGATGTGACGACGACCTCGGCGAGAGCATCGCGGCGCTGAGGAAGACGCCCGGCACGGCGTGCTAGCCTCGCCACGCCGTGGAAGCGCAGCAATTGATCATTGGCGAGGAATGGAAGTCGCGAGCCGAGGAGCTTGCCGCCTGGTCCATGGAGCATCTGGTCAATCGCCGCGACGTCTGGGGCCAGTACATCCCGCTCAATCAGCGCAAGATGACGCCGAACGGTCGCGTGATGAACGCATTGACGCTGCCCGCGAAGGACATGCGCGGTCGGGACATGGTCACCCTCGAAAAGCTGACGCGGCACTATCGCGCGCTCCAGGTCGGCCACGTCATCGGGCTTCACGCGGCGTCGGCCGAGAACACGTCGCGTTGGATCGCCGTCGACGTCGATTTGCACGATCCGGGCGCCGAGGACGCGGCCGAAATCGCCAGTCGCAACTACTCCGCCGCGATCGCTTGGTGGCACAAACTGCGTGGCATGGGGCTCGATCCGCTGTTGTTCGATTCGAATGGCGCCGGCGGATACCACCTATGGGTGATCTTCGATCAGCCGTACCCGACGCACGAGGTTCACGCCTTCGGACTCGATCTGGTATCCGACCACGAGATGCGCCGTTTCAGTCAGCGGCCCGAGGTGTTCCCAAAGAGCGCAATCACGACGTTGGAAAAGCCCGGTAGCTGGCTGCGTCTGCCCGGGCGACATCACACTCGCGATCACTTCACTCGGCTGTGGAGCGGCGACGAGTGGCTCGATTCGCCGTGGCTCGACGGCAGCAGTGCGATCGACGCGATCATGGCGACGCGCCTGGTCCCGCTGCCACGACGCGCGCTGACGGACGGCGCCGGTGGACTCGCGGCACCGGTCGTCGCCAAGACCATGCGCGACGTGAGTCCGAAGAAGCGCAAGAAGGGTCCCGACCCCAACGCAGTTTCCACACGCGCGACGGTGTGCGTCGATCTCGACGGCGTGCTCGCACACTACGACGGCTGGAAGGGGGTCGAACACATTGGTGACCCGTTGCCGGGCGCGGCGGACTTCATGCAAGACCTGTCGGAGTTCTGCGACGTTCTCGTGTTCACGACGCGCTGCAATGCGAACGATCGAAGCGGCGCGGGCGGCGGCGATGAACCGCAGAGTGTCGCCGCGCTACAGGAGCGCGTGACCGGATGGCTGCAACGCCATGGAATCAAATACCATTCGGTGTACGTCGGCCAGGGCAAGCCGTTTGCGAATGCTTTCGTCGACGACCGGGCCGTGAGTTGCCAGGTACAGCAAGCACGACCCGGTGGCGAGCGGGCGGTCTTCGCGGCGGCGCTCGAGCAGGCTCGTGCGCTGTGTGCTGCGCGGAGCACGAAGCACAACCGCGTGTCGCGAACCGATCCCGATCTCGCCGACGTGATCGACGGCTGGAAGCGATTGCCCCATGCCTTGCGCGACGAGATCGCTCAGCGTGTGCGCGATGCCCTCGTCACCCGGGCCTGAATCGCGTGTGCGCCGTGTCGAGAAGTCTCCCACCAATTCATCTTGCGCAGTGCGCACTCGTCGCTGCGGCGATTTCGACCAGCGCGGCTGTGCATGCGCAGTCGCGCCCGCGGGAGGACGCCAGTGACCCGCGTCACGGCGTGACGGTGCGCGCCGACCGCGCACGCGCAGCGCGACAGGAAGTGGAATCTCGCGCGGGCTTCGCGACGAGTCTGGACGTGCGCAGTCGCAGTGCGCTCGCGCCGTCGTTGACGGACCTGTTGGTCGAGGCCCCTGGCGTTCATCCGCGCAGCACGGGCGACGCGCTCTCACCATCGGTTCTCACGATGCGCGGCGCGCCCGCGACACACGTCACGGTGGCACTCGACGGCGTGGTGCTCAACGATGCGGCGGGTGAAGGCGTGGATCTTTCGCTCATTCCTCCGTCGGTCATCGAGCGAATCGACGTGTACCGTGGCAGCGGTCCGATCCGGCTCGGCGTCTCGGGTCTCGGCGGCGCGGTGGAGTTGATCACGCGTGACATGTCAGGACCGGCGACGACGCGGGTCGCCATCGGGTACGGCTCGTTCGCACAGCGGCGCGCACTCGCGTCCATGGCCGGCGGAACGTCGACGGGGCGGGGCATGGTGGCGCTGGCGTACCGCGGCACGAGTGGGGCGTTTCCGTACTACGACGGTCGCGGGACGGATCTGGACACGCGAGACGATCGGATTCGCTACCGCACCGGAAACCAAGGTGACGCGTTCGACGCGCTCGCACGCGGCTGCATCGGCGGCACGGCGTTGTCGGCGTGTGCGTGGCTGCTCACCGGTCTTCGCGTGCGCGGGATGCCGGGACCAGCGTCCGTGTCGTACGACGGTCCGGAACTGTCGCAGACGCGGATCCTCGGTCGGTTCTCGCTCCATGCACGTCGCGGCGCGTGGCTCTTCGAGCCGTATGCCGTGATCGGCGGGCGACGCGAACGCTTCCGCGACGAGGGCGGCGTGATCTTTCCGGGCCTCGCGCTGGACCTACCGAGCGGCGGAGTTCTCGGCGAAGTTGGTGCCGCGGTTGCGGGACGGTTTGCAACGTGGACGGTCGAGCCGTTCGTTCGTGGTCGGGTCGAGCGGATCGCCGGCGCGAGCGTGTTGGCAACGGGCACGACCGCGACGCGGTGGAGTGCCCTGACGGGAATCGACGCGAGGCTCCGCGGCGGGCCGCTGGAACTCTGGCCCTCGCTCGGCATCGAGTCGATCGCGGACTTGCCCGACGGTTCGAGCGGGAACACCCGGTTCCTCGCGAGCCCGCGGATCGGCGTGCGCGTACGATTCGGTCCTGCGGTGGAGGCTCGGGCGAACATCGCGCACCTGGAGCGCTCGCCGTCCGTCACGGAATTGTACGGAATCGGCGGTGTTCTCTCGCCGAATCCGGCACTTGTCCCGGAGCGCAGCGACGGCGGGGACGTCGGATGGGTCGCGACGGCGCGCGGATCGAGCTGGGACTTTCGAGCGGAGGGCGCAGCATTCGCCCGGCACGCGCAGGATCTCATCGTGCTGGTGCGACAGGACAACATCGCGCTCAAGCCGTTCAACCTCCGCAACGCGTTCATCGCGGGCGGCGAGGGATTGGTGCGGCTCGCGTGGCGTGAGGGGCTCGAGACGAGCGTTGGATACACCTTCACACACGCCGTGACACTCGCGCCCGGAACGGTGAGCAACGGACGCCGACCGCCCAACATCCCAGCACACGACCTCCATGCCCGTGTCGACTTACATCGAGGCGCCGTTCGCGCATGGACGTCATTCACGTGGTCCTCGGGGATCTACTACGACGAAGCCAATTCACGCGCCGCACCGCCAAACTCGATGTGGAACGCGGGGTTTCGGTGGACCCCAGTCGGGGGTCGTGGCATCGCCGTAGACGTCATGATGACCAACCTGCTCGATCAACTTTCCGCGCCGGTCGAAGTGATCCGCGGGACGACCCGAGCCTCGATCGTTCAGCCGCTCGCAGACTTCGCGGGATTCCCCCTCCCAGGGCGATCGGTCTTCGCGCAACTCTCGTGGACGCTTGGGGCGGGGTCGTGATGTCGCGCCGCGCGCGGATCGATGTTTCCGTTTCGGTGGCCACCGTTCTCGCTGCGTGCGCAAGCCCGGTTGGCACCGTGTGCAACGACGCGGCGATCGCGACGTGCTCGCCGTCCGCGGCGCAGTCGCACATTTTCGTGAGCACGACCGCGGACTACCAGTCCGGCTCCCTGTGCGCGATGGCGAGCGACCCCGTGTGCCTCCGATGCGACGTGGCTCCAACCGCCGGCGACACGGTCCTGGCCACGCACGGCGGCTTGATCATCGCGATGAACTACCGCAGTGACGGGGAAGACAGCGTCACGATCGTCGATCCCAGCACGGTGCCTGGGCTCATCCGAGGACAGATCGCGATGCGTCTCGACGGTGAGCGGCGCCTCGCGGACCCGCGCGCGTACGTCGTGCTCGACGGCAGCGTGGGGCTGGTGGCCCGACTGTTCCAAGCGTCGCTCGCAGTCGTAGAGGTCGAAGGGCGTCCGCAGGTCTTGCGCACGGTCGACCTGTCGCAGTTCGCCGCGCCCGCACCGCTGCCAAACCCTGTCGCATTCGCGCGCTCCGCGGACGCTCTCTGGGTCGTTCTGCAGCGCCTGCCGCCCGATCCCACACAGCCGACCATTCCGGGCCTGCTCGTGCGCCTGGATCCGCTCACCGGCGCGCCGATCGATTCCGACGCAACGCGTCCGGGCGTTCAAGGGATTGAACTTCCGTGCACGAATCCCATCGGAGATCCCGCGGTCGTCGACGGAGCGCTGTGGCTCGCGTGCGTGGGCTCGTACCGTCGCGACGACGATGGCGGCGTCGTGGTGTTTGATCCTGCGACATCGGCCGTGTCATGGAGGCTGCGCGAGACCGACGCGCTAGGAAATATCGACGCGATCGTGTCGCTCGGCAGCCAACGATTCGCACTGCGCGTGTCTGTGCGTGCCGGCGCGGCGCTCGGAGTTGGGTCCAGCCGACTGGTGCTGTGGAACGCAGCGACAGGCGCCCTCCAAACGATCTTCGAGCGACCGGGGTACACGCTCACGGAGCCGCTGTTTTCGCGCGCCGGGAGGCTCTACGTCGGCGACCGAGGCGACGAGATGTCCCGTCGCGCGCCCGCGGTTCACGCGTTCGATCCCGTCACGGGCATCGAAGACACCGCCGCGCTCGTGCCGTTCTGCGAGCCGCCCTACGACCTCATCGAGCGTCCCTGACGGCCGGCGATCCCCGGCGCCAGAACACAATCCGGATCGACCGGTCGCGCCGATCGTTCCGCGATGCCGCAAAGTCCGCACCGAACGCGCGAACGGACACCACGCGCAGCGCACCGGCCGAGGAACCCTCGAGCAGCCTTGCGGCCCACGCAGCGCGCAAGAGCGAAAGCGCGTCATTGCCGTCGCCGTGGCCATCCGTTGTCGTGTCATCGCAGATCAACGTCTGGGCTCGATCGCCCACGCGCACTTCGATCGCTGGCGGCAGATCGGCGACGCGACGCACGCCGTGCGGCAATGCGGGCGCAGCGGGCGCGAACGCACCGACCCCCCTGCCCTCGTGCCAAGCGAGAACGACCCGACACGACGGCGCACGGCTCGAGGCGAATCCGTGCACTTCTGCATCGAGCTCCAGTCCAAAACGTCGTGCGGTCCGTGCGACGCCGACCACGGCGTCTTGAACATCCTCGGCGGACCACTGGGCGTTGGGAAACAGGGGCTCGACCTCGACGCCGAACGCTCCGCCCGACGACGGCTGGCACGCAACGCTGCCCGTCAACGATGCGCAGAAGCGATTCTCGGGCGTTCCCGCCGCGCCGTCGGCGAGCGCACGCAGGATCTGTGTCTGGGTGTGCAGCGTGCTGCGCATTTGTTCCGCGGCCCCGCGCTGAGCGTCGATCATGTTGCGTACGTCGACCGTCGCGTTGGGGCTCGCCGGCGCGACCGCGGCAATCACGCTGGGCGGCTGGCGTACGGTCGCTTCGGCCACGTCGCTCACGCGCGCAGCGAGACTCGCGACGGGCGCTCCGCTGCCGCTACCGGTTCCACCAATCGCGGCAGCCACCGCGTCGATGGGCACGAGTGCCGCACTCGGCGTCCCGCGCACCGAGTCGGCCACGGATCGCGCAACCTCGATGGTGCTGGGCGTCTCGGTGTTGGCACGCGTGTCGAGCGCACCGTGTTCGTCGTGCGCCGCGACTTGTGCACCGAGCGCAGGTCCGAGCGCGCGAACCAGTCCCTCGTCGATCGCTCGACCCGGCTGCGCCGACGCGACCAGCGTTCGCGCGAGGATGTCTCCCCGCACGTGCGCCGCAAATGTCGCTAGCCCCTCGCTTCCCCTCATCCCCGTTCCGGTTCCCGCTCCCGTTGCCGTCCCCGTTCCCGTTCCCCCTCCCGACTCCGGTGCTCCTTCTCGCCCCGCACCACGTCGCGCCGACGCGCGTTCGCCGGTGGCCGGATGGCGCACGTACCACGCGTCGACGATCGCGCGGTACAGCCGTGGGATGACCCGCGACGCGGCGAGTTCCGTCCGCCGGCTCTCCATCGCGCGACACGACGTTCGCACGAACGCGATCACGGGAACGTGCGCACGCTCGAGGACGTCCTCGATGCCACCCACCGCAGCCTGCAGGCCCTGCGAAATCTGCGGGGAGAGCAACATCGTCGAGACGGTGATCAGTCCGTACGTCGCATCGTCCAATCGATCGATCACTCGATCGACGCGGCGCAACTCCGGCTCGATCGCGTGCAGAAGCGCCTCGGCCGCACTGTCGAACAGTCCGCGATCGAGAATCGTGCGCGCGAGCCCCGCGAGATCGCCGCGCGCGAGCGCTTGAAGCATCGGCAAACCCTGCGACAGAAAGCTCGCACCGCCACGGGCCATGGCAAGCGCGTCGTCGACGCGGCGGCCCACACGGGTCAGCACGCCCCGCGTTAGCGTCTGCGCACCGAGCGGACCGTCGGCCACGCTCGACCGCGCTGCACGCTCGAGCGCGCTCGAGAGATCCACGACGTGTTCGTGGACCGATTCGATTCGCGCGGGCAGCGACTCGAACAGACGCACCGCGCGTTCGACCCGCGGGCGGATGTCGTCCGACATCGCCGCGCCGAACGCATCGATCACCGCGACGCCGCACCGAAGCGTTCCGGACAACCCCACTTCGGCCGTGCCCGACGGCCGCTGCACGTCCGCGACGCTGGCGCCGCAGCTCGTCGCGATGCTCTGGGCGCGGGCTTGCACGGCACGAAAGAGTGTCCGCGCGTCCTCCAGCGCCGCGGTCGTGTCCGACGCCAGCCGGCGCAGGTCATCGCACACGGCCGCGACACTCGCCGGCAACGTCCCCCGTTCGTGAACGCGCGGATCGTCGCCTCGACACCACGCACCGACGTCGCCGTCATGCGACAGAGCGTCCACCATCCGGGAGATCTCCGCGCCGAGGTCGTTCTGCGTCGCGGCCGCACTGGCCGCGCCCGTTCGGATCCCACCGGTCACGATCGCTTCCAACTGCGCGAGCAAATCCCGCGGGTCGCCGAGGGAGAGCGGGCCGACCATCGCCAGCGATTCTCCGCCGCCGCCAGGTGCACGGCCCATGATCCGCTCGCAGCGCTCGTGCATCGCGTAGTTCTCGCGAAGCCCCGCCCGCACGCTTGCCTGAATCGCGCTGCCGAATGCGCCCGCGCAGCCCGTGGTGATCCCCAAGACGCACAGCAACAACGACGCAGGAATTGTCACAGCGTTCGACTCCCTCGAAGAGACGAACGCCAAAATGGACGACCGTGTTCCCGGCGACGCAGCGCGTCGTGGGGGCCGAACGACGACCATCGCACAGCGTCGGCCGCCGGCAGGGCGTGCTCGTCCGTCAGCCGACGGAAGCGCGGAGCAACGGAGACTCCGGTGCGCGCGAGCGGCAGTGCATGCGTCCCACGGAGCGCAACACACACACCGCGACCGATCGCCAGTGTACCTCGCGTCGTGCACGGGCGCGATGGGCGGGTGCAGACGGTGCAGACGGAGTGGACGTACGGGGGGATCCGTTTCCGCCGCGGGGGTGACGCGCGACGCAGACGTCGCCGGAGCACTCCCCAGCTTGGCGTGCGCGCCTCGGAAGCGCGCTTCGACGGCCCGCCGCCAATAACGCCAGACTCGCTGCTCGGAAACCGACTCGCTGCCCCGAAGCAACCGATGTCGCCGGCTTGGGCCGCGGCCCGACAGCGAGCCGCGCTCACACCTCGAACGCCTTCGCCATCGCCCGGTCCACGTCGCCGTAGAACGAGATCTCCATCCGATCGACAACCTCCTCGGGCAACGTCGCGACCTGGTTCTTGTTCGCCAGCGGCACCAACGCTCGCTTCGCGCCGTTCTCCAACGACATCTGCACGACTTCCGTGATCGACGTCGGGCTCCGGATGTTGCCCTGGACCGTGATGTCGCCAAGCACGACGGTCGCCGTCTGAAGTCGCCGGTCCTGGATCGCGGACATCAGCGCGAGAAACATCGCTACGCCGCAGTCGCCGTCCGCGCCACCGCCGGAGAGATCGACGGACTCGACCGCGACGTCGAGCTGCGCGAGCCGGGCTGCGACTCCCGTTCGCTCCTTGACCGACTGCAGCAACGACCACGCTCGGTTGAGCGACTCCTTGATGCCACGACCGAGCGCCGACGGCGTTCGCAACTTGCCGGTGCCGGACGCGACCGCTGCCTCGAGCCGCACGAGACCGACCCGTGACTGGTCATCGACGAACGCCGTGAACACCGTTCCGGGCGGCAGGGGATCCGCCGGGATTGCACCGCGGCCACCCTGCTCCGGGACCGACACCACGGTCTCCTTTCCGTCGTCGTTGTCGATCCACGAGAACGTCGTCTTGCGAAACTCGAACGACCCGCGCTTCTTCAACTGCTCCTTCACGCGGCGGCGGCCTTCCATCGCCAGCTCGAGACACTGAACAAGCCCGTCGCGGGGGACATCACCGTGTGGGTACAGCAACTTGAGCAGCCCGCTGACCGTCCGTTTGATGCCGGTAGCATCGCGCCCCTCGACGTGCGACCCGAGGCGCACGCGGCCGTCCAGCGCGTCAAAGCGGTTCTGCGATCGCAGCGCGCGGAACGCCTCGGCGAGGAAGTCAGTCACGAATCCGTAGTGATGGGTCTGCAGCGACTGCGAGTGCTTCGGAACTTCCCAACCGGGGAGGTAGAAGTGCAGTCGATCGATCACCGCGAGATCGAATTCCTTTGGCAGTGGATCGAACAGGTCGGAGCCGGCGCTCGCGACGAGCACGTCGACGGGCTTGTCGAGATTGCCGATGTAGACCAGCGACGCGTCGGCGTGCACTTGTGTGATGCCGCGACTGAAGCGGCCGTTCGCCATGTAGTCTTTCATGATCTGCAGCGTGTCCGGATCGGTCACTCGCATGCCGCCAACCTCGTCGAACGCAACGACGTCCCAGTGCCCGACGAGACCAACCTTGCGGCGAGCGTTGTTGTAGAAGAGGTTGGCCGTGCTGGCCTTCCCGCCCGAAATCAGAATCGCGTAGGGGGAGAACTCCGAGAACGCGAAGCTCTTACCCGTCCCGCGGGGTCCCAGCTCGATGAAGTTGTAGTTCTTCTCGACGAGCGGAATCAGGCGTGTGAGCAGGAGCAGCTTGCGCCGCATGTCGAACCGCGCGGGCTCCAGCCCCACGCTCCGCGTCAGTACGTCGATCCACTCCTCCATCGAAAACGCCGCCCGGGCTGCGCAGAACTCCTCGAGATCGAACCGCGCGAGCTGAATGGGCTTGAGGTCCGCGACGTGAAACGGGCTCGCGTTTCGTCCGGGTTCCTCGGGCAATTGATACTCGACATCGACCTGCGCCCAGATGCCGCCCTCGAGCAGTCGGTCGTATCGGCGGTGGAAGTCGTCGCCGATGTGAATCTGCGAGTAGCCGAAGTTGTCCATCGACGCCCAGTACTTCGACTCGCTCGGCACGAAACGAACTTCGATGCGATCGATGAACCGGTGCCGGCCCTCTCGTTCGACGAGCGCCTGAGCCTTGTTCGCTTGATCCTGCCGGAAGTAGTGCTTCTGAAGCGTCTCTTTGACGGCGAGAATACCGGCCTGCACCTCCGCCTCGTCGTCCGACGCGCAATAGCGGCCGAGCAGATACTCCAGCACGTAGGACGGCACGTTTACGCCGCCCTTCAGCGGCGGGACGAGATCCTTGCGAACGACCTTGCCCGCGAAGTGCTGGTGAAGTTTGCGATCGAGATCGTCCAGTTCCATCGTATTTCCTAGTCGATGCAGGCGTTCTGGAGCGTGAGCTTGCCGAGCACGACGCCAGTTCCCGTAGCGGCTTCCACCCGCAACTCGATGTCTTTCCCCGTGAAGTCCGAGTCGATCACGACCGCAACGCTGACCTCGCGCCCGCGCGCGAGATGAAGCAGTCCAGTCGACGGATCCCGCACGTCGCAGTCCGCCACGCGTCCTACGTGCCTTCCGCCGGCAAGTACGACCAGCCGTACCGGAGCCTCTTGGACGAACAGGTCCGGCGTCTCGAGCAAGAGCCGGATGCTGATGACGCGGCTCGTGAATCGCGTGTCCTTGTAGTTCACTCGAACGTTGATCGCGCCCTTCGTCGCCGTGCCCTGCGTGCGAGCGTCGAGCGTTATCACGGGCACGATGCACTCCTGGAGCGAAATGCCCTCATGTGCGAACGCGTGTCCCCGTGCGAACATTCTGAAGCCCGTCGCCGCCACGAAGTCACGAACCGGGCCTCGCAATCCGAGCCGATCAGCACGAAGGATTCGCACTCCGTCGCTGTCGGCGGCCGCCGAGCCAATCCGACAACGCCGCTTCTTGAGCGCCCACGTCCCCGGTGGCTCGCGCACGACTTCGCCTTCTTGCTCGTTCAGCAGAATATGCCCGTGGTCGCTCGCGAACACGAACCGCTGCACGCCCGCCGTCACGAGGCGCTTCGCCAGCCCGGCGACGTCATCGAGGAGCGATGCCATGAGTCGCCTCGCGATGAGCGGGGAATTACCTTCGCCGGCCTTGTCGATGTCCTCGCTTCGAACCACCAGCAGATCACCGCGCTTCACGATCGTCTTCAGCGCCGCGTCCGTCTTCTCAGCAAGTATCTCGAGGCGCTCGTCACTGACGCGGTCGCCGTATGCAGTCCGCAAGTACGCGAGCCGCGCCGTGAGGTCGGGAAGTACCGTTCCGCGGATCGTCGGTTGGAGTCCGTCGTCGTCTACGATGCAGCCGTAGTCCTTGTCCGCGTCGGGCAGCAGCGCCGCCATCCCGAACGGCGTTGTTGTGGGCACCACAGTTGCCGCCGCCCGAATCGAAACGTCCCCGAGTTGCTCGAGGTGTGCGGCGAGATCGTGGCCCATCTCATATCGCAGCGCGTCGAGCAGAAAGTATGCCGTGCGCGTTCCGGCCTCCAAAGCGGGCACCACACGCGATGCAAACGTCGCGGCTTGCAGTTCCATCGCCGGCGGCCATCCGTCTCGAGCGACGGCGTCGAGGAACTCGGACTGCACGCGGCCCATCACACGAAGATGCTCGTGTCGCGCGAGTTCGATGAGATCGGCTAGGATCTCGCGTTCGCGGCACTCCGCAACGGCCCGCTCGAACCATCGGTGCGCGCGGTCGACGTGCCACAGGCCGTGTTCGCGGTCCGCGTAATCGCGAACATGCTCACTTGTTGGCCGGCCGGCGCGACTCTGGGAGACTCCCGCCAGCCGCGAACGAACCAGTAGATTCAGCGCCTGTTCGGCGACGTTCCACAGTGGTAGGCGATCCGGTTCGCGCCGCCACAGCGAATGCCGCCGAACGTCGATCGCGTCCCGCGCGACGTCGAAATGTCCTTCGAGACACTCGCGCTGAACGTGCAACAGCGCGGCCCGATCCTCCGCAGCGAACGTGTCGCGCTTTCCCCAGGACGACGTGCCTTCCGCAAGCATGCCGAGCTGCAGTTCAGCTTCTACCGCGTTGGCCACTTGCGCGTATCGATCGCGCCATTCGAGCGCGCCGCGAAGCCGGTCGCAGAGGCGATACACTCGATCTCGCACCGCCACGTCGGCGTGCGGAACGGCCGCGACGTGCGGCGGTACGTCTCCATCGACGTCGAGCCAGAATTCCGAGAAGAGAATCCAGCGGGCGAACGCCGATTCCGCAGCGTTCCGTTCGGACGGAAGCGCGATGCCGAACGAGGCGAGCGCCATCGACGCCCACTCGGCCCAGGCACCAGCCGACGCCAACGGGCGAGCGGATCCTTTGGGATCCATGAGAATTCGCGCCGCGGCCTCCACCGGATCCTCGGTGCTGAACGCGCGGAGTAGCAGCGGATACGCCCCGGCTTCGCCAAGTGCCTCGACGTCGGCCAGTGTCACCCGACGGCTGGACGCAAACAGCGCGTCGATCTCCGCGGACCGCGCTGGCATTGCGCGCCTCGCCAGTGAATCGAGCCCGTCCGCAGGATCCCAGCCGAATACGCCACCGATCCGCACGAACGACTCGAACGGATCGCGCGACTGATCGTCCGCGCTCTTTGGTCGCGCCGAAGCCACGTATACGAGCAGCGCGGCGGCGACGCCTGGCTCGCGCGCCAGGACCGCGCCGAGCACGCCGTCCGCATCCCGTCGCGCCCGCAGAACCGACGCGCGGGCGTCGATCTTGCGAACGCCCGGTCGGGCAAATCCGTCGAACACGTCCGCGAGCGCTTCATCCGCGTCGTACCAGACGAGTATCGGCTTTTCGTCGAGCAGGGTCGCTAGCCGCTCCTGGATTAGCGTGCGCACGGCGGAAGTCATGGGCTGCCATGGCCGGCGTCGCGAGGGGACCGGTTCGAAGAGGTGGAGGCGTCGGTCACGGCGCAGCGAGACTGCCACCACGACGATGCACTCGCAACGACTGCGGTTCGCACGCAAGCGCTCGATCACGTCCGGCGAGACAATCGATCCACCGCATCGAACAGTCGGGCAAACGACGGCGATCGGAGACGAATCGCGCGACGAATCGGAAGGGACACCACGCGGGCGAGTGCAACTTGGTCGGATGTCTCCTTGTACTTTCGGCCGAGCAATGCGCTAACGTGCCCCTTGCAACCACCGATTGACTCCGGGGCCGCCACGGAAGGAATGCGGACGGCGCCCGCGAATACGTTCCGGTGCCGCAGCGATCGGGCGTCCGCGAGGAACCAAGTCTCGAACATGCGGTTTGCGACCACCACCGCGATGGGTATGCTCCCCGCGACGGCGCGTGCCCGAGCGAGAAGTGACGGTCCGAGCGCCGGCGTGCCGGAGGGCGCGGACACGCAGCGATCCTCGGCATCGACGATCACGAGAACGCCGGCCGGCCCCTCCGCCACTGCCCGCTTCACGTACCATTCGATACCGATCTGTCGGACGTGATCGTACGGCTGGACGATCTTCTCGCCGCTCTTCGCGACGAGGATGAACTCGTCGTCGATCGGCATGCGGCGCTCGCGGCGAAGATGTCCGAGGATCCGCCGCACGAGTAACGGCACCGCCGCGCGCTCGCCATCGCCCTCGACGACGCAGACGATCCGCTCAGTCATGGCTCGCGCGCGAAGTCGTCTTCGTTGAACCGCTCGGGTGCGTCGTGAGGCCATAGTGCGTTGTGACGCAAAAGGTCGCCGGGGGTCGTCACCGCGTCCACACTCTGTAACGTGCCGGCGGACACACGGTAAAGGTTCGACTCACCGTTGTTCCATTGGACGATCCGAATCCGGTCCGGTGTCGCGTGCGCGTCCGAGAGAACCTCGGGTGAGTGCGTGCAGACCACTACTGGAAATTCGGCGGCGCGTTCAGCGGCGCTCTCGATGATTGCAGCGATCGCTCGAGGGTGCAGAGAATCTTCGATCTCATCGAGCAACACGAGCGATCGTCGGGGTCGTTGGTGAAGCGCGAGGAGGATGGCGAATGCTCGCAGGGTGCCCTGCGACATTTGACTCGCCGTGAAGTACTCGGTGCCGTCGCCGATACGCTGGCCGAGCTCGAGCATTCGATGTCCTTGAACCGTCCGGATCCGGATGTCACATGCGCCGGGCACGATCGCCGCCATCGTCTCGCGAATCGAGCGGAACTCATCGGTCGACCGAAGGGCGTCGAACACGTCCGCCGCGTTCGAGCCGTGGTGATTCAGTGTCGTGGTGTTGCCGATGACGTTGAGGTCTGCAATCTGGAACGGATCGATGGAGTAGGCGTGCGAGCGAGCGAGCGCGTGCCAAACGAACTGGTAGATTGTCGCTACTGCGAGCGGGAGAACCAGCCTACCGGCGGGCGGAACCACGGAGAAGTCGTCGGATAGAAACTCGTCGTCCCATCGACGAAAGCCGCCGCCGAGCTTCCCGTCTACCTTGAAGACTTCCTCGATCGAATGGCCGCCGTTGCGGAGCCGGAATCCGTACAGCAACGTGCTAGTGTCGTGGAGCCATTCGACGCGAACAGAGATCATCATTGTCAGCGGCGCGGCGCTACTTGCACCCCGTCGGAAGATTCCTTCAAACCCGTTCCGCCGTTCGAGCGCATTGGGCAGGCTATCCGTCACCGCCTCGCGCATGAACTCGATTGCGTCTAGCAAGCTCGACTTGCCGGCTCCGTTGCGCCCGACGAGAAACGTCAGGTCGTCGAACCGAAGCCGAACGTTCTCGAACGCCTTGAAATTCTGGAGTCGGATCTCGACGATTCGCGAGGCGTAGTCGCTCACTTGCGTGCCCCCCCGCCGAGGGCCAACTGCTTGTCGTCCGCCCCGCCGCCACTCTTCTTCCGTGCTCGCTTCGGCTTCGCCGCGGGCGCAACGCTCGGCGCGAGCCCGTGCGCGATCGCGAGCGACGCGTCCGTCTCGCACTTCTTCCGCACTCGTTCCGGCCACATCGACATCGCCACGTGCGCCCAATCGTACTCGCCCTTCTCAAGACCGTCCGCCACTTCCTCGAGCTTCCCGCGAAACTTCGCGTTTCGGAACGCAAACGCCAACGGCGCGAGGCTGACAACCGTTCCGTCGTCCACGTGCGGCGCGTAGCCGCGTTCGGTCAACTTTCGCAGTCGCTCGAGCAGCGCGCTCCGCTCGGTGGCCTCGCGCGCTAGACGGCCCGCCTCGCGCCGACCACGCGAGTCGTCGAGTGCGGCAGTCTGCGACCGCTCGGACTGCGCCCGGACGTTCTCGACGTTCGTGCGCAGGCGGTTGATCACCGACGCGAGCGTTTCGGCTGAGTAGCGAGGACCGTATGCCCAAAACGTCAGTCCACCGGATTCCGTCGAAAACGGCCAGTAGATCGGCGCGATTCGTCGGCTCTTCGAATACCGCGAAACATGGTCGTCGAAAAAATGGCCAGGAGTTCGGTACCACTCCGTGAGCGACGAGACTTCCAGTGCGGCCAGTACGTCGTGCTCGATGTCGCTTCTCGCGTCCCCGAGCAGATGCTCGAGCGCGGCGTCGATGCACGAGAGAATCTCTCCGTCGGGCCGGCGGGGTGCGTCGTCGCTGAGGGTGTCGTCCACGAGGATGCCGTCCCACGCCACCGCGACCGGATAGGACTCCGATCGAATCCCGGCAGCGGCACTGTTGAGATCCGTGGCGGTTGGCAGCCGAGTCGGATCGCGACGCGCGGCGAGCCACGCATCCGATGCAATGTGATCGCGCGTCGCGGGGAGGCCGTCGGCGCCGACCAACTGTCCGAGCGGGCATGGTGGCAGCGGATCGAACGGGTCCGCGAACGTCGGAATCCACTCGGGGTGCGTTGCGAGGCGTAGGTCCCACCGCCCGAACGCGACGCCGACGGCGTAGCTCAACAGGTCCGCGGCAGCGCGGGCGAGGTCTTCCTTCCGGAGCAAGCCGAGTCCGCGTCGGATGGCAGCGAGACGTTCCGGACGGATTTCGAACAGCCGGCACAGTCGCGTCTCGTCGCGAAGGCTCCGCTGCTTGCCTCGACGATGCTCGACGCGCACGTCCGCTTCGGCGTCGACGCCGCCGGGGAGAAGAGCGCCGTCGATGGCCTCCTTGGTCAGGTACGCCGTCTTGAAGATCGCGGCGTCGACCGAGGTTTCCCCAGTGTACGAAACGATCGGCGGTTCGAGTTCCTCGTCCACGACCAACCGGTCGGATTCCGAGAACCCATAGGCGCCCGCAACGACGGCGTCGATCTCAGCCTGGATCGCGGCGAGCCGCGCGATGGCGTCCTCGCGCGCAAACACGCGCGAGTCGACGCAGTTCGCGAACGATGCGCGAGCGCGCACGTTGGCGAGTAGTACGCCGGGAACCGCGAACGAAACGCAGGTTTCGCCAGCGTCATCAGCTTCGAGTTGTGCCTCGCGCGTGAGAGTAGCGGCCTCCCGCGCGAGCGTTGCGAGCCGAGACGACTGAACCTCGTTGAGAGTCGGCCATGGAAGGTCGCCGATGAGGCCGACCTCGAAAGCCGGCGAGATGGCCTTGGGGTCGTCGTCCGCTATGCCGAGTCGGATCGCGAGCAGCAGCGCGGTTGGCTGCGCTGCAAGCACTCCGAGGACGCATGGTCCGAGCGTCGGTTCCGAAAAGCTCGCGGGCCCTTTGTGGCCGAACGCCAATCCCGCCGGGAGCGCACGTGGCCCGAACTTCTGGTTCCGCATCGGCCACGTCACTCCCGGCCGGCCGAAGTACTCGATGTTCTGTGGCCGACCGCGTCCCGACGCAATGATCTCCCGCCCTCCGTCCGTCCACCGAATCACGAGGTGCACGTCGTCGTAAAACGGCCGGTACTCGCCGCCCTTCGCGAAACGCGCCCAATCGAGGTCGAGACCGATCGAGCTAGCGGGCACTTCCCACGCCAAACGAAGGAAGCGAGGATCCGCGGATGTCTGAGTGCCTACGACCGCGTCAGCAACTGACTCGACCCGAACGGGCGCCGTGCACGCCGCCAGCAGCGAGTCCGACATCCAGTACCCGAACACGTGCGCCGGCAACGCGTCGAACCGCGAGAGCGGCACATCGAATCGCATCCGATGCCCGCCGACGGCACGGACTGCGTCGAGAAGCGTCTCGGACTTGCGGCGGGTCTTCACGAGCCGAACCCACACGCCGGGCTCGTCGCGTCCCGCGCCCTTGCGCAGCACGGCCGCCGCAGTCTCCACCTTCGCGTTGAGGACGCCGTATCCGAGGTCCGCGACGACATCGACCGCGCCGCTCCCGCCGACGACGTTCGTGCGGAACTCGTCGAGCGTCGGCAACGCGATCCACGATCGACTCGTGATCGCACCCACGCGACCGCCGTCCCGCAACATCTCGAGCGCGCGCTCGTAGAACATCGCGTACACGTCGTGCCCTGCGTTCGGGTACGCCGCGTCGAGTGCTTCCTTCGTGCCCTCGGTCGGCTCACCAAACGGCGGGTTCATCAGCACGACGTCGAACGTCAAGCGAGCGACGTCGAGGTACTCGAAGCCATGCCGCACGCCGTCCGCGAACAGCCGAGAGCCGTGATGCTCGCCGTCCGTCGCGGCCTCGACGAGCGCGTCGAGCGCCTCGACGATCCGCTTTTCGGCCTCGTGCCAGAAGTCGTCGTCGCCGAGCGTGGCCAGTTCGTGAAACTCGTCGAGGCTCGTCTGCTTCGGCCGCTCCGCGAACTCCTTGAAGAGGAGCGACGCGGCCTTCCGCTCGGATTGCTTCCACTCGACGTACGCGCGTTTCACTTCGCCGACCGTCTCGCGGAGAATGTCGTCGAGGCGCAGGAGTACACCCATCTCGCCGACGCGCAGGAATAGCTTTTCGACAAGTCGACCGAGAACAGCGGGCTTCAGCGTGCCGAGTAGTTTCGCGCGAAGCTCCGGCGATTCCGGCAGCGCCTGCGCGCTGACGACGTGGCCTGTGCGCACGACCGGGCGATCCGCCGCGCGGACACCGAGCGCCTTCCATGACGACTGCGCACGCAGCCAGAGTGCGAGGGCGGCTTCCTGAATGCAGCGCGGGTCAATGTCGACACCGTACAAATTGTTCTCGACAATCAGGCGCGGTACCTCGCGACGGAACACAGCCTCGTCGGGGAATTCTTCCCAGACGGGCGTCCGCCCGGGACTCCGGTCGCGCTTGCGCGCCCACGCTTCGAGATAGATCGTCTCGAGCAGGTTGAACGCGTAGAGCAGAAAGTGCCCGCTGCCGCACGCGGGGTCGAACACGCGGATGTCGCGCGGATCGCCGTTCTCGGCCTGCGCGGGTGGCGCAACCACCGTCGCGGCGTTGCCCGTCTCGGCGACGTCGACATGCTCGCCCGCTCGAAGCGCGAGGTAGCGACACTCGTATCGCAGCGCGGTTTTCCCGCGCGTACGCTCGAACCACAGCCGTCCGAGCGTGTTGTCCGTCAGAAATTCCACGACCCACCGCGGCGTGAAGAACTGATTGCGAACCGCCAGCTCGCGGGCGTTGCGCGGGGCCGAGTGCTTGCGCATCTCCTTGCGCTCGACCGGGTCGTTCCAGTCTTCGAAGATCCACCCGAGAGTCTCTTCGTGCTGCCAGGCGTCGGCGAGTTCGTCGGAGGCGATCAACCGCGTCATCTCGTCCAGCGCCGTCGGGCTCGGCGCAACGAGGGATGCGGGCGCGCGGCGGTCGAAAACGCTCGGCAGCGAGCGGGCGAGTTCGTCGTAAAGGCGATCGAGAAAGAATCGATACGCTTCGCCATGCGTGCCAAGCGTGGTCTCGCCGGCGAGACGGAGGTACATCGCGAACCCGTCGCTCGCCTGACCGCGGCGGACGCACTCAATGACGACACCGCGCTCCTCAGACATACGCAGGGCGCAAATCCGATGGACGGCGGTGTAGCCGAGTTCGTAGCGCATCTGATCGAACGCGGATCGCTCGGACGACACCTCGTCGGTGCCGGGCGTGGCAGCAACGAGCTGCGCGTGCCATGCGCGTAGTCGTTCTGCCGTGGCGCGTTCGTGAGGGCGTAGGTACGAGAGCGATGCTAGCGACTTGGGGACGCCGGTCTGCGGGTCGAAGCCGTAGGGTGCCGCGAGCAGGCGGCCGATGTCGCCCGGTTCGCCCGCCCGGTCGCCGGCGAGCAGGCGTCGAAGCGCGGCGATCGTGCGAGCGAGCGCGCCACGCACGTCGCCGTTCATGGCTTGCCGTCCGAAGCGAAGCCGGCCGGCCGGGCGGCGCGCGTGAGTACCCTCGAAAGTTCGTCATGCTTGACCTGGCCGAGCGTGGGCTTCCGCCGTCCAACGAAGGAACTGTGGTCGATCGCCGCGCTCGCAACGCCGCAGTCGTGAAGGCACAGTTGCCCGATCGGCATTCCGGGTTGAATCGCGATCGGCACTTCACCTACGTTTGTGAGTTCGAGGGTGAGGCACCCCATGAAACCGGGGTGAACGCCGACGGCTGTCGCGATGATCAACCCACGGCGGCCCCAGCTCGACTTGCCGATCACGTACCCCGCAAGATTCGATGGCAATCGAAGCCACTCGAGAGTCACCCCGAGCACGAAGTTCCGTGGATGGAGGTAGTAGACCCCCCCAAACGGTACGTAGTGGGATCGCGTCAACTGCGGCTCGGGTCCCTGGCGATCGATGGTCAACGCGTCAATGTGGGCCGGCTTCAACGTGGTGAACCACGTACCAAGTCGCAGGTCGACCGACGCGGCGCCGCGGCGTGATGGTGACGACAAGTCCGGCTTCGGGACGATGACTAGAGCATTTTCATTCGCCGGATCCTCCTCGAGGAGCGCGGCGATCCTCTCAGCCTTCAACATGTTGCATCTCCGCGATCGTCTGGTGAATGTCGAGGACTTCGATGCACTTCAGGACGATGTCGCGCACGACGGCTCTCACATCGTCGGGCGCGATGTCGTGGCGAGACCAGAGCGATTCGGCATCGTAGGCGAGCCAACCGGCGTTTACGATGTCCGCGAGAGACGCGGGATCGGGATGCGGCGCTCCCGCGGCCAGCGCGCGAAACACCGCTTCGCTTGCGTCGTCGGTCGGGAGGACCACGCCCGCGGCTCGCGCGATCTCCTCGGCGCGCTCGACGAGCAGATCCGCGACGCCCGGGACGACACAGTCGGCAAGTGCTTCGCGGGTCCGGGCTTCCGCAGAACGGCCATCATCGACGGTGCCCTCGTCAAATCGCTCGACGAATCCATCGACGGGGGCGAAGCCAAATCGCCGCGCGGCGTTTGCAAGCACTACTGCTCGAGTGCGGATATGCGGGTACCTCGGGGACCGAATCGCCGAGGGTTGCGGAGCCAGCAGATAAGCAAACGCGCGTAGGTATCCGCGGCCAAACAGACGCAATTCGACGAGGTCGCAAAACATCTCCTGGCATTGGTACATCGCGTAAATTAGCGAGTCCGCGCGCAACTGGCGCGCGAAGAGATTCTCGAACACATCCTCGCTCAGCGGAATGCTGAACCAGCCGCGCAGCTTCGACTGTTCTTGATCCGCGTGCGCGTAGAGCACTTTGACCGCGCTCGGATAGATGTGGTCGTGCATCGAGAACTTTCGCCATGCCGGATGGCCCAGCTCATGCCCCGCGAGCGGCAGCAGCAGCGGATTGCCGGACTCCGAAGCCGGCAAGCCGACCAGAACGAAGCCGTCGAGATCCGGCACTCGATCCAGCACGAACGGCGAGTACTCCCATTCCGACGAGAGGACGAGCCGTGTAGACCGGTCGGATCTCGGCGTGTTCGGCTCGAGGAGTGATCGCGCGAGGCGCTGCAATGGTCGGACGGTCTCGAACGCATTTCGGACATTCGTAGATCTCAGCAAGAGGCCGACGATCGCGAGGTGGTCCCGAACCTCACGCAGCGCAAGTGCACAAAGCACGCGCTGTGATTGAGCGCTTGCGTTCGGAGTATTCGCGAGCAGGTCCGACCTGACGCGATTGAGTTTCAGCGCGACGGCCTTCAGCGCGTCGCGGCCCTCGGGATAGGCGAATTCAGACTCCTCCACCCGGGCAACTTCGCGGAGCAGCGCGTCCAGTCTCGCGATCGCGTCGTCCGCCGAACTTCTCATGATCGAAACGGATGCTCGTCGCTGCGTTCTCCGAGTTCGTCGAGGTGGCGTGATGCGCGTCGAGAGAACGCCAAGCACAGGTCGCGAAGCGATTCCGAGGACGGACCCGTGGTCGATGCCGACGTCAGCTCGCGGAGCCCGTGCCGAACGTTGCCGGCCACAACGACGAAGTCGCTCCATCGCTCTGGGACGCGCTCGACAAATCGAACGTCGGCGATCGCGTGTAGCAGCGCATACGAAGTCGTCGCATCGCGATCGGCATCAGCGTGCCCTAGAACCTCGAGATGGTCGGCGAACCGTCTCACCGAATCAAACGTTGTCGCCCGGCCAGCGATCAGCTGATCCAGCTCGAGCGCCGCCCTGCATGCCAACCACTGAAGATCGTCGTGCTCGGTCGTCATCGCCCCATCCTCCATTCCCCGCGCCAGATCATACACGAACGTCCAGAGCTCGTGGAGGAAAGACTTCGAGTTTCAGCACGAGTCTGCTGCGCTTTCACGTTCTTTTCTGCTGGTGCGGCGCTCATGACTTCACGATGAGTCGCACGGGGCCTCTGTCGAGTTGGTCTGTCAGGCGAGCGCGAAGTTCGGCGAGCCAGCGGTCGAGCTCGGCGATCGTCGCAATCGGCTCGTCCGGAAGAAAATCTGCGAACATCAAGTCGTGCGTCGCCGCGGTCGGACCTCCGGTCGCTCGCGGAGCGTCGTCGACAGGTGTCGTGCGTGCGTCGGCCTCTGCCTGCTGCACGCGCGCCTGCCAGTTTGACACGCTCGCGCCGAACGCCAAGCGCCGCATCACAGTCCTTCGCAGTTGCTGGGGTGCGTCGCCGGCGTCCGAGGCGCGGCACGCCTCACGGATGTCCGTTTCAATTTCGGATTGCCCGGCGGACCCGAGCGCAACCCATCCCGGCTCGACCGACAGATGATCAATCACTGCCGTGGCGTCGGCTTCGAGCAACTCTCGATAGTGCGTCGCCGCCGCGAGGAGGGCGTCATCCAGCGCTCGCGTTGCGACGCGCAGATTGGCGGCTCGCTCCTGAACGCTGTCCGACGCGAGAATCTCGCCCACCTCGATCGTCGACGGTAGCGCCAGCAGATTGCGGAGCGGTGGAAAGGTCTCAGCGATCTCACGCGCGGCATCCACGAGCTTGCGCGCTTCCATGACCTCGCGCTCGCGTCCGGCGTCCAGTGCCTCGACCAGCGTCCGCGCCCACTGGACGTCCCCGGGAAACGCGGTGTTCGCGGCGCCGAGCACACTGGCAGCGCCGCTCGCGTCGCCGCGCAGCAGCTCGGTGCACGTCTGAAGTGTTTCGCGGGCGCGCTTGTCGCCCGAAAGTCCGAGCAGTCGCAATCGGTCGGGGAGCGACGCAATCCTCTCCACGACCTGGGGAACGTGCTGACGTACCGCACGGCTGATCTGATCCTCGAGTGGCAACACTTCGACGGCGAACAGCTCCTCCAACCGGCGCGATGCGCGGTCGAGTGCGTCGAGCGGAACGCGTTCGTCGCGCGGCGCAATTCCTACGCGGCCGAACGCCTGCGTGTTTCGCACGGCCTCCACTGCCTTCGGCCCCGGGGTCTTCAGCACGAGGTCCGCAGAGTGAATCTGGATCTCGCCCGCGACCAGTAGCGCCGCGAATACGTAGCGGGTCGTGTCCTTGGACCAGCCGTACGGAGCGCGATGAAAGTGTTCGAGTACGACAGTGCCTTGAACGCGGCCGGCGCCGGTCTCGGCAACGAGCTGCCGGAATGCCGCGAGCGCCCCCTGTACCGCGGGGTTCCCGACATCGACGCCGACCTTTCCGCCTTGCTTCTTCACGAAGCTAAGCGGATCTCGGTCTGCCGGGATGCGATCCAACCGTTCGCTCTCCAAGAACTTCGCAGCGACGTCCGCGGACACATTCCGCTTCACGAGTGCAAAGTGGTGAAACACGCGTTTCGCGACGTCGTCGAGGAATCGCGACGCCGCCGCGCCCGGCAGGGTTCCGAGTTCCTGCACCGGACGCTTGAGCCCGCGGAACACGAACCAGCCTTTCGAGAGCGCTTGTCGATACGCGTCGGTTGCAGCTTCGCGGTATCGCTCCGCGCGGCGCAACTCCGCGCGCAAGTACCGCGCCACGTCACCCGCGAGCACGCCATCGCGTGACGCTGGGACGGCCGTCTGAATGTACGCCGAGCGCAGCGCGTCGCCGACGCGATCGTCCGCATCCTCGGATCTCATGAAGAGCCAGTGAATCACGTTGGCCGGTGCGTCTGCGCGCTGGCTGTCGCGTTCGATGGCCGCGAGACGCTCGTCGATCGCCGCCGGTGCGCAGGCTTCGATCAGAACGTCGATCTCGCCGTCCTCACCGGCGACGCGGGCCTTCCCGAAGTAAATCGAGGCCTCGACGGGACGATTCCCCTCGAGCCGCGTCGCTGGCAGCGGATCGAACACTCGCGCCATGATCTTGCGAAGCTCGCTATCGATCTCGCTCTTCGTGGGCTGGTAGCCGTCGCGCTTCTTCTGGAGCGGCTGGACCTCATCGGACAAGAATACGAATCCGGTGCCGCCGGTTGCGCCTGCGTCCGCGCGGAGTTCCACGAGACCGAATTCACCGGACTCGACGAGGCTCTGCAGCGTCACTTCGACCGCGCGCGCGTCGTCCGTCCCATCGAGGTCATTGCAGAGAAGCGCAGCGATGTTCGCTGCGGTCCTCGGTCGATTCTCTAGCGACTGCAGAACCGCGACGGCCTTCGCGACTCGGATCGCCAGCGCATCTTTGCTGAATTTCGGATGAGTCGAGACGCGGTCCACACCTTGAACGGCTTGGGGATGCTCCTTCGCCAGATCACCGCGCAGCGTGTCGAACAAGTCCGTCGCATCGACGATCCGACCGATGGGCCGCTCTGCGAACGGGACGATGCCAGCCGGAAGCACGCGACTAGCGTCCACGAGAATGTCCTGCACGAGGCGGATCGCCGACCGCAGCCCGGTACCACCCGTTCGGCGTGCCAGCGACCGGATCAGATCGAGGACGAGATCGAAACCCATGGGCAGAAACGGATAGAGGTCCGCAAACTTGTCGCCGTCGTACGGCGCCGCGCCGCCTGGCCAGTCGACGAGATGCGTACGCGCCCGGAGCGTTTCGCCGCGCGCGACGAACCGTCTCTTGAGTTCCGCGTTGCCGTCAGGTGTCTTGGTGAGCAGGCGCCGCGATGTGATTTCCCGAATGTCGGTTGCTTCGAGTTCGATCGACAGGGGGAACCGAGCCTGCAGCTTGAACAGCTCGGGAGAGTTCCGCGCCGCACTCTCGGAGGTCTCGGTGAGCGTTTGCTGCGCAGTTGCAACGAACCACGCCTTGCCTCGACCGACTTCCTTGAAACTGCGTACTAGTCCATCGACGTTGAGGATCAGTTCCTGTCGTGGCGCTACGTACTGGCCCACTTCGTCCACGAAGAACACGACGCTTTGACAACCGGTCTTGCGCCGGACGAGGTCCCAGACACGAGCGGTCATCTCTTCGACCGTCGGTTCAATCGTGTACTGCAACGTCGCGAACGCCTCCGACGTCGGGTACTCCTCAGGAAGGAACTTCGGTACGATCTTCGACGCACGGAGCACCGCCATGTGGGCGTTGCTGTGAATTTCGTCCCACCGACCGCGACCCTTGAACTCTCTGTTGTGCGCCGACCGAAACTCGTCCAGCCGGCCGTCCTGGTCGAGTCGCAGCTCCAGCTCCGCAACCTTCGGCTCCTTCGAGTAGCCGAGCGTTGTCAGCACGTGCCGCCACAGGACTCGCGACACCGATGCTGCAGCGGTGTCAGCGAACTGACTCGTCGCGAGATCGAGCATGAAGACCGCTGCGTTCGCGCGCTTCGCAACGGTCTTCAGATGCGCGCGCAAGACGTTGTTGTTGAGTCGCTCGCCGAGGTGATCGACGAACGGCTTGCCGCCGAGCGAACGCCGTGCGTCTAGCGCGAACCCAAGGTACTTCGTAAACGAACTCTTCCCCGAGCCGTAGAAGCCAGAGACCCACACGCCCATCTCCGCGACGTTGCCCGATCGCACGCCTTCGTCGAACGCGTCGAGGAAGCGCTCCATGCCCTTCTCGACAGCCGCGGTGACCTCGTATTCCGAGATCTCCCGCAGCAGGCGGCTCTCTTCAGTGGCTGCGTAGTCGATCACTTTCTCGATCCGGCGATCGAGTGGACGCGTTGTGCTGAACAGGTCGCGGATGCGCTCCATCAGAGCCCTCCGACGATCGTCGAGCGGTAGTTGCCGTCGTCCGCGTGCAGTCCGAGGAACCGCAGGCCGAATTGACCATGACGAGTGCCCGGATAGAAAAGCACCGTCGGTGAGAACACTCGGTCGTGAACGAACCCTTCGATCGTGCGGACGCGAAACCACGGGTGGAGTGCCACCGCGTCGGTCAGCAAGACGAGGCGCCGTGGCGTCTTGTCCGCGACAATGTGCCCGACGGCGCGTGCAAGGCCGTCCCACGAGCGCGGACGCTCCTGCTCATCGCTCAAGACATCGCGCATCGAATCGCACGCCGCCGTGTTCCGCTCCGATATTGATCCGCGCGCGGCTTCGATCTCGATCCACTCGTCCCAGTGCCCCGCGCGATCGACGACGCTCCACATCATCTTCGCAAGGCTCTCGACGTGGACCTGCCAGCCGTCTTGTTCGAGCGCCGCGCGCCATCGCGGCAATCGTCTGTGCAGCTCGACGGTCGCAGCGGGGTCGTGAACGAGATAGAAGAACGGATCCGCGTGCGTGGGCGTGAGGCGATCCGTCCGTCCAAGTTGCGCCCGGAGTTCGCCGAATGCTTGGTCGAGCGCGTCACTCAACGGACGGCTCCTCGAGCACGGCCAGGACTTCGCGCCATTCCTTACATGTCCACGTGATCCGAACCACGCTCCCCGCCGACTGGATGATCCAGAGCCCGAGGTCGCTCGACCGATCGAGGCTCGCACGGACGTCGGCCGGCCGCATCTGCCAGATGGACCAATCGGGATGCGATACAATCGCGGAATCCGAGAATCCAAGGCGATGCAGCTCGCACGCGAGCCACGCAACGGCGAGCGGGCCGGCGCGGTACCCGAGAATCTCTCTCGCGCCACGTCGCGAATCGCCGAGAACGCCGAGATCCGTGAGCTGATGGAGCACATGCCGCGCGACGCGGATGTGCACCGAGGATGACCACGGTGATCGCATGCGACCGCGCTCCTCCTGATCCTGGAGGAACTCCCCGAAAGCTGCCGACGTTACGTGCTCCAGCCCCCGTTCCGCGGCCGACCGAACGAAGACCGTGATCGCCTCCCTGAGGACTACGTCGGCGCGTGCCGCGAACAGAAGGCAGAGCTGCGCAAACCACGGTCCGTTGCCACGCCGAACGAGTAGTTGGCGCAACGAGGTGGCGGGCTCGCCACCGTCGACCATGAGTCGACGCACGAAGGCATGTTCGACGACGTCGACTGCACGCGCTCGTGTTGCCTTCCCGAGAATGTCTTCGTCGCGCGCGCGTTTGCGCAGCGCATCCGACGTCTCGCCGGGATGCCACGCGCGCAGGAGCGCCCGCGTCTCCTCGAGGAGCGCAGTGGCCTTGATGGCGCGTGACGTGTACGGCTGCGGACTGGGCTCACTCATCGAAGTACGGAAGCGTGAGCATGCCCCGATCGGCGGCGGCGAGGTAGATGCTTCCGATCGATCGGAATGTCGCGTCTTGCTGCAGGCGTGACGATCGACCGAGGTTCAGAGGCCCGGCCGTAACCGTGCGTGGCGGTGCTCCCGCGGCCGCAAGCTGCTCGCGCGCCCGTTCGGCGTCGATTGTCGCTTGCGACGCGACCGGTTCCGGCATCGCTTGGAAGTCGAGCAGCGCATCCTCGATGGCGGCGGGCAGGCGGAACAGGTGGAACGTGTTCGGTCCGAGCTTCGCGTCGTGCACGCGCCGCGCTGCTTCGGTCAGCGACTCGGCGACCGCCCGCGCTGCACTGCGAGGGAAGAGAATGTCGATCGAGCGCTGCGCGCCGGCGTCGGCGAAGTGCGTCGCCCACCAAGCGTGGCGCTCACCGAGGATCCCGACAGCGAGACGTAGGGCGACAATGTCGTTCGGTCGGGGGCGGGCCACGGGTCAGAAGTGCACCCAACGCGAGCGCGGCGCAAGAGCCGACAGGCGTCGCAGCGGGCAAAGTGGCGCGCGCCGGCCGGGGCGGTAACCTTCCGAGTCCCGCCCGCGTGCCACGGACCATGTGACGGGGACGAAGCCGGAGCCCACGGCCTCCGAGTGGATCAGGAAGACAGCGATGAATACTCCCGGGTTCAAACTTCTCGCGCGTTCGATCTTCGGCGCCGTGAGGCTTGGTGAAGAAGTCATCGACGTCAACGGGGAGCCAGGGCATACGGCGTCCGGGCTACGACTGTCCGACGATCTCGTACTGTCATTCGTCGATGAGACGGGCCACGACACGTTTCACGACGCGGCACATCCCGTTTTCGGATGGGCTGGGTGTGCGATGACGCTCTCGGACTACACGTCCGTGGCGAATGCATGGTCCGACATGAAGGCTGGCTACTTCGCGGGCGTCAGAGTGATGCACGCTGCCGATCTTCGCCGTCCGACCATTGAGCAGCTCGGCGCGCTCGAGACGTTCTTCCGCACGCAGCCGTTTTCGCGCTTCGCTGCGGTCACGAGACGCGACGCACGTATCGAGCCGCCTGTCTTGAACACGCTTGCCGGGGCGACAGCGAAGCAGTTGGAAGAGGTGCTCCGGTGGCTACCGTTCTCGCGCGTCGCAACAATCTTCGAAGCCGGTGCCGTGTGGGATGAGAAGGTCGCTCGGATGTTCGGACCGATGGAAGTCATCTGCGACGGCAAGAGACTTCCGGTTGAGAAGTACCGGATGGCGAAGACGCTCGCGGAACCCGGCCTCGAAATCGCCGACTTTGTTGCCAACGCGGTCGGCGGCTCCGCCCGCGAACGAAGCGTATCGCGCAAGGACTTCCGCGCGGTGTTCGACGTCGACGGCCGGCGGACGAGTGTAATCCGGATCGAGAGCGCGCTCGTCGTCACTGACCGCTGACGCGTCGTCGCGTCAGGCGACGAGCGCCCCGGCTGCCGCGAGCTTCTCGACCGTCGTCGTGCGCTTGTAGTTCGGGTTGATCTGGATCAGCGGTTCCGGCCGGTACCGTTCGTTCGCGTAGATCTCCTCGACCTGCTCGCGGATGTCCGGCGCATGGATCGTCGTGAACGACGTCGCGAACTTCTTGTACTCGCCGACGACTGCGTCCCGCCGGGCGAAGACATCCATGCTGTGCGTCGCCATCGTCGTCCCCGAGTCGCCCTAGCGTCCCTTCGCCATCGAGACCCACCGTTCGCAGCGATCCACGCACGCGGCCCCGACGCAAACTACCCGATCGCGACTTCCTTCAAGAGTTCCGGGTGGTCCAGGCTCTTGCCCGACCCGAGTACCACGGCGCTGATCGGATCGTCGCACACCATCACCGGCAGTCCGGTCTCCTCGCGGAGCAGCACTTCGAGGTTCTTCAGCAACGCCCCGCCGCCCGTCAGCACGATGCCCTTGTCGACGATGTCGGCCGACAGTTCCGGCGGCGTCCGTTCGAGCGCGGTCATCACGGCCTCGACGATCTGGTTGATCGGCTCCGCGAGCGCGTCCCGTATCTCGTCGCTGTTCGCGATGACCGTACGCGGCACTCCGGCCACCAGGTCGCGCCCCTTCACTTCCATGCTCAACGGCTCATCGAGCGGATAGGCGTTTCCGATCTGACACTTCACGCGCTCGGCAGTCTGCTCGCCCACGAGCAAGTTGTACTTGCGCTTCATGTACGCGACGATCGCGTCGTCCATTTTGTCGCCGCCCACGCGGATGGACTGCGAGTACACGATTCCCGCGAGAGAGATCACCGCGACCTCCGTCGTCCCGCCGCCGATGTCCACGACCATGTTCCCGGTCGGCTCGGTGATCGGCAAGCCCGCGCCGATCGCTGCGGCCATGGGCTCTTCGATCAAGAACACTTCACGGGCACCGGCGCTCTCGGCCGATTCCTTCACGGCGCGCTTTTCGACTTCGGTAATGCCGAACGGCACGCAGATGACGATCCGCGGCTTGACCAGCGTTCTTCGCGTGTGCGCCTTCAAGATGAAGTAGCGCAGCATGGCTTCTGTGATCTCGAAGTCTGCGATGACCCCGTCGCGAAGGGGCCGGACCGCTTGAATGTTCCCGGGCGTGCGCCCGAGCATCTCCTTCGCTTCTTTGCCGAACGCGCGAACTTTCTTCGCACCGCGCTCGTCTTGCTCGACCGCAACTACCGAGGGCTCGCACGAGACGATGCCCTTGCCCTTCACATAGATGAGGGTGTTCGCGGTGCCTAGATCGATCGCGAGATCGTTGGAGAAGAGTCCGCTAACCCAGTCAAACAGCATCGACGTTCCCCAGCCGTGGCCGGGACCTCAGATCAGTCGCCCGGTATAGTCGCACCCGCCCGTGAGAGCAACCATAGGGGGGCGGGGGACCGTTTGCGCTACGCTGGCAGGAACCTTCGCGCGACCTGTCCGTCGTCGTCGATCGACACGTACGGCCGACCCGGCGACGCGCCCGGGAACGCGAAAGAACCCGTGTTGATGTACGACCCGTGTTCCACGGCCTCGTGCACATGTCCCATGACGACGGTTCGCGCGCCCGTCGCGGCAACGATGGCATCCGCGGCCGCGTGAAGCGCGGTGCCCACTCGACCACCGTATCGATTCGTCCGCGCGAGGATCGACACGACGAGCACGGTCGCGGACGCGAGCGCAAGCCGGCGTCCCGGGCCGCCCGCAAGCACGCTTGCGCCGGCCGCAGTCGCGACGATCAGCGCGAATACTCGGTCGAGGTAGAGACGAAAGAACGTTTCGCGGGCGCTCGAGAGCGTCGGCTCGGCCCGCAGCGCCGCCACGGCTTCGACTTGCTCGCGTGTCAGGCGCGACGTCACGACGAACGCCTCCATCAGCGCCCCGGCGCGATTCGCAGCCTCCCGACTCGGGTACGCATCGCCAGCTCGCGCGACCTCGCGAACCGCAGTCAGCACGTAGCGCGCCACGATCAGGGGCAGGCGCGCGCCAAAGACCTCGAACGTGTGCACGAGCGCGGGCAAGGGCGCGCGGCCGTTCGAGTGCACGAGAGCGTGGGCGCCGAGCGGGGCGATGAACCGCCGCATCAGTCCGATCCCGAGCGAGTTCCACGCGGGATCCGGCGGAGTCAGGGAATGCGGCAACGCGTTGTCGGGGTCGTACTGGTGCCCGTGCTCGACGTGAACGTCACCGCAGGGTCCCAGACGAGCGAACCACGGCGCCGCGACGACACGATCGCGCGTCGCACCCGCCAGGCCGAGCCCGTCGCGCAACGCTTCCACCCCCGACGACGTCGCCAGTTCGTCGTCGTGATTTCCGCCGAGCACGCGAATGGTGCCTCCTCGGTCGGCGTGCTCCGCGAGTGCCGTTCGCAGTGAATCGTGGGCGCCCAACACCGACCGGATCGACGGCTCGAACGGCGCATGGACGCTCTCGCCCGCGAGATCGATCAGGTCGCCCGACGAGGTGATCTCGCTCCATCCGCCCGCGCGAATGAGGGCCGCAAGGGCCGTCGCCGTGCCGTCATCCGCATCGCGGCGCAGATGCACGTCTCCGACGATCAGCGTGGCCATCGGCGCGGACCCTACGTTTGTCCTGGCGGCGCGGCAAGCGCGGGAAGCGTCGCCGAGGCAGTCCGGAAATTCCGGCAGCAAGGCCCGGGAGTGTCATTCGCCGAGCGGATCGCGTATTACTCCGCGTGACATCCTCCATGCCAGAACTCGATCGCCTCTCCGACCTCGCCTCCCGCGCCGTCGCCCACACCCTCGCAGCGAGCGCCCGCGCACTTTGGCCCGCCGTGGTTGCCTACAACGCACGATTTCCCGGCACGGCTACGAAGGCCGCGTGGGCACCGGCCCCACCGGCGAAGCAGCGCGAGCGCACCAAGCCGCCACTCGGCTGGCCGCGCGAGACCGATTCACTGTGCCCGCAGTGCGTAAAGGACGTCCGCCGGCAGGTACTGTCGGGCGAACGATCGCTGGGATCGCTCGTCGACGGGAAGCCGGGCGAGGTGCGCGCGACGATTCTCGAGCGCGACGGACAGATCGTGATGGAGAAGACGTGTCCAGTGCACGGAACGTTCGTCGACGTCATGTCGATGGACCCCGGGTTCATGGAGCGCATCGAGAGTTTGTTTCCCGGCCGCGACTTCGTGTCGCCGGAAACGAAGCTCCGCGAGCACGGAACCAGCAGCATCAAGTACGGCCGCGGCGCCGTGCTGACGGTGGATCTCACCAACCGATGCAACATGATGTGCGACCCGTGCTTCATGGACGCCAATCAAGTCGGATACGTCCACGAATTGGCGTGGGACGAGATTCAGAAGATTCTCGACGACGCGCTGACCATCAAGCCGCGACGACAGATGTCCGTACAGTTTTCGGGAGGCGAGCCAACGCTGTCGCCCCACTTCTTGGAGGCCATCCGGCACGCACGCTCGATTGGCTACTTCGCCGTGCAGTGTGCGACCAACGGCATTCGCTTCGCCCAAGAGCCCGGGTTTGCCGAGGAGGCCAAAGAGGCGGGGCTGCGCATGGCGTACTTGCAGTTCGACGGCGTCTCGAACGAAGCGCACATGCATCGGAAGATCGGAAATCTCTACGACGTCAAGATGCGGGCCATCGACAACCTGCACCGCGCGGGAATCGACGTGATCCTCGTGGTCACCGTGGTCAACGGAGTCAACAACGACCAGGTCGGACCGATCGTGAAGTTCGCGATCGACAACGCGGACAAGGTCACGGTCGTGTCGTTCCAGCCCGTCAGTTTCACGGGCCGCGACGAGGACATCTCGGATGCCGATCGGCTTCGGCAGCGGTACACGCTGTCGCATCTTGCACACGACCTGCGCACGCAGACGGGCGCAACGGAGCCGATGCGCGACTGGTTCCCGCTCAGCGCGATGGGACCGTTCAGCGATCTCGCCGACCACATGCTCGACCGCGATTCGCAGTTCGGAAGCGTGAAGTGCGGCTGCCACCCGAATTGCGGCATCGGCACGGTTCTGATGGTGAACAAGCGAACGAAGGAAATGGTTCCTCTCACGCAGTTCCTCAACCTCGAGGGACTCATGCGTGATCTCTCGGTCGTCACGGACGGCGCACAGCCGCGCGCGCTGACGATCGCGGAGGTCGCCGTCGCCGTGCTTCGAAACTACGACCCATCGAAGGCGCCGCGCGGTTACGGTTTTTTCGAACTGCTCCGACAGCTGGTCTCGCAGATCGGTGTGCGGGGCAAGAGCATCGGCGAGTACGAAACCGACGCCAAAGACTTCGAATGGCGAGCACTGTTCGTCGCGGGCATGTGGTTTCAGGATCTTTTCAACTACGATTTTCGGCGAACGGAAATGTGCATCATTCCGTACGGCACGCAGATGGGCGAGATCTCGTTCTGTGCCTACAACACGGGCGTGGGCTGGAGGCAGATCATCGAGACGATGAAAGCCAACGCGACGGTCGCAGAATGGTATCGAACGCGCGGACGGCATCCCGTGTACGCAAAGCACCAGCATCTCGAATTGCCGCCGCTCGACGGCGATCTCTCGGCGGAGACCCCCGCCCGGTCGGAAAACAATTCGCGCGCACCGGAACCCGATCCCGTTGCGCCGCCTCGACGCAAGCGGTCGCTGCCCGTGCTTTCCTGACGCGGCACGCCTTCGCAACGCTCGGTGCGCACGCACGGGGCAGCCGCGACACGCAAGTCATGCGCGCTTGTAGGCGCAGGGGCGCGCGGGACGGCGTCTGACGGACGCGAACGCGTGCGTTTTCGCGGAATGCGACGCCTGGCCCAGACGTTGCTGGAGCCATGGATGTGATGCGCGTACGTGCCCGACCCAGACTGAACGACGAGTGGATCGCGCTTCCCGGCCTGTTCGACGAGTCCGAAATCGCCGACTCCGGGGAGATCAACGATCTCGACGTGTTCGCCCAGCCGATTCTCCAGACGCAGGATCGCGTACTGTACGGCGTGTACATTCGCGAGCGCTACACGGCGGAACGCACGAGCAGCACGCCGCCCGAACCCAAGCGCAACGCCGCCTAACGACGCTCCGAGCGCTCGATGCTGCGACGGAGTTCTTCAGCGATCTGTCGCCCCGCAGTGGCCCTTTCGTCGGTCGTCGCACCGAATTCTGCCCACGCCATTCGCGTGCCATCGTTGTCGGCGAGGAATCCCCGGAGCGAAAAGCCGCTCTCGGTCCCGACTGCATACGCGCCCACGGGCATCGTACAGTCTGCACCGAGCGCGCGAAGTGCGTCGCGTTCGATGCCGACGCACGATGCCGTGGACGCGTCGTCCAGTCGCGCGGCGCAGTCGCGAATCGCACGGTCGTCCGCACGCGTTTCGAGCGCGAGTGCACCCTGCGCAACCGCGGGCACGAGCTGCGCTCCGAGCCCGATCGCGCGCACGTCGAGTCCAAGTCTGCGCACACCAGCTTCTGCGAGCACGATCGCGACGAAGTCTCCATCGGTCAATCGCCGTAGGCGCGTGTCGACGTTTCCGCGCAACAATTGAACGTCGAGGTCTGGGCGCGCGTGGAGCAATTGGTACTTCCGCCGAAGTGAGCTCGTGCCGACGCGCGCCCCCGACGGCAATGCATCCAGCGCAGCGCCATCGCGCGTGATGAGAAGATCGAACGCCGACGCCCGCGGCGGAACCGCGGCGATGGCGAGACCGTCGGCCAGATCGACCGGGAGATCCTTCATCGAGTGAACCGCGAGGTCGGCGCGGCCTTCGACGAGCGCCGCCTCGAGTTCCTTGATGAACAGCCCCTTGCCGCCGATTTCCGCGAGAGATCCCTGTTGTCTGCGATCGCCCTCGGTGACGATCTGCACTTCGACCACATCGAGCGACGGATCCAACGCCACCAGCGCCGCAGCGATCTGTCGCGTCTGCACGAGCGCGAGTGCGCTGCGCCGCGTCGCAATGCGCAGCCTCACGAAGGGTCCTCGCCGTCTTCGGTCGGCGTTGCCGGTGCGGGCTTCTCGGGCGCAGGCTCGCGGAGCGCATTGGGCAACTGAAAGAGCGCCTGCACGACGGTGGACAACGCTTCGCGTTCACCTTGTTCCGTCGACGCGCGCAACGCGGTCGTGGGCGCGTGGAGCAGTTTGTTCAGCGCCGACTCGACCATCGCCTGCACGAGGCTGCGGTCGCCCTCGCCCAGATGCTTCAACTTGCCGGCAAACGACTTCTCGATTTCGGCTTGGGCGAGACGACGGAAGTGTTCACGCAGCGCAGCGATCGTCGGCGCCGCACTCCCGACCGCTCGGTCGCGCTCGAACGCGCGGATCTCTTCGTCGACGATTCGCTCCGCCATGCTGAGCGAACCGCCGCGCGTTTCGATCGCCCGCGCGACTTCGCGCTCGAGATCGTCGACGTCGAAGAGGTACACGCTGTCGACGTCGTTCACGCGCGGGTCGATGTTTCGTGGGACTGCGATGTCGATCAAGAACAGTGACCGGCCGCGCCGAGCCTTCATCGCCCGCTGCACGATCTCTTTGGTGATCACGAATCGCTGCGCGCCCGTCGAGCACAAGACGACATCGACGTGCGGCAGCAGCAACTCCAGCGACTCGAGGGGGTGGGCCTCGCCGCCGTGGGCCTTCGCGACGTCCAGCGCCCGCTCGTAGTGTCGATTGACGATCGACAACCGTGCGCCCTTCTTCAGGAGCGCGCGCGTGGCCATGAGCGCCATCTTGCCGGCGCCAACGAGCAAAACGCGTCGCATGGCGATCTCGCCGAAAATCTGTTGCGCGAGATCGACGGCGACGCTCGCAACCGAAACGGTGCCCGTACCAATTTGCGTCTCGCTGCGCACGCGTTTCGCCGCTGCAAATGCCCGAGACAACGCCCGGGAAAGTTCCGGCCCCAGGCTGCCCGCATCGCGCGCGGCGTGAAACGCCTCTTTCACCTGACCGAGAATCTGCGGCTCGCCCACGACCATCGAGTCGAGGCTCGACGCCACGCGAAACACATGACGGACGGCCGCGGGACCGCGGTGCTCGTACAGGCACTCACTGACGTCGGCACCGGGGGCACGCGCTGCGAAAAACCCGCGGATGTCCCGCACGCAAGCGCCAGCCTCGTCGCCCGCGGCGTAGATTTCGACGCGGTTGCATGTCGCGACGACCATCGCCTCGCGCACGTGCGGCAGCCCTTTGAGTTCATGGGCGGTCTGCTCGAGCCCGTCGGGTGGAACTGCCAGGCGCTCGCGGAGTTCCACGGGAGCCGTACGGTGATTCAGGCCGACGACGACGAGCGACCGGCTCACGATCGTACCCCTCGGGCAACGTACGCGAGCAGGACCATTACCGAGCTGGCGAATCCGACGAGCGTTCCGATCGCTGCGCGCCTGCCCCGCCATCCCGCGAGCAACCGCAGAAGAAGAACGCCGACGAAGATCACCCAGGTCGTCATCGCGAAGTACTGCTGCCACGGAAGCCCACGCGCGCGATTCAATCCAACGCCAACGACGTGGCCGGTGACGACGCCGAGTGTGAGTGCCGGAATGCCGATGGCGACGAACCGAAAGGTCAACGTGTCGAGCGTGTCGAGGGGCGGGAGCTTGTGGAAAAGTCCGCCAAGGCGCCGGGACTTCACCTGGCGCTCTTGGAGCAGGTACGTCGCCGCCATCGCTGCCGCGACGGTGAGCGTCGCGAGACCCACGAGGCTCGACGAGATGTGCACGCTGAACAACGGTCCGCGAGCGGGAACCGCGCGGGCGTGCGCCCGAGACGCGAGCAGCGCGACGAGAACGGCCGGCGCGACGAACGCCCCTGCGACCTCGATCGTTCGACGAACGCTGCGTGCCAGCAGAAAGAGAACGCAGATGAACAGTCCGAGCGTCGAGAGTGCCGGCGCAATTCCCGACCACGGCGACACGCCGTTCACGCTCCACCGCAGTGCGTCGTGCACGGCGTGCAAGATCGCGCCGAGCAACAGCGCCGACGAACCCAGCGGACCCGGCGACTCGCGTGCCCCGAGCAGGAACGTGAGCGTCGAAGCCCCGCCGAGGACGTACAGCACTGCGGCCGCAAGGAACAGTATGTCGATCGCGATGCTCATCGGGACGCTACGGCAACGCGACGAACGTCGCCGGCTTGCCCTCGCTCACTTCACGTTGTTCAGGAAGTACGCCTGAAGCGACGCGATGGTCTGCGCGCGCGGCTTCGGCTTCGGCGCGTTGGCAGGGCGTTCCTGGACCACGGGCGTGCCGACGAAGCCCGGCTGAACCGAGTACGCGTTGTCGCCGAGGATGACCGAGTCGTGCAAGTGCTCGGCCTTCAACTGGGCAAGTTGGTCGACGTCTTTGACCTTGCCGACGAGCACCGACGCATCCGGCGACCCGGTGACTTCAGAGAGAAACCGAACCCCCGTCAGCAGCCGAAATTTTCGACTGTTCGACGTGTCCGTCATTTCCTCGCCATCGATCGCCGCCCGTCCCGTGCTGATCCACTGCTCCAGCGCCTCTTGCGATAGAAACAGTCTGCATGTCGCCATGGCTCTCGTGACCTCCGACGCCCGCAGGATAGACTGCCAGCGCCGGTTGGGCCAGCGATCGCGCTCACGCGAGGATTCGTACCGGGTGTTCGACCAGACCGCGCAGCGCCTGGAGAAACTGCGCGCCGAGAGCGCCGTCTACGACGCGGTGGTCGCACGACAGGGTCACGGCGCATCGCCGGCCAGGAACCACCGCTCCGTCTCGGACGATCGCGACGTCGCGGGTCGCGCCCACGGCCAGGATCATCGACTCCGGCGCATTGATCACCGCGGAGAACCGATCGATCCCGTACATCCCGAGATTCGAGAGTGAAAACACGCCGCCCTGCATCTCCTCGAGCTGCAGCTTTCGGGCGCGCGCACGGACGGCGAGCGCTTTTGCCTCGGCCGCGATGGCACGAATGGGCTTCTGGTCGACGTCGCGCAGCACCGGCGTCACGAGGCCGTCCTCCACGGCGACGGCAAGCGATATGTCGATCCGGTGATGCGTCACGATGGTTCCGTCAGACCACGATGCGTTCGACGCCGGCACTTCGCGCAACGCCAGTGCACACGCGCGGACGAGCAGGTCCGTCACAGAAACTCGCGCGTCCTTTTCGACGTCACGGTTCAGCTCTTCGCGGAGCACCAAGAGCGCATCGACGTCCAGATCCGCCTCGAGGTAGAAATGCGGCACGTCGCGTTTCGACTCGGTGAGCCTTCGCGCGATGGTCTTGCGCATCGACGAGGCGGGGCGGCTCGTGTCGGCAGGACGCGCGCCTGCGCTCGAGAGCACCGACGATGAAACGGGCTGCGCGGTGGCCGCGCGGTCGACGTCCGCGATCGTGATCCGTCCGTTCGCTCCCGTGCCACGAACGCGTTCGAGCGCGACGCCACGTTCTCGCGCAATCCGGCGCACACGCGGAGTCGTTCGACCGCCGGCCGCCGTGCCGTCCACCACGTCCGCGACGCCCGTCGGCGCACCGGCACCTTCGCGCTTTTCGGGAAGCAAAATCAGACCTGGAAGTCCGGGTGTCGCGGCCGCGATCGGCGATGCGGGGCCGCTGCTGCGCGCTTTGGCCACCGCTTCGACGCGGTCCGCGGCCGGTGGGACCGTGGGAGCGGTTGGTGCCGTCATGGGTTCGCTCGTCGGCGCACTGGCAGCCGGTGCCGCAGCCGGCGTGCCGCCGGCGGCCGCGGGCGTGGACGCTTGCGCGAGCAGCGCCGCGATGTCCTCGCCGACGGCCCCGAGGATCGCGACGGGCCCGCCGAGACGCACGACGGCGCCCTCGGCGACCAGACGTTTCAGCAGCGTTCCCTGATCGAACGCGCGAAACTCCATGGTGGCCTTGTCGGTTTCGACTTCCGCGAGAAGATCATCGATTTCAACTCGCTCGCCTTCGTTCTTCACCCAACGGACGAGGGTTCCCTCCTCCATCGTCGGGCTTAGTTTCGGTAGGTCGATGATCCTCGCCATTGCAGATCTCGCTCAGTACGCCAGCACGGCGCGGGCGGCTTCGGCGACCGTGCGCGCGTCGGGAACGGTCATGTCCTCGAGCTTCTTGTTGTACGGCATCGACGCGTCGCGACCGGCCACGCGGACGATGGGCGCGTCGAGGTACGCGAATGCGTGGCGCTGGATTCTGTCCACGACTTCCGCACCGACGCCGCCGAACGGCCAGTGCTCGTGAACGATGACGGCGCGGCCGGTTCGCTCGACCGAATCGATGATCGGGCGATGGTCGAGGGGGCGGAGCGATCGCAGGTCGATGACGGCGCAATGCGTTCCGTCCTTCGCGAGAGCCTCGGCCACGGCGAGGCACACCGGCACCATCTTGCCCCATGTCACCAGGGTCAGATCGTCCCCGTCGCGTAGGAGATTGGACACGCCGATCGGCACGAGAACGTCGCCGTCCGGCACGTTGCCCTTTTCGCCGTACAGCCGTTCGTCTTCGAGAACGAGCACCGGGTTGTCGTCCCGTATCGCGGATTTCATCAGGCCCTTCGCGTCGGCCGGCGTCGCGGGACACACGATCTTCAAGCCCGGAATCGAACAATAGAACACTTCCATCGCCTGCGAGTGCTGCGCCGCCGTCTGCCGCGCGGCACCGTTCGGGCCGCGGAACACGATGGGCACTGTGAATTGGCCGCCCGACATTTGCCGGAGCTTGGCCGCGTTCGACAGAATCTGGTCGAACGCCACCGCGCTGAAATTCCACGTCATGAACTCGATGATCGGTCGAAGCCCGACCATCGCTGCGCCGATGCCCACGCCGGCGAAACCCTCCTCGGCGATCGGCGTGTCGATCACGCGCCGCTCGCCAAAGCGCGCGAGCAGGCCCTCGCTGACCTTGTACGCACCCTGGTAGTGCCCGACCTCTTCGCCCATGAGAAAGACGCGCTCGTCGCGCTCCATCTCCTCGCTCATCGCTTCGCGCAGGGCCTCGCGGTAGCGCAGTTCACGCATAGGTGTACGCCTCGATGAGATCCTCGGTGGGCTCGGCGCTCTCGTCCGCGAAGCGCACGCAGTCTTCGACCTCGGCAACGATCGTGGCTTCGAGCTTGCGCAGTTCGTCGTCCGTCACGCCCATCTCGCGCAGTTGGGCCTCGGCGTGGAAGATCGCGTCGGACTTCTTGCGCTCCTCGATCTCGTCGGCGGTGCGGTATTTCCCTGGGTCCGACATCGAGTGACCGCGGTAGCGATACGTCATCACTTCGATGAGGGTCGGACGGGACTCGTCGCGCGCGCGGTCGATCGCCGTCGCCATCCGCCGCCGGACCTCGAGGACGTCGTCGGCTCGGAAGCGATCTCGTTCGATGCCGTACGCAAGCGCCTTCATGCTCACGTCGTGCAGCGACAGCGAGCGTGAAAGCGGCGTGCCCATCGAGTACTCGTTGTTCTCACAGATGAACACGATCGGAAGCTTCCAGAGCGCTGCGAGCGACACGCCCTCGTGGAACGCGCCGATGGTCGCCGAGCCCTCGCCGAAGAAGCACAGCGTCACGCGTTTTTCCGCGCGGTACTTCGACGCGAACGCGATGCCGGTCGCGATCGGCACGTGGCCTCCGACGATGCCGTAACCGCCCATCATGCCGCGGTCCTTGTCGAAGAAATGCATGCTGCCGCCGAGGCCCTTGGCGCATCCTGTGACCTTGCCGAACAGCTCCGCCATGCACGCACGCGCGGGCGTTCCTCGAATGAGCGCTTGGGCGTGGTCCCGGTACGTCGTGACGACGTAGTCCTCGTCGCGCAACGCGGCGAGCGCACCGACCGCACACGCTTCCTGCCCGATGTACAGGTGCAGGAAGCCGCCGATCTTGCCCTGCGAATACGCCTTGGCGGCGGCTTCCTCGAAGCGCCGTACGAGCATCATCTGTCGGTACAGACGCAACAGCACGTCGGAGGAATCACTCATCGGGCCGGCGAGCATAAGCCGCCCGCGGCGCGAATGTCAGCTTCCCGGCGATGCGGAACGCCCCAGGGGTCCCGCTAGAACGCGCCGTTGCTGAACTGCTCTTCGCGGATGCGCCGCGCCGCGTCGTTCATCGCCGACCGGCGCGTGGGCGACCTGGGCGCCGCTTCGTTGTACACGACACGCGAACCGGCACCGGCACCGCCCGCGGGCGGAGGCACGCGGCCGGTGATCGCCTCGTAGATGCGATCCAACGCAAACGTGGCGGTCACGAACAGGCGCCCGTTCCCTGGCGACCAGAAGGGGTTGTAGTACTGGCCGGCGGGGCCGAGCACGGGTGCGAACGCGTAGTATCCGAGGCTCGCGCTGAACCACCGCGAGACTTCGTAGTCCACGTTGGCGCTGAACCAAGTCGCCTGCCGAAAGCCCGGATCATTTCCGCTCGGTTCAACGATTGTCGTGCCGCCCATCTGATCGCGAATCGTCGCAGGCGTCACCGGCGGCAGAATCGACCAGATCGAGATCAACGAGAGTCCGATGTCGACCCTTTGCACGGGCGAGTAACCAACTCCAAGCAGGGCCGTGAGGACAAACACCGGTTGCCGATTGTTCGTTGACGGCGCGCAGATGGCCCGCGTGTTGTAGTCCGACGCGATCTGACAGGGGAAGCCGCGGATCGGCTGCATACCAGACGGCGACGCGGACGCGCCCGTCGGGATCGGATCGAGCGCAACGCCACCGCCGCTCGGCGCACTGTTGAACGCATGAGCGGTCGCCACGAACACCGAGAGGCTGAAGGAGTTTCCGAACGGGATCGTGTCCCACGAGCGGGCCAACACCGCGAACAAGCTCGCATTGAGGATGCGGCCCACCGAGCGCGACGTGAGCGACACGGGCCACTGCGTTCGCACGCCGAGCGTCGTCGAAATTCCCGCGAGCCGCGGCAAGCCAGTGAACGCAAGATCGAGCCACAGATCGCCGAACTCCGCCTGGCGAACCAGCGTCGAGGTGTCCGAACTGGTCCATTCGATCGTAAGGTCCTGGCGCGCGCGCACCGACACTCCGCGGACGATCGACCAACGCGGCCGGAGGGACGCCCACGTCTGGAAGCTCGGGTTGTACGCGCTGCATTCGCCGTTCGGGTACCGTTGAACGCAATTGCTGAACGTCTCGGCGCTGACCGAATGGTCGAGGCTGAGCGACGACCCCGCGAATGGCAACGGCCGCAGGCTGTCGCTGGTCGGTCGCGGCCGCGGCGTCGGCGCCGCACGGTCCGACGGGGTCGCGCCCCCTCGCCCGGCTCCACCCTGCCCCGCAGTCTGGGCCCCTGCCGCGAACGGCATCATCGCTGCGACGAACGCGCCCGCTCGGATCCAGCTCTTCATCGCCCTTTGACTCCTCCAGCAACCGCGTTCGCCGCGATGGCTTCGGCACGGACGTGCCCGCATCGGACCCAGTTGTCCGACCTGGTCATCCGCAAGAAGTGGGCCATCGAGCGCCGACGCCGACAGCTCCGAGAACGCAGGACTTTCTAGCGAAAACTCACACTCTCGTTCGAGCCGACCGAAGCGCCGTCAAGGCGCTAACGGACGCGCGGCGCGTCGCCGTCAGCCGTCGCCCGACGAGTTGTTGCTGGGTGGGATTTTCGCGCCGAGATAGTACAGGCCGATCGCCATCACGAGGATCACGACCACGCCCAGAGCGATTCGCCACATGGACTTTCGAGCTCCTCAATCGCCTCGGTCGGGCGCTGCCCTACGAACCTGCCGCACCGCCGCCCTTGAGCACGAGCAACTGAAAATTCGAGAATCCATTTTGCGCGCACGTGTACAGCGACTCGTAGATCGTTCTCAACGGAATGTCCCGGTGGGCGATGATCGCAACCTCACCGCGGAACGGCTGGCCCGTGCGTGCGGCCAACGCCCGCGCGACCTCCGCCTGGTTTCGCATCTCGCTGGCGAGCGGGTTGATCAAGAACCCGGCGCTGCCGCCACGCTTCTGGGACGGATCGACAAGGCCGTCGCGAAGATACACGCCGATCGCTCGGCCGTTCACCGTGATCGAGACGCGGGAGACGATCACTTGCAGCGAGCCCGACGGATCGACGCGTGAACTCGAACGAGGAACCCGCAAGTCATCGGACTGCGGGATGTTTGCCGACGAGTTCGACAACGTCTTCAGGAGAAACACGAGGATGATGGTCATCATGTCCATCATCGCGATGATGTTGAGCGACGTGATCTCTTCGCCGTGTTTGTTCTTGTTCTTCCGACGCCAGATTTCCCGCTGAATCTGGCCCGCCGTGGCGTGTGGAGTTGGCTCAGCCATGCTCCCCCCTGACGGCGGACACTGCGCACTCCGTTCGATTCGCGGCTGCGGGCGTCACTGCAAGATCCCCAGTGCGGGTTCGGTAAACATGTCGCCCGCGCCGGGCCGGGTTTCGCGGATCGCGTCGAGCGTGGTGATCAGCACGTGGTAGGGCACGTCGCCGTTGACCGCGACTTGGATGTTCCGACGCGTCTGCAACTGCGTTCGCCAGGGTGGATTGTTCCGGGCGTTCACGAGGCAGCGCGTGAGTCCCGGTCCATCGTGGTTGCCCGCGATCAGCGCGACCGTCAGCGTTGCCTGCGCCACGTCCGTGCAGTTTGGCTGCAAGAACCCGCCGGGTGCGCCGACGATGTACCCATCGCGAACGACTTTCACCGTGAGCGTGATCTCGTCGGGGTCCTCCGGACCGTGCGATGGGCCGCTCGTCGCACGCGGTGCCGGAATCGTGATCATCGCAGTGAATACCGTCGTGATCGTTGCGAGCACGAACATCATCACGTTGATGATCATGTCGAGGAACGGGATCACGTTGAGCTCGCCGCCCTCTTCGTCCGGCGTGATGGGCTTCAGCCTCGACTTGCGTCGAATGTACGCTCGCTGGCTCTGAGTGAAAGTCGACGACATGTTCTCGCGCCTGCTACGTGTCCTCGGTCCGCTGCGCCCGAATCGATCTCGCAGCCCTCATCAGGTCTGCGTGCGACCACTGATCAACAGGTTCGTGAGCTTCGCCGCGGCGCTCTCCATGTCCGCCTTGATCTTCTTGGCCTGACCGTGCAGCAACACGTGCGCCACCATGCACACGATCGCGATCGCGAGACCGAGCGCCGTGTTGTTCATGGCCTCGGAAATTCCGCGCGCGAGTGCCTGCGTGCGCAACCCGGGATCCTGAATTCGATCGAGCGCTTTGAACGTATTGATCAAACCGAGAATCGTTCCGAGCAGCCCGATGAGCGTGCCGATGTTCGCAAGCGACCAAAGCGCGCCGATTCTCTTGTCGACCGTCGGCTCGATGTCCATCACCTGCTCTTCGATCGCAGTCACCACGGCGTCCTCGCCGCGGTTGACCTGCATCAGTCCTGCGCGAAACACCCGAAGAAGCGGGACGTCGGCGGCTTCACAAAGCTTGATCGCGCGGTCGATGTTGTTCGCCTGCACCAGCTTACGAACCTGCGCGAGCAGCTCACGCGAGTTCACGCGAAACTTCGAGAGCAGAAAGATCGTGCGCTCCGTGATCGTCGCGAGGACGATGATGGACACGAAGATGTTCAGGAAGAACGGCCAGCCCAACTCTTCCCACAGTCGCCGAAGTCCGGTCGCCTGGTGTGCCTGCTGGGCCAAAACGAGCAGTTGAAACAGTCCCGCCTGCATTCGTACTTCGCTCCTTACTTCCTACTGCAGCCTGCCAAATCCAAATCGGCGCCGACATCCGGGTTGCAACTCATCCGATGCACCACTTCGGCCCTACCCCTCGTTCTCCGCTGCACTGCCCGACGCGCGATCCGACGCGCTCGAGTGGGGTTCCATTTCCCAACAATTCATCGGCAGTTAGGCTTCGCGAGATCACGCCGCAAAGTGGAGGAGGACGGTACTTGCGCGTTCCTACCTTGTCAACGAGTTCTGTCGATCGATTCGAGCCTCCGATCGTTGGCGCATCTCCCGTCGAGATCCGATCGCCGCATGCATCTGACATCGTCGCGGAGCGCGATCCGTGACGGAAGGAACCACAGCGCCTGCATGCATCGGCGGACCGCCGACGCGCCCGCCGCGCGCGACGCAGCGTGTTGACAGCGTCGCCAAGCCCGGTACCATGTCGAACAGGTACTTCACGTTGTTCGCCCCGCGATCGATGGCGCTTGATGGAGCACCGAGTCGCGATGTCTTTCGAGATTGCGACAAGGGCGCGCATTTTGATCTTACGTTCCGTACCCGATTCGTGGCAGTTTCCTCGCGCTGAGCGGGGCTTCGACGTTCGGAATGTCGTGGCGGCGGATGGAACCCGCAGAAACAAGATGCTCGCTTCGTTGTCGCAACTCGTTCAGTCAACTGACGGACCGCTGATCATCGTCGACTCCGCGCGCTACGCCGGGATCGTCAACAAGCTCTAGGAGGAGAGTCGGTATGCTGCACAGCCTGGGAACGCACTTCAAAGAAGGTGGATGGGGGATGTGGCCGATCCTCCTCTGGCTGATCATCACGCTGTCGATCGCGGTCGAGCGCTCGATGTACTTGATCCGCGCCTCGATCAACAAGGACGCCTTCCTGGCCAACATCCAGAAGTGCATTCTTGCGGGCGACGTGGGCCGAGCCATCAAGCTCTGCTCGAGCGCGAACGCGCCGCTCGCACGAATCGTCAAGTCGGGCCTGATGAAGGTCAACCGACCCGACGACGAAGTGCAAGCGTCGATGGACGAAGCCGCGCTGCGCGAGATGCCGCGGATCGAACACCGCACGCCGTATCTCGCACTGCTCTCGAACCTCGCCATGTTGTCGGGTCTTCTCGGAACGATCTCGGGTCTCATTTCCGCGTTCGGCGCGGTCGGTGGGCACGGCGGCGGGCCGTCGATCGATCCGGGTCGCAAGGCGGAGATTCTGGCCGCGGGTATTTCCGAGGCCATGAACTGCACGGCGTTCGGTCTCATCGTCGCCATTCTCGGTCTGATCGCCTTCGCGCTCTTGAACGGCAAGACACAGGGCCTGACCGACGACATCAACGAAGGCACCGTTCAAGTGCTGAACTTGGTCACGAGCAATCGATCGAAGATCAACATGGGCGCCATTCAACAGGCGGCCTAGCTCGGAGGCTCCCTCGTGGGTGGCGTATCGGTAGATAGCGGTGGCAAGGGCGGACGAAAGTCCGTCGATGCCAACGTCAACATGGTGCCGATGATCGACCTGCTGATCTCGGTCATTGCATTCCTGCTGATGACCGCGGTCTGGGTTCAATCGGGTTCGCTCCAAGCGGTGCAGCCTCGCGGCGCGCCGTCTCCGGACACGCAACCCGAGACCCAGCCGGATCAGCTGAAGATCATCATCAACCCGAACGCGCTGCAGGTCTTCCTGACGGCGGCCGACCGGCGCGACATCAGCTCGCCCGATCGGTCCCGCCGGATGGAGGAGCTCCGCACCGTTCTACGCCAGCGCTTCGAAGCGAACCGTTCGCAGCGCGAAGTCTGGCTCCAGCCGGACAGCGAAGTTCCGTACAACGACATCATCAGCGTGATGGACGTGATCTACGAAATCTGGGGCGGTGGACAGACCACGTCGCGCCCGGGTCAGCGGATCGCGGACATGGTCACCATCCGGTTTCTGTAGGCCCAAGGAAGGCTCACCCGATGTCCTCGTCGCACGCGCACCGCGCAACGCACCACATGATCGGCACGCCGGTGAAGAACCGGCATGACACGAACATCCATCAGCCCGGCCGCCGGTTGATGCACGCGATCCCGCTGCGATTCGTACAGAAGCGCGTCAGTGGTCACGGAGGCAAGTCGGTCAACGCCGATCTAAACCTCACGTCGATGATCGACTACCTGGTGATCACCGTCGTGTTCCTCCTGTCGAACTTCGGCACGCAGCAGGAGATGGCGTCGCAGCGCGGTTTGGAAATTCCGACGGTTCCTCACGCCGACACGATTCGTAGTGCGCCCATCGTGTCGATCTCGTCGCAGGCGATCCTACTCGATGGCCAGCGCGTCGCGAATCCCGCGGAAGTCTTGGCGTCGACCGATCGCATCGATCGGCTGCACGAACGACTTCAGGACCTGCACCGAAATTTTGCAGTCACGCACCCGAACGAGACCTTCGGCGGCGACATCGTGTTTCAAGTCGATCGCGCGACGTCCTGGCGGCTGATCAAACGAGTCGCACAAACGTGCACGATGGCCGGGTACAACAGCCTGAATTTCGCCGTGAACCGCGGGACACCCAACGCGTCGAGTCAGCACTAGACAGCCGTCCGCGGAACCTGCGTGGCGGACGAACCTTCCAACAACGACGCACCTGCCGAGTCCCCGCGAACGCGAGGATTCGAGCCGGATTCCACGCCCCGCAATCCGATCAAGTGGAAGCTGTGGGTTCCGGCGTTGGCATTCCTGCTGGGCTCCGGCGCGATCTACTTCGTCAAAGACATTCGGCGAGGCCAGCGACTTCGCGTTCAGCTCATCGCAGAGCACACGCTGCTGACGGAATCGCTCGCGCCGCCGTACCGTCGCGTGCGGGAGCGAATCGAGCGACTGACCTTTGCGTCCGTGCGGGCGTACGCTGGGGACTTCGCGGCGCCCGGATTCACTGCGATGCGGCTCGCCGCCGGACCGGTGCTCTACGGACGTGTTCGCGCGCAAGAGATCCAGCGAATCGAGCAGGTGAGTGGCTCGATCCGCCATCGGTACCCGGATCAGATCGCGACGTGCCTCGGGCTCGAGGTCGACTGGGTGCACCAGTTCTACATCCGCGGCGATTTCTTGATGCCGACCTACGTCCAGAGCGTCGGACGTGTCGCCGACGGCGATCGACTGGCCGCGTTGCGCCAGGATCTGCAGTTCCGATTGCGCCGAGACACGCCCGACATCGTCGCGTGGAGCCGCCGGTCGCTGTTCGTGCTGGCCGTCGACGAAGGCGCGTCGTCGATCGACGGGCCGTCGCGGCTCTACGTGTTCGACCTGGAACAGGAGCAGCCCTTGATGCGTGTGCGCGACGAGGGCGGCGGCACGATGATCATCCCGTTCTCACTCGGCGCCGGCGGCCGGGCGGTCCCTCGCCCCGCTGGGCCGGTCCTGACGGTGTCTCAACACGATTGCTCCGTGGCAAACGCCGCTCGCCAGCTGCTTGGCGTCACGCCCCAGACGATGACCGATCCGACGCAAGCACCCGCCGTTCCGCAGCCCAATCCGGGCAATTCGCCCCCTGCCGATGCTGCCGCGCCGGCCGCTGGCCGTTGACCGGCACTACTGGGTGACACGCGCATGGGCGTTGCGGCATCATCCTGGCGGGAATGACGACGATGCCCACGGTGGACCAACTCCGCACGAGACTTCGTGACCACGTTCAGCGGCACGGCCTGAAGTCGTCCACGCGGCGCGACCTGATCCTCGAGACGCTCGCGAACATTGGCCGTCACGTGTCCGCGGACGAACTGCTGCGCGCAGTGCGAATCCGAGATCCACGCATCGGCGCGGCGACGGTCTACCGAACGCTGCGTCTGCTCCAGGACTCCGGCATCGTCTCCGAGCGCCACTTCGAGGGGGGCGCGACGTTGTTTGAATTGGTCACGGACACGCACCACGATCACTTGATCTGCACGATGTGCAAGACGATCGTCGAGTTCGAAGACGCGGAAATCGAAAAGGGACAGCACCGCGTGGCCGCGGAGTACGGGTACGAACTGTTGACGCACCGGCACGAGTTGTACGGCCTGTGCGCGAAGTGTCGCCGCAAGAGTGCGTAGTGCGGCCTGCGTGAGCCCCCTCCCCGCTCGGCGGCGCCGAGCGACC
>Ga0080064_1000647_pt1 | contig 85935 bp, 76 predicted proteins | sample Subgrocontami54m_FD_69260 | JGI IMG/M metagenome (GOLD analysis project Ga0080064, IMG submission 69260) | Subsurface groundwater microbial communities from S. Glens Falls, New York, USA - GMW46 contaminated, 5.4 m (SPADES assembly) (version 2) ... | reverse complement strand
CAACATCAGCGTGGAGATTGACCTGATCACCCCGGTGGCACTGGAGAAGGGCTTGCGCTTCGCCATCCGCGAAGGCGGCCACACCGTCGGCGCCGGCGCATGCACGGAGATCATCGAGTAACGCTGAGCCACAAGAAAACGCGGGCCGCGCAAGCGGATCCAATAAGTTTTCGATAGAGAGAAGAACCTATGCGCGAAATCATCACGCTGCAGTGTAACGAGTGCAAAAACCGGAACTACACGACCACCAAGAACCGGAAGAAGCATCAAGACCGGCTGGAGACATCCAAGTTCTGCAATACGTGCCGAAAACACACCGGACACAAGGAAGTGAAGTAGAGAAGCCGGACCCCTCGCCTTCGGCTCGGGGTAAAGGGGAGTAGGTTCAACGGTAGACCGCCGGCTTGTCCTGAGTCCCGACGCAGTCGGGACGAAGGGTCGGCAAAACCGGATGTGAGCGTAGCAGTGAACAAAGGAGACTGGTACTGCTACATGGTGCGCTGCAGAGACGGCTTATTCTATGTGGGCATGAGCAACGATTTGGCTGAACGCATCAAAGAGCACAATTGGGGAGCCAAGTCGGAGTTCACGACGAAGCGAAGACCGGTTAGGTTGGTTTGGAGCGAACAACAACCGGACCGGAACACGGCCCGCAAGCGGGAAAAAGAAATCAAGGGTTGGAGGCGAGAGAAAAAGTTGAAGCTGATCCACGAATACGAGTGTCGCAGACCGCAATCAGCTTGCGAAGCGAACCCCTCGCTCGGGGTGAACCCCTCGCCTTCGGCTCGGGGTAAAGGGGAGTAGGTTCAACGGTAGACCGCCGGTCTCCAAAACCGGATGTGGGGGTTCGAATCCCTCCTCCCCTGCCAAACCAATGGAGGTTTGGAGACGGAGCCTCGAGCGGGAAATAGGCGCAGCCATGGAAACGGCAGGAGAAAGATGGCAGAGGCACTCAAGGTGAACAACCAAGAATTGCAAGGCAGCGGCCGCGGCCCCGAAGCAGAGCGGCAGACACCGGAATGGGTACAGCGACTCGGAGCGCACCCGCGGCGCTTCAAGCAATTTCTCCACGAGGTGCGCGTAGAGGTGAGGCAGGTGACGTGGCCGACCCTGGATGATGTGAAGGCCACTACCGTGGTTGTGATCTTGACGGTTTTCTTTTTTGGTTTTTTTCTGTACGTGGTGGATCTCGGAGTGGGCAAAGCGGTTCAGAAGGTATTGGAAGCCTTTCACAGATAAGGACCCGCATGGCGAAGCAGTGGTACATCATTCATACCTACTCGGGATTCGAGAAGAAGGTGAAGGAGAGCCTGGAAAGCCGCGTGGCGGCGTTCGGGCTGCAGGACAAGATCGGGCAGGTGCTGATCCCGACCGAAGACGTGGTGGAAGTGCGTGGCGGGAAAAAAGTGGTTTCGCCGCGGATGTTTTACCCGGGCTACGTGCTGGTGGAAATGGAAATGGACGACTACACATGGCACGTGGTGCGGTCCACGCCGCGGGTGACGGGGTTTGTTGGGACCGGGCAAACGCCCACGCCGCTGAGCGATGAAGAGGTGCAGAACATCCTGCACCGCGCGGCCACGCCTTCCGACCGGCCCAAGCCGAAATTGGTCTTCGAGAGGAATGAGCAGGTGCGAATCGTGGACGGCCCGTTTGCGAATTTCACGGGCGTGGTCGAGGAAGTGAACGCGGACCGCAGCACGCTGAAAGTGTCCGTGACGATTTTTGGCCGCTCGACGCCGGTGGAGCTGGATTTCGGACAAGTCGAGAAACAGGCGTAAGAGAGTTTCCAGGGGAGTTGCAAGATGGCGAAGAAAGTACAAGCAACGATCAAGCTGCAATTGCCGGCCAGCAAAGCGACGCCGGCGCCGCCGGTGGGCACCGCGCTGGGCCCGCAAGGCGTGAACATCATGGATTTCTGCAAGCAGTTCAATGCGAAGACCAGCAAAGAGCCTGAGGGGATGATCATTCCGGTGCTGGTGACCGTTTACGCCGACCGGACGTTCACCTTCATTCTGAAGACGCCGCCGGCCTCGGAGTTGCTGAAGCGCGCCGCGGGGATCGTGAAGGGATCCGCCGAGCCGAACCGGACGAAAGTAGCGAAAGTGACCATGAAGCAGGTGGAAGAGATCGCCAAGATCAAACTGCCGGACCTGAACACGACCAACCTGCAGTCGGCCATGCGCACGGTGATGGGCACGGCGCGAAACATGGGAATCGAAGTGGAAGGGTAAGGGGAAAACGTTATGAGCCGTAAACCAGGAAAGAAAACAGAAAATGCACGCAAGCAGGTGGAGGAGCGTCCCTACCGGCTTGCCGAAGCGGCCGAGCTTCTGAAGAAGGTGAAGTTCTCGAAGTTCGACGAGACGGTGGAGTTGGTGGTGAACCTGGGCGTGGACCCCAAGCACTCCGACCAGGTGGTGCGCGGCACGGTGGTGCTGCCGCACGGGCTGGGGAAATCGAAGCGCGTGCTGGTGCTGGCGGGCGGAGACAAAGTGCGCGAAGCCGAGGAAGCCGGCGCCGACTTCGTGGGCGGCGAAGACATGGTGCAGAAGATTCAGGAGGGCTGGACGGATTTTGACGCGGTGATCGCGACACCGGACATGATGAAGTCCGCCGGACGGCTGGGCAAAGTGCTGGGCCCGCGGGGCCTGATGCCGAACCCGAAGACGGGGACGGTGACGTTTGAAGTGGCGCGCGCCGTAAAAGAAGTGAAGGCGGGCAAAGTGGAATTCCGCGTGGACAAGGCGGGCATCGTGCATTCGCCGATCGGAAAGCTCAGCTTCGAACCGGCGTTCATCGCCGCCAACGCGGCCTCCGTGCTGGCCGCGATTCAGAAAGCGAAACCGGCCGTGGCCAAGGGCAAGTACGTGAAGAAGATTACCTTGACGTCCACGATGGGCCCGGGAATTCAGATTGACCTGACGGAAGCGGAAGCAGCCGTGGCCGCAGCCGCCTAGAAAAAGAATCGAGCCCGCACCGAAGAAGCGAACCCTTCGCTTCCGGCTCGGGGCAAGTCCGTCGCCTTCGGCTCGGGACAAGAAGGAGCAGGCCGTGAAGAAGCGCAAGGAAAAGCAGCAGGACGTGGAAAAACTGCACGTCGAGCTGGGACAGATGTCGACCGTGATTCTGAGCACGTTTCAGGGAATCACGGTGGAGCAAGACACGAAGCTACGGCGAGCTGTGGAGTCCACCGGCGGACACTACAAAGTGGTGAAGAACACGCTGGCCGAACGCGCCGGCGCCGGGACCCTGGCCGAGGGGCTGCTGAAGAATTTGAGCGGCACGAATTCGATCGCCTATACGGTAAGCGACCCGGTGACCCTGGCGAAGGTGCTGACCAAAATCGCCAAGGACGTACCGTCGTTTAAGTTCCGGGCAGGCGTGGTGGAAGGGCGAGTCATCTCGATCGAAGAGATTCAGCAGCTGGCACAGTTGCCGTCGAAGGATGAGCTGATCAGCAAGATCATGTTCCTGCTGAAGGCGCCGGCGCAGCGACTGGCCACCGTGCTGGCTGCAGTACCCAGGGATTTGGCTGTCGTCACGAATGAGGCAGTCAAGAAAAACAAGTTCGCGCAATAATCGCGAAGAGGAGAGGACACAGCAATGGCAGGCAAAGTCGAAACCATACTGGAAGAAATCAAGGGCCTCACGCTGCTCGAGGCGGCCGATCTGGTCAAGAAGATGGAAGAAACCTTCGGCGTCTCCGCGGCTGCGGCTGCCCCGATGATGATGGCCGGCGGAGCAGCGGGCGGAGCAGCGGCGCCGGCGGAAGAGAAGACGGAGTTTACCGTCGTCCTCTCGGAAGTAGGCGCAAACAAAATCAACGTGATCAAGGCCGTCCGCGAAGTAACCAGCCTGGGCCTGGTGGAAGCGAAAAACCTGGTCGAAGGCGCGCCGAAACCTGTGAAGGAAGGCGTGAACAAGGACGAGGCGGCCACGATCAAGAAAAAGCTCGAAGACGCCGGGGCCAAAGTCGAGATCAAGTAGTGAGGGGTGCGTCCGCGCGGGGGTATTGCGGCGCGGCTCGCGCACCATTGGATTCGCTTACGTACGTATTGGCCGGTCAACACGAGGTGCAACCGCACGATGCCCTTCCCGGGCGACCGGGGTGGGTGGCGGTGAGTGTGTCCCGGCCCGCTCATCGGCACAGCGCAATGCCGATGCGTGCATGCGTCTTCTCCAGCGATTGCCCTGCCCGTCTCGCCCGGGAGTACCGCGGCGCGGGACACCGAAAGGATATGAGGTAAACCAGCATGCAGAATGTAAGCCATCCTCTTCGCGAGCGTGAGCGGCTGGATTTCTCGAAGATCCAAGCGAGCATCCAGATTCCGAACTTGATTGAAGTGCAGAAGCGGTCGTACCAACGCTTCCTGCAGATGGACCTGTTGCCCAGCGAGCGCGAAGACAGCGGGCTGCAGTCCGTGTTCAGCTCGGTCTTCCCGATTCAGGATTTCCGCGGGCTCTCCCAATTGGACTTCGTGGACTACGCCATCGGCAACTGGGAATGCAAGTGCGGCAACTTGAAGGGGCTGCACCATCTGCGCGCCACGTGCCGCAGTTGCGGCGCGTCGGTGGTGACGAATCCGTACAAGACCGGCGACGTGCTGTGCAGCAAGTGCGGCACATTCAACAAAAATTCACCGACATTCTGCAATAAGTGCGGCGACCCGGCTGCCCTGCAGCTGAAGTACGACATGAACGAATGCCAGGAACGCGGGATGACCTACGCCGCGCCCCTGAAGGTGACTATCCGGCTCACCATCTTCGAGAAAGATCCTGATACCGGCGCAAAAAATATCCGCGACATCAAGGAGCAGGAAGTTTTCTTCGGCGACGTGCCGCTGATGACAGAGAACGGCACGTTTATCATCAACGGCACCGAGCGCGTCATCGTGAGCCAGTTGCACCGCTCGCCGGGAATTTTCTACGAAAGCGCGAACAACCGCACTTATTTCCTGGGCAAGATTATTCCCTATCGCGGCTCCTGGGTGGAGTTCGAGTACGACACGAAGAACCTTCTCTACGTGCGCATCGACCGCAAGCGGAAATTCCTGGGCTCCATTTTCCTGCGCGCTCTGGGCATGAAGTCGAACGAAGAGATCCTGCGAACGTTCTACCAGGTGGAACGCGTCACGCTGCGCGAGGGCACGCTCTTCTGGAATGTTTCCGATGGGCTGGTCAACCAGAAACTGGCGCACGAGATCAAGCACCCGCGGAGCGGGGACGTGATCGTCGGCGCGCACAAGCGCATTACCGAGGCACTCCACAAGGAGATGACCAAGGCGGGGATCACGCAGGTGAAAGTATCTGCGGGCGACCTGGAAGGCGCGTTCACCGTCGCCGACATGGTGAACCGGCAGACCGGCGAAGTGCTCGTGGAATCGAATCGGCCGGTGACGCCGGGAATTTGGGCGACGCTGCATGAAGCGGGCATCACGGAAGTGGACGTGTTCTTCCCCGAGCGCGACGAAATCGGAAACGTGCTGCAGCGCACGCTGGAAAAGGACGAAATCAACTCGCCGCAAAAGGCCCTGGTGGAGATTTACAAAAAGCTGCGGCCCGGCGACCCGCCAACTCTGGAAACGGCCACGCAGCTCTTCAACGGAATGTTTTTTGACGCGCGGAAATACGACTTCAGCAAAGTGGGCCGGCTGAAGTTCAACATCAAGCTGGAGCTGGAGACGCCGCTGGAAAAGCGGACGCTGGACCCGGCCGACTTTGTCTCCGGAATCAAATACCTGTTCAAGCTGCGCAAAAACATCGGCAGCCTGGACGACATTGACCACCTGGGGAACCGGCGCGTGCGCGCGGTGGGCGAACTGCTGGAAAACCAGTTCCGCATCGGCCTGGTGCGTATGGAACGCGCCATCAAGGAAAAGATGTCCGTGTACCAGGAAATGTCCACGGCCATGCCGCACGACCTGGTGAACGCGAAGCCGGTGATGGCGGCCATCCGCGAGTTTTTCGGAAGCTCGCAGCTCTCCCAGTTCATGGACCAGACCAACCCGCTCAGCGAGATTACGCACAAGCGCCGGCTTTCCGCGCTGGGCCCGGGCGGTCTCTCGCGCGAGCGCGCGGGGTTTGAGGTGCGCGACGTCCATCCGACGCACTACGGCCGCATCTGCCCCATTGAAACGCCGGAAGGCCCGAACATCGGTTTGATCAGCTCGCTTTCCTGCTACGCGCGGATTAACGAATTCGGATTTATCGAGTCGCCTTACCGCAAGGTGAAAAGCGGGCGGGTGATTGACTACGTGCAGGTGGTGAACTCCGGGGACAGCGAGTTCAAGGCCGGGGACATCGTCGAGCGCGAAAAAGTGGAAGCGGTGAACGAAGAGCTGAAGCGGAAACGCGTGGTCAGCGACCCGCACTGCTTCTACCTCTCCGCATGGGAAGAAGACCGCTATGTGGTGGCGCAGGCCAACGTGCAACTCGACGAGCGCGGGCGCATCACCACGGAACTGGTGAACGCGCGGCAGGCAGGCAACTTCGTGCTCAAGAGCCGCGAGGAAGTGGATTACGTGGACGTGTCGCCGAAGCAGTTGGTCTCCGTCGCCACGAGCCTGATTCCCTTCCTCGAAAACGACGACGCCAACCGTGCGCTGATGGGCTCGAACATGCAGCGTCAGGCTGTGCCGCTGATCCGCGGGGAAGCTCCGCTGGTGGGCACGGGCATGGAACGCGTTACGGCTCGCGACTCCGGCGCGGTGGTGATTTGCCGCCGCGATGGCATCGTGGACCAGGTGGACTCCGAGCGCATTATCGTGCGCGTGGAATCCGACCACTCCGGCGTGCTCTCCCGCGAAGTGGGCGCGGACATTTACACGCTGACGAAGTTCAAGCGCTCCAACCAGAATACCTGCATCAACCAGAAACCCCTGGTGCGCGTGGGCGACCGCGTCCGTCAGGGCCAAGTGTTGGCGGATGGGCCGTGCACCGACCGCGGCGAACTGGCCCTAGGGCGCAACGTGCTCGTTGCCTTCCTGCCGTGGCGCGGGTACAACTTTGAAGACGCCATCCTGGTGAGCGAGAAGCTCGTGAAGGATGACTACTACACTTCGATCCACATCGAAGAGTATGAAATCGAAGCGCGAGACACCAAGCTCGGCCCGGAAGAAATTACCCGCGACATTCCCAACATCAGCGAAGGCTTCCTGCGCAACCTGGACGAGAGCGGAGTGATCCGCATCGGCGCGACCGTGCGGCCGGGAGATATCCTGGTCGGCAAGGTCACTCCGAAGGGCGAAACGCAACTCACGCCGGAAGAAAAACTTCTTCGCGCGATCTTCGGTGAGAAGGCCGGCGACGTCCGCGACGCTTCACTCTACTGCCCGCCGGGCATCGAAGGCACCGTGGTGGATGTGAAGATTTTTTGCCGCAAGGGCGCCGAGAAGGATGAGCGGCACAAGGCCATCGAGGCGGGGCAGCGCGCGCGTCTGGAGAAAAACCTCGCCGACGAAATCCGCATTCTCACCGACGAGCGCTTGAAGCGGCTCGCCGGGCTGCTGGGCGAGCAGAAGCTGACGGCCGACCTGCACGACGAGAAAACCAACAAGCGACTGTTGACCAAGGGCACCGAGTTGACGCGGGATATTATCGAGAAGATCTCCACGCGAAACCTCAAGCGCCTCAAGCTCACCGACCGCGACCCGCTGCTGATCGAGAAGATTGACGAAATCGAGGAGATGACTTCGCGGCAGATCGACGTGCTCCGCAAGATCACCGACGAGCGCATCAGCAAACTGACCAAGGGCGACGAACTGCCGCCGGGCGTCATCAAAATGGTGAAGTCTTACATCGCCATGAAGCGCAAGCTCTCCGTGGGCGACAAGATGGCCGGCCGCCACGGAAACAAAGGCGTCATCGCGCGCATCGTGCCGGAAGAAGACATGCCGTGCTTGCCGGACGGCACCCCGGTGGAAATCGTGCTCAATCCGCTGGGCGTGCCCAGCCGCATGAACGTGGGACAAATCCTGGAAACGCACCTTGGCTGGGCCTGCAAAGAGCTTGGCCGGCAAATCGCGGAAATTTTCGACGAAGAGAAACGCGCGGAGTCGGTGCGCAAGTGGTTTAAGGAAGTCTTCGGCCACACCCCGGTGTGGAAGCGAATCGCCGAGCTCGAGGATGATGAAATGCTCGCGCTGGGTGAGAGCTTCCGCGATGGCATCCCGGTCTCCACGCCCGTATTTGACGGCGTGCGCGAAGGCGAAATCCGTCAACTGCTGAAGTCGGCGGACTTGCCGCTCTCTGGCAAGCAGACGTTGCGCGATGGCATGACGGGAGACATCTTTGCGCAGGAAGTCACCGTGGGCTTCATCTACATGCTGAAGCTCTCGCATTTGGTCGACGACAAAATCCACGCCCGCTCGATTGGGCCGTACTCTCTGATTACCCAGCAGCCGCTGGGCGGCAAGGCCCAGTTCGGCGGCCAGCGCTTCGGCGAAATGGAAGTTTGGGCCCTGGAAGCCTACGGCGCTGCGCATATTTTGCAGGAGCTGCTCACTGCCAAGTCCGACGACGTGTATGGCCGCGCCAAGATTTACGAAGCGATCGTGAAGGGCGAGGTTGGGATCGAACCCGGCGTCCCGGAGTCTTTCAACGTCCTGGTGCGCGAGCTGCAATCACTCTGCCTGGACGTCGAATTGATGAAGCGGCAAAAACCGCAGGTCGAAACGGCCGCAGATTGATTGCGGATACCTCCCGCGCGAGTTTGAAGCGGGAGCTGACAACGGATTTCATGAACCACCCCGGCCATTCCGAGGAATCGGGATCACCGGGGCGCCCTTGGGCCGCCGACCAGCAGCCTTGGGGCAAGGAGGATTGCCTTGTTTCGCAGCAGCCCTTATGACCGCGCGAGCTTGATTGCCGATTTCGATTCCATCCGAATCAGCCTGGCCAGCCCTGAAAAAATCCGCTCGTGGTCCCACGGCGAGGTGACCAAGCCGGAGACCATCAATTACCGCACCTTCAAACCGGAGCGGGACGGATTGTTCTGCGCCAAAATCTTTGGGCCCGTGACCGACTGGGAGTGCCTGTGCGGCAAATACAAGCGCATGAAGCACCGCGGCGTAATCTGCGACAAGTGCGGCGTGGAAGTCACCCTGAGCAAAGTGCGCCGAGAGCGCTTGGGACATATCGAGCTGGCCTCGCCGTGCTCGCACGTGTGGTTTTTCAAGGGCCTGCCCAGCCGCATCGGGTACCTGCTGGACATCACCATGCGGGACCTGGAGCGCATCCTGTACTTCGAAAACTACGTGGTGATTGATACGGGCGATGTACCCGGCATCAAGGACAAAGAAGCGCTTCCGGAAGAAAAATATCGCGAACTCCAGAAAGAATACGCCGGCAAATTCCGCGCCACCATGGGCGCGGAGGCCATCAAGGAAATGCTGCGTCGCGTGGACGTGGACAAGCTTTCGGATGAGCTGCGCGAGAAGATGAAGTCCGACCCCAGCCTGCAGAAGCGCATCAAGTTCGCCAAGCGCCTCAAGGTGGTGGAAGCCTTCCGCAAGTCCGGCAACCGGCCGGAGTGGATGATCCTGGACGTGATCCCGGTGCTTCCGCCGGAGCTGCGCCCCCTGGTGCCTCTGGACGGCGGGCGCTTTGCGACTTCCGATTTGAACGACCTCTACCGGCGCGTGATTAACCGCAATAACCGCCTGAAGAAACTGATGGAGCTGCACGCTCCCGACGTGATCGTGCGCAACGAAAAGCGCATGCTGCAGGAAGCGGTGGACGCCCTGTTTGACAACGGCCGCCGCGGCCGCGTACTGCGCGGCGCCAACAACCGTCCGCTGAAATCGCTCTCCGACACGCTCAAGGGCAAGCAAGGGCGCTTCCGCCAGAACCTGCTGGGCAAGCGCGTAGACTATTCCGGCCGCTCGGTCATCGTCGTGGGCCCGGAGCTGAAGCTCCACCAGTGCGGCCTGCCCAAGAAGATGGCGCTGGAGCTCTTTAAGCCGTTTATCTATCACCGCCTCGAAGCCAATGGCCACTGCACCACCATCAAGCAGGCCAAGGAAATGGTGGAGCAGCAGGACCCCATCGTCTGGGACATTCTCGAAGAAGTGATCCGCGAGCATCCGGTGCTGTTGAACCGCGCTCCCACTCTGCACCGGCTGGGCATTCAGGCGTTTGAGCCGACGCTGGTGGAGGGCAAGGCCATCCGCATCCATCCGCTGGTGTGCACCGCCTTCAACGCCGACTTCGATGGCGACCAGATGGCGGTGCATATTCCGCTTTCGCCGGAAGCCCAGGTAGAGGCGTCCGTACTGATGCTCAGCTCGGGCAACATTCTTTCGCCGGCCAACGGCGGACCGCTGGCCGTGCCCACGCAAGACATGGTGCTGGGTCTCTATTACCTCACGAAGTCGAAGCCTGGAAGCAAGGGCGAAGGCCGCACGTTCGGCAATCCCGAAGACGTGATGCTGGCGCTGGACGCGGGCGAAGTGGAGCTCTTGACGCCCATCCGCTTGCGGTACACCGGCGAGGCCATTGATCTCACTACCGCATACGACGATCAGGACGTGCCGCACGCCGAACCCATCACGCTGAACCGGCAATTCATCAGCACCACGACCGGACGGGTAATCTTCAACGACCACTTGCCGAAGGGCATGCCGTTTATCAACGGCCTGCTGAAAAAGAAGGGTGTGCAACAACTGGTGCAGTACTGCTACCTGCGTTTCGGTCTCGAACGAACCGTGCCGATGCTCGACGAGCTGAAGGAGTTGGGCTTCCTCTACGCCACCAAGGCGGGGATTTCCATCGGCATCGACGACATGATTATTCCGGGCGACAAAGCCAAGCTGGTGGAATCCGCGGAGAAGGAAGTCGTCAAGGTGCAGCAGCAGTACCTGGACGGCGCCATCACCAACGGCGAGCGCTACAACAAAGTGATTTCCATCTGGGGCGAGGTCACGGAACGCGTGTCGGATGAGATGTTCAAAGCGCTGGAGCGGCAGGACAAAGAAGGCGTGATCAATCCGATTTACGTGATGGCGGACTCCGGCGCGCGCGGCTCGAAACAGCAGATTCGGCAGTTGAGCGGCATGCGTGGCTTGATGGCTAAGCCTTCGGGCGAAGTCATCGAGACACCCATCACTTCCAACTTCCGCGAAGGCTTGACGGTGCTGCAGTACTTCATCTCCACGCACGGCGCGCGCAAGGGTCTGGCGGATACGGCGCTGAAGACGGCGGACTCCGGCTACCTGACGCGGCGGCTGGTGGACGTGGCACAGGATGTAATTATTTCCGAGATCGACTGCGGCACGGTGGACGGCATCTACGTGGAACCCATCGTGGAGGCCGGCGTGGAAGTGGAACCGCTGCGCGAGCGCGTGATCGGGCGCGTTTCCCTCGAGAAAATCAAGGACTACGAGGGCAGCGTGATCGTGGACGTCAACCAGGAAATCACCGAAGAACTGGCCAACGCCATTCAGGGCGCGGGGATCGAACGAGTGAAGATCCGGTCGGTGTTGACGTGTGAAACACAGCGCGGCGTGTGCGCGCGATGCTACGGGCGCAACCTGGCGTCCGGACGGATGGTGGAGATGGGCGAGGCGGTGGGTGTGATTGCCGCACAGTCCATCGGTGAGCCCGGCACGCAGTTGACGATGCGGACGTTCCACATCGGCGGCACGGCCACGCGCGTGACCGAACAGTCCAAAGTGGATGCGAAGAACAACGGGTACGTGAAGTTCATCGATTTGAACGTGGTGGAGGGCAGGGGCAAGCTGATTTCCATGAACCGCTCGGGCTTGATTGCGGTGGTGGACGAGAAGGGCCGCGAGAAAGAGCGCTACCACGTGGTGTACGGCGCGAAGCTGCTCGTTGCGGACGGTGCCACGGTCACCGTGGGCCAGACCTTGGCCGAATGGGATCCGTACACGTTCTCGATCCTGACCGAAGTGGGCGGCACGGTTCAGTTTAAGGACCTGCAGCCCGGCATCACCATCGAAGAGCAGGTGGACGAAGTGACCGGCTTGGCGCAGTTGGTGGTCACGCTGCCGCCAGGGGACGAAAAGCACCAGCCCACCATCCTGATCCGGGACTCCGCGGGTCGCGTAAAGAAAAAGTACCTGATGCCGTCGCGAGCGCACTTGATGGTGCAGGACGGGGACGAGGCGAGCCCGGGTGACGTGCTGGCAAAGATCCCTCGGGAAACCACCAAGACGAAGGACATCACCGGCGGTCTGCCGCGCGTGGTGGAATTGTTCGAGACGCGCAAACCGAAGGATCCGGCGGTGATCTCCGAAATCGATGGCATCGTGAAGTACGGAGAAATCGCCAAGGGGCTGCGCAAGATATCCGTGGAGAGCGAAGATGGCCGCACGTTGAAGGAGTATTCGCTGCCGCGCGGCGTGCATATCAACGTGCAAGAGGGCGACCACGTGAAGGCGGGCGAACCGCTCATTGATGGCCCGCTGAACCCGCATGACCTGCTGGCCGTGCTCGGTGAAAAGTACACGCAGGCCTATCTGGTGAACTCGATCCAGGAGGTCTACCGCCTGCAGGGCGTGAACATCAACGACAAGCACATCGAAACCATCGTCCGGCAGATGATGCGCTGGGTGAAGGTGGAGGACGTTGGCGATACGATGTTCCTGTTGGAGGAGCAGATCGACAAGTTCCGGTTCCGTCAGGAAAACGAGAGGATCCTGGAGGAAGGGCAGCGGCCAGCGACTGGCCGGCCGTTGCTGCTGGGAATCACCAAGGCGTCGCTCTCCACGGATTCGTTCATCAGCGCGGCGAGCTTCCAGGAGACGACACGCGTACTGACCGAAGCGGCCATCTCCGGGAAGGTGGACTACCTGCGCGGCCTGAAGGAAAACGTGATTATGGGCCGCCTCATCCCCGCGGGGACTGGCATCGAGCACTACCGGAACATCAAACTGCTGACGGAAACGCCGGTGGAAGTCCCCGTGGGCGAAGAAACAGGAGAGCCCGCTGCGGAACTGACACCGGAAGAGGCGGCCGCCTTGGAATTCCTGCGGAAGGATGCCGGCGCGGTTGCGGAAAACTAGGCTTTAAGCTCTTTAACCCGAAACGAATGAAATCGGCGGCGGGTAAATTGACCTGCCGCCGATTTTTTTCTTGCGCCACAGTCTTCCCAGCAGGGAGTTAAAAAGTGCGTAATGTGCGGCTTTGAAGTGCCGGGCTGGAAACTCACAGCTGAATTCAAATTGCCCGGCCGCGCGCGAACGGCCTAGAATCACCAAGTCCAGGGCTGCCCCTTGCGCACAGGGGCAGGCTGCGCAAACAGAAGAGAAAAGCAGTTGCGCATGAGGAGCAAAGGCCAGGCAATGGCTATGCGGGGACCAACTCGGACGGACGCTGCCGCAACCGGGCAAAGACCGCGCAGAATTCAGCCGGGCCCAGAGAAAGCCGCCCCGATCGTTGCGGACAGCGCTTCCTCGAACATGCAAGAGCGGCTGCTTCGCCTGGAAGAACTATTCCACGTTGTATCCCGCTCCCAACAGGGTTACCGCGAGCTGATCGACAGCATGGATGACCTGATGTTTTCGGCGACTCTGCATGGAGAGATTCGTGCGGTGAACCAGCGATTTGCGGAAATGGCGGAACTGCCGTTCAGTGATCTGGTGGGGCGGAATCTGGAGTCGCTCATCGAGGAACCCACATGGGAGACGGCCGATCGCGCGCTGCCGCGTTTCATGGAGCGGCGGTTTTGGCAGGGCATCCTACGCATCCGGATGAGGAAGTCGAGCGGGGTGCGCTATTTCGATTGCACGCTGCGCGGGGTGGTGAAAGACGGAAAGGTCGTGGGGGTAAGCGGCCAAGCGCGAGACGTAACGTACGAGCGGGAAAGCGAGGCGCGCTTCACGCAGCTGTTCGAGACGTTGCATGAAGGGGTGTATTTTTCGACGCCGGAGGGGCGCCTATTGGACGCCAATCCAGCGCTGGTGGCGATGCTGGGGTACGAGAACAAGGACGAGTTGTTGCAGGAGAATGTGAACGAATTGTACATGAATGCTGAGGACCGCATGGGGCTGTTACAAGAATTAGACGAACAGCGGACGCTGCGGGAGCGGGAAATCGTGTTGCGGAAGAAGGACGGGAAGCCGCTGATTTGTCTGGACACGTCGACGGCGATCCGGGACGCCACGGGGCGGGTGCTGCGATACCAGGGCACGCTGGTGGACATCACGCAGAGGCGGGAGATGGAGCGGCGGCTGCATCAGGAGCAGGAGTTTGCGCGGCGGCTGGTAGAGAGTTTTCCGGACATGATCGTGGTGCTGGACCGAGAGGGACAGTACACGTACGTCAGCGCGCGCATGAAGGAACAACTGGGGTACGAGCCAGAGGAAATTTTGGGCAAGGGGCTCGGGGAGCGGACGCATGTGGAGGACCGCGGCGCCCTGCTGACATTGCATCGGGAAATGGTCGAGGGGAAGCGAAATTATGGGACGGTAGAGTACAGGACGTTGCACAAAGATGGAAACTGGCGGACGGTGCGAGGGACGGCGAGCCCCTTGAGCGATGCGGGAGGAAACATCATCGGGGTAATCGCGTCAGCGCGGGATATCACCGATTTGAAGCGATTGGAGCAGCAGGTGAGTCAGTCGGAGCGGCTGGCGGCGATGGGGCAGATGATGGCGGGAGTGGCGCACGAATTGAATAACCCGCTGACGGCCATCCTGGGGATCAATGATCTGCTGCGGGAAAAAGCCACGGATGAGACCATGGGCAGGCAATTGGAATTGATCCAGAAACAGGCGCGGCGCGCGGCGGAAATCGTGCAGAACTTGCTGACGTTTTCGCGGCCGCGAGCGCCGCGGCGAGGGCAGGTGCGGCTGGACGAGCTGGTGCTGCATACGATCCAGTTGCACGAGTACTCGCTGCACGTGAACAACATCAAAGTGGAATACCAGGTGGATCCGGGAGTCATGCCGGTGATGGGGGATGCGCACCAGTTGATGCAAGTGTTCCTGAACTTGATCGTGAATGCGGAACAGGCCATTCGCGAAGTGAACAAGCAGGGCACGCTGCGCGTGAGCGTGGAGCATCAAGGAGGAGAGCAGCAGGTGTCGATCCAAGACGACGGGCCGGGGATACCGGCGGGAATCCTGCCGCGCATCTTCGACCCATTTTTCACGACAAAACGCCCGGGGCGAGGCACTGGATTGGGCCTGAGCATCTGCATGGCGATCATGCGGGAGCATGGAGGCAACATTGAAGCGCGATCGCTCCCAGAGGGCGGAGCGCGGTTCACGTTGAGCTTTCCGGCTGCAAACGGTGAGTCACAGCTGCCGCCGGAACCGCAAGCTGTTTCAAAAGAATAGGTAATTCCGCGAGAAGCGGAAGCGCCTGCCCTTGCGAGAAGGCAGGCTTATTTTTTGGTGGGTGGCTTGGGAGGAGAAGCCGGTGGTGCGCCGGCTTTGGGCGAAGGCGGGTCCACACCAAAATCCCACACGCCCAATTCCATGCCTTCCTCGGGGCGAATTTCGGCCAGAACGTATTCTCCCGGATCGAGCGACAGGCTGAGTGTGAGGCGGAAGACACCTTTTGCCAGCTTCCAACGCTCGACTGAGACAACCTTGCGATCTTCAATCTTGTCGCCGCTGGCGAGCGTGTTGAGGCGTCCAATTTCACGGACCCCATCCTTAACGCGGGCCTGGATGAGCTCCATGTCCGGCTCGTGGCCGTCCGGCGTGCGAATAAAGAACTCCGGCTGAGCGGAGGTGATGCGAAAAGCGGCACGCGCGCCGGGAAGCTCCACGCGCTGGAGGGTGGGCAGGCGGATGGGCGTGAAAATCTGAGCAAGGATGCGGCGTTTGTCGGTTTTGACATCGGCACCGATCAGTTCGAGCGAGCGAATCGTCTTGCCCTCGAGCACGAACAAGCCCGGACCGTCCGGAAGGAAGATTCTCGGCGCCACCTCAAGGCTTGCGTCTGCATCCACTTCCTCAGCGATGCGCTGCATGCGGAATTCTTTCTTTTTTTCCTCGATCTTTGCTTCCAGCGCGGCCTCCGAGGCCTCTTCCTTCTGGGTCGCCGCCCAGTCAATCAAAGAGGCCGGGATTTCCTCCCACGCAGAGCGTTCGATGCTGTAGTAGCGAACGCGATCGCCCCGGCGCTCATAACTGCGCACCAGATGGAAAGTGCCATCGCTAAGGATGAGCTTCTTGCCGCGCGGAGGGGAATGCGTGATATCCGGCTTCTGCTGCCCAGCCTGTGTTTCCTGTGGACCAGCTGGGTGGGCGGAAAGCGAGGATGAGCAGAGCGTAAGTATCAGAAACACGGCAAAGCAGGAAAGGGAGCAGGCTCGTGCCGCAAAACGATTTTGTGTGGCCATGCTCAAGCCTACTCGATTCTATCCTTGCTGCGGGATGGAGAAGCGCTCCAATACCCTCGGGATTGGATGCACCCGAATCTGCGGTGGTTTGACTGCATGGTGGGCAGTCGAAACCCCTGGATGCGCTTCCGGCAAACGAAATCCCATCCTCAGCATAGTCCTGCGGCCAGTTCGGGGCAAATGGCCAGGGGGAAGGTGTGCGAACTGGGTTGGGTTGTGTTAGAGTGCCGCCCTTCGAAAGCACAGAAAATTGTGGAGGGGTGAGATGAGGCGAAAGTTGCTGGGAGTGGTGGTTCTGCTGATGAGTTTGGGTCTGTTTGCGTCGCCGGGAAAGGCGCAATCATTCGACATCGTCAAGGTGGCGGAAGGGGTGTATGCAGCGATTGGGCGCGCCGGAGTCGCTTCGAACGGGGCGTTCATCGTAAATAAAGATGATGTGTTAGTGGTGGACACGCACTTTCGGCCAAGCTGGGCCAATGACCTGATTGCCGAGATCCGCAAAATCACCAATAAGCCGGTGCGGTATGTGGTGAACACCCATTGGCACAATGACCATGTTCAGGGCAATCAGGCCTATGTGAGCGTGTTCGGGCCCAGCGTCGAGTACATTGCCCAGCACACCGCCCGGGAAGATATGGTTGGCAAGGCCATCCCCTCCGTTCAAGACCAGCTCAACAAAGATGTGCCAGATCGCATCGCGCGAACCGAGAAGATGCTGGCGGAGGGAAAACTGACTGATGGGACTCCTCTCACCGAAACCGGCCGAACGAACCTGTCGGGGCGGCTGGCCAGCGACAAGGCCTACCTGGAGGAGCTGAAATCGGTCCAAATCGCGCTGCCGACGATCACGTTTGAGCGCAGCCTGGTGCTATACAAGCCCGAACGGACGATCCATATTTTGTTTTTCGGCAAAGGACACACACGCGGCGACGTGGTGGTTTATCTTCCTAAGGAGCGGGTTGTGGTCACCGGCGACCTGCTTACCAATGGCATTCCCTTCATGCGTGACGCATACCCGTCCCAGTGGATCGGTACGCTGGATTCAGTCCGCAATCTGGATTGGAGTACGGCTGTGACTGGCCATGGCCCTGTGCAAACAGGAAAAGAGCAGGTTGACCGGCTGCTGGCTTATATGAACGACATGGTTGCTGCGGTCAAAGGGGCCATCGGAAAAGGGATGACCTTGGAGGACGCCAAGAAGTCCATTGATCTGAGCAAGCATCAGGCGGGCTTTCCGGCATACACGGGAAATCCGCAGGGGTTTGCAGCAGCATCCGGGAGCGCGGTGGATCGGACGTGGGTGGAACTGACGGGCAAAATACCGAACTGAAATCAACCAAAGGATGAAGCTAAAAGCGAAACGCCCCGAGTGGAATGATCGGGGCGTTTCTCTTTGTCCAAAACTGTGGGCCGCCTGGCAATTCGCGCTAGGCGGACTTATGCTGGCAACGAGGGTAAAGAACAGTCAGGATCATCAAGTCGGAATTGGTGAACAGCCATTCTTCGGCCTGCGCACCAGCGGCCTCCGCAGCGCGAGCGAGAAATCCAAGGTGCTTACTGCGCGCAAGGCTCTGTAGGTGATCCAAGCAGATTCCCGTGAGCCGGGAGACTTCATCCGCGGTAAAGAGCTTTTGGCTGGATTTGATGGTGACCAATTTAGCCTCTCACCAGTGTTTGATGCAGTCAGCATTGTAAACGCTGCCACAGAACACAGAGCAATAGTCTTTCCGTTCTTGTACACAAAAACTTTATGACTAGTACGTCGCTCGGAAGTGCCGATGTTGAAAAGATTTGTGCGCACGGCATGAGTGTTGCAGGAGGTCGCGGCTTCCCGAATGAGTGCACTTAAGTGGTCCTAATAGGAAAAAATGTCCGGTTTCGAAACTACTTTTGGAAGACATCTACGATTTCTTGAATCTGTTCCGTGTGGCGGAGCTCGTGGTAGCCGATGGTGTAGAACCAGTCATAGAAGTTCAGGTAGCCGAAAAAGGGGTGCTTGTAGCGGTAGGCGCCGAGATCGCGGCCGGCATTTTCGGTGAACAGCGAGAGCGCGCGTTTGCGTAGGGCAGCATGGCGGGCGAGCGATTCATTCTTGTCCAGCACCAAAGACTGATCCAAGGGGATGGGAGTTCGGCGTTTCAACTGGCGGAATTGAGCCAAGCGTGGCGGGAAGTGAGGTCGCTTCCAGATCGGAAGCTTCTTTGGAGGGGCGGCGAGCATCCGCGCAACCCCGGCTGTAATCGCCTCTTCCACCATCGCCAAGTGCACAAAAACCTCGGCTGCCGACCAGTCCCCGGGAGCAGGTGGCGTGCCCCAGGATTCGGCTGGGACACTCTGAGCCGCGGCATATAAGCCGGCTTGCGAGCGGCGGAGCAGCGCGCTGATGCGGTTGACATCAGGCAATGGAGAACCCTCCAGCCTTCTCGAAAGCGTGCGCCAGTTGCAGCACGCGGGACTCCTCAAAGTAAGAGCCAAATATCTGGAGGCCGACGGGCAGTCCTTCGGGGGACTTTCCGCACGGCACAGAAATGCCCGGCACGCCAGCCAGCGAGCCGGTGACGGTGTAGATGTCGGCCAGGTACATCTGGAGCGGGTCGTCGGTCTTCTCGCCGAGCCGGAAGGCGGGGCTGGGCGAAGTTGGAGTCACTATGGCATCCACCTTCTGGAACGCCTGTGTAAAATCGCGAGCAATCAGCGTGCGCACTTTCTGGGCTTTCAAATAGTAGGCGTCGTAATAGCCGCTGGAAAGGGCATAGGTGCCGAGCATGATGCGGCGTTTGACTTCAGGGCCAAAGCCGCGGCCACGGGTCTTTTTGTACATGTCGAGAAGGGTGGCGCCGGGCACGCGCAGGCCGTAGCGCACACCGTCATAGCGTGCCAGATTGGAGCTGGCCTCGGCTGTAGCCACGATGTAGTAGGTGGCGATGGCGTAGTCCGTGTGCGGCATTCGAATCTCAACCGGCAGACAACCCAAGCTTTCCAGGAGCTTGATGCCGGCTTCAACCTTTTGGCGGACAACCGGGTCCATTCCCTCCGCGAAATACTCCCGTGGAATGCCGATGCGCAGGCCGCGGACGGAACGGTCAAGGTCGGCCGAGTAATCGGGAACCGGGACGGCAACGGAAGTGGAATCGGCAGCATCGCGGCCGGCGATGACCGCCAGCACGGAGGCGACGTCTTGCACGGTGGTGGCAAAGGGACCGATGCGGTCGAGCGAAGAAGCGAAGGCAATCAGGCCGTACCGAGAAACGCGGCCATAAGTGCCCATCATGGCCGGAATGCCGCAAAGGGCGCCGGGCTGGCGGATCGAGCCGCCAGTGTCCGTACCGAGCGCGGCGACAGCCAAGCCCGCAGCGACAGCCGCTGCCGATCCGCCGCTCGAACCGCCGGGCACGCGATCTAGGGCGACCGGGTTGCGGACAGGACCGTAGGCTGAGTTTTCCGTCGAACTGCCCATGGCAAACTCGTCGCAATTCGTCTTGCCGAGGGTAATGGCGCCGGCAGCATGGAGGCGGCTGATGGCCGTGGCATCGTATGGGGGCAAGTAGTTTTCCAGGATGCGCGAGCCGCAAGTGGTGGGAATGCCGGCCGTGCTGATGACGTCCTTGATGGCAACGGGTACGCCTGCCAGAGGCGGCAAGGGTTCGCCACGAGCGATCATGGAGTCCACGCGGTCAGCTTGCGCGAAGGCCTGCTCGGGCGAAAGCGCGAGAAAAGCGTTCAGCTCCTTGTTGCGCACCGCGATGCGGGCGAAATAATCCTTGGTCAGCTCGCGCGCGGAGAGCTTCTTCTGCTGCAAGGCCGACCGGATGGACGGAATGGTCCAGGTGGCTGTCATTTGTCATTCTCACGACTGCGCTCTTCGCGGTCATTTTCACGACCGCGTTCTTCGCGGTCAATCACCTTGGGGACGCGGAAGTAGGGCCGGCTGGGGTCTGGGGCAATACTGAGTACAGCATCGGCAACATCGCAGCGGATAGCCTCGTCGGCGCGGGCAGAGGCGTTCTCTTCAGCCCCATCACCAGAAAAGACCTGGGCCATGGGCTCGACCTGGGACGTATCGAGCTGGTTGAGCTTTTCGATGTAGGCCAGGATGTTGTCGAGCTGGCGTGAGTACACGTCCAGTTCGGCCTCGGAAAGCTCGAGGTGGGCGAGCTCGGCAACGCGAATGACCTGATCGCGGGTGATCTTCATCTTTTGGTCTGCTTGGCCAGGTACTGACCGGCGACACGGGCAACGAGTTCACGGAGATCCGTGTCCGCTATCCTATTCAATGCCGGCTCCAATTCCTTCAAGGCTGCGCTGAGCTTGTTCTCCGCGGGTGCGCCAACCTTCGAGCTTCGAATTTCGAGTTTCGATTTTCGAATTTCGGTCCTTTTGCCCCTTTCCGGCACAAAGCGGACCTCGCGCACAAGCTCGGAACCCCACCATTTGTTGACCTGCGTGCGGACATCCTTACCCATGCTTTCCAACTGACTTTGCCATTCGGGCTGATCCACGGCTACGTCCACGCGGCCCTTGCTCCAGGCGACGGGGCGGGTGTGGTCCGCGAGGCGGCGTCCGACCATGAGCGGCCAGACGGCCATAAGGAGATCGAGAGGCTTATCCGGCCGAGCAACGCGTTGCAGTGCAGACCACAGACTTTTCCCCGCGCTTTCCATGAGGGAGGATTCTAGCATAGCGCGGGGGGGATACTTTCCGCTGCCAAGCGCATGGCATACCACCATTTGTGGAGATGATGTGTAAAGGGTAGAAAAAGAAGGGAGTTGCAGGTTTGATACAAAATGTAACGCAGTTAAACGCAGCGGATTCAAGCGGTTATGCGGGAGATGATGAACGGGAATTCGGTAGAGGATGGGCTTGCAGGCAGACATAGCGGGGGGAGCATAGCATCTGGATGATATGCGTGTCAAGAAGGATGTTACTATAAGTTATATGCAATGAGGAAGCGCAGGTTATGCATTGAACGTTAAAGGGTTAAACGTCTCGAGGCTGCTGGCATTAACTTCCAGCAGTGTCGCCCTGGAACAAGCGCAGCCAAGAGTGGCTGCGCTACACGGAGATGCCGGCGAGGCCGAGTTGGGGGGCGATGGTGCGCATGGCGTCGATGCAGAAGCGGATGTGCTCTTCGAGCGGGACGCCAAGTTCCTCGGCGCCCTTGCGGACGTCGTCGCGGTTGACGCCGCGGGCAAAGGCTTTGTCCTTCATCTTGCGCTTCACGGAGTCCGGTTCAACCTCGTGAATGCTCTTCCCCGGTTTCACCAGGGAACAAGCGGTGAGAAAGCCGGCGAGCTCGTCGCAGGCGAAGAGGGTGTGCTCAAGCGAGGTTTGGCGGGCGATGCCGGTGTAGTCGGCGTGCGAGAGGATGGCGCGGATCATTTCCTCGGCGTAGCCGCGCTCGCGAAGAACCTTTGAACCCGCGGAGGGGTGCTCTTCTGTGGGACTATGCGCGTCGTTGGGCCAGCGCTCGTAATCGAAATCATGAAGGAGTGCTGTAAGGCCCCAAAGTTCTTCGTCAGCGCCGTTTTTCCTGGCGTAGGCGCGGACGCAGGCTTCGACGGCCAGGGCGTGTTTGCGCAGGTTTTCGTTCTGGGTGTACTCGCAGAGCAGAGTCCAGGCTTCTTCACGGGTCGGCATGCTGAAAACCCTCCAAGAATCAAAGACGAAAATCGAAACTCGAAATTCGAAATCGGATTCTAACACCATAGGCTCGAAGCCGGCGTTACGTAGCCATGAAGTGCGGAATTCGAAAATCGAAAAATGACAAAGCAGACTAGCGGGTATCGCCTCCGCAGGCGCCCGCTTTGTCCGCGCCAAAGGGGCTATTGTGTATTTTCTGCGGGCTCTTTGCCAGTTTTGCCCGTGTTTCTCAGGCAATCACCGAAAAAAAGGCTTGACAGGGGGTGGCGATCTGAGCACAATGCCGCTGCGCCAGCTTCTGCCTTCCCCCGAACCGAGAGTCCCTCCCATCTGCAGCACTGGAAGAACCTGAGAGGACCTTTGTGTCGGAACACAGTAGCAAGAGGGTCACAACAGAGCTAGATCGCGAGGTAATTCGCTGCAAAACGTGCGGGCTAGTGCAGTACCGCACGCGCACGGGCAATTGCCGCCGCTGCTTGCGCCTGCTGCCGCCCACGGTGGAGTTTTCGCTGCCGGCTCCGGCACCGCAGGAGTTGCCAGGCGACGACCGACAGTTGTTTGAAAACTGGCCGAACCGCGACACGGTGGAAAACATCGGGCAGCGCATTCGGCAGCTGCGCGAGTCGCGCGGCATGACGCAGAGCCAGCTACAGGCACGCTCGCGCGTGTCGCGGTCGTACCTCTCGCGAATCGAGAGCGGACAAATGACGCCCAGCCTGGGCACGCTGGAGAAAATCTCCGAGGCGCTGGGCGTTGGCTTGAACCGCTTCTTCATCCCGGAGTCGAACGGGGAGTTGCTAATGGAGGACCCGTTCATTCAGGGACTGCGGCCGTTCCTGCGCCAACTGGATAGCGAGCAGTGGACCTGGATCCTGAAGCGGCTGCAGGCCATCACCGACCACGTCACCGCGGCGCACGCCGAAGTGCCCGCACGGCCGGCGGTGACCACCTTTCCGTCGGCGCGGCCGAACAGCAACGGGCATTCGCGACCGGCGGCACGAATGACGTCGCAACAGGAGGTTGCCGCAGCGACGCTTTCGCGAAGGCACCGGCTGCCCGTGCCGAAGTACCGAGACGCCACGGCGGGACACCGCTAGAAGCGGACATAGGATTTCAGAGAGCGGCCCCGTCCGGCGATCAGCCGGGAAGGAGCCGCTTTCTCTTTTTTGCCCCATCCGATTCCGCTGATCCTGCTGGGAGCGTTGTTACTTAGGACACGTCGCGCAGGTTGGGAATTGACGCTCCAGAGCCTCTCCATAGATAGTGACAAAGCTCTTTCTGGGGTTCCGATTCCTTCGGGACACCGTGCCTGGCGGGGGCGCCTGAGCACGGGAGAAGTGTCCGTAGTGTCGAGTGGATTTCTGGGGGCATCCATCATGTCGGCAGCACGCGAGAAGCAGAAATCAATTGGTGTCGAAAACGCCAGCAAACCTGCATCACTATTAAGCCTAGTCAATAAATCGAGCGTGCCGGAACGGGAAGCGGCGCCGGAGACCAAAACAGATAAACCGCGGCTGTTTGCGCGAGTCCCCACGCATTCCTTCGGGATGGCGCTGGAGCGGCGCTTCCACCCGCGCGCGGCGCTGCAGCTGCCGTTGCGCTTGACCGAAGTGGACCATGTGGCAGAGCCCGTGCCGATTACGCTTTTGACGAAGAACATCAGCTCGAGCGGCGTTTATTTCCTGGCGCCAAAGCACATCGAACCGGGCACAGCCATCGAACTGGAAGTCGGTCTCGTGGAACGCCCGCTCGGCAGGGGCGGCGTGCGGATGCGGACCGTTGCCCACGTGGTTCGCGCCGAGGATGCTTCCGAACCGGGCTGGCACGGCATGGCCGCGCGCTTTGACGATATTGCCTTTCAGCGGGACGAGGAATTGCCGCCCCGATTTCTGAAATAATTCCGGCCCGACAGTAATTCGCCTCCGGTTTTGTCCCACCGGACAATCGCTTTTTCCACAATCTTCGCGGTTGCTTTGCAGACACGGCAACTTATAATTGTCCCGTTGCGTATTATTGGGGTGTGGCTTTGCCCGCCGAGGCTTGGGAATGATGCGGCGGACGAGACCACAAAGGGGTTGTGTCACATAAACATCTCATTGAAGGAATGGACAAAGATCAACGGATGGCGAACAAAACGGCTCAGGTTCACACCGTGGAGGAAACGATGAAGAAAATGTGGGTAGTAGTGTTTGCGCTGGCCATGGCGCTGGCCATGACAAGCAGCGCATGGGGACAAGCACAGATTACCACCGGCGTGATTCAAGGCACGGTTCTGGACGCTTCAGGAGCTTTGGTGCCCGGCGCAACGGTGGAGGTTAAGAATCTTGACACAAACTATACTCGAAAGCTGACCACGGACGAGGATGGGCGATTTGTGGCGCTTCAGATTCCGCCCGGCCGCTACGAAGCGACGGTTACGAAGTCGGGCTTCGCCAAACTGATCCAACAAAACATTACCGTGACGGTTGGCCATTCGGTGACGCTCACGGTCAACATGAAGGTGGCGGCGGCGACGGAAACGGTACTGGTTTCGGCCACGCCGACAGTGGACACCATCAAGACGGAGATGAGTTCGACGCTGAACGAGATCACCATCACGAACACGCCGATTCTGGGCCGGAAAATCCTGGACCTGCTGACGCTGACCCCCGGGGTAAGCATCGTGCAGGGGCCGGACGGCGACGAAATCACCTTCAACGGGCAACGCGGAATTTTCAACAACTTCAGCCTGGATGGCGGCGATTTCATGAACGGGTTTTTCGGCGAACAGCCGGGTGGACAGCGAGTGGCCATTGATATCACGCTGGAAGCAGTGCAGGAATTCCAGGTGGTGGCGGCGGGCGCGACCGCTGAATTCGGACGCACGGGAAGCGGCGTGGTGAACATCATCACCAAGTCGGGGACAAACGAAGTTCACGGAAGCCTTTTCCACTACCAGCGGCATGAAAACTTGAGTTCCAACACGTCCGACGGGAAGCCGCTGAAAGACTTCCACCGCGAGCAATTCGGCGGAACGCTAGGCGGGCCAATCGTCAAGGACAGGGCGTTCTACTTCTTCGCGATCGAGCGCATCACCGGCAACTTGCAGCGCGACAACCTGAGCGCGCAGATTGGCGCCACGGCTTGCACGCAGACGGGGCCGGCGCTTTCTGGCACCTCCGCAGCGATTGCGGCCAATGGAGCTTTGATTAACTCGAACGCCGATTGTTCGCGGCTTGCGCTAATCGACTTCATGCAGCGAACGCGCGGCCAGGCCGAAGGGCTGCCGGTGCGGCGCCCCATCTATACGACGGCACTGCTGGGTAAGGCGGACTGGCACTTGACGGCGAGTAACCAGCTCGCGCTTTCCTACAACTTCAACGCATCGAAGAAAGTGAACGAGACATTTGACGTGGCGACCTACGGCAACTCCGCCAACGGCATTGAGGGGGACTTCACGAAGATACATGTCTTCAACGTCAACCTGTTTAGCTCCCTCTCCACAACCAAGGTGAACGAGGCGCACTTCACGTACTTGCGCGAAGTGCGGCCACGGGTAGCAGTGTCCTCCAATGTGCCGGCAGACACTGGCATGGGGTTTGCCCCGAGCTTCCGGTTCGGCAAGCCGTTCTTTTTGGGGCCAAACGTTGACGAGACCTTCTGGCGTTCACAGATCAAAGACAACTTCTCCATCGTTTGGCGCAAACATACGGTCAAATTCGGTGGGGATTGGATTCACAGCCTGAACGACCAGGTGTTCCGCGGTTTCTTCCTGGGACGCTACCTGTTTGATAGCGTAGCGGGATTCCTGCGGTACGCATCACCCGCGGCGGCCGGTGGATTCGGCCCTTCGGTTGGTGAATGCCTTACACCGGCCTTCGCGTTCACGGGCTGGGTGACCACTGCGGCGCCATTCAGTCAAACGTGTGCCGCGGGAAGCAGCGTGGGCGGCCCGATGCTCCTTTACCTGCAGGGCGCGGATCGTGCCGGTGTGGCCACAGACGCAACGGGCGCTTCCAACATCTCCAACGAGGAGTTCGGCCTGTTTGTTCAGGATACGTGGCAGATTCGGTCCAACTTCAGCCTGACTTACGGGCTGCGCTGGGAAGCGCAGTTGTTCCCCGATCCGATCACGCCACCGAGCCAGACAGCCTACGGATCCTTCCTTGCCAACCCGGCTTTTCCCTCCAACGGGACGCTGCGGGACCAGAAGAAGATGTTCCAACCGCGGCTGGGTTTCGCGTGGGACGTGGCCAAGAACGGCAAGTCGGTGCTTCGCGCCAACGCGGGCATCTACAACGCACGCCAAAACATGCTCTCGCAGGTCGGGTCGATTACCACGAACGGCGTGCAGCAGCAGACCATCTTCCTGAACTCGGCGATTATTTCCGGCGGGGTGCCGGGTCCGGTGTGGCCCAACGTGGTAACGCCGACACCGCTGCCTCCGGGGACGTTTCCGCTGTTTTCGGGCGTGCGCGTATTCCACAAGGATTACCACAACCCGCGAGTCTACTCGGCCAATGCCACCTACGAGCAGGAGATCTTTCCCGATTGGTCCGTGTACACGGACTTCACCTGGTCTAAGGGCGTGTTTCTGACCCGCTTCATCGACTACGGCCGCACCGGATTGTTTGGGCTGCAATTGGGTGAGGTGATGACAACGACGAGCTTCGGTCAGTCGCTCTACCGCGGCTGGACGATCGGCATGCGGAAGCGCCTTTCCAAGCGGTATCAATTGGAATGGAACTACGTGCTTTCCACCGACTACGACGACGACTCCAACGAGCGCGATCCCTTCACCGATCGTGCATTCTCGCCGTTCGTAGCCAACGGCTTGCGGGCGGATTATGGGTATTCGGACCGCGATATCCGCCACAAGTTCAACTTCTTCACGTATGCAGAGTTGCCGTGGAAGGTGTACGTGAACGTACGGATGCAGGCACGCACCGCGCAACCCTGTACGCCCGGCCAAACAGCTCCTAACCCCCCGTGTCCCGGCGCACGGGCGGCGGGCAACCGCAACTCCCTGCGCAAGGACAACGAGTTCTTCTCGCTGGACTGGCGCGTTTTGCGGCCGTTCCACATCACCGAGCGCATCACCCTGATTCCGGTGGTCGAGATGTTCAACACGTTCAACAACAAGAACAACGTGAACCCACTGTCCTCGGCAGCACTGTTCGACTTTAACGGTTTCCTGCGCTTCGGCGTCGGCGACCCGAGGCAGGCGCAGGTCGCGATCAAGCTCTCGTTCTAGACGAGTCCAAGAAACGAGAAAGCGGCGGAAGCGCCGCTTTCTCGTCGAAAACTTGCGTCCCGGTGGCGAAGAACTGAAAACCCGCCACCGGGACGTTTGCTTTGCGGTCGCAGCCAGAGCCCTTACTGCGCTGGACATCTGCTAATATTCACAGCGTTTGCGATGGTTCCTTCCCGCCTCAAATCGAATCGACATGCCCGTAGTTTGCACGAAGACTATACATTCACATTGAGAGCAATCATATTTGATTGGGATGGGACGCTGCTCGACTCTTACCACTCGGATGCCACGGCCTATCAGGAGATGTTCCGAACGCTTGGAATTGAGTGGGGCATCACGGAGTTGGAGAAACACTACTCGCCCAACTGGCATCGTGTATATCGCGCGGCAGGAATTCCGCGCCGACGCTGGGAGGAAGCCGACCGCCTGTGGAGAGGTGCTTACGAGCATCTGCGGCCAGCGCTCATGCCGGGGACGCGGCGCGTGCTTCGACGTCTAGCGCACTACTATGTGCTGGGGCTGGTCACCAGCGGCAACCGCGCGCGGGTCCGCGGGCAACTGAACAAGTTTGGATTTGCGAAGATGTTCCGCGCGACCGTATTCGCAGAAGACGCGCGACACAAAAAGCCGCACCCCGCAGCGCTCAAGTTGGCGCTCGCGCGGCTACGGCTCAAGCCGAAGGAATGCGTGTACGTGGGAGATTCGCCGGAGGACATGGAAATGGCGAGGCGCGCCGGTGCGCGGGCCATTGCCGTGCTCGGGCCCTTCCCCAATCACAAGCGGTTGCGCGCATCGAATGCGGATGCGTTGCTGGAGTCGTTAGATGAATTGCCCGGAGCGCTGAAGAAACTGAAAACGCCAACAACAGAAAGAGGGAAGATGCGCTAACGAGGCGGAGGGCCCGGCGCAGGGGCTACGGGCGTCTTGTAGTTCGTGAAACGAAGGGTCAGGCGGATTCGCGCCGCGCCAGCCTCAGGCTTCAACGATTCCTCAGAACGAACAAAGGCCGGAAACCAGGATTTCCCTTCCACATTTTCACGAATCGTTTCAAAAAAAACAAATGGCTCGAAGCCGGTTTTCTGTTCGACCTCGGAAACCCACCTACCGTAGGTCTTGACGATCGCAAAGTCGCGGTCCTCCACCCAAATGACTCCTTCGAAGTACAGGTGCGTGCGCGACAAACGCCGCGGACGCACGCGGAACAAAAGGGTGGAAAGCTCGTCGAGCGGCTGCTTGCCGGCGTAAATCAGCTCATAAAACTCCAGAGAAACACTGGGGAGCATGAACGGCCGAACGCGCGCGAACTCCCCTAGCTCCTCCGAAGGCAGTGCCAAATGGGTGAGAGTGGAACGGGAAGTGCGCACGACTTTCTCGTACGGCTTGCCCTCTGGAGAAAAAAGAATGTCCTTGGCCAACTGAAATTCGCCCACCGTTTCACCCGCGTCGTCGAATTCCTGCAGTCGCAAGGCGATCTGGTACGTGGAGGCATTGCGCGCGCGGATGATTTCGTTTTCCCGCTCGGTGACACGGCGGATCAGTTCTTCGACAGGAAGAGGCGGGAGCTCGGGAGTACTTTCCAAGGGAATACGCTTGATTTCGCGGCTGGGCGGGGGCTTGACCGGCCCCTGCTGATCTTCCCGGGCAGAGACACACCACGTCATCAGCAGGACGATGGCAGCGGATGCGTAGATGCTTTTCATGGCAATGAAAAGAGCCCTCAGAAAAACTCCCCAGAATTAGATGCAAACGACGCCAAGCGAGTCCTCTTCACGCCGACACGTTCTTCGCCGCGCTGCTAGTCGGCCGGAACCACGTGAAACTGGACAGTATACTTTCCAAATTCGCCGCCGGGAGTAAGCGCCGGGAATTGCAATTTCAAGAGCGCGGAGAAGTTCTTCATCTCCACCGTCATTTGTCCAACATTCCATTCGACGGCAAGAGTAAACCGGCCGGGCGAGCGGATTTCCATGCGACGCGCGGTTGCCGGAAGCAAAAGCGGTTCGCGGCCCGGAACAAACGCTTCGCAGTGCATACCGGAACCTTCAGCGTCCAGCGTGGGCTGCGCATTCTTCGCTGATGGATCGAACCAGCAGAATTGCGTGGTGCGCTCTCCGCCAAACACGACCGGCACGGAATTCACGGCTATGAACGCCTGCTCCGGCGGTGCGGAGCCGGGCGTCGGAGCATCCGCAGCGGAGAATGCGTTGATGCCCACTTCGTAGTCCACGGCGACCGACTGCGGTCCGGACAATCGGACGACTTTGGAAATCTTTGCGCCCGACGGAAACACGTCGGGGGCTTCAAAGGAAAGACGGAGAGCGCTTCCGCCTTCGGCCGGCACCCATTCGGCGCGGTAAGGGCGGTTGAACAGACCATAGCGGCCGCGGGCGCGCTCCGGGCGGGTGGAAGGTAGGTTGGGCGTGTAAGCAAAATGGTCGCGCAGCGCACCGACGTTGGTGGTCATGTTCAGGCCGGAGGATTTGTCCACAAGGGCGAGCGCTCTGCCGCCCTCCTCGGGCGAAACGATCAGGCGCAGGGCGGCGTTTTCCAGAACCCATTCCGGAGCCGCATCGCGATCGAAGTCGAATTGATAATTGGCGACGCCGGATTCGCCGACGACGGCAAAAAGTAACGGCGAAGTGCGGCGGTCGCGGCCTGAACGTACCTGCAATTCTCCCTGGAGGAGGCCGTCCGAGCGCGGGAGCGAAGCGCGTCCGTCGATGCCACCGGCTTCCGATTCTTTTGGAGGTTTCAGAGTAATCTGCGCCTGGCGGGTGTCGCTGCTGTCGAGCGAAACGTAGCCCGTACCCCGAACGGGACCTTCCACCGTAAAGTCAATGTCGCGGCCGAGCGGGTCATAGCAGGTGCCCTGGAAAATGACCTTGGCCTCGCGGTTCTCATCCAGAATCACGAGAGGCGGAAAGCTGGGGAGTGAACTGAATTCAGTAAGCGGCAAGCGAACCGCACTGAAGACGGAGAACTCAAATTCGCGGCGGGGTAATTTGGATGGATCCGGCTTCTCGGAAACCTGCGGGGTGTAAGGCAGATTAATTTTTACGACGCGCAAGTAGTCGGGAGCGGCGCCGCGAAGGAGATCGATTTCCAGCCGGTGCTGATCCGGCCGCCAGCGAGTCTCGGGCGTGATGTCCGCGTCCAACGAAATGCGGCCGGGCCTGCGGTTCAACCGAAGTGCAAGGGTAGCGCGCGCAGGGGTGTAAAACGTCAATTCGAGCGTTTTGCCGCTGCGCTCGGTCCAGAGAAGCTCGGCGCCCGCAGAGATGATTTCGTCCGTGCATTTCTCACGAGGAGCCGCGGCCTCGCAAAGCGGAAAATGTAGCGGCAAAAGAAGGGATTCACGCGCGGGGAGCGATACGGGAACGCTCAGCACATCCTGCCCTGCTGAGCCGCGGGAAGACGCGCGAGCCGAAGCGCGCGGGGAAAGCACTTCAAAAGTTTGTACCACAGGAGAATCGTAGTTCAGGTTTGTCACACTCAAGAGACCGTTACCAGCGTGACGCACTCCAAGCGGGCTGGTGCCTGCGTTGCTGACCAGTTGTGTTACTACGAGCTCGTCGGAGAGTGTGGATTCAGCGCTCGCAGAAGCGCCACTGTACTTGACGGCAGGGCGCAATGCAGCACGATCCACAAATTCGCGCAACGCCTGCACGGCCCAAGCCGATTCGAATCGCGCGCGGTTCTGCGAAAAACTTTCGTCGAGCGAAACCCACGAGTAGAAATCCTTGGTGGATTCGAACACGCGGCCCTGGCCCAAGGTCCATCCGGCAACGACAGCCGAAGACGCAGATGTGCCCGGCAAAACTGGCAAGGAGGACTTCCAAAGTTGTTCGAAGACGGCGCCCGCGGGACGCGAAGGAAAAACCACCAGCGTGCCTCCCCGGCGGACATATTCGACAATCACGCGCTGCGCTTTTTCTGAAAGCTGAAACTTGTTCTGTGGGGAATCGAACACCGGCAAGAGAAGAAGCGGATGGCGGAGAAGCTGCTCCACGGGCTGGTACTGCGGGTCCAGAAGCTCCGAAGAAAGTCCGGCCAGCTGCGCCACGCGTGCGACGCGCATGACGTCATTGGAGAAACGCAAAATCTCCTCGCGAACCAGAGGTTCCTGTGGGAATGCGCCCAGCGGGTAGATGAGGCCGAAATCGGCGCGCTTGTGAGATGAGGCGAGAAACTCTCCCCAAGTGTCCAACAGCATGCCGTTGCGGACAGCAGCGCGCGCACGAGATTGCTGATTGCCAGCCACATCCAGAGCCGCGTCCCAGCGGTAGTGACGATTCGTCCACGGAGTGGAGTAGGAGGCGGGCGTAACCGTGTCTTGTGCAGGGAAATAATTCAAGCCGTGGAGGCCGTGCGCCAAGAGCAGCCGGGAGCTCAGCAGCGTGTTGGCCACCGGGCTGTCGAAGGCGCGTGTATCGTCGCCGGGCGTGTACCAGGCAGCCTGATATTCGATGACCACCGGCGGAAAAGCAGGCTGCGTTTTGAGCTCCTCTACGAAGAACTCGATGGTGGAGGCTTCGCGGGCGGTCACTATGCGTTCCGCAGCGGCTCCCGAAGTGGGCTTTTCGGGCGGCTGAAGATACCACTGGCCCATCGCACCGATGGGGCGCTCGAGACCAAAGCCGGCAGCGGAGACGCGCATGTCCGTCGGATTGATGTACGCGGGGACATCGAGACCGCCGTCCTCGAGCATCTTTCGGAGTTCGCTCATGTAGCGCCAGAAAGCAGGGCCGGAGTAGTTCGCGCGGCCGATGGCCATGTCGTCGTCGAGCTGGACAAAGAGCAGCGGGCCGCTGATCTCTTTTTCTTGCAAGTCGCCGCGCTTGCCTGCAGGAACTTTGACGCGCAGGGTGCGCTGCGAAGAATATTCCGACAGCTCGTGGGCAACGGCGAGGAGCCATTGCCGCGTGTAGCGCATGTGGGTCTCGTTCTCGAGCCAGCCTTTGGCAGCCGCTTCCGCGTCACGCGCGTTCAGGTTGGTGAGCGGCGCATAGCGCCCTTCGAGACGGTCGCGGACATCCATTTTGTATTCAGGTCGCTCGAGCAACCACTCGGGATAACCGCCGTGGCGCCATTCGTTGAGGATGACCGGGCCGGGCCGAGCGTTCAGTTTGAAGCCCTTTTCGGAGATCAGATGCAGGAGACCGCGGAGGTCCCGGCGAGGGTTGGAATGGCCGTCAAAGTCGAGTTCGCCTTCGCGGGGTTCGTGCCAATTCCAGGGGATGTACAGGTCAATCGTGTTGATGCCCAACTCGCGGTGGCGGTCCAGGGAAACCTCCCAAAGATCGCGCGGGACGCGGTAGTAGAAAAATGCGGCGGAATGAATGAAGAACGGCTTGCCGTCGATGCGGAGTTCAGGGTAGCCACCTTGCTGAACAGTCAAAGCGCCGCGAGCCGGCGAATCCACTTTTGCCTGGTGATTGGGATCGCCCGAAGCAGGGTGCTGGGCGCTCATTTGGCGACGCGCAGCAAAAGAGTTAGCGCACAGAAGAAGCAAAAAGAAAAAACAGGCGTGCCTGCTGATGATGGCGCGATTCATGCGACGAGATTGTGACACGAGGGCAAAGGATTTCGCCAGAGCGCCATGCCTGCAGACAGACATCTAGCCCAGCTACTCAGGCCCGCCCCTGAGGGAGACCCTGGAGAGATTTTAGACTGGAGAAAACGTTCCGCGTGAGCGAAACGGCCTCAAAAGCAGACGGCCCGCGAGATTAGCGCTTTGGAGGCATCAAACTGGTCACGGAAGGCTTGTCGTTGTTGCGGCCGCGCAATTTGGCAAAAACAAACCCGACAACTACCATCCCAGCAAAAAGTCCGATTGCGTACATTTCGTTACATTGCTCCTGTTCAAAAGTCTCTCAGGAACCAAGTAAACAAATCCTCCCTGCCTGTTCCTGCCGGCATGGAGGCCACTAGCAGATATAGGATAAGCGGAAGAGGAAGTTGGCGTCAACAAGTTTTGGATCGAGAAAAACGGAGGGAACGAGCACCCGCCACGCGCGACCTCTGGTAAAATCACGCGTGCGACGGGAGAGTTTTGCGTTCCGTGCGCGGAATGTGCCGGAAAACCGACAGGCAAAACGATTTGTTGTATCCGGGATGGTGCAGGGCGTAGGCTACCGGTTCTTCGCGCAACGCGTGGCCGAACGGCTTGGCCTGGCCGGTTACGTGAAAAACTTGCGCGACGGCCGCGTGGAAGTGTACGCCATCGGCACAGCCGAACAATTGCTCGGCTTGCTTGCGGAATTGGAACGCGGCCCGCGCGCGGCGGAAGTCAGCACAGTGAATGCGGAAGAGGCAGCGGTGAGGCAGCAGTACGCGGGCGGCTTCCAGATCGAGCACGACTGGTGGTAAACCGGCCTGCACAGACGGCAGAGGAGACACGCGAATGAACGATTTGAAAAAGCTGATCCGGGAAGTGCCTGACTGGCCCAAGCCCGGAATTTTGTTTTACGACCTCACTACGCTGCTGAAAGACAAGAAGGGTTTCGGGATGCTGATCGAGCGGCTGTGCGAGCACTATGCTGGAAAGACCATCGACGTGGTCGCCGGGGTCGAGGCGCGCGGATTTATTTTTGCCCCGGCACTGGCCATGAAGCTGGGCGCGGGGTTTGTGCCCGTGCGCAAGCCCAAGAAACTCCCGTGGAAGACCGCGAAGGTGACCTACGCACTGGAATACGGCAGCGACACGCTGGAAATCCACGAGGATGCGGTGCAGCCGGGACAAAAAGTGCTGGTGTGCGATGACCTGCTGGCCACGGGCGGCACGGCGGCGGCGACCGTCGAATTGGTGCGAAAACTGAAAGGCGAAGTGGTGGGCACGTGCTTTGCGGTGGAGCTGAATTTCCTGCACGGCCGGTCGAAGTTGCCCGGATTGGATGTGTTTTCGCTGATTCAGTATGACAAGTGAAAAACAGGGAACGGGGATTAGGGATCAGTGAAAACATCAGGAATTGAGTTTGCTCCGTTGGCGGACGACTTCGAAGAGGACGACGCCGGCGGCCACGGAGACATTGAGGGAGCGAACGGGGCCGGCGGTGGGGATGGAGACAAGGAAATCGCAGCGCTTGCGCGTGAGCTCATGCAAGCCTTCGCCCTCGCTGCCGAGTACGATTCCAATGGGACCGGTGAAATCGACCTCCGCGTAGTTTTTCTCCGCGCGTTCGTCCAGCCCAACAAGCCAATAGCCTGCTTCTTTCAAGCTCTCCATCGCGCGAGCCAAATTCTTCACGCGCGCAACCGGAACATGGGCCAGCGCGCCGGCGGAAACGCGCGCAACTGTTTCCGTGAGACCGGCGGCGCGGCGTTCGGGAATCACGACACCATCGGCGCCGGCGGCAAGGGCCGTCCGAACGACGGCGCCCAGATTATGCGGGTCTTCTACACCGTCCAGGAGAACAAGAAATCCTTTTCCATTTTCGCGGGCGGCGCCTCGGGCAATCAAATCCTCCAGATCGGAAGCCTGCTTCGCTGAGGTCAGAGCAACGACGCCCTGATGCTGTCCGGAGCCGGCCAGCCGATCGATCTGCGCGCGGTCCTCGAAGCGAACAGACACGCCACGCTGCCGTGCGAGGTCGATCAACTCCTCGAAGCGGTTGCCATGGCGGCCGCGGGCAATGACGATGCGCTCGAGCGGGCGGCCCGCTACCAGCGCTTCGCGAACTGCGTGAATTCCAATGAGGCGGTCCATTTATCTCCGAGGCTGCGTAAATCCGCAGCTACAAACGCCGGCTGGAAGCCGGCGGTACAACGGCGGATAGGCTGGAAAGCCTGACCTACGCGCTCAGTCGAGCGCGGAGCAGAATTCCAGAATACGCCGGCGCGTTCCCTTCACCGGCGTGCGAAAAGGGAGCGCCGCGGCGGAGTCCAACAACAGAATCACGCGGTCGAGTTCGCCTTCGCCGACGCGACCGGCGAGAGAAAGTCGTATCGGAAGGAAGAGTTCTCTTCCCCGGCAGTTCGATTTCGCTTTCAAAGTCGCAACGATCTCCTTAAAGCGGTCGGAGTCCACTTTCGGGCCATCCAGAATGAGATTTGCGAGAAGTCGGATGACGTCGCGTGCGCCTTCGCGGGACATCACGGTATGGCTTTCCACCGACTGCAAAATTGCGTACGCGTCGTAATTGAAAATGAGATGCAAGAGTTCTGCGAGAGCGGCGTGGTCCGGAGCCTGCGGGCCAAGCAGCGCGGCAGCTGTGGTCAGCCAGGTGTGGCACTCTGGCTGCGAAGTCGTCTGAAGCCAGCCCTGATCGCGCAGAATTGCAGCCACGTTTTCACCGGAATATTGATTCGCGGCGGGCTGCCCGTCTTCGATATCAGTCTTCATAGACATTCTGTGATGATTTTCTTCAACGCAAAAGAAAGCCAGGCGTGCGGAGCCGAAGAAAAACTGGAGACCTAGCCTTCCAGGGTGACGATGGCATGGGCCACGATGGCTTCGCCGCGGCCGACGGCGTCCATGCCTTCGTTCGTCTTGGCCTTCAGATTAATCTGCCGCTCATCGACCTGGAGCGCAAGAGCCAGCGCTTTGCGCATGGCGGGAAAATGCGGGCCCAGCCTGGGTTTTTCGGTGACCACGATGGCGTCAATGTGCCCTATTCGAAAGTGCGCTTTGGCGATCAGCTTTTGGACGTGTTTCAGAAAAGCGAGGCTGGATGCATCCTTCCATTTTGCGTCGGTGTCCGGAAAATGAGTGCCGATGTCGCCGAGACCCGCAGCGCCCAAGAGCGCGTCGCAAATGGCATGGCTTAGAACGTCGCCATCGGAATGGCCCGCCGGGCCTTTGTCAAAGGGAACTTCAATGCCGCCAAGAATGAGCTTGCGCCCTTTTTCCAGCCTGTGCAGATCGTAGCCAATTCCGGACCTGGTCATTTTTGAGCTCGTTCTTGCTGGAGATAAAAACGTGCGAGTTCCATATCCGCGGGGCGCGTGATTTTGATGTTGCGCTCGGAACCAAGGATAACGTGAACGGAGTGGCCCAGGCGTTCCACCAGGGAGGCTTCGTCGGAACCGGTCGAGCCATCCTCGGCAGCCTTGGCGAAAGCTTCCTTCAAAAGGGAATACTGAAAAGCCTGGGGAGTCTGTGCGAGAACGATGCGCTCGCGGGGGATGGTGGCGGTAATCAGCGCGACATCTTCGGGGAGACTGGCGCGCTTCACTTCCTTAACGGTGTCAATCGCCGGAATGCCCAGGATGGCCGCGCCGCGGGCGCGCGCTTCGGCAATGACGCGCTCCGTCTGCTCGCGCGTGACGAAGGGACGCACAGCGTCGTGGACGAGAACGATCTCCGTCGCAGGATCCACTTCAGCAAGGGCATGGGCCACGGACTCCTGGCGGCTGCCGCCGCCGCGCACAACGCGCACCGGCCTGCCCAATTGTTCTTGCGCGACGCGCTCGGCGAGTGACGGCACTTCTTCTGCGCGGGTGGCGATCAGAAATTCAGTGATCGCAGAGCAAGCGGCAAGACGCCGCAGGGTGAAGATCACGAGGGGAATGCCATCCAAGTCCAAGAATTGTTTTAGCGTATCGGCGCCCATGCGGGTACCGAGTCCGGCGGCGGGGAGAATGGCGGCAATGCGGCTCATTAGGGGGAAGAAGTGTACCCCAAGCAGTGAAGGATAAAAACGAGAAACGAATGCGGGGCGCGGCAAGCCGTCCCCCGAGAAGATTCCACTATTCCCGGTAAGGATCGGGATGAGTAGGCCGGGGCGGGCGTTCGCCGCCGGGCTGAGCTTCGGTTGCCGGGCGAGTTTCCGCGGGCGGCACAGAGGGTGGGCGCACGTGCTGTTCTGCGCGCTCGTCAAAACGGCCAAAAATCATTTTGCCCGCCGTGGTTTGATGGACAGAGGTCACGGTAATGTCGATGGTCTTGTTAATCATTTTGCGCGCGCCATCGACCACGACCATCGTGCCGTCGTCCAAATAGGCCACTCCCTGATTGTATTCCTTGCCTTCGCGAAGGATGAAGACGCGCATGGCCTCGCCGGGAAGCACCACAGGCTTGAGGGCGTTGGCCAGCTGGTTGACGTTGAGGACATCGATCCCTTGCAGAGTGGCCACCTTGTTCAGATTGAAGTCATTGGTGATGATTTTGGCGTCGTAGCGCTTGGCCAGCTCAATCAGCTTCATGTCCACTTCGGGGATGCCGGGGAAATCGTCCTCGGCGATTTCCACCTGGAGATGACCCATCTTCTGGATGCGCTGAAGGACTTCGAGGCCGCGGCGGCCACGCTGGCGCTTCATCGCATCCGCGGAATCGGCGACAAGCTGCAACTCGCGGAGAACAAACTGCGGGATGAGAAGGCTGCCGTCGAGAAAGTGGGCTTCGCAGATGTCCGCGACGCGGCCGTCGATGATGACGCTGGTGTCGAAAATTTTTATTTGCCGGCGGCCGGTGCGCTCAGCCCCAAACAGGCCACCCAGGGCCTGGAGGTTGAGCATGTCGCCCTTATTGGCGCCGACGATGAGGCCGACGTAGGCCATCACCAGGAGGATGGCCACGCTCAAAAAGTCGCGGGAGTCTTCATGCATGCCGGTCCGCGCCAAGACCAGGCTCATCAGATAGGCGCCGAAAATGCCGAGGATGGAGCCCGTGGCGGCGCCTAACAGGCGCTTGAGGCTGGCGCGGCGCAGACGGATCTCGAAGAGAATGACGGCCAGCGAAAAAAGAAAGCCGACCAGCAGCGCCATCCGAAAATCGAGGCCAAACGGGTGAAAGTAGCCGGCGACAGAGGCGCAGATAGAGATGAAAATAATGCGGACAACCAACATGTCTGCTAGGCCGCCGATGCTGGATTCGGACAACCGTGAGAGGTCAGCAGACTTGAGGGAAAGTGGTTCCAATCGGCCAGTCCCCGTAGATGGGGAAGGCCGGGTATGAATGCGGGCCATATGAACCTCGTTTCGACAGCTAAGAATGGAAGCAACGTAAAAAATCGTGCCGAGCAAGCCGGGCTTATCGAACTAGTTAAACCTTACCCGGAATGAAATTCTATGAAGCATAAACAAGCCTATGAAAGTGCAGAGTATAGCACTCCCGCCAAACAAGCGGGGATTTCTTCAGGAGAGATAGAAGCGGGGAACCCGGGAACCAACGGCACAGAGAAGGTCCGAGGTCACGCTGCCCAACAGGCGCGCCACATCCGAGGCCCAGACGGATGGTCCGCCCGGCCCGTCCGAACCGTAGATGGTGGCGACGTCGCCGAGACGGACCTCGGGCAGGCTGGTGACATCCAGCATGGTCAGGTCCATGGAGACAATGCCGATGATGGGAACGCAGCGCCCGCGCAGAAGCAGGCGACCTCGATTGGTGAGCGCGCGGACAATGCCGTCCGCGTAGCCAGCGGCGACCACGGCGACGCGCGAAGGGCGCTCTGTGACGAAGCGTGCGTTATAGCCGACCCCCTGTCCGGCAGGGACGTCGCGCAGGGCAATGACACGAGTGCGCAGGCTGAATGCCGGTCGGAGCCGCAGCTTTTCCTCCGCATCGACTTTCCGCTCCGGGGGGTCAAAAAATTGATGGTAGCCGTAGAGGATGGCTCCGGGCCGCACCATGTCCGCCCAAGTTTCCGGACGCGCGGCAACCGCGGCGCTGTTGGCGAGGTGCAGGATGCCTGGATGGACGCGCGCCGCACGCAGTTGCTCGACGGCAGCGCGGAAAAGAGACTCCTGCTGCTCCGTTTGGCCAGAAGTGAAATCTTCAGCGGAACTAAAGTGAGTGAAGGTGCCGTCCAAGCGAAGATGTGGAGAATCCGCGAGCGACTGAGCGACAGAGTTCATCTCCGCAGCCGACACGCCAAGACGATTCATGCCGGTTTCAATTTTCAGATGGACGGCATACGGACCGCGACCTCGACGAGAACGGACCGCGGAAGCGACGGCGCGTTCGAGAAAACGAAGTTGCTCGATGCGGGTGATCGCCGGGGTGAGGCGATGCTCAATCAAGCAGTGCTCTTCGCCGGGCCAGAAGCCGGAAAGAACCAGAATTGGCTGGCGAATGCCGGAGGCGCGAAGTTCGGCGCCTTCCGAAACACAAGTGACGCCAAACCAATCCGCACCGGCTTTGGCGAGGGCTTTGGCGACGGGTACGGCACCGTGCCCATACGCGTTGGCCTTCACGATGGCAAGGATCTTGCGGCGGCGTCCAACGTGGCGGCGGATTGCGTGGAAATTTTTGGCGATGGCGCCGAGAGAAATCTCAGCCCACACCGGACGTCCGTCAAATTGAATGCGAGTCGTCATCAGTTGCAGGGCTCCAGCCTAGTCCAAAATGCGGTCCCAGAAAACACGTCCCGGGCAGAGGTGTTCCGCTTCGTCAACATGGCAGCGAAGGAGGGGGCACGTTAAAGGCCACGACGGAGGGGGTCGGAGCGGCAATCCATCGGAGCGGCAAACGACTGAAGACACAAGAATAGTGGGTGCGATGTGAACCTACAAAACAAGGCGGAGAAAATCACGATGCACTGAAGCGCGGAAGTAATTACACGGGTGTTGTAATCAGAATACGCCTGTCCGGCCGTGGCACGGCTGATTGGAACGCGCTGACGCTAGGAAGGAGTGCCCCAAGAATCCGAAGCGGCCTCTTCGAAGCGAGTGTTGGTTTCGAAGAAAATAAAATTGAGACGGTCGGTGGGACCGTTGCGCTGCTTGGCGATGATGAGCTCGGCCTGGCGGCGCTCTTCTTCGGAAATATCCTTGTTATAGAAATTGGGGCGGTGGATGAACATGACGACGTCGGCGTCCTGCTCGATGGCGCCCGATTCGCGGAGGTCGGCGAGTTGCGGCTTGCGATCCTCGCGCTCAGGAGCGCGGGTCAACTGGCTGAGCACAAGCACAGGAACTTTGAGTTCCTTGGCGAGGGCCTTCAAGCCGCGGGAGATGCTGGAAACTTCTTCGACGCGGTTGGAGAAGCGTCCGCGGCCGGAAACAAGCTGCAGGTAGTCCACGATAACCAAAGAAAGGCCTTTGTCGCGCTTGAGGCGGCGGGACTTGGCGCCGATTTCAACGACGGTGGAGGAGCCGGAGTCGTCCATCCACAGTGGGGCCTCACCCAATTGCCCGAGTGAGACAGTCATCTTGCTCCAATCGGCGTGACCCAGGCGGCCGGTGCGGAACTTGTGCGCGTCAATTTTTGCGTGCGAAGAAAGCATGCGAAGGAGCAGCGACTCCTTGGACATTTCCAGACTGAAGATGGCCACCGTGCGCGGCTCTTCGGCGCGTACGGCAACGTTTTCGGCGATGTTCAACGCGAGCGCGGTCTTCCCCATGGAAGGCCGCGCAGCAAGAATAATCAGTTCGGAATCCTGCATGCCCGAAGTGAGCGTATCGAGCTGGTGGTAACCAGTGGAAAGACCGGTGATCTTTCTGCCTTCGGTGAGGATGCGGTGAAGGCGTTCAAAGCTTTCCTTCACCACATCTTTCACGCCGACGAAGCCGACGCGAATGCGCTCTTCGGCGAGTTGAAAGATCTGCGACTCGGCATTATCCAAAAGATCGTCGGCGCCCTCTTCGGCTTCGAGCGCTTTCTGCTGGATGGAGTGCGCGGTGTGAACCAGATTGCGAAGCAGCGCCTTCTCCCGAACGATGCGCGCGTAGTGCTCCACGTTGGAAACGCGCGGAACGCCGTCCACTAGTTGCGCGAGATACGCAGCGCCGCCGGCAGCTTCGAGCTCGTTATGGCGGGCCAGCTCGTCGGTGAGCGTCACCAGGTCAATGGCCTGTTGCACCTCGCGGAGCTCGACCATGCGCTCGTAAATACGACGATGTTGGTCCAGAAAAAATTCTTCGGGGCGGAGCTTTTCGCTGGCCAAATCAAGCGCATGGTTATCGAGAAGAATGGCGCCGAGGATGCTGCGCTCCGCGTCGAGATTGTGCGGCAAGGGCCGCTCGAGAACTGCCTGGGTAGCCATAGGTGTATTCGCCTTATTTTCGCCCTATATTCTTGTGGTGGCAATCGTTATTTTGCGGAGCCTTGACCGAGTCGCTCTCTAGAAAAATTGCCCCCTACCCGATGATCGCGGTAGAACAGGCAAAATTCTCTACGCAAGCGTGTGAGGTGTCTATTGTGAATCGGTGTGGATATCTAGCCGGTGCAAAAGCTGAGGATTCATTGTGCAAAGAGAATGAAAAAGGGCGTCCACCGAAGTAGACGCCCAGAACCGAATAGCGGCCTACTCTTCGCGATTGACGATGACCTTGACGCTGCCGGTGACGCCGTGGGCCAGCTTGACGGCGACATCGTATTCGCCGATGACCTTGATGGGCTCTTCGAGATGGATGCTGCGCTTGTCCACGGTGTGGCCCTTCGCGGCGAGTGCGTCAGCGATGTCCGCGGAGGTGACGGAACCAAAGAGCTGGCTGGTTTCGCCCGCCTTGCGCGCCATCGTCAGAGTGACGGCGGAAATCGCGGTGGCAAGTTGCTGCGCGATATCTTTCTCGCCCGCCGTGCGTTTGGAGAGATGACCGCGAATCTGCTCCAGGCGCTTCAGATTCCCTTCGGTGGCCTGCAACGCGAGCTTGCGCGGGATTAAGTAATTGCGAGCAAAGCCTGCGGCGACCTCGACAATCTGACCGCGAGTTCCGAGTTTTTCAATGTCTTCCTGCAAAATGATCTGCATGGTTATTCCCTCGATCGTGCCCAATGGATTCGATGACGTGCCGCGGACTAGAGTTCCGAGGCGAACGGCAGCATGGCGATATTGCGAGCGCGCTTGATGGCCACCATGAGCCAGCGCTGGTGGCGCGAGCAGGTGCCGGTCATGCGGCGCGGCAGAATTTTGCCGCGCTCCTGCACAAAGCTCTGCAGGACGTCCGCCTTCTTGTAATCGATGTAGTCCACTCGCTCGGTGCAAAAACGGCAGACCTTTTTCTTGCGGAAATACTGGCGCTTGCCGCGGCGTGGCGGCCCGCCTTCCCGCTGGGGAGGTCCGGACTGCGGTCTAGGAGATTCGTTGGCCATTGATTTTCCTTTCGATTAGCTGGCTGCAGCGGTGGATTCCGCAGCCGCCGGTGGCGCCGCCGGAGCGGATTTGCGCGGGCGGCGTGCCGCCCGGCGTTCGCGCCGGTGGACAAGTTTCTTCTGGCGCTTGATCTCTTCGTCCAAACGGACGGTGAGATACTTGATGACCGGGTCGGCCACTTTGAGGCGCCGTTCCAATTCCTTAATCATTTCGCCCTGCGTGCCGCGAAGCTGCATGAAAAAATATTGACCTTCGCGGTGCTTGTGCACGCGATAGGCGAGGCGCCGCGTGCCCCACTTTTCCATCTTCTCGACCTTGCCGCCTTTTTCCACGGCAGAGTGCTCAAGCGCGGCGAGAACTTTGTCCGCCTCGGCTTCCGGCGTATCCGGCCGGCAGATGAAAATCAGATCGTACAAGCGTTCTTCCATGTTTCCTCTTTTCCCGATTTCCTGCTCAAACTTTTTTTTCCGCTCGGTCGCATCAGCTCTCCGGCTCTTCCAGCGGGTTGACCCGGCGGTTGAACCGCGACATGGCCCGTCCCACCCCATCCGCGAGAATTGCTTGTACGGCCTCGGCGGCAGCGTCCAGCATTTCCGCGGCACTTTCCATGACCGCACGGCGCATCGGGCGGAGGACGTAGTCGGCCAGGTCGTCCACGGGATGCTCCGGCTGCACGCCCAAGCGCACACGAGTGAACTCCATGGTGCCCAGGGCGCCGATGATCGACTTCATGCCGTTATGCCCGCCGGCAGTGCCGCGCTCGCGGACGCGAATCATGCCCCACGGCAAAGCCACATCATCAAACAACACGATGGTCTCGGCCGGGTCGCACTCGAAGCGCTCGAGTAAATTGCGCACCGCGAGGCCGCTGACGTTCATGTAGGTCTGCGGCTTGGCCAGCAGGACTTCGTGTCCTGCCAGGCGGCCACGGCCCACAAGCGATTTCGCCTCCGGCCTCTCGACCCGCGCGCCAGCCAGCTCGGCCAGCCGATCGAGCGCCAGGAACCCGAGGTTGTGCGGCGTCCAAGCGTATTCGGGTCCGGGATTGCCGAGTCCCACGATCAAGCGCATCCGCGCATCCATCCCGCAAAACCATCCGGGACTTCCAGTTCCGCAAAAGCACCCGGAACCTTCGGTCCCGCAAAAGCATCCGGGACTTTCAGTCCCGCCACCCGACGAAGCCAGCCCCTACCGCCCGCCGCGATAATCCGGCGGTGGCGGAGCTTACTTCTTCTTCTCCGCCTTCTCCGGCTTTTCTGCCTTCTCCGGTTGGGCTTCGCCTTCTTCGCCTTCCTCGACTTCCTTCTTGCCCTTCTTGATGACCTCGGGCTCCGCAGGAGCAGCCGCTTCCGTAGCCACGACTTCCACCGGTTTCTCTTCTTCAATGCGCAGCGCAACCACGTGAGCCAGCACGCGCTGCGGATCGGTGACGAGTTTGATCTTGGCTGAATCCAAGGGCAGTTCGCCGGCGCGGACATGCTTGCCGATCATCAGCGAAGTGACATCAACGCGAAATTCCTCGGGAATGTCCGTAGGCAGGCATTCGACTTCCACTTCGCGAGTGACCATTTCGAAGATGCCGCCCTGTAACTTGACGCCCTGCGGCTCGCCAAAGGTATGCACCGGCACTTTGACGCGCATGCGAACGTCCATGGCAATGCGCAGCAGATCCACATGCAACAGATCGCCACGCACGGGGTCGGCCTGCCAGTCCTTCACAATCACTTTGTCTTCGCCGCTGCCAGCGAGCTTGAGCGTGAAAATCGTATTGTGGCCGGATTCGGACTTCAGGATGGAGATCACCTGTTTGGCGTTTACGGTGACCGCTACGGAGCCTCCCTTGCCGCCGTACAGCGTGGCGGGGATGAGGCCGGTGCGGCGGATGCGCCGCGCGGCGTTCTTGCCGCGATCCTCGCGAAGATTCGCTTCTACTGTAAATTGCTGCATTCGGTCCTTCCTTCTCTTCGCGGCCCGACACCCAGCCGCCAGAATCAACTAAACAGTTCGCTGATGGAGCTTTCCTCGTGAATCGAGCGGATGCCGCGAGCCAGCAGTTCGCCCACGCTCACCACTTTGATCTTGCTCAACTTTTTTGCTGCGGCAGAAAGCGGCACAGAGTTCGTCACGACCACTTCCTCGATGGCGGAGCGGGAAAGACGGTCCACCGCCGGCCCGGAAAGCACCGGATGGGTGCAGGCCGCGAGAACGCGGGTGGCGCCTTCCTTCAGCAGAGCCTCGGCCGTCTTCACGAGAGTGCCCGCCGTATCAATAATGTCGTCAATAATCAGCGCCGGACGGCCCTTCACATCGCCGATGAGGTGCAACACTTCGGTGACATCGATATCCACGCGGCGCTTGTCCACGATGGCCAGGGGCGCATCAATGCGCTTGGCAAAATAACGGGCGCGCTCCACGCCGCCAGCATCCGGCGAAACTACAGTGATGGGGCCCAATTCCTTGAGCTTCTGCCGGAAATAGTCGATCAGAACCGGCTGGGCGTACAGGTGGTCCACCGGCACGGTGAAGTAGCCCTGAATTTGTGGTGCGTGCAAGTCCAGAGTCAGCGCGCGGGAAGCTCCGGCCGTCTCCAGCAAATCGGCGACGAGCTTTGCGGAGATGGGCACGCGGGGCCTGTCCTTGCGATCCTGGCGGGCGTAACAGTAGTAGGGCATCACGGCGGTAATGCGCCAAGCGGAGGCGCGCTTGAATGCGTCGATCATCAGCAGCAGCTCCAATAGGTGAAAATCCACCGGACTGCTGCAAGGCTGCAGGACAAAGACGTCAGCGCCACGGACATTTTCCAGAACCTGGAAGTTGATCTCGCCGTCGCTGAATTTGCCCAGCACGGTTTGACCGAGAGGCACACCCAGATGGCTGCAGATTTCTTCGGCCAACGGCCGGTGCGCGCTACCGCTAAATATCTTGAATTTGTCGTCGTTCAAAGGAACCCCCCCCCCTCGGGCTTCCTTGCCTCGCTTCGCTCGGCACAAGCGCGACTCGTCAGAAGACTCCCGGCCAGCCGAGAGCCCGAAGGTGCTCTTTTCTCGAAAGCGTGCGAACCGCAAAAACGCGGTCGTCCGGAAACCTTCGCGCAGTTCGGCGCGCCTGCGCTGGGTCTGGAAATACTCCGAACACCGCCGAACCACTACCCGCCAGCGCGGCCTCCGCGGCTCCTCCCTGGAGCAATTTCCGCTTGATGGTGCGCAAGCGGGGGTGCCGAGCAAAGACAGCCTTCTCGAACCCGTTCGAGAGGGCGCTCCACTGCGGACTCCAGCACAGAGCGCAGAAACTATGTATTTTAGAGGGCGGACGGCGGTCTGTCAATGTTGAACTGACCCAGGCATAAGCGTCGCGAGTGGGCACCGCAATGGACGCCGGGGAAACAACGAGCACAGAGCGGCGGGGCAAATCCGGCAGGGGAAAGATCTCGTTACCGCGGCCCACGCCAAGGGCTCGGCCCCCGCCAAGGAAAAACGGCACATCGGCCCCCAGCCTCGAAGCGATTTCCAGCAGGCGAGGAGCTGAGAGCTTGCGTCCCGCGAGGCGGAGCAGGCCGATGAGTGCCGCGGCAGCGTCGCTCGAGCCGCCGCCGAGGCCGCGGCCCGCCGGAATGCGTTTGTAGAGTACGGCGTGGATGCCGGAACGAACGTGAAGCGCTCGGCGCAAGGCGTCGAGAGCGCGCCAGACGAGATTTTCGCGTCCGCAGGGCAACGATGGGTCGCTGCATTCGAGCAGAATCCCAGGTTTGCGAGTGAGGCAAAGCTCGAGCGTGTCATGCAGAGAGATGGTCTGAAAAACGGTGCGTAATTCGTGGTAGCCATCGGGCCGACGACCGAGAATATCCAAGCACAAGTTCACTTTGGCGAAGGCGGGAATGCGCAGGGATGGCATGTGAGGCAGTGTTATCTCGGTTTCGGCTCGCTCGAAGGCTTTTGCGCAATCCTATGCTTTAGCCCGGCGAGCTTTTTTTCGAGGGCGGCCACGCGGTCGGGCTCCATTTCGGTCGGGAGAGCACGCTGCCACTCGGCGAGGGCTTTTTCCCACTCCGCGGCAGCCTGCGTGGCGCGACCGGCCTTGGCCAGGACGTCACCGAGATGGTCGTGAATGGTGGGGTCGTGACGGTTGCGATCGACGGCCTTGCGAAGATAGGCCTCCGCCTCTGCCAGATTATTCTGCTTGAAGAAGGCCCAGCCAAGACTATCCAGATAGGCGCCGTTGAAAGGTTCTTCGGCAAGCGCGCGACGAATCAAGTCCACCGCTTCTTCGAGGCGGGTGCCCTGGTCAGCCAGCATGTATCCGAAATAATTCAGGACTTGCGCGTTCTGCAGATTGACTTGCAGTACTTTCTTGAACTGTGCCTCGGCGAGATCGAATTTTTTTTGGCGCTCGAAAATAGCGCCCAAAAGGAACCAGACGCCTTCGTTTTCGCCTGGAGACGCAGCAAGCTTTTCGGCTATGCGGATGGCCAACTCGGCGTCTTCAAAACGCTTGCCGCGCTCGTACACCTGGGCGAGGGTGAGGCAAAGATCGCGATCCTCTGGAGACTTAGCGAGCAAACCGCGGAGAAGCCCGGCAGCCTCATCTGTCTGCCCATTCTCACCGAGCAGCAGCGCATGAGTCACCAGCAGGCCGCGATCCTGCGGGAACAACTCCATTCCCTTGCCTGATTCCGCGAGCGCGCGAGGCATGTCCTTGGCAAGACGATAGGTATCTGCAATCAGAGAGCGGGCACGCTTTTCGCTTTCCGTATCCAAAAGGAGCAGCTCGCGATACGCGTTGACGGCTGAAGGGAAATTCTCCACTTCGCGGTTGAGGCGCCCCAACTGTTCGTAGAGAACCGCCAGCGTCCGATGAGAATCGGCCAGGCTGCCGGGGTTGGCTTTGATGGCTGCAACGGAATCGGTAAGAACGCGAATCGCATCGTCGAATCGGCCCTGCGCTTCGTAGAGGAGCGCCTCGCCATAGATGACTTCCAGGCTGCCCGGAGCATACTGCTTAGCGCGTAAGAGGCTTTCTTCGGCGCGATCCAGCTTTTTCAGCTGCCGGTAGATTTGCGCCATGCGCAGATAGTTCTGCACCTCCGCCGGCTCGAGATCAATCAGACTCTGATATTGCGCCAGCGCGGCGTCCGCTTTTCCCTGCGCGAGCAGCGCTTGCGCCAGTTTCCGACGGTTTTCGGGCTCACGGGGGTCCAGCTCCACAGCACGGCCGAACGCAAATTCGGCGCGCGCAGGCTCCTGCGCTCGAACGTAGGCATCTCCCAGGAGAGCCAGCAGTTCAGAGGAAGAAGTGCGATCCTTGACTTTTCCGAGCAGCGCTATCACTTCCTCTGCTCGGCCCTGATCCAACAGCAACATGGCGAACTGCCGGAGCAACTCTTCGTTCTCGGAATCCTGAGCGAGGCCGCTGCGCAATACTTCTTCCGCGTGCGGCAAGTCATTCTGAAAACGGTATAGACGCGCGAGCCAGAGGGCGGACTCGATGTCGGAGGGATCCAGCCGCAGAATTTCGCGATATTGCTCGATAGCGCGCGCAATGGTCTCCTTCGAGCCGGAGGGCGTGCTGCGCTCGCCCAGGGTATGAACATAGATGCGTGCGAGCAGACGACGAGCCACCACATTGTCCGGCTCGCGCTTCAAGAGTTCCTGGGCTTCCAGCACGGCATCGCGGATGCGCTGCGATTTGGCGTACATGCCAGCCAGGCGCTCGCCGATCACGGAAGCGCGGGGATCCAGAGCGTAAGCCTTCTTGTAGTGCTCGATGGAAAGGGTGGCGTGCTCAGAGCGGCTCGATTCTTCGTACAGCTCCTCGTAATAGTTCCCCATCGCAAAATTGTAGTAGGCGTCCGCACGAGTGTCGGATTCCGCCGGCGGGGCTGCCTTTTCCGCAGGCTTCTTCATTGCAGCGGGAGGCTGCTGCGCAAAGATCGACAACAAAGGAAACAAGAGCGCGGCAGCGAAGACAAAGGTCGCAATGAGGCGGCGAGTTATGCTCATTCAATCTCCAAACGAGAATTATCCTATACGCCTTCGCGGCGGTCAAAGAAAACGCAAAACCCAAGGAAGAATATGCGGCTAGTGACGGAAGTGGCGCACGCCCGTGAAGACCATCGCCAGGCCGAGCTTATCGGCGGCGGCGATGACGTCGTTATCGCGCACGGAGCCGCCCGGCTGGATGACGGCAACCGCGCCGGCCTTCGCCGCCTCCTCCACGCCGTCGGGAAATGGGAAAAACGCGTCGGAACCGACCACACTGCCAGCGAGCGCAAGACCTGCAGCGGCCGCCTTCATCACCGCGATTTTGACGGAGTCCACGCGGCTCATCTGGCCGGCACCGACGCCGAGCGACTGGCCGTCGCGAGCGAAGACGATGGCATTGGACTTGACGTGATTGGCCACTTTCCAGGCGAAGAGCAGCGATTGAAGCTCGACCGCAGTGGGTGCGCGCTTGGTGGCTACCTTGAGATCGCTTTCCGATAGGCGATGAAGATCCTGGTGCTGAACGAGCACGCCGCCGGAGATGCGCTTGAGCTCAAAGGCAGCCGTACCACCGGTACTCGGCATTCGCATCAGTCTCAAATTTTTCTTTGTAGCCAGTTTTTCCAGCGCCGCAGGCTCAAAATTGCGAGCGACGATGCATTCCACGAACAGCTTGGAAACTTCCTCGGCGGTGGCGGCGTCGAGAGGGCGATTAAACGCCAGTACACCACCGAACGCAGATACGGGGTCGCCGGAAAGAGCTTTTCGGTACGCATCGAGCAGTGAATCCTGCTCGGCGGAACCACATGGATTATTGTGCTTGATGATGACAGCGGCGGGCCGGTCGAATTCCTCGACAAGGCGCCAAGCCGCGTCGAGATCTACGATGTTGTTATAGGAAAGTTCTTTTCCTTGCAGCTGTACGGCGCCGGCGAGGCCAACGGCGGGCTTTCCCGCTGGGACGTACAGAGCGGCCTTCTGATGAGGGTTTTCCCCGTAGCGCAAGGACTGCTTGCATTCGAGCGCGAGGTGGAGACGCTCGGGGAGCGCGCTGCGAGAACCGAGTTTAATCACATCCTCTTCCGAGGAGAGCCGCTCCAGTTCAGTGGTAATCAGGCCGTCGTAGCGAGAGGTCACCGCAAAGGCCTTTCGGGCGAGCTGGAGACGCGTCGCAAGGCTGAGCGAGCGATTGGACTGCAACTCGGCGGCGACAGCGGTGTAGTCGCCCGGATCGGTGACGATGGCGACACTTTCGAAATTCTTAGCGGCAGAGCGAATCATGGTCGGTCCGCCGATGTCGATGTTCTCAATTAACTCGCCAGGAGTCAGATCCGTGCGCGCGGCCGTGGCCTCAAAGGGATAGAGGTTGACAACAACGAGATCGATTTGCGGAATGCCATGTTCGAGAACCTGGGCCTGGTCGCCGGCGTTCGCGCGACGAAAGAGAATACCGCCGTGCACGCGAGGATGCAGCGTTTTCACGCGCCCGCCGAGCATTTCCGGCCAGCCGGTGAGCTCGGCGACGTCGCGCACGGGCAGCCCGGCTTCGCGGAGAAGTTTGGCAGTGCCGCCAGTGGAAACGATTTCGATCCCCTGCCCGGCGAGCTGGCGGGCAAAATCCAAAATGCCGGTCTTGTCAAAAACACTTAGAAGTGCACGTTCAATGACCACACGTCCCTCCTGGAATCAATGAAAAGCGAAGTAGTTTATGCGAGACCGTCGGAATGGCCAACCGGCAATTTCATGGGACCCCATGTTGGACGGGCGGCGAAATGAATTCGGTGACTGCGAAAAGGGCCGATTATTTGGTGCGCGCTTTCAACTTCACCTGGCCATCTTCCATGGTGATGGAGTACTCCACTTGCTCAGCGCCAGCCTGTTTCTTGAGCTGCTGCGTCTTGAGTCTTACAAAATCCTGAAAATTATCGAGCGTGAGCGCGTCCGTCTTCTCGCCCGCTTTTGTCTTGGCCTCGAGCAGCGCCTTGTAAAGCTGCTGTACCTTCTCGGGCTCGCGATCCGGGTCAGAGCAGGCTACTTCGTACAGCGATGGCGACCCGCCCGGGCGGCGCGATCCGGAAGCTGCCGCAGCAGGGCCAGTAGGCGCCGGCGGCGACTCCTTCTCGCGCTGCGCTTCGATGGCCTTCGCGGCGGCGCCAAAGTGGCGCTGGACAAATCCCTCTTCCTTCTGCTTCAGCTTTTTCCGCCACACTTCCAAGTTCTTGACAAGATTCTGGGAAAGGTTATTGAAGCGGAACCGCTGAGAAAAATTCATGTCCGCGCCGCGTTCCGAGTACCGCTTGATCATTTGTTCGGCGCGCCACTGAATTTCCTGAGGCGGACGCTTGCGACCTCCGCCAAAGTACATGTCGTACTCGATCTTGAGCTGGCGGATGTCCTTTTCCAGCTGATTCAAATCTTCTTCAACGGTTGCCATTGTGCCTTCGGGGAAACATAGAGATGTTAGTGCCCATGCCGTAAAGCGTCAACTGTTACTAGGAATCCATTCCCAGCCGCAGAGGTTGCGCTGGGTTTCGCCGCTGTGCTCCAATACCAACAGCATGAAAAACCATGTAAACAGTCCGCTGGCTGCGGCATCGCTCTATCGGCAGATTCCGTCGGTGGATGAATTGATGGGACGTCCGCGCTTGGCGGAGCTGGTGCAGAAGGCCGGGCGCGGGCTGGTGCTGCACGCGACCCGAAACGTCCTGGAAGGGATTCGCGCGGCGATCCAGCGTAAGCCGGAGGCAGTGGAAGGCGCGTTGGACGCGGCCCGGATTGAAGAGCAAATCGTTGACGAGGTACGGCGGGCACTCGAGCCGTCGCTGCGGCCGGTGATCAACGCAACCGGCGTGGTGCTGCACACCAACCTGGGGCGCGCGCCCCTGGTGACGGCTACGATCGAGCACATGCGGCAGACTGCCACCCAGTACTCCAATTTGGAATATGACCTGGACGCGCGCGCGCGGGGAAAGCGGGACGTGCACACCACGCAACTGCTTACGAACCTTCTCGGGACCGAGGCGGCCGTCGTGGTCAACAACTGCGCTGCAGCGGTGTTTCTTGTGCTGAACACGCTGGCGAAGGGCGCAGAGGTTATTGTTTCGCGCGGCGAACTCATAGAGATTGGCGACGGCTTCCGCATTCCAGAAATCATGGCGGAAAGTGGCGCAACGCTGCGGGAAGTGGGCACGACCAACCGCACGCGCGCGGCCGACTATGACAAGGCCATCAACGAGCGCACCAAGCTGCTGCTGCGCGTACACCCATCAAATTTTCGCGTAGTTGGGTTTACAGAGCAGCCGACGCTCGAAGAACTGGTCGAGCTGGGATTGCGGCGCGGGCTGCCGGTTTGCGAGGACCTCGGCTCCGGCTGCTTAGCGGATCTTTCACCTCAGGGATTTGAGGAACCCCTGGCAGGAGCGAGCCTGGCCGCGGGCGCGACGCTGGTGACGTTCAGTGGCGACAAGCTGCTCGGCGGGCCGCAGGCCGGCATCATCGCCGGGAAGCGCGAGCACGTGGAGCAGGTGCGCCGAAATCCGATGTTCCGCGCGTTGCGGGTGGACAAGCTGACCATTGCGGCGCTCGAAGCCACGCTGCGCGCGTACTTGCGCGGGGCGCTCGACGAGATCCCCGCGCTGCGGATGATCCGCATGGGCGCTGAAGAAATCGGACGGAGGGCACGGGCGCTCGTCGAGCAGTTGCGGCCGGAGATGACGACTGGGGAAGTAGAATTGGAAGTTCGTGATGGATGGTCGGTGATTGGCGGGGGATCCACTCCGCAGCAGCAACTTGCCACGCAAGTAATTACGATTTCGAGCATGCGCTATTCCGCAGCGCGAATCGAAGCGCGGCTGCAGGAAAAATCACAGACCATTCCCGTGGTTGCACGCGTGGAAGACGACCGGTTGGTGATTGACCTGCGCACGGTCTTTCCTGAGCAAGAGCAGGCACTTGCGGCTGCGCTGCGCGACGCGCTGCGCTAGACTCCTTCCATGCTCTCCTTTGCCGTTCGAGACGGAAAACTCCACAAGCAGGAAAAACAAATCCCCCGGCGGAAATCGGGGTGGGCCGTGGTGCGGGTGCGACTGGCGGGCATCTGTAACACGGACGTTGAAATCCTGCGCGGGTATCACGAGTTTCGCGGGACGCCGGGGCATGAGTTTGTGGGAGAGGTTGTGGATTGCGCCGAGCGAAGATGGATCGGCCGGCGGGTGGTGGGCGAGATCAACATCGCGTGCGAAGGCCTCGGCATGAAAAGTAAATGCAGCTTCTGCTCACGAGGGATTCCGACGCATTGCGAGCACCGGCGCGTACTCGGAATCATCAAGCATGACGGAGCATTTGCCGAGTATTTGACGCTGCCCGTGTGTAATCTGCACAAAGTGCCGGACGGGGTGAGCGACGAGCAAGCGGTCTTTACCGAGCCGCTTGCGGCGGCGTGCGAAATTCTTGAACAGGTGAGTATCCGGAATCACCGCGAAGTGGCGGTGCTGGGCGACGGCAAATTGGCGCAATTGATTGCGCGGGTGCTCGTTGCCGCGGGACCGAACGTGACGATGTTCGGCAAGCATGCCAATAAGCTGGCGCTGGCCCGCAAGGCCGGAATCGCCACGATCCGCGTGAGTCGCGAGGCGCGCGGCGCTTTGGAAGCCAAGAAGCGCTGGACGATGGTGGTGGAAGCGACGGGCTCGCCGGAGGGATTTGAACAGGCTCTGGCGATGCTTGCGCCGCGAGGAACGCTGGTGCTGAAATCCACATTCCACGGGGCGGCACAATTTGCAACGTGGCCGATTGTGGTGAACGAGATCAGCGTGGTGGGATCGCGCTGCGGGCCGTTTCGTCCGGCGCTGGAAATGCTGCGCCGCGGAAAAGTGGACCCGCTGCCGTTGATCAGCCGCGTGTTTCCGCTGCGCGAGGCAGCAGAGGCGATCTTCTACGCGCAGAGGCCGGGAGTGATGAAGGTGCTGCTGAGGCCGTAGGAGAAGAATTACAGGCGATTGATGACGGTGGCGACGCAGGCGGCGCCGAAGCCGTTGTCAATGTTGACGACGCTGACGTTGGAGGCGCAACTGTTCAGCATAGCAAGTAGAGCGGTCAGGCCGCCAAAACTGGCGCCATAACCGGTGCTCGTAGGCACGGCGATCACCGGAACGCCGACCAAACCGGCAACCACGCTGGGAAGCGCGCCCTCCATCCCCGCCACGCAGATAATCACACGCGCAGTAGTGAGCTTTTCGCGGTGGCCCAGCAGACGATGGAGACCGGCGACACCGACGTCGTAGAGCGACTCCACTCGGTTGCCCATGATTTGCGCAGTGATGAGTGCTTCTTCCGCGACGGGGATGTCGCTGGTACCGGCGGAGACGACGAGGATCGTTCCCTTCCCTGCGATTTTCGTGTTGCGGCGAATGGCAATGACGCCCGAGAGAGGATGGAACTTTGTTGCTCGGGAGATGCGGTGGACGGCGGAGTAAATGCGCCGGTCAGCGCGCGTGATGAGAATATTCTGCTTCGAGCCTTTCACACGAAGCATGCCGCGGACAATTTGTGCGACTTGCTGAGGCGTCTTTCCGCGGCCAAAGATGACTTCCGCGTAGCCCTGGCGCAAGGCGCGATGGTGGTCGATCTTCGCGAAGCCGAGGTCTTCGAAGGGCATGTGGCGCAGGCGGTCGAGGGCCTGAGCAGTGGTCAGGCGTCCAGCGCGGAGCTGTTCCAATAGATTGCGGATGTCGCGTTCGTCCATGGGAGCAGAATTCTATCATCCGGCCTAGTTCAAATCCTTCGGCGACAACAAAAGAAATGAAATTCTAATAAGCTGGGGCGCAGCAAGCAGCGCCCCTACAATTGAGAAACTGTCGTTAAGGTGCGAGCGATTCTTGACTTTCGAGGAAGCGGCTGCCTAGACTGGCGGTTTGCATGCAAAAAGCGCACGCGAAAAGATGGCGCGAGTAGAAATGATGCAGACTGAAGGCAAAGTCATCACGGTAGGTGTGACCGGGGCGAGTGGAGCCGTCCTGGCGCAGGCGATGCTGCGCCTGCTCGAGGGCGATGCGCGCGTGGCCAAAGTTCATCTTGTGGTGACGGAAGCGGGGCAGCGGTTGCTGGCGACGGAGCTGGGGATTACCGCGCAAGAGCCAAAGCGGCTTCCGGCGCTGATAACCGGCACAGACGCAAAGAAAATCGAATACGTTTCCAACAAGGACATCGGGGCGGCCATCGCCTCGGGAAGCTATCCGGTCGATGCCATGGTGGTGATTCCCTGTTCCGTGGGGACACTGGCCTCGATCGCGTGCGGGACCAGCGACGACTTGCTGGCGCGCGCAGCGGACGTTTGCCTGAAAGAAATGCGGCGGCTGGTGCTCTGTGTGCGCGAGACACCACTGAACCGCGTTCACCTGGAGAACATGCTGCGGGCGCAAGCGGCGGGCGCGGTGATCATGCCGGTGATTCCGTCGTTCTACCACGGACCGAAAACGATTGAGGATTTGGTGGCGCAATACGTCTATCGCGTGCTGGCGCAAATGGGGTTGCCACAAGAGATGCAGTATCAGTGGACCGGAAAACCAGAAAGCAAGAAATAAGCATGGCCGCAAGCAAGTTTAAGACAACGCTCGAGATGATCAAGTTTGAGCACTCGGTGTTTGCGCTGCCGTTTGCGCTGACCGGGGCTTTGCTCGCAGCACGTTATGCGGGCGCAACGCCGGCGTGGCCGACGTGGCAACAGATTGGCTGGATCATCGTGGCCATGGTGGGCGCGCGGTCAGCGGCAATGACCATCAACCGCATCGCCGACTTGCATTACGACCGGTTGAATCCGCGGACGCAAAACCGACCGCTGGTGACGGGCGCGCTTTCGCTGCAATTCGCGTGGATGTTTATGGTGCTTGCCGCAGCAGTGCTGGTGCTGGCGGCGTGGCGATTGAACGCGCTGGCGCTGAAACTTTCGCCTGTTGCGCTGGTTGTGCTCTTCTTCTATTCGTATACGAAGCGGTTCACAGCGTGGTCACACGTGGTGCTGGGGTTTTGCCTGGGAATTTCTCCGGCAGCGGCGTGGATTGCGATTTCCGGCGGGTTTGACTGGCGGATGTTGATCCTCTGCGCCGCGGTGACGCTGTGGGTGGCGGGCTTTGACGTGCTGTATGCGTGCCAGGACATCGAATTCGATAAACAGGTGGGATTGCACTCGATTCCGAAGCAGTACGGTGTTGCACGGGCACTCTTGATGGCGCGCGGAATGCACGTGGTGATGGTCACGCTGCTCGGATGGCTGGCGTGGAGCTTTGCGATGCCGTGGCCGTCGTGGGCGGGAATTGCCGTTGTTGCCGGGCTGCTGGCGTACGAACATCGGCTAGTCAAACCGAACGATTTGAGCCAGCTGGATGCTGCATTTTTCACGGTGAACGGCTATATTAGTGTTCTGTTCCTATTTTTCTGGGGCGCGGCAGTTTACGTGTCACAACCTTAGGGGACTTAGGCTGGAAATGGTGGAACTCCAGATTAACGACGCGCGGCTGAAGCAAATCGCTGAAAAAGTGCTGGCCGGAGCGCGCCTGAGTGCAGAGGATGGCATCGCGCTCTACCGGACGAATGATCTGCTGGCTGTCGGCTGGCTGGCGAATTACGTGCGTGAGAAGCGGCACGGCAACACCTGCTACTTCAACATCAACCGGCATATCAATCCGACCAACGTCTGCGTGGCACATTGCCGGCTGTGTGCGTTCGGGCGCGACCCCGATGCAAAGGGCGCATACACCTACGCGCTGGAAGAAATCTGGCAGCGCGCGGCGCAGGGCGTGGCGGAAGGCGCGACGGAGTTCCACATCGTCGGCGGGCTGCACCCGGACTTACGATTTTCCTACTTTCTGGATCTGCTCCGCGGGCTGAAGCAGCGCTTCCCGCACGTGCATCTGAAAGCATTCACGATGGTGGAGGTGCAGTACTTCGCGAAGATTGCGAAACTGTCCATCGCAGACACCTTGCGGGCCATGAAGGAAGCAGGCGTGGATTCGCTGCCCGGTGGCGGCGCGGAAATTTTCAACCCTCGCGTGAGGAAAGTAATTTGCGACCACAAGACGTCAGGGCAAATGTGGCTGAACATCGCGCGGACGGCGCACCAGTTGGGGCTGCGGTCCAACGCCACGATGCTCTACGGGCACATCGAATCGGAAGAAGAGCGCGTGGAGCACTTACTGTTGTTGCGGGAACTGCAGGACGAGACGCATGGCTTTGTGGCCTTCATCCCGCTCGCGTTCCATCCGGAAAACACGGCGCTGAGCCATGTGCCGAAACCGACGGGCTTCGACGATTTGAAAAACATCGCTGTCTCCCGGCTGTTGCTGGACAACTTCGACCACATCAAAGCGTACTGGATCATGCTGACGCCGCGGATTGCGCAGATCGCGTTGCGGTTTGGAGCGGACGACCTGGACGGCACGGTGATTGAAGAAAAAATTTACCACGATGCCGGAGCGACCACTGAGCAGTTCACTCCGCGCGCCGAGTTGGAGCGGCTGATCCGCGAAGCGGGGCGCGTGCCCGTGGAGCGCGACACGCTCTACAACCCAGTGGACCGCTCGAAGCTGCCACCCGTTGCAGCGCGCGGCGCAGGCGATTCCTCACTCGTCTCTCTCACTCTCAACATATAAACATCCCTCACACCGGCACGCTAAAAACGCACTGTGATCATAGGCGGGCGACACTAAGCAAAAGGGGCCCCCGCCATGTCGGGCGCCCCCGTCATCCGATGCAAGCGCTCAATCGTTATTCTGAATCCGGGGGTCGCGGCGGCGGTGTAGCTGCCGGAGGAGCCTCGGGAGTGCGCTTGCGCATGGCTGGTTGTCCCGGTCCAGGCTGTTTGAAGCGCATGCGTTCGCGACCCTGCTGGAAGGCTTCCAGCTTTTTCCATTGTTCCACGCTGAGCACGCGCCGGATGGCCAGCATCATCATAGCGTTTTCTTTTTCGAGGCGGCCACGAGCGGCAAGCACCAAGTCGATCTGGGCACCGACCTTGGCTTCGTCGGGGCGATCGGCTTCGATAAGGGGTTGAAGCAGCGTTTCCTGGCGCTCGACTTCATAACGCAGGTCAATGAGTTTCAGGCGGTGCTCCAAGAAGTTTTTCTCGATTTGCGTGATTTGCTGCTCGGTGAGCTGCAGCTCTTGGACGATGTCTGAATTCTTCCACCACTTGCCGAGGTCTGGCTGCGGAGGTTGTGGCGGCTGCGGCTGGCGCGGGTACGACTCCTGAGGACCTTCCATGTCGAATGGGAATTCCGGCACCACTGCAGCGGGGGCGCGGACGGCGGTGCCCGCGGGGCGTGCCGGGGCCGGCGCGGGCGCAGGGGTCTGCGCGAAGACCATGCCGGGCAGGAGCACAACCAAAACGATCAGCATGATTCTATTTCTCATGTCTTTTCTCCTTTGAAACACTCAACGATCTGATTTGCGCCCTGCGGCGCGGTGCAATTCCTGGGCAATCAGGGTAGCGGGCTCGAGCGCGCGGGGAACGTCGCGGCGCGTAAATCGTGCGACGTCCACAAGCAATTCGTGATCAGCGTCCGCCGCGACAGAAACGCCGGTGGAAGCAGCTGTTGGGCCGACTTGCAGCGGAGTCGGCGGCACACCTTGCACTAGAAACGAAGCGACGAGCGCAACCATGGAAAGGGAGGCAGCCCAGGCCAGCGGACGCGTCTCCAATTCGCTACCCGCGGGAAGTCGCGCGGCAATGGCCAGGCGCTGCTCGCGCCAGAACCCCAGGGGGCGCTCGCCAAACGCGAGCGACTCGGCGCGAACCGCAGTGAGAGCGGTGCGAATACTCTCCAGTTCGTGACGGCATGCATTGCAAATCGAGAGATGCGCGGCAACGGAGGCATCCGCTTCGGCCAGCAACGCAGCGCTCAATTGTTCATCGTTCAAGTGTTCGTTCATGTGGTGCTCCGTAGACTGGCTTTCTGCCGCACGGCGCTCAGGGCGCGGTGCAAGTGCGACTTCACGGTGCCGGTTTCGAGCCCGGTGGCCTGAGCGATTTCCTGAACGGACATCTCTTCCACAAAGCGCAGCAGAAAAACCGCCTTCTGGCGAGGGGGAAGCTCGTCCACCACCGTGCGGACCGCGGCGTACTGCTCACCGGCAATCAGCGCACGCTAGGCTGATGGTTGAGCATCGGCAACGGCAAGAACGGTGGCCTCGAAATCTTCTGCGCGGTTGCGGCCAAACAGCCGAGGCCAAAATGCATTGCGGCGGTTCTTGCAGTGGTCGGCGGCCAGGTTCATGGCGATGCGCGTCAGCCACGTGGAGATGCTGGCATCGCCGCGAAAGCTCGCGCGCTTTCGGTATGCCCGGAGAAAGCATTCTTGCGTGAGCGTGTCCGCGGCGTCAGGGTCGCGCAGCAGCGACATCAGAAAGCGGAAAATGCGCCCCTGATTCTGACGGACGATTTCATCGAAGTCTTCGGCGCGCAGGCCGGAAACGGTCCCTGTGCGTCCCGCAGCGCGGGATGCCACAGCCATGCTAGTCAGCGCTGTATCCAAGGACCTCGATGTCCTCCAACCAGTATGGACGACTTTTGGGCCGCAAAGTTTACATCGCACTGAAGAATTACCGAAAGGCTGCGCGCTGCCAGGCGGAACCACTGCTCACCGGCGGTTGAGGAGGCCGGATCAAGCGCCATAGCAGCAGAGCGTAGAACGGGCCGTAAGTGAGCCAGAGGTAGAACGGCTGGAAATGCCAGGCACCCGTTGCCTGGAAGTCAATCAGCACGTGATAGGAAAGAAATTGCAGCACGGTGAGAAGCAGCCACGCGGGGTTAGGGAAAAAGGCGATGAACGGCAGCAGCCACGTGAAGTACCAGGAGAAAGCATTGGGCGAAAGCAGCACAATGGCGCCGAACAAAATGCAGGCAGCACGGATGCTATCCATGCGGCGGGCAGCGGCCCAGATGGAAAGACCGGCGACGACGCCGGCGCCGATGCCTCCCGCAACCTGAGGTGAGCCGGTGGACCAGACGAGCAGCGCGAACAGGCTGGCGTTGTTGTGCTGCCAGCGCGATTGATAGTAGGCAAGGCTGTCTAAGAGCTGCGGCCAAGCAGATCGAAAGGGCCCAGCGCAAACGGCGGCCAGCGCGACGGCAGCCAGCGCGTTGAGCCATCCCCAAAGCGACCGCGGCCAGCCCACACGGCGCAGCCAGAGCGGAAAAAGCACAATGGGAAACAGCTTGACCAGCGTGCCGGCGGCGAGCACCAACGTTGACAGAGTGCCGCGCCCCCGTATAATCAGCAAGCAGGCAGCGAAGACGGCGGCAGTTGCCAGCGCGTCGTGGTGGGCGCTGGCGGCGTATTCGATCACCACCAGAGGATTCCACGCGTAAATGGCAAGCGTGATATTCCTGCCACCTGAAAATCGTACCCAGCTTGCGAGCATCCCCACCAGGAGTAGGTCTGCGAGCAGGAACGGAAGCTTGAACGCCACTGGTCCGGGGAGGAACCGGTAGCCAAACCGCCAGAGCAACTCGGAAAGTGGAGGGTAAATCGTGGGGATGTCGCGACCGGGGACGGCATTCCAATTGGCATCGCGAAGGGGAGCAAGACTCGGGTCGTCCGGGCGAACGGAATAGGGATTGTAACCGGCCTGTTGAACGCGGCCCTCCCAACGGTAACGGTGGATATCGTCGGAAAGCGTCGGGGCAAGAGGAAATAGAACAAGACGGAACAGCAACGCGCCAAGCAAGATGAACCAGAAGGCAGACGGCGCGTCGTCCGATACTTCGAAGAAATAAAGTGCAAGCAGGTAGATGGCTCCCGCAGCAAGCCCGATGGCAATGGTCTCCACGACGTAAAGCTTGAGGTCGCCAAGCCGCCGGAGGACTTCAAAGAGAAGACCAAGCACGACGAGGCAAAGCGCGGCGAGCAGCACCTGGCGCGGTGCCAGAGATTTTTGCAGAGCGATTTCAAAGGAGCGCAGACGGTCTAACATTCACTTCCAATGCAAGCGGGAGCAGATGAGTGGTGTGGTGGCTTCATCATGTGGCGTTTCTCATTCAGCCGGGTCAAAACCCGGTGCAAAACTATTTCCGCAAGCTGGTCGGCCCAGACCCGTTCCGCGGGCTCTACCATTTGAACTCGTTCGACTTGGCGGTGATGATCCCGTATTTCCTGGTGCTGGCCGTGCTGGCAATGTACGGACTGCACCGTTACTGGCTCGTCTTCCACTATTTCAAATACAAACACAATCTGCCCGGACCACCGCCTGCGGTTGCCGAATGGCCCAAGGTTACCATACAGCTTCCCATCTTCAACGAGCGGTACGTGATCGAACGGCTGGTGGAAGCAGCGGTGAAGTTCGATTATCCGCGAGAGTTGATGCAAATCCAGGTGCTGGACGATTCCACCGATGAGACACGCGAGATTGCACGAGCCTGTGTGGAACGGCACCAGGCGATGGGCGTGCCTATCCAATATCTGCACCGCACCAACCGCGCCGGCTACAAGGCCGGCGCGCTTGAAGAAGGACTGAAAACGGCCGCGGGCGAGTTCATTGCCATCTTCGACGCGGATTTTCTCCCGCCGGCAGATTTTCTGCGGCGAACGCTGCCGTTTTTTCTTGTGCCCAGTGCAATGGCTTCCGACCCGTTGAAAATTGGGATGGTGCAGGCGCGGTGGACCTATCTGAACAGCCGCTATTCGAAACTGACGGAGATCGAGACCATCCTGCTCGACGGGCACTTCGTGATCGAACACGGCGCACGCTCGCGCCGCGGCACATTTTTCAATTTCAACGGCACGGCGGGAGCATGGCGCCGCGCGGCAATCGAAGACGCTGGCGGATGGGAGCATGACACGCTCACCGAAGATACCGACCTGTCCTACCGCGCGCAGCTCCGCGGCTGGAGATTTCTCTACTTGCCGGAGATTGAATGTGTTTCCGAGTTGCCGGTGGAGATGAACGCGTTCAAGGCACAGCAGGCGCGCTGGGCGAAGGGATTGATCCAGGTAGCGAAGAAAATTCTGCCGCGCGTGTTCCGCTCCGACCAACCGTGGCACGTGAAGGCCGAAGCATTCTTCCACTTGACGGCAAATATCAGCTACCCGTTGATGATTCTGCTTTCAACCATGCTGTTGCCGGCAATGATTGTGCGGTTTTACCAGGGCTGGTTCCAAATGCTGGTGATTGACCTGCCGTTGTTCTTGGCTTCGACGTGCTCGATTTCCAGCTTTTATCTGGTGGCGCAGCGAACGCTGCATCCGAAAACATGGAAGCGTACATTCTTCTACTTGCCGTTCGTCATGGCGCTGGGGATCGGCATCGCCGTGCGCAATGCGTTGGCGGTGCTGGAAGCGCTGGCCGGCAGGCAATCCGAATTTGCAAGGACGCCGAAATACCGCATCGAAGGACAGCAAGACCACTGGGCCAAGAAAGCGTACCGCAAGCCATCGGGGCTGCTTCCCTACGTGGAGGTACTGCTCGGACTTTATTTCGCGGTGACTGTGCTGTACGCCATCCAGAATGAAAATTACGCCACGGTGCCGTTCCTTCTTCTGTTTGTGTGGGGTTATCTTTACACGGGATTGATGTCGCTCGGACAAGGCTACTTCGAGCGATTGCGGTTCAACGTGGAGCCGCCGGAAGAGCTCACGCCGCGAGCCGCATCAAGTGGTGCGCCGAGCTTCTAGAGAATTGCGTCCTCGAAAATCGTGTTTATGATAACGGGGCTTATCGGAGGTTGAAACATGGAAGCAGGAAAGGACAAAACGACGAGCGGAGTGCCGGTAGCCGAGGCGTTTCGGGTGGGTGAATTGGTGAGCTATCAGGAAGGGTCGGTGGTGAGCCGGCAAATCGTGAAGCAGGAGAAGGGCAACGTCACGCTTTTCGCGTTTGACGAGGGGCAGGGACTGAGCGAGCATACGGCGCCGTTCGACGCGCTGGTGCATGTGATCGAAGGCGAAGCGGAGATTACGATTGCGGGAAAGCCGATTCGCACAAAGGCGGGCGAAATGGTGGTCATGCCCGCGAACCAGCCGCATGCGTTGAAGGCGGCCAGCCGATTCAAAATGGTGCTGACGATGATCCGGGCATGAGTCAAAAAGGAATGCAACTACTCGCACTCATTCGGAGGGGATGATGGACTTTCAAAACTGCAAACGAGCTGCAGTCTTTGCTTTGCTAGTTGCACTCTTGGCGGCGGTGGCCGCGCCTGCGTTGGCGCAGCGAAAAGCGCTGACCGTGGAGCGCATCTATGGACCCGGGCCGAGCCTGAGCGGATCGTTGACACAAGGAATGCAATGGAGTCCGGACGGAAAATTGTTGAGCTACCTCCAGCGCAGCGGGCAAGGACGCGAGGCCAAGACCGACATTTGGGTGCTGGATGTCGCGAGCGGTGAGCGGCGCATGCTGCTCGATTCAGCCAAGATTCAGGCGCTGGCGCCCCCCTCAACTGAGCCAGCAGGGACCGGAAGCCAGGCCACGGGCCTTGGACGCGTCACTCCGCAACGCTATCAGTGGTCGCCGAAGGGCGACGCGCTGCTGTTTGTTTCGCAAGGAAACCTCTTCTGGTTCGACCTGAAAACCCAAGAGGGCAAACGGCTGACGAGCAGCAAGGAAGCCGCCGAGGACCCCAAGTTTTCTCCGGATGGAAAGACCGTGAGCTTTCTGCGCAGCTACAACATGTGGCTGGTGGACATCGCGACTGGCAAAGAAGCGCAATTGACGAGCGATGGGAAAGAGGAGTTGCTGAACGGGAAGCTGGACTGGGTCTATCCGGAGGAATTGGGAATCCGCACCGGCTACTGGTGGTCGCCGGACTCATCGCAGATCGCCTTTCTGCAAATGGACGAGAAAAATGTTACGCGGTATCCGATCGTGAACCTCCTGACCTACACCGGAGAATCGGAATTGGAGCGGTATCCAAAGGCAGGGGACGCGAACCCGGTGGTGCGTGTTGGAGTGATCCCAGTGAAAGGCGGAAAGTTGCGCTGGATGGACACCGGCGCGGAAAAAGACATCTACTTGCCCCGCGTGAATTGGCTGCCGGATGCGAAGCGGTTGCTGATTCAACGAATGAACCGCGCGCAGAACAAACTGGAACTGATCCTCACTGATGCCGCCAGCGGAAAAGGACAGACCATACTGACGGAGGAAGACAAACATTGGGTCAACGTCACCGACGATCTCTATTTATTTGCGGACAGCAAGCGGTTCGTTTGGTCGAGCGAGCGCGACGGATTCAACCACCTATATCTCTACGACCTGACCGGAAAGTTGCTGAAGCAATTGACGAGCGGCGAGTGGGAAGTGACGTCCCTGGTCCGCGTGGACGAGAAAAATGGAGCTGTGTATTTCAACGGAGCAGAAAAGACATTGCTCGAAAACCACCTGTACCGCGTCGCGCTCGAGGGAGGCGCGCCGGCGCGGCTGACGAAAGAAGATGGATCGCACGGAATCAACATGTCTCCCGACGCGGCGTATTTTGTGGACACATGGTCAACTACGATGGCGCCGCCGCGGCAGGATCTGCTTCACGCGGACGGCACACGCGCGCATGTGATAAACGAAAACAAGGTCGCCGAGCTCGCAGAGTACGGACTTTCTCCGATGGAGTTCCTCAAAGTGCGCGGCACCGATGGAACGGAACTGAATGCCTCGATGATCAAGCCGCCGGATTTCGATTCTTCCAAGAAATACTCGGTGCTGGTGTATCTCTACGCCGGGCCGCATGCGCAGACCGTGCGCAACGCGTGGGGCGGGAGCAATTTCCTGTGGCACCAACTGATGGTGCAGAAGGGCTACATCATTTTTACGGTCGACAACAAGAGCGCCAGCGGACGGGGGCACAGCTCGGAAGTAATCATCCATCGCAAGTTCGGAGAGACCGAATTGGCGGACCAGCTTGCCGGTGTGGCGTACTTGAAATCGCTGCCTTACGTGGACGGCGCGCGTATCGGCATCTGGGGCTGGAGTTACGGCGGCTACATGACGTGCTACGCAATGCTGAACAGCGGCGATGCGTACAAGGCCGGCTTCGCGGGCGCACCAGTGACCGACTGGCGTCAGTACGACACGATTTACACCGAACGCTACATGGGCCTGCCGAAAGACAATCCGGAAGGATACAAGCAGTCATCGCCCGTAACGCACGCGGCCAAGCTGAAGGGCAAGCTGCTGATCGCGCACGGCACCGGCGACGACAACGTACACTTCGGTAACACGGTGCAGTTGATGGAGGAGTTCATCAAGGCCGGAAAGTATCCGGAAATTTTTTTTTACCCCGGGCGCGGCCACGGCATCAGCGACCCGACGGCGCGGTTGCATTTGTTCCGGAGGGTGACGCAGTTTTTCCTGGACAATCTATAGGCCACTGAAAATCATAAGGGGCGCAACACGCGGCGCCCCTTCGACCGAACAATTGCAATTCCAAAACATTACCAGCGGACGCGGACGCGGTAGGTCAGGACCGAAGTGCCGTCCTTGGCAACGGGCACGTTAAACTTCGCGGCCCAGGCCGAAGTCTTCGTCCACTTGTAGGTGGACTCGATCATCTGCCAGTCCCCGCCGATGGGCTCATTCACTTCTACGGTAATGGGCGATTCCTTGTGGTTGCGGAGGGTGATTTCAAACTCCATTTCGTAGAGGCGATCGCTCAGCTTTTTCCAGTCGGTCTGCTTGCGTTCGCAGACCACGTCGAACGCATTGCCGATGTGCAGGCTGAGCATTTCGTCCTTCGGCGTGTGGTTGATACGGTCTTCGCCGACGAATTGCACGCCGCCTTTGGAATCCGCCTGATAGACGCGCACGGTGCCGGCGGGCATGGGCATGCCCAGGCCGGATTTTTCGTCGTTTTTGAACTTGTAATACACCTGCACGACATCTTTCAGCGGCGAGCCGGGATGCTGGTAGTTGTGGTAGTAGAACTGCTGGCCTTCGACGACGAAAAGCTTTTCAACGGGCACGCCAGTGCCGCTCAGCAAATTGATCTGCTTGGTTTCTTTTTCGGCGACGGAGGTGCGTCGTCCAAGAGTGTACAGGTGATATTCGGAGAAAGATTCTTGGGCAAAATTTTCGCGCCCAGCGCTGTCGGCAACCATGCGAGCGGCTTTGGCTTCGCTGACTGCATATTGGTTCATGACGCGATGGAGATCCCCCGCGACGAGTTGGAGCTTTGCGTTGCGGTAGGCGGCGCCGCTGTTGTTCGTGAGCGTGACCCAGCCGTCGAGGTCGGCGGCGTTGTTCTCGCGGCCGACGGTCAGCACGTAGTCGGAGTTCCAAGCCATGTTGCCGGCAAGGTAGGATGCCTCGATGCGATGGCGGCGAGCGCCGGTGTTCTCCAGCATCCAGACGAGGGTGGGCCGGCTGAACAGATTGTCCGGCAGTTCAGGGAAACGAATGTGGTCGGCATTCATGCCGGTGATGATCTCATTGCCGATTTTCCAGACGGGCCCATTGTTGTAAGCCAGCAACAGGGCTTTTACTTCCTCCGTCTTCGTGGTGCCGTCTTGCTGGCGCATGCGAACGAGCGTGACTTCGCGGCCGACATATTTTTGCAGCAGGCGCTGCGGATCGAGGAGGTCGTATTCATAGTTCTGCTCGAGAACGCCGAGGTGCGCAGGCTCCGTGAGCGAGCGGAAGTGCACGGTGGCAGGATTCACGGACGCGGCGATGTCCATGAAACGCAAATCGAAAATCCCGCCGGGCAATGAGACCTGGCGGACATCGCGGACCAGCGCGATATTGGAGTTGTAAACGGTGACGGCAAGATCCACTTGATCGTCGAGCGTGCTGCCGGGATGCTGGTCATCCTTCGCGGGTGGAGCCGCGACAACCGGGGTCACTGCAAGCCGGTTTACCAGAAATGGCGTGACCGCAAGAGCGCTCACCAGCAAGACCGTCCAAAGTAACCTGTGTGTCATTTCACGACGCATTTTATTCCTCCCTGAATTTCTGCCTTCCACGCTTAGAACGAGGGAGGCAGAATTTCTTGCAGGCAGGCTAAACGAAGAAAGCAAGCAGGCGCAGGGGTAAACCCCGCGCTACATTTGGTTTCTGGAATCAGATTGCAGGGATCCGAAGAAGAAGGAAATTCAGCGGGCGCGCCAGTGCGCACCGGCGTCGCGAGTTTCGTAGGTGCGGCCATCGGCGCCAATCAGGGTGACGTTGAGCTGGTCGCTCGCCTTCACAGAAATGATGTCGCCTTTGGTAGGCGCAGGAATGCGTTCCCAATTTTCGCCACCATCGGTCGTGCGGAGCAGCACGCCGTTGCTGCCGCCGACCCAGCAAATGCTCTCGGAAGGCGCCGAGCCGGAAAGGAAGGATTCCTGCACAGGGCTTATCTGCGTTTCCCAGGTCTTGCCGGCATCGCGGGAGTGTTCAATTCGGCCGGCGGAACCAAAGCGCCAAAGCACTTTGGAATTGGGCGCCATGACGATTAACTCAACCGGCGCAGTACGGAGCTTGGACGCGGATGGCCGCCCGGCCTCCAATGCGAAACGCGCGCCTGCGGCATCCTGCCGGCCTGCCGCGCTTTCCTTCTTGAGAGCCGCTTGCTCCTGAGCCTTACCCTCGGGTGGTGCCGTTGCTGCGGGCGCTTTCGTATCGGCTACAGTGATGGCTCGATCCTGTTTCTGAGCACCCAGAATGCCCTCAGCGGCGCCCTGCGCAGGCGCGGCTTGCGCGCCCGGCGGAATTGCGCCGGACACAGCGGGAGCCATCGGTTGCGCGATGACGCGATTTTCGGCGGCCGCAAACTGCTTCTCCTCCTCAGCCGGTTTCGGCATCGCGCGACCAGTAACTGAACCAGAAGCACCCGCTGTCGAACGCACGCCCTTGTCCTTTAGAGTTTGCGCGACACGCGCAGATTCCGATGCCACAGCTACATTCTTGCGCTGGAGTTCGTCCAATTCGCTGCGGGTCTTCTCTTTCCGTGGCACCGAAAGGGATTTCGTTTCCGCGCCTGCATCCGCCGCAGTTTCACTTCTTCCCGGTATTGAAACGGCTGACTTTTGCTGCTCCGCGGCCGCAGGGACCGGGGTCGCCGTTTTTCGTTTGGCCATCAATTCCTCGCCTCGCGGCGGTCCGGAAGGAACGTATATGGTCTTATAAGAAACAAAGAAAACGAGCGCGACAACGGCCGCGCCGACAGGAGCCATCCAGCGCCAATCCCAGAGCCAGGAGATCATGGGTTTCTTCTCCACAGCCGGCGTTGCCACCAGAGCGGGCTCGGAACGCGCCAGCGCAGCCAGTTGCTCCTGGCAGCGCAAGCAGGCCGAAAAGTGCAATTCGCATTGGGAAATCTCGGCGGCGGTGAGCGAGCGGTCGAAGTAAGCTGCGAGGGTAGCCGCATCCGGACACACTTCCCCGGTCGAAGCCAAAGGCCACACACTCTTGTGCTTCAGCATTCCGGCCATCGCCTTATCCGGCTTTTGTTCGTCCGCCACTGCAGTTCTCCTTACTTAGAACGTCCGCCGCGCGATTTCTTGCATTGGCACAGGGTCCCCGACATCTAGTCCCGCTCCGAAAGTGCGCGAGTCAAATCGAAAGGCCATTCTTCCATCGCGTATTCGTAGCACAGGCGAATCTGCGCGTCGCTCAGCTGCTTTTCTGCGCGCAGCGCGCGCTCCACTTGCTTGCGCAGCTCCCGGCGGGTGCGATCCAGATGGCGAGAAGCAGTGGCCTCGTGCTCGCCGAGCAAGCGCCCAATCTGCGCCAGCGTGAGCTCCTGGACGTAGTAATAGGCTAGGCGCAGGCGATCGCGGGGCGGAAGAGCACCCAATGCTGCCGTCAACGCGAGCTGCAAAAGGCTCAAATAGCGCGCGCGATCGGGGTCGCTTTCGGATCCACCAGAGGCGGACGCGCGAATCGCCGAGACTTCCTGTTCTGTCTGTTCATCGTCGAGCGATTCCGTGCGCTTAGAAGCGCGGATGGTATCCACATGCCGCTGGGAAAGAATAGCGCGAAGCCAGGTGGAAAGCTTGCTGCGGCCATGGAAATAATCGAAGAGTGATCGACGCTCGCCGGTTCCCTGCTCGCTTCCGCTGCGGCCGGCGCCGAACAGCTCACCGTAGAGAGAGTCTGCGAGCTCGCGGGCGGCGGCCTCGTCATGGCGGCAAATGGCCCGCGCAGCAGAATAAAGATCCGAACGGAACCGGGAGACGAAGTGTTCCCAAGCGGATTCAGATGCCTCGCGACAGGCGGAAGCTAGCGCCAAATCCTCAACGTAAAGCGAGTCGAGATATGTCGCCACATCCGCACGCGTCGGCGTGGAGTCGCGAAAGCGGCTTGTGACACTGCGCTGGAGCGCGTTTACGAATTGGGTGCGGGAAATACCGCCAAAGGCAGACGCAGAGGCCAGCGCCCTCTGAAAGAGCTTGTCGATGCGGGACGCATGAGCCTCGAGAAGTTTTTCGGCGCCGGGCATGGCCATTCGTTGGATGCAGTCAGGGAATCATACCGCAGTCCGCGGCCCGCGGCGCAGGAGGGGTTCGACACCGAGCCGCATTTCGAAGGGCCGGGCATGGTTTGATCGCGTAACAAAACGGGTGGCTGAATCGTCTGTAGATTAAGAGAGTGGTCTTCGGCAGCTCTCTGCCCCAGACGTTGAAATTTTTTGTACCAGAAGCGTCCAGGCGGAGTAAGATTTGCCCCACCAAATAGAGGTGACGGGCCATCCCGCAGCGCGGGATAAACCGGAGGAACCGATGTCCAAACGAAAACCGGATGAGCAGAAGGGACTCTCGCGCCGCAACTTTCTGAAGACAACCGGCGCGGCTGTATCCGCAGGAGTGGTAAGCGGAGCGGCGGCCGAGATGTTGAGCGCACAGGCACCGCCGAAACAAATTGTTGGGCCGGGCGAAGTGCCCATCACGCTGCGGATCAACGGCGCGGCGCGCAACCTAAGCGTGGAGCCGCGCGTGACGCTGCTGGACGCGTTGCGCGACCGACTGGACCTGACCGGAGCGAAGAAAGTGTGCGACCGCGGCACTTGCGGCGCCTGCACGGTGCTGGTGGACGGCAAGGCCGTATATGCCTGCTCGATGCTGGCGATTGAGGCGCAGGGGCGGGAGATCCTCACCATCGAGGGCATTGCGCCGGAAGGCGAACTGCACCCCATTTCGGCGGCGTTTGTGGAAAACGATGCGCAGCAATGCGGATTCTGCACGCCGGGCTTTGTGATGGCGTGCAAAGCGTTTCTCGACAAGACCCCAAATCCGACGGAAGCGCAGGCGAAAAAGGCGCTGGGCGGAAACCTGTGCCGGTGCGGCACGTACATCGGCGTGCGAGCGGCTGTGCTGGACGCCGCGGCGCGCATGAAGGGAGGGCGTTAAGCCATGGCCTCCGAAAAATGGCCTGAAGCAGGAAAGCGCAGTCTGATCGGCAAGCGCGTCACGCGGCTGGACGGCGCGGTGAAGTCCTCCGGGCGGGCGAAGTACACCTACGACGTCAACCGGAAGGGCATGCTGCATGGGAAGATGGTTTTTTCTCCGCACGCGCACGCCAAAGTAGTAAGCATCGACACCAGCGCCGCGGAGAAGATGCCGGGCGTGAAGGCTGTGCAATTGATGATTGCACCAGGCAAGGAAGTTCAGTGGCAGGGACAAGAGATCCTGGCCATCGCGGCCGAGACGGAAGAACAGGCGCGCGATGCGGCCCGGGCGGTGAAAATCCAGTTCGAAAAGCTTTCCCACTTTGTTGCCGATGTTCCGCCGGAGAAAGCAGGAGACCACGCGAAGCCGCAGGCCGAACAGACAACGGGTAATCCCGACCAAGGCTTTGCAGAAGCAGAGATGATTTCCGAAGGGACTTACGGCGCGCCAGTGATTACGCACTGCTGCCTGGAATCGCATGGACAAGTGGCGGAGTGGGAAGGCGACAACTTGCGCGTGTGGGCATCGACGCAAGCCGTCAGCAGCATCGGCGGCGAGTTAGCGGAAGGGCTCAAGGCAGGCGGCATGGAAATGCCTGCGAGCAACGTGCAAATCCTGACGCCGGTGATGGGCGGCGGCTTCGGCTCGAAGTTTGGCGCGGACACATGGGGCGTGGCCTGCGCGCAACTGGCGAAAAAAGCCGGGCGCCCGGTGAAAATGATGCTTGAGCGCGACCATGAATTGATGGCGGCTGGCGCGCGTCCTTCGATCCATGCCAAGGTCCGTGTGGGCGCGAAAAAGGATGGAACGCTGACGGCGTGGTCGTCGGAATCGTGGGGCACGGGTGGCATCGGCGCGGCCGGCAACCCGATCCTGCCATACGTGTTCACGCGCATTCCCAACCGGCGCTCGCGGCACACGCGCGTGGAAACAAATACGGGGCCGTTCCGAGCCTGGCGCGCGCCGAACCACCCGCAGATGTGCGTGATTACGATGTCGGCGCTGGAAGACTTGGCAGCTCAACTTCAAATGGACCCACTGGACTTTTTCCTGAAAAACCTGCCCAGCGTGATCGCGGAGCGCGCGGAATCCTATCGACAGGAGCTTTTGAAGGGCGCGGAAATGATGGAGTGGAAGAAGAAGTGGCACCCGCGCGGGGACAAGACACCCGGGCCGATCAAGCGGGGCCTGGGGCTTTCCATTCACACGTGGGGTGGAGGCGGGCATCCGAGCAACTGCAACTGCACGATCCGTCCGGACGGCTCGGTGGAAGTGTTCCTAGGCAGCCAGGACCTGGGCACGGGAACACGAACGGTGATCGCGATGGTCGCAGGGGAAACTCTGGGCCTGCCGGTCACAGGAGTCAAAGTCAACATCGGAGATAGCAAGTACCCTCCATCGGGAGCGTCGGGCGGCTCCACCACGGTGGGCGGCGTGAGCGCGTCCACACGGCGCGCCACAAACAATGCGCTCAACGAACTGCTGGCTAAGGTGGCACCGTCGCTAGGCGTCGAGCCAGAAAAGCTCGAAGCCAAGGGTGGCACAATCCGCGTGATCGACGATCCGAGCAAGAGCCTCACATGGAAGCAGGCCTGTGCCAAGCTGGGCGCGACGTCCATTACCACCAGCGGTCAACGCGCACCGCGCGGCCCGGACGAGTTGATTTCCTCGGGCGTGGGCGGCATTCAGATGGCGGAAGTAAGCGTGGATATTGAGACGGGTATTGTGAAGATGGAAAAAATGGTCGCTGTGCAAGACTGCGGGCTGGTGATCAACCTGAAGACGGCAGAAAGCCAGATCAATGGCGCGCTAATCATGGGCGTGTGCTACGCGCTGTATGAAGAAAAGGTGATGGACGAAAGCTCCGGGCAATGCCTGAACCCGGACATGGAGTTCTACAAGCTAGCGGGAATCGGCGACGTGGGGAATTTTGCCGTGCACTTCATGACCGGAACAGGCTACGACGAGCGTGGCGTGATCGGCCTAGGTGAGCCGCCGGTGATCTCGCCGGGCGCGGCGATCTCCAACGCCGTGGCCAACGCCATCGGCGTGCGCGTGCCCACCATCCCCCTCACGCCGGACAAAGTGCTGGCTGCGCTGGAAAAGACTCCTCGTCCGCCTGCGGCGGACTCGGAGCAAGCAGGAGGTGCTGCCTAAATGGACTCCTTTGAGTACGCGAATCCCACAACAACGAAAGAAGCGGTCGGGCTGCTGGCCGCGCAATGGGGCGAAGCGGAGATTTTGGCCGGAGGCACCGACCTGCTGAGCCTGATGAAAAACTATGTGGCGACGCCGAAGCGACTCGTGAGCCTGAAGGGAATCAAGGAACTGGGTGGAATTACCGCCAGCGCGGCTGGGCTGCGCATCGGCGCAATGGTCACACTGCAGGAATTGCACGACCACAAGGCGGTCCACGACGATTATCACTCGCTGGCGCATGCGGCGGGCAGCGTATCCAGCGCCCAAATCCGCAACATGGGTACGGTGGGCGGCGACCTGTGCCAACGGCCGCGGTGCTGGTACTTCCGCAACGGCTTCGGGCTGCTGGCCAAAGACGAAAAGGGGCAAGCGCTAGTGCCCGCGGGCGACAACCGCTACCACGCCATCTTCGGGCATCCCGGCGGGGGGCCGGGCGCGTACTTCGTGCATGCGTCGACCTTGGCGCCTGCGCTAATTACTTTCGGAACCACTGTGAAAATCGCAGGTCCGAAAGGCCAGCGGGAAGTGACCTTGGCCAGTTTCTTCGCGACGCCGAGGAAAGACAGCGAGCGCGAAAACGTGCTGATGCCGAATGAAATTGTAACGGAGATTTTCATTCCGGCCGCGTCGAAGGGAATGCAAACGGCGACCTACGAAGTGCGGCAGAAAGAGGCGCTCGACTGGCCATTGGCGACGGCGTCCATCGCACTGCGCATGGCTGGCGGCAAAGTGAAGAGCGCGGAAATCGTGCTGGGACACGTGGCTCCGGTGCCGTGGCCGGCAACGGAAGCCAGTAAGTGGCTCGCCGGCCAGGCAATCACGGAGGAAACAGCAGCGAAGGCCGGCGAAGCCGCGGTGCGGGGCGCGAAACCGCTGAGCGGAAACAAATACAAGGTGCAACTCGCGCGTGTGGCCGTAAAGCGGGCGCTGCTCGAGACCGTGGCGCACGGCAGGGAGGGGATGACTCATGGCTAGCTTGAACGAAATGATTTCGACCGGCCAAATCTGTTGCTGCGTGCGCGCGAAGACCATGTTCTACCAGGTGGAGGGCATGGAGCAGGCGGGCGATCCCTCCGTGGCCGAGTCGCGTACGTATGGCAACTTGTGGTGCTCGCAAACGCAGTCGGTGCTCGGGCCCGACGGCCAGGCTGTGGACGTAGAGCAATGCCGGCCGGGCCGGGACTGCTGCGAGACGGCTTAGAACTATTCCAATCGGCAGAATTGACTGCAAACAACGCAGTCGTAAACATTGAATCCTCCCGCTGGCCGTGAGAGAATGTCTCTGCGCTCGAGCGTAGCGCAATCGAACCACAAGCAGGAGAATCCACCATGAATGCGAAGAGAACTCTATTCGCTTTGGCACTGGCCATGTTCTCGCTGGCCGCGCCAGCGATGGCGCAAATTCGCGGAGATTACATCGAAGTGCGCACGGCGGATGTGTATACCGGGCCGTGCTTCGCAAACGGCGAAGTCGGACTGACGGGGCATGACGCGGTGCTGGCGTGGCGCATCGAAAAGGGAGCGTGGAGCGGCGTCGCGCTGGACGGGTTGAGCGTGGTGGCGGTGGTGCGGGCCAGCTCGACACTGGGCGATCCATACTCCAACCCGCTGCCGGCGAAAGCCGTGATCATCGTTGAAACGCAGGCAAGCCAAGCGCAGCGCGCGGCGTTAATTCAATTTGCGCAGGCACAGACGGCGGGGCTGCTGAAGGACATCGTTGCTGTAGAGGTCTCGCCGATTCGATTTGCCGTTGATGTAGGTGGGCAGCACGGCTACGCCACACTCGAAGCGGGCAACCTGGCGAGAATCACCACGCGAACCATCACGATGGGTGACGCGATCTGACACAACGAAGAAGTGTTCTACGAGCCTCTGGCTACCGGGTTGATGCACGCAATGCCTGCCGTGGCCGTGAATGCGAGCTACCAGGGAAATCACCTGGGTGGCACATGGAAAGAAGCCGAGCGGCGCGGCGCATTCGTGGGTATGTTTTCGCGGTAGATTTCGCTGCAGCAAAGGGAGAGAATAAGAAGGCCCGCCGGAACATGGCGGGCCTTTTTTTCAGATGAGAGTAATCATGCAAACTGCATCTTCAAGACTCTTTCTTTTCTTGTTGGCGCTGCTCGCAGGACTTGCGCTTGTGCCGAGCGCGTACGCGCAGGACTACAAAGTGGAGAGTTTTGATTTGGCCGCGCCGGCCGAGCTTGGGCCAGCGATCCGCGAAACGCTGGGCAGTGCGGCGGTGCGCGTAATCGGCCCGCAGGGGCCGCTGTGCGAGATCTGGTTTCGCGCAGTCGTGCCGGCGCGCGCTACAGCAGAGCAGAAACTGGGTGTCGCTTACGGACAGTTTGAAGAGGGCACGCTGTTTGGCGCGGTCCGATTCCTTCGGGAAAATCAAGATTTTCGGAAACAGCTTGTGAAGCCCGGCGTCTTTACACTGCGCTACGCATTGAACCCGGTGGACGGAAACCACATGGGGGTCTCGCCGATCCGCGATTTCCTGTTGCTGCTGCCCGCTGCGGAGGATGTAAACCCGGCCAACTTCACAAGAGACGACACGCTGAAGTTGAGCAAGAAATCAATCGGACTCAACCACCCGTCCGTGTGGAGCGTCACCAGCAGCGAAGGCGAGCACTCCAAATTGCCCGACGTGGTCCGCCTAGAAGAAGAGGACGCGTGGGTGCTCTACTTCCGCGTTCAGGTTCAGCCCGTTGGCGGCGCGGCGGCGCCGCTGACCCTGGGGCTGATCGTTGTAGGCCACGCGCCCGAAGCCTAACAGGAACAAAATTAGAATGTAGAAATTGGGTTTCTTCATTTCCCCTTCGCCGTCTTTTTTGACTCCGCGGGCAAGGGACGCTTTAAGACTTCCTCGAACAAATCGAAGATGCGACGATTGGAATCAAGGCGGGAGAATTCGTTTTGCCAGCCGTGATGTTCGACGGGCATCGAGGCCAGCGACCAGCCGGTCATTTTCCATCCGATGAGGAGTTGCCGGTGGCTGGCTGCGACCACCAGAAGGCAGTAGAATGCACTCCGCATGTACACGTGTCGCGAATGCGAGCGCGAGCTGAATCAGGCGACTGAAGTGTGCCCGTATTGTGGAACCGATCTGGGCGCTGATGCTCCAATGGCGGAAGCTGCGCCCAAAAAAACGAAATGGATTTCCATTATTGTTCGCTATGCGATTTTGCTCGGCGCCATCTGGGGTTTCATGTGGTATGTGCTGCCGGAGCGCCGCGGAGGCGAGGCCGCAGCGCAGGCGGAAGAGCGGGCCATCCGGGCGCTGCGCGATGCAGGCGCATCACTCGCCGCTTATGCGGATGCGCAGGGCGGAAGCTTCCCGCCATCCCTGGAGGCGTTGCCCGGTGAGTCCGGCGAGCGAATGAAGCATGCGGCGCAGGCAGCGCTGGGCGAAGGTTACCAGCTCGAGTACTCTTTGCGACCAGCGGATGCGAGCGGCACACACCGTCAGTACACATTGCTGGCACGGCCACGCAACTGGGGTTACCGGAATTTTTACCAGGACGAGTCGGGCGTCCTGCGCGCGACGCGCGAAAACCGCGCTGCATCCGTGCAGGATCCGCCGATTTGATTGCCACGGGAAAAGAACGGAGGCGAGTGATGAGTGCGCGGAGCAGACGGTACTTGCGGTATTTCGTGCTGGTCAGCATGTTCTTGCCTGCTGCGACGCAGGCGCAACGGCCGGGCTTCACCGTGGGGCCGGTGTCAGCCGCGCCAGGAGAGCGCGCGTCGGGGTTTCTGGAAGTGGCGGCGCGGGGCACGGACCAAGGTACGCGAATTCCGGTGACGGTTATCCGGGGTACAAAAGCAGGGCCGGTGCTCGGCTTGGTAGCGGGAACGCACGGCTATGAGTACGCACCGATCGTAGCCATGCAGCGTTTCCCCGGCAAAGTGGACCCGAAGGAACTCGCGGGGACCATCATCATCGTCCATGTGGCGAACATGCCGTCGTTTCTCGGCCGCACGATTTACTACAGTCCCGTGGACAACAAGAACTTGAACCGCGTCTATCCCGGCAGGGCCGATGGCACGATTTCTGAGCGAATCGCGGAAATCATCACGCGCGAGGTGATCGACAAGTCGGACTACGTGGTGGACTTGCACTGCGGGGACGGCAACGAGGCGTTGCGGCCATACTCTTACTGGATGACGAGCGGGACACCGGAAGTGAATGCCAAGTCAAAAGAGATGAATCTTGCGTTCGGGCTGGACCACATCGTGATCGACAATGAACGGAGCAGCGATCCAGCCAAGTCTGTGTACACAGCCAACACGGCCATCACGCGGGGCAAACCTGCCATTACTACGGAGACCGGCGGAATGGGACAAGTCGACGCAGAGGGAGTGGACTTGGCCGAAGCGGGCGTCTTCAATCTGCTGCGCCATTTCAAGATGCTACCGGGCAATCCAAGGCGCGCTGAGAATCCGATTTGGATCGACCGCAATGAGGTTTTGCGCGCATCGGAGACCGGAACCTTTCATGCACGAGTGAAGCCCGGGAACACCATAGCTACAGGGGCCGTTCTTGGCGTGCTTACGGACTTTTTTGGAAAAACAATTCAAGAGGTTCGTGCGCCATTTTCCGGCGTGATCCTGTACGTGGTGGCTACGCCACCGGTGAGCCAAGGAGAGCCTCTGGCCATGGTGGGACATTTGAAGATGCCTGACTAGAAAAAGGAAATTGGGCAGCGGATAATCCTGAGAACTGACTTAGCAGCACGATGGCATGAACTACAGGCGAAGCCAATCGCTCCAACCCAGGCCGTTCATGCGCTAGAACTTGATTATCCCCAGGCTGATTTATGTTCACGTATTAACAAATTGAAAGCATTTGGGGGGTAATGCTTTTCGCTCCGTCCGAAAATGCCGATAATTCCAAAAGGGATACCATGGGCCGAGACAACGTCAGATGGATGGGATTCATTGTGATCGCTGTTCTGGCGTTTACAGTGGGTTACTGGCCGCAGCGCCAGAAGTACTTAAACGCCGTCGAGGACTTGCATTCCTCTGACAAGCAAATGAAGGAGTCGATGGCCAGCCTGCGGATCTATTACCTGGAAAACATGATGCTGCAAGTGCTGGACCTCACGGCCCACAAAGAATACAAAGAGGCACGGAGCCTCACGACACAGTTCTTCGTCGAGGTCCGCGCGGACATGGCCCGACCGGACATGACAAAGTACAGTGCCGAATTGAAGGGTATATTGGACAAAAGAGATCTCATCGAAGCTTCGCTGGAGAAGGAAGATTCGGCTTCTCGTGATTTGCTTCGCGGGGTCATGCAACAGCTCGCCAGAATAGTGACACTGCCATCAATGGCAGACGACCCCCCTTCTATCTTACGGGGCACGCCTGCACCCCAAAGCTGAGCGCCCATCTTTACGACTGCGTATTTTTGCAGTCAATTTGCCTAGTCGTCAGGACGAAAAAGCGCATCCAATGGAAGTGAATAAACCTGGAAGGAGCCAAGTGATTATCAGTAGGGCACTTCGGAGAATGGCGTTCTGGCCCTTAATTTGCTAGAATCGAGACCTGTGAAGCGACGTCTGCTCATTTCGATGTTGTGCTTGAGCCTGGCAGGTATGGCTCCAGCGCCGATTTCTGCATGCACAATGCAAATGACCGGTCCGGTGGAGTGCGCTCCGGCCCCGGCTGCTCCTGCGCCACCCGCTTCCCATTGCGAACAAGCAGTGTCCTCAGAGGGAACGAATCAGGACAAGCTTCAAGTGGCCGCCGCGGAGCTTCCTTGCTGCACATTGACAGCGGCTCCCGTGCCGGACGCGGGCGCCGGCCTCGGCAAAGTCAATGTCGCCCAAGCTTCTACGTCACTGGAGAACGAGACGCAGGCGATCCCTGGACATGCAGTTGAACGGACGATAGCCCAAACTGAACTCGAGCAATTTACTTCTCCCCCGGACCGACAACCCCTTCTCTGCACGTTTCTGATCTAAGATCTCTCCTGAAATTTTCGCCTACGCGTCCTTGTATGTCTGGACGCCGACCAAAGTTTCTGTCAAAACGTGCAATGTCCCCTGCTTGGGGTGCGAGGTATTTCAAATGAGAGTTCGAAGCAGATTTGTTTTGAGTTTTGCATTGATTCTGTGCGCTGCCGGAATGGTCCGCGCGCAGGAATTACCGGCCGCCAGCCCGCCGCCGGTGAAGCTGGCCGACCTGGTAGCCGAGGCCGAACGTAACCACCCGTCTATACAGGCCGCAGCGCGCATGGTGGCAGCGAAGCGCGCCCGCATCGCGCAAGCGCGCGCGCTGCCCGACCCGCAGCTCTCCGTCGGGTACATGGGCGACATTGCGCCGTTCAAGACGCAGAGGAACGACCCTTCGAGCAACAGGACCCTCGGGGTGATGCAAGAACTCCCTTATCCGGGCAAGCGCGACTTGCGCGGGAGAATCGCTGCCAAAGAAGCCGACGCCGAAATGCCGAACGTGGAAGCGGCGCGGCGGCGGGTCCGCGCGGAAGTTAAGGTCGCTTACTATGAGCTCTGGGGCGTCGGCAAGGCAATCGACATCACTGGAAGAAACAAGGAGCTATTGGAAAAGCTCGCGCGCATCGCGGAGGAGAAATACAAAGTCGGGAAAGGCCTCCAACAGGACGTGCTGCGCGCGCAGGTGGAAGTGACACGTATCCGGCAGCGGCAAACGCTGCTCGAGCAGCGCCGCCGCACGCTGGAGGCGCAGATCGCCAGCTTGCTGCTGTGGCCGGCCGATGCTCCGCTCGGTCCGCTGCCCGCGGAGATCGGCAAGTCTGGCCTACCGTACTCGTTCGAGGAACTCATCGGCAAGGGCGTCGAGAATTCTCCGGAGATTCTGCGGCAAGAGCAACTCATCGAACAGAGCCGGCTGGCCGTGGATCTCGCACGGAAGGAGTTCTATCCCGATTTCAGCGTTAGTTGGGATTACCAAAATCGCACCTCGGGCATGCCAGAAATGTACGGCCTGAAATTCACGATGAACCTGCCCATCTTCAACAAGGGCCGACGCTACGCCGCGGTGAATGAAGCGAGCGAGACGCAGGCCAGCGCACGGCAAATGCGCGAAGCCGTGCGCACTGTGTTGATGTTCCAGGTGAAAGAACAGTACCTGTCGGCGCGAGCTTCAGATGAATTGCTCACGCTTTATTCGAAGGCGCTCGTGCCGCAATCCGCGCTCACGCTGGAATCAGCCATGACTGCTTACCAGGTGGGGTCGCTCGATTTTCTGAGTCTGATTTCCAACTTCATCTCCGTGCTCGACTACGAGACCAGCTACTACGAAGAACTGGCCCGCTATCAGCAAGCGCTGGCGCGTCTGGAGGAGCTGACCGGAATTGAACTGGACGGGGCCTCCAGCATTGGTTCCGAAGCGAGGAAACCATGAAAACAAAAATCATTGCTGTGCTCATTTTGCTTGTCATCACAGCCAGCGGCGCATGGTTTTATCGCAGCTCGATTGCCGCTTGGTTCCATGCAAAGCCGACGGCTGAAACAAGCGCCACCACGCCAGGCGAGCGGAAGATCCTATATTGGTACGACGCGATGAATCCCGCGTACAAGTCCGATAAGCCCGGCAAGGCGCCCGACGGCATGGATCTTGCGCCAAAGTATGCGGACGAAGAAAGCACCGCAAAAAATACGACGCCGGGCAAGCGGAAAGTCCTCTACTGGTACGACCCGATGCACCCCGCCTATAAAGCCGATAAGCCCGGCACGGCGCCCGATTGTGGCATGGATCTGGTGCCCAAGTACGCGGACGAGGATGCAGCAATGAAGAGCATGGCGCCGGGGAGCGTGCAGATCTCTGCGGAAAAGCAGCAGTTGATCGGCGTCCGAACGGGCAAAGTGGAGCGCCAGCGGATCGAGCGAATCTTGCGCGTGGTCGGGCGTATTGGGATTGACGAGACGCGCGTGGCGCATATTCATACGAAAGTTTCCGGCTACATCGAGCATGTGTTCGCGGATTTCGTCGGCAAGGAAGTGAAGGCCGGCGACCCGCTGTTTACCATTTACAGCCCGGACCTGGTTTCCACCCAGCAGGAATTTCTGATTGCCGTGCGCGCGCAAAAGGAATTGAAAGATGCGCCGTACGCCGAAGTGTCCAGCGGCGCGGCGTCGCTGGTGAAAGCGGCACGCGAGCGGCTACGCCTGTGGGACGTGAGCGAAGAAGAGATTGCGGCGCTGGAAAAGACAGGCCAGGTCAAGCGCGAAGTGACGATTTATTCGCCGGCAACCGGCACGGTAACCGAACGCGCTGCGTATCACCACGGACGCTTCGTCAGCCCGGAAATGGATCTCTACACCATCACCGATCTGTCTTCCGTCTGGATGCTCGCGGAAGTCTTCGAATTCGAAGTGCCATATGTACGCGTCGGACAGGAAGCGACGGTGCGGCTGAGTTACACGCCGGGAAAAACCTACACGGGCAAAGTGAGTTTTATCAACCCGAGCGTGGATCCGAAGACGCGCACGGTACGCGTGCGCATCGAACTACCCAACCCGAACCAAGACCTGAAACCGGAGATGTACGCGGACGTGGAGCTGGGCATTGATTACGGTACGCAAATCGTCGTGCCACAGGAGGCCGTGCTCGATTCGGGGACGGAGCAGGTGGTGTTCGTGGCGAGCGGTAACGGCTACTTTGAGCCGCGGGCCATCAAGACTGGGCCGAAGATGGCCGGCCTGCCGAAGGGAGCTGGCGCGGCCTCCGGCAGCGAACAGGTCATTGTTCTCGCCGGCCTGAAGCCGGGCGAAACTATTGTGACGTCTGGAAACTTTTTGATTGATTCCGAAAGCCGGCTGAAAAATCCCGCCGGCGGACCAAAGCACCAGCACTGAGGCGAAAGGAGAACGTCCATGCCGAAATCCATTCTGTTCAAGACCGTAACGAGCATCGTCGTGCTGGCGCTCCTGACCGCCGGAGGGTACTGGCTGTTGCAGCGGACGGAGCCGGGGGTATGCAAGGTGTGCCGGCGCGAAATCCATGCGGCGGCGCGGGCCGTGATTGAGGTGGACGGCAAGCAAGAGACGGTCTGCTGCGTGCGCTGTGCGATGACTCGCGACGAGCAGGAAGAGAAACCGGTGCACCTGGTCGAAGTGACGGACTACGTTCGCCAGACGCCGCTGGCGCCAAAAGATGCGTTTTACGTTGAGGGCAGCCGCGTCGTGCTGTGCATGTCTCACGAAGTGCACATGGACGAGACGAAACACGCCCAAGCGCGAATCTTCGATCGCTGCGAGCCGAGCGTGTACGCCTTTGCGCGCCGCGAAGAGGCTGAGTCATTTGCTGCGCAAAATGGCGGAGTCGTGATGGGCCTTGCTGAACTAATGAAAGAATTGCCCGCGAATCCGGCATCGGCGCAGCCCGGCACAGGGACCGAGAGGAAACCATGATTGACCGCATCATTGAGTTTTCGGCTCATAACAAGTTTTTGGTGTTTCTATTTGTCTTCGTGGGCGTGCTGTTTGGCTGGCACGCCATGCAGAACATCAAGCTGGACGCGATCCCGGACCTCTCCGACACGCAAGTGATCATTTACTCGCGGTGGGACCGCAGCCCGGACATCATGGAAGCCCAGGTAACCTACCCGATCGTCTCGGCACTGTTGGGCCTGCCGCGAGTGAAGGACATCCGCGGCTTCTCCGATTTCGGTTACTCCTACGTGTATGTGGTCTTCGAAGACGGCACCGATATTTACTGGGCGCGCTCGCGCACGCTCGAGTACTTAAGCTCCATCCTTCCCCGTCTGCCGCAGGGCGTGAACGTGGAACTGGCCAAAGACGCGACGGCTGTGGGCTGGGTCTTTCAGTACGCGTTGGTAGACAAGAGCGGAAAGCACAGCCTGGATGAACTCAGGAGTATTCAGGATTGGAATCTGCGTTACGCGTTGCAGTCCATCCCCGGCGTCGCGGAGGTGGCCCCAGTGGGCGGCTTCGTGCGGCAATACCAAGTGAACCTCGATCCGAACCGGCTACTCGCCTATCACATTTCGACAGACATGGCTGTCGAAGCGCTGCGCAAGAGCAACAACGACGTCGGCGGGCGGCTGATTGAATTCACCGGACGGGAATACATGGTGCGCGGGCGGGGCTACATCCGCTCGATTGCAGACGTCGAGCAGACCGTCGTGGCCAGCAATCCTGAGACGGGTACTCCCGTCCTGCTGCGCGATCTGGGCACGGTGACGCTCGGCCCGGACTTGCGCCGCGGCATCGCCGAACTGGACGGCGAGGGTGAAGTTGTGGGCGGCGTGGTGATCATGCGCTTCGGCGAAAACGCAAAAGCGGTGATTGAGCGCGTGCGCCGGCGAATCAAGGAACTTGAGCCCTCGCTGCCACCGGGCGTGAAAATTGTGACGACGTATGACCGCGCGGAACTGATCGAGCGCTCCATCGAAAATTTGAAGGGAACGTTGATCGAAGAGATCGCCATTGTTTGCGTAGTGATTTTTCTTTTCTTATGGCACATCCCGAGCGCCCTCATCCCCATCGCGACCATTCCGATTGCGGTATTGCTTTCGTTCATTCCCATGCAGGCGATGGGAATTAACGCAAACATCATGTCACTTGGGGGCATCGCCGTGGCCATCGGGGCGATGGTGGACGCGGCCATCGTCGTGGTGGAGCAAACACACAAGAAACTGGAGCACTGGGAGGCCGAAGGGCGCCCCGGCGACTATCACAGCGTGGTCATCAGCGCAGTAAAAGAAGTCGGCGGTCCGAGCTTTTTCGCACTGCTGGTGATCGCCGTTTCGTTCCTGCCGGTGTTCACGCTGGAGGCGCAGGAAGGCCGCCTGTTTAAGCCACTGGCATATACCAAGAATTTCTCCATGATCATTGCCGCGTTGCTGGCTATTACGCTGGACCCGGCGATGCGGCTGCTCTTCACGCACATGAAGAACTACGAGTTCCGCCCGCGATGGATGGCGCGCGTGGCGAATGCTGTCCTCGTGGGCAAGATTCACAGCGAGGAAAACCATCCAATCAGCCGGCCGCTGATGAAGCTGTACCACCCGGTGGTGGAGTTTGTGCTTGAGTACAGGTGGACGACGATTCTGGCGGCGGTGCTGGCTTTCGCGCTAACGGTTCCCGTCTTCTTTCGCCTGGGCAGCGAGTTCATGCCGCCGCTGGACGAAGGCACGCTCCTGTACATGCCCATCACCATGCCGGGCATTTCCGTGACTGAATCTGGGCAGCTCTTGCAGGTTCAGGACAAGATCCTCAAGACGTTTCCGGAAGTGGAGCGCGTCTTCGGCAAAGCGGGCCGCGCCGAAACAGCGACGGATCCTGCCCCATTTTCGATGATGGAAACCGTCGTGGTGCTGAAGCCGCAAGGTCAGTGGCCAAAAGAAAAGCGCTGGTATTCCGAGCGCGCGCCCGAATGGCTACAGAAAATACTGCGGCGCGCTTGGCCCGATTACAAAAGCACACAGGAACTGATCTACGGCCCGGGCGGGCTGAACGAGGCGATGCAGATTCCCGGCTCGACCAACGCCTGGACGATGCCCATCAAAGCGCGCATCGATATGCTCACCACCGGTATTCGCACGCCGCTGGGCATCAAGGTGCTCGGGGCGGACCTGGGCCAGATCGAAGAAATCGGGCAGCACATTGAAGCGGTGCTGAAAAACGTTCCGGGGACCACGAGCGTCTTTGCCGAGCGCACCGTGGGCGGGTACTTTCTCGATTTCAATCTCCGGCGAGAGGACCTCGCGCGCTACGGGCTGACGGTGGACGACGTGCAGATGGTGCTGACGTCGGCTGTCGGCGGCGAGCAAGTGACCACGACCATCGAGGGCCGCGAGCGCTACCCGGTCAACGTGCGCTACATGCGGGGCTACCGCAGCGACGTGGGTGCGCTCGAGCGCGTGCTGGTGCCCACGCGCGACGGCGCGCAGATCCCGCTCGCACAGCTTGCGGATATCCGCATGGTCACCGGACCGGGGATGATCCGCAATGAGAACGGGCGGCTGAGCGGCTACGTGTACGTGGACGTTTCCGGGCGCGACATCGGCGGCTACGTCGAAGATGCCAAGCGCATCGTGCAGGAAAAAGTGAAGATGCCGCCGGGTTACACGCTGGCATGGAGCGGGCAATACGAAAACATGCTGCGCGTGAAGGAACGGCTGTTGCTCGTGGTGCCGATCACGCTCTTTCTGGTTTTTCTGCTGCTCTATATGAACACGCGCTCGCTGGCAAAGACGTTCATCATCGTGTTGGCGGTGCCGTTCTCGGCGATCGGCGCGATCTGGCTGCTTTACCTGCTGGGCTACAACATGAGTATCGCCGTCTGGGTGGGGCTGATCGCGTTGCTAGGCGTGGACGCGGAAACCGGTGTTTTCATGCTGCTCTATCTCGACCTCGCCCATGCGGAGGCCAAGCAAAAAGGGCAATTGCGCAACTGGGACGATCTGCGCGAAGCCATCGTACACGGCGCTGTGAAACGGCTGCGGCCGAAGGTCATGACGGTCGCCACAATGTTTTTCGGCCTGGTGCCGATCATGTGGTCGGTTGGCGCCGGGGCGGATGTGATGAAGCGCATCGCCGCGCCGATGATCGGCGGCATCTTTAGCTCGTTCGTCATGGAGCTGATTGTTTACCCGCCGGTCTACGCCATCTGGAAGCAATTTGAGATGAAGCGGGAAGCTCGCCTAGCGGAGGCGGCCCAGGCGCAGCCATAACACAGCAAAGGGGGGATGGAATGACGGGGAAAACGGCAACGGCTTTGGTTTTGGTCATCGTGATTGCAGCACTCGGTGCTCTGGCCATCTGGTTTCAGAGGCATGGGTTCAGTGCGCGGGAGGAACCTGCCTGGTACGAGAAAGTGCTGGCGCGTCACGCGCGACGAATCGCCACACCGGCCGGTGCTAAGGAGTTGAAAAACCCGCATCCGCTGACAGATGAGGGTCTGGTGGAGGCACGCGAACACTGGGTGGCCCACTGCTCGACTTGCCACGCTCTCGATGGCAGCGGCAACACAACAATTGGACGAAACCTCTATCCAAAGGCACCGGACATGCGGGAGCTGGACACGCAGAAACTGGCTGACGGCGAGCTCTTCTACATCATCTCCAACGGTGTGCGCTTTACGGGCATGCCCGCGTGGGGCGAGGAAGATAGTCCGCAATCCATCTGGGAACTGGTCGGCTACATCCGGCGTTTGCCGGCGCTCTCGCCGGAAGAGAAACTGCTTCTGGAAAAACTGCAACGCGGAGAGACTGGCGAGGGAAAAGCGGCAGCACCGAAGCCGCACGCGCCGGGTACGCTGCCGCACAAGCACTAATTGGGGCCATAGGAGCATGCGAACACGGATCATCACTTTTGTGCTGTTAGGACTGGTGACACTCGCATCGCGCGCACAGGCTCAGAGCGCCGGGCAAAGTCCCTTTTCGGAATTGCACATTCGGCTCGCGCGGGCGGCAGATGTCCAACTGGAGGCAATTCGCTCAGTGCCAGAGTTTCAACCTTCAATGCTTCCCGAAAATGCTCCCACTGAACCTTTTGCATTGTTGGACCTTGCCTCAGTCCCCAGAAATCCTGCCCTTAACGTTTCGCTCACCCGGGTGTACGCGGCGCAGAGGAAATTACTTGGTTTGCGGGTGGACGCGGCGCGGATCTTTGTCGAGGAAGGCGTGCCGCTCGAGTTGCTGGTAGTGGCAGAAGTCGAGAGCGGGTTCAATCCGCTGGCGCTTTCGCCGAAGGGCGCGCGCGGGCCGTGGCAATTGATGCCAGCCACGGCTGAGCGGTTCGGGCTTCGCGTGAATGAACGCATGGACGAGCGCATCCATCCGGAGCGTTCTACGCGGGTGGCGGCGCGATATTTGCGGAAGCTTTATGAAATGTTTGGTGATTGGCGGCTTGCACTGGCTGCATACAACGCCGGCGAGCAACGGGTAACGAAAGCTGTCGAACGCGGCGGCACGCGCGATTTTTGGAGGCTTGCTGAACTACAGCTCTTGCCCATGGAGACGCAGCGCTATGTGCCAGCCATTCTCGGAGGCCGAAGCGCCGCTCAGTAATGCTATAATTTCAACGGCAGTCCCGGCGCTCACTGTCCTTTCAGCGGAGAGGTGCTGGAGTGGCCGAACAGGGCTGCCTGCTAAGCAGTTGCACCCTCAAAAAGGGTGCCGGGGGTTCGAATCCCCCCCTCTCCGCCATTTCCATTTGACTGCTGCAGTGTATCATTCTCACTGTTGGTTGTTGAATCGCGCGCATTGCGCCGTCCGAGAAGAATCCTCTATAAT
>Ga0080064_1000646_pt1 | contig 85961 bp, 64 predicted proteins | sample Subgrocontami54m_FD_69260 | JGI IMG/M metagenome (GOLD analysis project Ga0080064, IMG submission 69260) | Subsurface groundwater microbial communities from S. Glens Falls, New York, USA - GMW46 contaminated, 5.4 m (SPADES assembly) (version 2) ... | reverse complement strand
TGGATCACGCCCATAAGGGCGTGATCCCGCGGCCGCACGCCCTTACGGGCGTGATCCACCGCGCGCTTACGCGCGCGACTCCACCTGCCGGAATAGCGGTTGACGGGACACTAGCCGCTCACGGAACTCCAACGAACCCCTTGGAGTTGAGGGTCGGAGTTCCTTGGAGTTGGAGCTTGGAGGTTTAAGTTCGCGCCAGCGTGTTCCAGTTCTTCCAGATCTCGAAGCTCGTCCACCTCGTCGGCCTGATCATCTGGATCGGGCCGAGCCTGGGCGGCTTCTGGATGCTGCTCCAGGCCGAGAAGAGCGGCGACGAGCGCCTCGAGATCTGGGTCCGCCGCCGCTTCGAGTGGCTCGTCAACGTCGAGCACCTCGGCCTCCTCCTGCTCCTTGCCGGCGGGATCGGCATGACCTGGGCCACGGAGTGGGCCCCCTTCAAGCTCGAGTGGTTCCAGTGGAAGCTCGGGATCGTCGTCGGCATCATCCTCCCCCTCGAGGTCGCCGACGTCGCGATGGTGAACTTCGTCCTCGGACGCGCGCTCCGCGAGATCCCCGAGGCGGGCGGATACACGACGCGCTACCTCACCGGCGTCCGCACGTACAAGCGCTTCGTCATGGCCAGCGTCGTGGTCCTCGCAATCGCCCTCCCGACGATTTTCTGGCTCGCCGTCTGGAAGCCGGGCCTCCCTTAATTGCCGCCTTCCTCCCGCGCACCCGCTCTGCTAGAATCGCCAGAGGGCGGTGGAGTGGGCCATGTCGATCGACCGATCGCGCGAGATCCACCGGCGCCTCGACGAGGCGAAGCGACGTGCCGCCTCCGGCGACCGGAGCGGCGCGATCCGCTCCCTCCTCGCCTGCATCGCCCTCTCCCCGCGGGACCCCTCCCTCCTCCGCGACCTTGCCTCGATGTCGCTCGAGCTTGGCAACCACTCCCTCGCGCTCGAGGCGCTCCACGCGGTCGTCCGCCGCGCCCCGAAGGATGTCGACGCGTGGGTCCTCATCGGCCGCGTCCACGCCGCGGCCAACCGCCCCTACGAGGCCGAGGCGTCGCTGAGGCAGGCGCTCAAGCTCGACCCGATCCACGAGGGGGCCACGCGGACGCTCGTCGACCTCTACGGGACCCTCGGCGGCAACGACCACGGCCACCGCCTGGTCACGGCCTGGATCGCGCAGTTCCCCGAGGCCGGCTGGGCCCACCTGTGGAAGGCCCGCCTCCTCGCCGAGTGCGGGATCCCCGGCCGCGCCATCATGGCCTGGGAGGACGCGCAGGCCGCCGGCGAGCCGGAGACCGAGATCCCCCGCCTGACGAAGGCGAAGGAGGAGGCCGACGCGCTCAAGGAGCGGATGACCTCGGCACGGGAGCGGGTCGGACAGAATCCGACGGACAAGTCGGCGCTCTGGGAGCTGTGCCACGGCCTCTCCGTCTGCGGCGAGGTGGACCGCTCCCTGGAGATGGCCGACGGCCTGCGGGAGGCCGGGGTCTCCCGGCCCCGCTACCGGGAAATCCGCGCGCGCGTCTTCGTCGAGAACGACCGGTACGACGAGGCGCTCCTCGAGCTCGAGGAGGCGAACCGCGTCGACCCGGACTCCTCCACCGTGCGCGAGCTCTACCGCCGCGTGATCCGCCGGGGCGGCGAGGCGCCCGATCGCCAGCAGCTCTACCGCGCCGTCCTCCGCCGGGCCCCCGACACGGCGCTCCTCTGGAAGAACCTCGGGATTGCGCACCTGGAGGCCGACGAGCCGAGGCGGGCGCTCGCGGCCCTCCGCCGCGCCTCGCGACTCGCCCCGAAGCTGGCCGAGATCGACACCCTCGTCGGCCGCGCGTGGCTCGCCGTCGGCGACCTGCGCCGCGCCCGGGCCGCCTGCGAGGCCGCCATCGAAAAAGAGGCGAAGTCCGCCGACCTCTGGAGCGCCCTCGGCGACGCGCGGATGTGCATGGGCGACCTCCCCGCCTCCCGCGAGGCCTTCCGCCGGGCGCTCCTCCTCGAGCCCGACTACGACGCCCCCCACCACGGCCTGGGGCGGATCGCCTATGAGCAGGGGGAGTTCGACATCTGCGTCCGCGAGTGCCGCCTGTGCATCGACGCGAACCCCTCGAGCCTCCCCGCGCGCAGGCTCCTCCTGCGCGCGCTCGTGGCGCTCCGTAAACTCGACGAGGCGATGGAGGAGTGCTTCCACCTCCTCGACCAGCGGGACGACCCGGTCGCGCAGATCCACCTCGCGGAGATCTACGACGAAAAGGGGGAGGACCGCGCGGCCCAGGAGGCGTACGAGAAGCTCCTCAAGATCGCCCCGGAGGAGTCCATCGCGCACCGCAGTTACGCCGTGTTCCTCTCCAAGCGCGGGCGCTACCGCGACGCGGTGGAGGCGTTCCGGAAGTGCCTGGACCTCTCCCCGCTCGACCCGGGGACGCTGAACGACCTCGGCCTGACGCTCAGGAACGCGGGGAGGCCGGAGGAGGCAGCGAAGGTCCTCCGCCGCGCGATCGGCCTGCGGAGCGGACAGCGCGAGTCGGTCTACAACCTCGGCCTGGCGTACAGCGACCTGGGGAAGTGGCGCGAGGCGCTCCGGTGCCTGCGCCGCGCGGAGCAGGAGGGGATGAAGGAGGCGCAGGTCTTCAACGAGATCGGGTGGTGCCTGGAGAAGCTCGGCCGCGTGGCGGAGGCGGCGACGCAGTACCGCCGCGCCCTGGAAACGAACGCGAACCAGGTGAACGCCCTGCTCCACCTGTCGAGGCTCTTCGCGAGCGCGCCGAACGGGAAGTGGGTCACGGCCGAGGAGGCGAAGGGCTACCTCGAGCGGGCCCTCATGCTCGCGCCGACGCGGAAGCAGGCGCAGTGGCTCCGGAGGTGCCTCGAGAAGCTGGAGAGGCGCTACCCGAGCGTGATGGGCCCCGCGACGGTGCGACGCGTGAAGCTGTCCGGCTACGCCCTCTTCCGCCGCCTGAAACGGGAGTACCTGGGCGACCGAGCGCGCCTCTCGGACATCGCCAAGCGCCTTGGCGCCGCCCCCGTGCGGGTCGAGGGGTGGCTGCGGGAGTTCGGGATCAGCGGGGACCGGAAGCTCCTCGGGACGTGGCTCCCCGACTACGAGTGGTTCTGGAACGTCCTGGAGTTCGGGGAGCTGGCGGAGGAGTGTTTCGGGAAGCCGACCGTCGAGCTGGCGGACCTCCTCGGCGAGTTCGGCGTGACGCCTGAGCGGCTGCGCGAGCACCTGCAGCGGGTCGCGCCGCGCGAGGCCACGAGGTGGTGCGCGCGCCTCGGCCTCGCGCCCAAGAAGTAGCCGCTACTTCCGGCGGATGCGGTAGACCGCGCGATCCTTGGCCGTGCCCACTCGGTCTGCCACGAAGCCGAGCCTCCCGAGGCGCTGTCCGGTCTGCTCCTGATCCCCCACGAGGAAGACGTCCTTCCCCTCCTCCACCCAGCGCACGAGGTCGACCTCGTCGATGACGCACGCCTTCTGCGGGTTGCGATCGTGGAAGCGGAGCCTGCTCCCGTTGCCGTCCCGCAGCATGTAGCAGGACTGCCGGGGCGGGCGATCGCCCAGGTTGACGTAGAAGGGCAGGACCGCGAGGTGGGCGAATTCCCTCTGCTCGTCGCAGACCAGGATCGTCCTCGGTCCCATCGCCGCGCGATACGGCTGCGTGGCGAAGTTCATCGAATCGGACGGGGTGAGCTGGGCGAACTGGACCTGGACAATCGCGAAGAAGACGATCATCGTCACGGCGATCGAGAGGAGCGCCGTGCGCGGGCGATCGGCCAGGAGCAGGACACCGGCGAAGAGGTTCCCGGCGAAGGCGACCTTGAGGAAGACGTCCACCATCCAGACGGGCACTTCGGTCCCCACGAGTTCGCGCGCCTCCACCGGGCTCGTGTGGACGTAGTACAACGCCCCCGCCGCGAGGACGGCCGAGATGAGGAACGTCGAGGACAAGAGCAACTTGGACGGGGCGTGCTCCCCTCCGGCGATCCGCTTGTCCCAGAGCCACGCCACGAGGAGGAGGAACCCGGGATACGACTGGAGCCCGTAGAAGTCGACCTTGCTCGCGGACACGGAGAAGACGACGAGGGGCACGAGGGCCCAGCACAGCACGTAGACGATGCAGTGCCCGTCGTACGAGATGCGCCCCTCGCGCACCCCGCGCGCGACCGCGTGCGGGAGGTGCTGGATCCACGGGTAGAACTCCGCCGCAACGAGCGCGAGGAAGTACCCGGTCGGGTAGAGGGCGTCGTTGGGCAAGCGCTCGCCGAGCACGCGGTACCAGGTCTCGTGGACGAAGGCGAACCACAGGAAGTCGGGGTTGTGGAACGCCATGGCGATCGGCCACGGGAGCGCGAGGGCGAGGAAGACGAGTATCCCCGCGGGGTGGAAGAGGCGCCGGAGCTGGCCGCGCTGCTTCGTGATCAGGAGGTAGAGAAGGATGGAGAGGCCGGGGAAGAGGATTCCCATGGGACCCTTGGTGAGGACCGCCCCGGCCGCGCTGGCCCAGGCGAGGATCACCCACGTCCTCTTCTCGGTCCGCTGCCACCTGAGGAAGCAGTGGTGGACGAGGGCCATGAAGAAGACGAGCGCCATCTCGACGCCGCACTCGCGTGTATAGACGTAGAACTCGGCCGTGGTGAGCGCGAGGACGACGGCGATCGTCGAGGCGCGCGTGCCGAAGAGGGTCCGCGCGATGGCGCCGAGGACGAAGGCGAGGGCGAGGGCGAGGATCGCGTTCGGCAGGCGGGCCCCGAATTCGTTGACCCCGCCGAGCTTGTACCACGCCGCGGTGATCCAGAACGAGAGGGGCGGTTTCGTGAGGTACGGGACGTAGTCGAGCTGCGGCTGGACCCAGTCGCCGGACTCGACCATCTCGCGCGGGATCTCCGCGTACTTGCTCTCGCTGTCGGAGAGGGGGTAGGTCCAGAGGCCCGGCACGTAGATGGCGAGGGCCAGGAGAAGGAGGGGCACGGCCCATTTCCCACCCGGAGCGATTTCGCCGTAGAGCTTCGTCTCCATCGCGGCGCAGTATACGCGGCGCCCCACCCGGGGGGAAACGTCTGTGTTGCGACGTCCCCGTGCCCGGGATACCCTACCCGGGATGGCCGACCTCCACCTGTACGACCCGAAGCGCGCCCCCTCCCCTCTCGGGGCCGGCGACGCGAAGACCGACTGGGCGCCCGGCGACGTCCTCGCCGTCGAGCTGGGGGAGGCCCGGTGAGCCGCGCTCCGCTCGAAGAGGGGGACCTCGCCCGGCGCCTCGTGGACGACGGGGTCATCGTGAAGGCCGACCTCGACGCGGCGCTCCGAGACCGCCCGGAGGGCCAGCCGCTCGGAGTCTTCCTCGTGACGAGGGGCCTCGTCTCGCCCGACCAGCTCGAGCGCCTCCTCTTCCAGACGGACGGGCCTTCCACCGCGGCCCGCCGAGGCGACATCCTTGTCGCCGACGCCCTCCTCGAGGGGCGCGTCGTCGGCCACGACCAGATCGAGGAGGCGCGCCGCGTGCAGCGCGACGTCCCCCTCCCGCTCGGGACGCTCCTCGTGCGGATGGGCTCCGTCTCCGCGACGCAACTCCGCAACCGCGCGGCCGGGATGGAGGAGCCGATCCACGGCGAGCCCGTCGCGTGGAGCCCCGAGGTCGTCGAGGCGCTCCGCGACCCGAAGCGGCGCTTCGGGAAGTACGTCCTCGTCGAGGAGGTCGGCCGAGGCGGGATGGGCGTCGTCTACCGCGCGTACGACGCGCTCCTCGACCGCCAGGTCGCCCTCAAGATGCTCCTCGCCGACGCCTTCATGGTCGGCGCGGCGACGACGGCGGGCTCCATGACGACGGAGACGCAGGTCGAGCGATTCAAGCGCGAGGCGCGTGCCGCCGGAAAACTCTCCCACCCGGGGATCGTGACCGTCTACGAGGTCGGCGTGCAGAACGGCTTCCACTTCTTCACGATGGAGTTCGTCGAGGGACCCTCGCTCGAGAAGCTCCTGCGTGGAGCGAGACTCGCGCCCAAGCTCGCCGCGAGACTCATGAGGGAGGCCGCCGAGGCGCTCCAGCACTCGCACCTGGCCGGCGTGATCCATCGCGACATCAAGCCGGGAAACCTCCTCCTGTCCGTGGCCCCGGAGTCGGTCTCGACGGAGTCGACGGTCGCGACGCGTCTCGTGCTGCAGGCGCCGGTCCTCTCGGAGCTGTCGGGGCGGATCCGGATCGCCGACTTCGGCCTGGCGCGGAACGTCGCGGCGCAGGGGCTCACGACGCGGGGCGACGTCATGGGAACGCCCGCGTACATGGCTCCCGAGCAGGCCTCGGGGGACGTGCACCGGGTGAGCCCGCGCAGCGACGTCTACTCGCTGGGCGCGGTCCTCTACCACGCGGTGGTCGGGAGGCCGCCGTTCCTTGGCGAGGGGCCGATGCAAGTGATCGCGCAGGTCCTGGGGAGCGACCCGGAGCCGCCGCGCTCGCGCGTGCCGGACCTGCCGTTCGACCTGGAGGTCATCACGCTGCGCGCGATGGCGAAGGAGCCCGAGCGGCGCTACGCCGATGCGCAGGCCCTCGCGGACGACCTGGGGCGGTTCCTGCGGGGGGAGGCGATTCAGGCGAGGCCGATCAGCCGCATGGAGCGGGCGTCGCGGTGGGTCGGACGGCACCTCGCGCTCTCGGCCTCGCTCCTTGCGTTGGCGATCGCGCTTCCCGTCGGGACCTGGATCGGGGTGCGGTCCGTGCTCGACCGTCTTGCGTTGGACCGGGCGCTCGTCCTCGAGTCGCGGGGAAGCGTGCTCCTCCGGGAGGCCCAGGACGCGGTCCGTCAGCCGAACCCGGACTGGGCCGCCATCCTCCGCAAGTTCGAGAAGGCGCGCGAGGCGTTCGACGGGGCGACGCGCGAGTTTCCGACGCTCGCCACGTCCCTCCACGGCCGCGCGCAGGCGCTTGTGGGCCTCGGCCGGCTCGACGAGGCGCTCGCCGACCTCGACCGCCTCGTGCTGACCTCTCCCGGATTCGCGCAGGGGTGGCTCGATCGAGGGCTGATTCGGCTCTACCTGATCGCGAGCCGGACCGATCCGATCTGGGTCTCGGGCGGGCCGACGCGGAAGTGGACCCAGGGTCACACGGCGTTCCAGATCACGCCCGAGGACCGGGCGATGGTCGCGCGGGTGAGGGAGGACCTCGCGCACGTGGCGTCCCTGGAGCCCGACCGGGTGAAGAGCCAGGGGTCGCCGATCCTTCTCCTCCTCATCGACGGAAGGCCGAGCGAGGCCCTGGCGGCCGTCGAGGAGGTCCTCGCCCTGGACCCGAACCTCCAGTGGGCGTGGGTTCTCAAGGCCCGCAGCCTGGGCGGGCTCGGGCGGGCGGAAGAGGCGCTCGCCAACGTCGACCGCTACCTGGCCCTCCTGCCGAACGACGAGGACGCGGCCCTCCTCCGCGCGTACATCCTCCTCGACCTGGGGCGACCCGAGGAGGCGGCCGTGGGGCTGCGGAGGCTGTGCGCGCGCCGGCTCGACCCCGATGCGGCGGTGGATACCGTGGCGGCGATTCTCCTGCGGCACGGCTTCGCCGAGGTCGCGCTGGAGGAGCTGGAACGCGGGGCGACGGACCCGCTTTCGGCCTGGAGGCTCGCGGGGATGGCGTATGCGCACCTGATCCGGAAGGACTTCGCTGCCGCGCTGTCGTGCATCGACGAGGCGATCCGCCTGGAGCCCTCCACGGGCCGCTTCCGCATGGTGCGCGGCCAGGCGTTGCTCGCGCTGGGGCGGGCGGAGGAGTCGATCCCGGAGTTCCAGGCGGCGCAACGGGCCGGTGTCTGCACGCAGGTGGGCTTGAGCTACTGGGTCGCGAGCGCGGAGCTTGAACGGGGGGAGTACGCGCATGCACTGGCGGAGCTGGGGCCGGCGCTCGCACAAGAGGAGGAGTGGGCCGACCTGTGGACGCTCCGCGGGATGGTGCACTGGAAGAAGGGGGACGCCGCGGCGGCCGCGGCGGACTTCGCGTGCGCAATCGACCTGGACCCGTTCGACGGGAGGATGCGCGGGCTGCACGGGCGGGTGCTGCGCGAGCTGGGGCGGACCGAGGAGGCCCTCGCGGAGCACGACGAGGAGGTGCGGCTGCTCCCGAAGGACGTGGACGCGCGGTTGAATCGAGGGCTCTGCCTGGAGGCGCTCTCGCGTCGCGAGGACGCGCTCGCGGAGTACGACCACGCGGCGGCGCTCGCGCCCGAGGATGTGCACGTGTGTCTGTTGAGGGCGGGGCTCCTGTACCGTCTGGAGAGGTATGCGGACGCGGAGGCGGAGTGCACGCGGGGCCTGGGCAGGCACGCCGACGAGGCGGACCTGCTGTACCTGCGTGCGGGGGCGCGCTGGCAGGGGTCGAAGGTGGAGGAGGCGGTCTTTGACCTGACGGCGTTCCTGGCGAAGGCACCGGGGCGGAAGGAGGGTCTCAGGCTGCGTGGGGAGTGCCTCGTCTACCTGGAGAAGTGGGCGGAGGCGCGCGCGGACCTGGAGGCGTTCCTCGAGGCAGACGGCACGGACGCGAAGGCATGGTTCATGCTGGGGATGTGCGCGTTCCGGATGCAGGACCGCGCGGCGATCGGGTACTTTGGCAAGGCGGAGGGGCTCTACCCCGAGGGCCCGGACCGCGACCGTGCTCGCCAGGGCCGCGAGGCGGCCGAGAAGAAGCTCGGAGGATGATCCTGGAGTCGCGCCCGTAAGGGCGCGGGGGGGTAACGCCCGTAAGGGCGTCACCCCGTAGTTGTCTCTGTCACGAGGGATCACGATGTCACCGCTCACCCGCGCCGAATCGACCCGATACGAGGAGACCTCACGCCACGCCGACGTGATGGCGTTCATCGCCGCGGTGGACGCCCGGAAGGACCCGCGTCTCCACGTCACCTCGTTCGGCGCCAGCCCGCAGGGTCGGGACCTGCCGCTGCTGGTCCTCTCGGCCCGTGGCGCTCACACGCCCGAAGAGGCGCGTCGGCTCAACCTCCCCGTGGTCCTCGTCCAGAACGGCATCCACTCGGGCGAGGTGGAGGGGAAGGAGGCGAGCCTCATGCTCGTCCGGGACATCCTCGACGGCCACGACGCCGATCTCCTCGCCGCGATGACGCTCGTGATCGTCCCGCTCTTCAACCCCGACGGCAACGACGCGATCGACCCGGCGAACCGCAAGCTCGACCTCACGAAGCTCACCGGCCAGCTCGGCCCCGAGCGCGGAGTGGGGACGCGCGTGAACGCCTCGAAGATCAACCTGAACCGCGACTTCATGCGCCAGGAGGCCGTGGAGATGCGCCTCCTGCAGACGCGCGTCTGCCAGCCCTGGGCGGCGGACCTGACGATCGACAACCACTCGACGAACGGATCGGTCCACCGCTTCGCAATGACCTGCGACGTCCCGCACACGGTGGAGAGCGGCCGCGCGGAGCCGATCGAGTGGATGCGGACGACCCTCCTGCCGCCCGTGGTCGCAGCGCTCAAGAAGAACCACGGCCTCGACGCGGGGTGGTACGGCAACTTCGTCGAGGATGAGCGTGCCCTCGACGCGAATGGCGCCGCGGACCCGGCGGCGAAGGTCGGCGAGGGGTGGATGACGTACCCGCACCACCCGCGATTCGGGGCGAACTACCGCGGGTTGACGAACCGGATGGACCTCCTGTTCGAGTGCTACTCGTACCTCCCCTTCCGCGAGCGGGTACAGACGACGTACGCCTCGATGCTCGAGACGCTGCGATTCGTCGCTGGGCGGCGTGACGAGGTGTTGCAGGTGGTCGCCTCGAGCCGGGCGCCGCGCGAGCGGATTGCGATACGCTACCGGCTGGAGCGCTTCCCCGAGCCGATCGAGGTCCTCACGCGGACCCCGCGGACGCTGGACGGGGTGCCCTCCTCGGTTCGACTCCCGCACCTGGCGCGCTTCGTCGGACGCACGGTCGTGGACCGCCCGGCGGCCTACGTAATGCCCGCGTCGCTCGCGGCGCACCTCCAGCGGCACGGCCTGCAGGTGACTCCCGCCGAGGGCGCACTGGATGTCGAGGTCGCCACGGTGCAGGGGATCCGCGCGGAGGGCGGCCGGGCGATCCTGGAAGCGGCGAAGGTGGGCGAGGCGGTGGTCTCGTGGACGCGCTCACGCCGGACGCCCCCGGCAGGCTCCGCGCTCGTCCGCACGGACCAGCCGCTCGGCGCGATCGCGGTCTACCTCTGCGAGCCCGAGAGCGACGACGGCGCCGTCGAAAACGGCCTGCTGCCCGCGCCCACACTCGGCCAGGAGTTCCCTGTCTGGCGAGTCCCTCGATAGTCCCCGAAGCGCGGCTTCAGCGCGACACGATGATCGACGCGCAGCCGAAGGACATGCCCAACGATCTACGGCTGCCCAGCAGTCACTTCCAATCCGCCGGGCTTTTCTCCTTCAGCCACTCGACTACAGCCTCCCACTGTCCGGCTCCCTCGGGACTCCCCATGCTGTAGTTCACATCACACCCGAAAACCTGGAGGTTTTTCCAGATGATGTCTCGCAGCTCCGTGTCAGCGACTTCGTGCGCTCGAAGGAGGCGCGCGTACCACGTCAGAACATCCGGGGAGCGCTGGAGTGCTATGACCACCGCCGATTGCACTGGACGGGCGTCATGGCGCCAGATGCCGATCAGCAGGTGGCAGTCAGCCGCCGAGAGAGGATTGCCGAGCAACGGAGCCGCGTTGGAGACGATGTACGGTTCATCGTCCTGCAGCAGTTTCCGAGCGACGGCAGCGCACTCTCGCGGAAACCTCAATTGAGCGAGCCCCAATACTGTCAGGCATTTCCGCCGCATCTCCGTGTCCGGGTCATGCAACGCCACCTCCCCCAATTGCAGCGTCAACTCGCGGTCGATGGCGCCATTCTCGAGCCAGATGGTGCCTACCTCGTTCGCCTCTCGCAGGGAGCCGGAGCGTAGACGCATGATCGGGAGCGAGAGGGGTCTCGGCAGAAACAGCACGAGTGCCGTCACGCCTCCCAGCACGATCAAGCACGCCTTCCGCCGCCCCGACATCTTGTTTCCTTCACCCAATCGCACAACACTCCGGGAGTCGAAGAGCCCACTTCCGCCCACGTCTGCTACTTCCAGACGAGGGAGTGCCCCTCTCCACGGTGGGGAACCTGTTGGCGCGGCCCCATGCCCTCGAAGCTCAGCCGCCCTGCCTTCTTCCACTCGCGAATCCAGTCCTTCAGGTCGCTCTCCCAGACCAACGGCTGGGTGGAGGCGCTCTTCCAGGCCTGATCGTAGGCAACGCGTCGCTTCCCCCTCAGCAATGCAAGAACCGCCTCTTTCGCGCGAACGAGGTAGCGCTCGCGCCATGGTCCACTGAAGCAGTGGACGTAGGTAATGGAGTCTGCCCACGAGCCGACGATGATCGCGAACCGGCGCAGGTAGGCACGGAGGATGGTGTGCTTGACGAGGGTCTGTTCGCGGCCGACGTAGAGGTCGTCCTCGCTCATGGCCGTGCAATCGTCTCGGCCATGGCTTCGACCTCTGCCAGGATCGGGAAGCGAGTTTCGTTGGACGCAACGCTCCCCTGGAACATGACGGGGTACTCATCATGCGTACGCCCCAGGAGGTGCCGGCCTGTCTTCGCCTTGCGAACTCCCCCCCATTGCTTGAAGAAGAACGGCACGCGAGCCGCGGCGCACTGGTCGCGAAGTGAGACGACCCACTCCTCCCGCATCGGGCGCGCGCCGGGGCCGCTTTCACCGCCGACGATGACCCAGTGGATGCCAGTGAAGTCGACTGCGCACAGGTCCTCGAGAAGCGGCTCAATCGAAAGAAAGCGCGTGCTCGCGAGGGACGCGCGAAGGTCGTCGATCCTCGGGAGGCCGTGTTTCCGGTTCTCCACGCTTACCCCCCACCAGACGTTTGGCAGGATGGCGGCGTGGCGCAACTCTGTCGAGAGCATCTCGCGCAGCCTGCTGGAGCGCTTCGTCAGTACCTGAAACGTATGCCACCCTGCGAGACGCATGACATGGCAGACGGCTTGGATGTAGGAAGCAGGGACCCCCTCGTGGAAGAGGTCGCTCATAGAGTTGACGAAGACCCGCCTCGGCGTACGCCAACGCAGAGGTTCGGGGAGCTTCTCCGGGACGAGACGGAGGTCGAAGCCCTGCTCGAAGGGATGCCCTTCGACGCCGCGGAATCGCTCTGCGAAGGTCTCGGCGTAGCAGTGGGCACACCCAGGCGTGATCTTGGTGCAACCGCGGACTGGATTCCACGTGGCGTCGGTCCACTCGATTCTCGAGTGGTCGCTCATGGAGGATGCCTCCGCGTCCGGCACGTCTCAATTCGCGAATGGTACCCGGGAATCGCGCGCGAGTCCCGGGGTTTCCGCCCACGGTGTCTGTTGAAGCAGGGGTTCCCGCTCTGGCGGGTTCCTCGGTAGCCTCGGACGCGCGTGGGTCGCCAGCGCGGTCGCTTGACCCGGGACGGGGCGAGAGTACAATCCCCCACGTTCGTTAGGGGATGCGCAGATGTCCGAGTTGACCACACCTCCCGACCCGCCCAACGTGCCCGCCCCGCCCCCCCATCCGACGCCGGGCGCGACACCGCCGCCACCGCCCGAGCTGCCGCATAGCGTCATCATCCGCCAGTACCCCAAGGTCATCTTCCTCTACCCCATCTTCCTCTTCTCCATCGTCGCGTGGGTCCTCGAGGGATTCTGGCCCGGGAAGTTCGGCACGAGCTCGATGCTGGGCGGCATCTTCTTCTGCCTGTTCGCCGTAAACATGCTCGTGATCTCCTTCGAGTTCACCCGCACCAGCTCCGTCGCCATCTTCCTCCTCTTCGTCGCACTCGTGTTCGCCTTCCTCTACTTCGATATCTTCCCGTGGCTCAAGAACCTCGTCGGGAAGATCGAAATCGAGATGAACAGCCACTTCTACGCCTCCATCGCCATCCTCTTCGGCGTCATCTTCGCCATCGTCTTCGCCAACGTCCGGTTCGACTACTACGAGATCAAACACAACGAGATCCTCCGCCACCACGGATACCTCGGCGACGTCGAGCGCTACCCGGCCCCGAATCTGAAAATGCAGAAGGAGATCCGCGACATCCTCGAGTTTGTCCTCCTGCGATCGGGGCGCCTCGTCATCCAGCCCGCAACCGAGTCGCGCGCCATCGTGATGGAGAACGTCATCGGGATCAACCGCGTCGAGGCCCGCATCCAGCAGCTCCTCGGCCGCCTCGCCGTCTCCATCGAGAAGGGGTAGCCGTCGCGTGATCCGCACTGGCGCCTCGCTCGACGAGAACGCCCTTGAGCGGATGCTCCCCGAACTGCCGCGCCGAGGCCCCGTCGAGGTCGACCTCGGCGCCGTCGAATTCGTCGATCCCCACGGCATGGTCTCCCTCCTGGAGATGGGCAGGTGGCTCGCGCGCGAGGGGCGCCCCGCCGAGCTTCACGAGCCCGCCTCCGACGAGGTCGACGGATACCTGGAGCGCATGGGCTTCTGGGCCCAGGCCGCCCGGTTCTTCCGCGGCGTCGAGCCACGCCCCGCGCCGCGGAGGCCGAGCGACGTCCTCCTGGAGGCCACGCCGATCGAGCGCGCCAGCGACGTCCACGACATCCTCGCCCGCGTCCGCGCCCGAGCCCGGCAGATCCTCGTGCGGCACCTCGGCTACGACGACCTCGCCATCGACCGCTTCCTCGTCGCCCTCTCCGAGGTCTGCCAGAACGTCCTCGAACACAGCGGCGACGTCGGCTTCGTCGCCATCCAGAAGTACGCCTACCGCGAGTCACTCGGGCGCAACGTCGTGAAGATCGGCGTCTCCGACCTCGGCGTCGGCGTGCGGGCCACGATCGAGGGGCGACTCGGGAGGCTCCGAGGGGACCTCGCGGCACTCGAGAAGGCCGTCCTCGAGGGGGTCTCGCGCCACGCCGACCCCGGGCGCGGGCACGGGCTCCGCGCCGTCAGGGAGACCGTCCTCGCCTGGGAGGGGAAGCTCGTCGTCCGCACCGGCGCCGCGCGCCTCGCCCTCCTGCCCGCGTGGGCCCGCGGAAAGCCACGTGAGGAGCGACTCACGCCCTTCCCGGGCACACAGCTCTTCCTGACGCTGCCGGCCTTGACGCTCCTAGCTTGATATGCTACAGGGCTTCGGATCATGAATCGGCCGACGCCCTTACGGGCGCGACTCCAGTGACTGGAGGGTGAACGATGTCCCGCAAGCTCGCCGTACTCCCCATCGCCGTCCTCCTGATCGGCCTCGCGCTGCTCGCCGACGGCCCCTCCGAGAAGGACCGCCAGGAGTACCAGAAGCGGCTCGCCGCGCTCAACGCCGAGCTGTCCAACGCCCACGTCGAGGTCGCCGCGTGGTGCGAGAAGAACGCACTCCTCCGCGAGGCCCTCAGCCACCTGAAAGAGGCGCAGGCCCTCGCGGCCGCGCCGTCCGACTCCATCGCCGAGCGGATCAAGAAGATCGAGGACGACCTCTCGCAAAGCCCTCCCGACGCCCCCGAGGCGGCGCACAAGGCGTACCTGAAGCGGCTTGAGGAGTTCTCGAAGGCGTTCACGAAGAAGTTCGACGAGCTGGCCCGCTGGGCCAAGCAGCACGACCTCGCCGACGAGGCCTCCGAGATGAACGCCCGCTCCAGGGCCTTCGACCCCGAGATCATGATCACCGGCGAGAAGGGGACCTCGCGCCTCGAGCTGGCGAGCTGGCAGAAGGAGATCGGCGACCAGGTGAACGTCTACCGCCAGACCGCGGGGTGCGCTCCCATCGAAGTCGACCTGGCGCTCTCCGACGGCGCCATGGCGCACGCGCGCTACCTCTGGATCAACGACGGCAGCCCGAAGCTCGACGGGATGGGCGTCCACGAGGAGAAGCCCGGCATGCCGGGCTGGTCCGACGAGGGCGCGAAGTGCGCCCCGGGCTGCGACATCTACTGGGGCCGGACCAACGAGGCGGTCGAGAAGTGGATGGCCACCTTCTACCACCGCGTCCCGATCCTCGCGACGAAGCTCGCGAAGATCGGCGCGGGCAAGAAGGAGGGGCTCAAGCTCGGCGACGTCCTCGTGGTCGACGTCCAGAGCGGATACGACGACGCGCGGGCGGACGAGCCGACGATCGTCCTCTTCCCCGCCCCCAACCAGAAGGACGTCCCGCAGGCCTTCGCGGGCGAGACGCCCGACCCGCTCCCCGCGGGGACCAAGGGGACGGCCGGGTATCCCGTGACGCTCACGGCCTACGACGACGACGCGCACGCGATCTCGGACGTGACCGTGGCGCGCCTCCTCGGCCCCGACGGCAAGGAGGTCCCGTGCCACGCCTCCACGCCGCAGTCGCCGGCGCGGGCGGACTTCACGCAGTGGAACACGGTGTGCCTCATCCCGAAGGGGAGCCTGTCGGGACGGACGAAGTACACCGTCGAGATCAAGTGCATGGTCGGCACCGAGCTCGTCGAAAAGACCTGGTCCTTCACGACGAAATAGAGATGAAGGTCGTCCTCGCGTTTTCCGGCGGCCTCGACACGTCGTTCTGCGTTCCGTACCTGCGCGAGCGCGGCCACGAGGTCGTGACCGTCTTCGTCGACACGGGGGGCTTCACGCCCCCCGAGGTCGCACGCATCGCCCGGCGCGCCCGCGATCTGGGCGCCGCCCGCCACTTCTCCGTCAACGCGGAGAAGTCCATCTACGACCGCGTCATCAGCTACCTCGTCAAGTCGGGAGGCTTGTACGAGCAGACCTACCCGAACATGTGCGCCGACCGGTACGTGATCGCCGAGATGTGCGCCGACGTGGCCCGCAAGGTCGGCTCCCGCGCGATCGCGCACGGCTGCACCGCGATGGGAAACGACCAGGTGCGGTTCGATTGCGCGATCCGGTCGATCGGCGACTACACGATCCTCGCGCCGATCCGCGACTTCCACGCCGAGGTGAAGACCGACCTCCGCGCGAAGGAGACCGCGTACCTGGAACGGCGCGGGTTCGAGGTCGCGAAGTCGCACCGCCGGTACAGCATCAACCGGAACGTCTTCGGCGTGACGATCAGCGGGAGCGAGATCGACCAGAACGGGGAGCCCTCCGAGGACGCCTGGGTCCTGACCGCTCCGCTCGAGAAGGCGCCGGCGAGGCCCGAGCGGATCCGGATCGGCTTCGCCTCGGGGCTGCCGATCTCGATGAACGGGAAGAAGCGGCACGGGATCGAGATCCTCAAGGACCTCAACCGCCGCGTCGGCCGGCACGGGGCGGGGCGCGCGATCTACACGGGCGACTGCGTAATCGGGATCAAGGGGAGGATCGCCTTCGAGTGCCCCGGGCTCTCCGCGCTCCTCGTTGCGCACCGCGCGCTCGAAAGCGCCACGCTGTCGCGCGAGCAGATCGATTTCAAGTCGATGGTCTCCCAGCGCTGGGCGACGCTCGCGTACAACGGCCTCTTCTACGACCCGCTCGCGCGGGACCTGGAGCGCTTTCTCGACTCCAACCAGCGCAACGTAACCGGCGAGGTCACGATCAAGGTCTTCAAGGGGACGATCCTCCCCGTCGCCCACACGAGCCCGAACCTCCTCAAGGACGACCGCACGGTCTACGCCCAGGCCGCGGGCTGGACCCCTTCCGAGGCAGAGGCGTTCGTCAAGCTGTTCGGCCTCGGAACGGAGCTCGCCAGCCGCAAGCGCCGCCGCTGATGGAGAACTACGAGCTCATCATCCGGTTCTTCCAGGGGATCGGCGCGCCCAAGGAGGCGGACGGGTACCTGCGGCTCTTCCACAAGGGCGACCCGTCGCGGTTCGCCGTGATCAAGGTCGGCGGGAAAATCCTGCAAGAGTCGAAGGACCTCCTCGCGTTCGACCTCGCCTACCTGTCGCGGCTCGACCTCTTTCCCGTCGTGATTCACGGAGGCGGCCCGCAGATCGACGTCGAGTTGGCCGCGCGCGGGATCGAAACGAAGAAGATCGGCGGGATCCGCGCGACGCCGAAGGAGGCCGTCGAGGTCATCCGCGACGTCCTCGTCTCCGCGAACGGCGAGGTCGTCCAGGCCGTGCGCGCGGCCGGGGGAACGGCCGTGGGGGTGAACAGCGGGATCTTCAGCGCGGAGCAGGTGGCCGACCCGGAGCTGGGGTACGTCGGCGAGGTGACGGGTGTCGACCTGAAGCAGATCGTCCGCGCCGTGCGGGCCGACATGATCCCGATCATCAACCCGATCGGCTTCGGCCCCGACGGCCAGGCGTACAACATCAACGCCGACACGGCCGCGCGGGCCCTCGTTCTCGCCCTGAGGCCGAAGAAGTTCATCCTCATCACCGAGGAGGGGGGCGTCCGCGGCGCCGACGGCGAGATGCTGGCGAACATCAACCTGAACCAGGATTACGACCGCCTCGTGAAGAGCGGCGTGATCTCGGGCGGGATGCTCGTCAAGGTCCGCGAGATCAAGGAGCTCCTCGAGCGGATGAAGGGGCGGATGGTGGTCACCATCGCGAGCGCGGAGAACCTCCTCAAGGAGCTGTTCACGGCGAAAGGGGCCGGGACGTTCGTCAAGCTCGGTTCGCGAATTCGCGAGGTCCACTCGTGGCGAGGCGTGAACACGGACCGGATCCGCCGCCTGATCGAGCGGAGCTTCGGCCGCCCGCTGACGCGCGGGTACTTTCGGCGCCCCGTGAAGTACCTTTTCTACGAGGAGAACTACAAGGGGTGCGCGGTCGTGAAGGACTTCGGCGAGGTGGACTACCTCGACAAGTTCTCGGTGCGGCCCGAGGCGCAAGGCGAGGGGATCGGCGCGGACCTGTGGGACATCATGATCCGCCGTTGCGGGAAGCTCTTCTGGAGATCGAACCCGCGGAATCCGATCAACGCGTGGTATATGGAACGCTGCGACGGGATGAGGAAGTTCGGGAAGTGGTGGGTGTTCTGGCTCGACCTGTCGGAGAACGAGATCCGCCGCGCCTGCCGCCACGCGCTCGCCCTGCCCGTCACGCTGCGGGATGCGCCCCCTCCGGAGCCTGTCGCCACGGGGACCTAGATGATGAAGCGCGTCGGGATCGTCGGGGCCAGCGGGTACACGGGGTACGAGCTGATCAAGCTCCTCTTCGCGCACGGGGGAGTCGAGCTGGTTGCCCTGGAGAGCGAATCGAGCGGCGGACAGCCCGTGTCGAGCGTCTACCCGGAGTTCACGGGAGACCTGAAGTTCACCCGCTTCGGCGTCGACCGGCTCGCGGAGATGAAGCTCGACTGCGTGTTCCTCGCCATGCACGAAGGATTCGCTCGCGAGACGGTCGTGCGCCTGAATGCGCCCACGATCGACCTGTCGCGCGACTTCCGGCTCGACGCGCACGCCGCGTACGGGCTGCCCGAGTACTTCCGCGACGAGATCCGCACGGCCCGCCTCGTCTCGAATCCGGGGTGCTACGTCACGAGCTGCCTGTTGGCCATCCTCCCGCTCGTCAAGGAGGGCCTGCTCGAGCGCGCCGTCCTCGACGCGAAGAGCGGGTACAGCGGGGCCGGGCGCACGCCGTCGTACGTGAACGACCCGAAGAACTACACCGACAACATCATTCCCTACAAGCCGACGGCCCACCCCCACCGCGCGGAGATCTGCCGCTTCCTGGGCCCGAACGTCTCGTTCACCCCGCACGTGCTGCCGACGTTCCGAGGAATCCTCTCGACATGCCACGTCTTCACGACGAGGCCGGTGACGATGGCCGGCGTGCGGCACCTGTACGAGGAGCGCTACCGGGACGAGCCGTGCCTCCGGGTCCTCGGGGCGCTGCCAGAGCTGCACGACGTGCAGGGGACCAACCTCTGCGCGCTCGGGGGATTCGAGGTCGACGACGCAGGGCGCCTCGTCGTCTTCTCCGCGATCGACAACCTGCTCAAGGGGGCGAGCGGCCAGGCCGTGCAGAACATGAATTTGATGCTCGGCTTCCCCGAGACCCAGGGGCTGCCGCTTGGATCCCTCCACCGCGCTTCGCGCTAGGGAGGGCAGGCTCGATGAGGGGCTACTCGATCGGCTTGCAGAGCGAGGCCGCGGCGGCGCGGGCGAGGGTGGGCTCGTCGGCGGAGGCGGCCATCTGGCGCGCCAGGACGTCCCAGAAGCGGTACCTGAGCTCCGCCTCGTGGCCGCGGGAGGGGAACACGACGACCAGGCTCCCGGCGCCGACCCGGAACGGACAGTCGCGGAGCGACCCGTCGGAGAGGTTCCACCAGTCGACCAGCCAGGCGCGATCGTGGTCGACGACCGCGATGCGGGTGACGTCGGCATCCCACGTCGGGTGGGCGCCGGCGAAGAGGAGCTCGCCGAGCGGGGCGCCGCCGTCGGGAACCTGGGCCTGGTTCACCTCGACCGCACCGATGAGATGGACCGGTCCGGCCGCGAGCGGAGCGGCCGAAGGGCGCGAGGAGGCGAGGGCCAACTTCCCTGCGAGGGCGGGGATGGCAGCTTCCCAGGCGGCGCAGTCGGCCTCGAGCAGGCGGGTGCGTTCGCAGGTGGCCGTGATGGACGCGGGAGGGGCCGGGCTCCGCCGGTCGAGCCGAATCGGCAGCCCCTTGACGCGTACGCAGCCCGCGAACGCGGTCAGCAAGAGGAAGAGAATGAAGGGACGCCGCCCCATGTCCCTGCCCTGCCCGTCCTGGAATAAGTCGTCGTAGGATCTTCGGCCGAACTGTCCTGAAAACTGCACTGAAATCGGAGGACTCGTGGCGCGAAAGCTGTGGGAAAAGGGGGACCGCGTCGACGACCTCGTGCAGCGCTTCTGCACGGGGGACGACTGGCGGTGGGACCAGCGGCTCCTCGCGGCCGACATCGAGGGGAGCCGTGCGCACGCGAGGATGCTCGCCCGCATCGGCATCCTGACGCGGCGGGAGCTCGCCCGCGTCCTGAAGGCCCTCGACGGCGCCGGGGAGATCCGCGTGACGGCCGAGGACGAGGACGTCCACACCGCGCTCGAGAACTACCTCGTCGCGAAGCTCGGCGAGCTCGGAAAGAAGATCCACACGGGGCGCTCGCGGAACGACCAGGTCCTTCTCGCGACGCGTCTCTGGCTCCGCCGCGAGGCGCGCGAGATCGCCGTCGAAGCCCTGGCGCTCGCGGACGAAGTCGCCTCGTGGGCTGACCGGCACCGCGACGCCGCGTGGCCGGGCTACACGCACACGCGCCGCGCGATGCCCTCCTCCGCGGGGCACTGGGCCGGGGCGTTCGCCGAGGCCCTCCTGGACGATGCCGTGCTGCTGCGGGGCGCCTACGACCTCCTCGACCAGTCCCCGCTCGGGAGCGCCGCGGGGTACGGCGTGGCCCTGCCGCTCGACCGCGCATTCGTCGCGCGGGAGCTGGGGTTCGCGCGCGTGCAGGCGAACACGCTCTACGTCCAGAACAGCCGCGGGAAGTTCGAGGCGCACCTCCTCGCCGCGATCGAGCAGGTCATGCTCACGCTCAACCGGATGGCGTCCGACATCGTCCTCCTCTCGTCCGAGGAGGTCGGGTTCGTCACGCTGCCCAAGGAGTACTGCACGGGCAGCTCGATCATGCCGAACAAGCGGAACCCGGACCCGCTCGAGCTGGTCCGCGGGAGCCTGCACCGGGTGAGGGCCTGTCGCGAGGCAATCATCGGCACGGTGGCGAACCTGACGTCGGGGTACCACCGCGACCTCCAGCTCACGAAGGGGCCGGTGATGGAGGCGGTGGACGTCGCGCGGGCGTGCCTGGGCGTGATGAGGCGGATCGCCCCGCGGATCGGCGTGGACCTCGACCGCGCGCGGCGCGCGCTCACGCCGGACGTCTTCGCCACGGACGAGGCGGTGCGCCTGGTGAAGCGCGGCATGCCGTTCCGGGACGCGTACCGCGAGGTCGCCTCCAGGATCGGATCCCTCGCGGGAGAGGACCCGGTGGCGAACCTGCGGGCCAAGCGGCACGTCGGCGCGCCCGGCAACCTCGGAATCGCCCGTCTCCGCCGCGCGATCGCGAGGGAGCGGAGCTGCTGGAAATGAAGACGGCCGCGAGGGCAGATCCCACGCGGCCGTTCGAGCGATTCCGTGCGCGACGCTACTTCGCGCAGTGCGGGCACTGCCCGTTCATCGAGCACATCTTCGAGGCGTCCGCCTTGCACTTGTCGCAGTGGTCGCCTTCCTTCATCGGGGCGTGGCAGGTCGCGCATCCCCAAACGACCATCGCGCGGACGGTCTTCCCGGCCATGTCCTTCTTGCATCCCTCGCAGGCGCCTGCGTTCGGCGACTGCTTCTTGCACTCCTCGCAGGAGTAGCAGGTGCGGACGCAGCACTCTACCGCGCCGACGTTCTTCTTGCAGTGCTCGCACCACGAGGCCTTCTTGCACCCCTCGCACATCGCGTCGGCCGTACACTTGCCGCACGGCGCGCCATCGAGGAAGGCCTTGCAGTCACCGCAGTAGAACCCCTGCTCGATCTTGTCCATCGGGCAGTTGTTGGCGGCGTCCTCGGCGAACAACGGCGCCGACATGAACAGGGCCACCGCGACGAACGCGGACAAAAGCGCAACGCGCTTCAACATGGACTTCTCCTTTCAAGAGAAGGGCTGACTCTCGGCAACCGGCCCGGGTCCCCCGGGAAGGAACTCCCTCCCCGCCCTGGCCGGTGTATACCCATGGATGTCGCGAAGGCGCCTCTTCCTTCCCGGATTCCTTTCCGTGAAACGTCGAGCCCGGGCCTGGAGCGGAAGGGCTCGGATCAGAGGCGGATCACGAGCGGGTCCGGCAGCGGGCAATCGGCGGGGCAGGCCTCACGCGGAGACCTGCCGGGAGAAGGGGTCAGGAGCAGAAGATCTGCGTCTGCGCCTGATAGTTGTGAAAGGACATGTCACCCTCACGATACCGCAGGAAATTCTAGATCGACCCCGGCCCGGATCAACGGAATTCCGGCCCTCCGGGCCGCTCGTGAAGGAATGATGTCGCGGGGCCGCGCGGACCGTGCAGGAATCCGCGCAGCCCCGCGGGCAGGACTCAGCGCTGCCGGATGAGGATCGCGGCGCTGTTCGGGGGGAGCATCACGCGCGTGACCGGCGCGTACGCGATGGCGCCCGTCGGGACCCCGTCCGCCGGGATGTCCCCCCCGCCCGACGGCGTGGCGAGCAAGAGCGACTCGCCGAGGTCCATCGACCTCGCCTGGTCGGTCGGATTGACCACCGCGAGGCCGTTCGAGAAGCGGCGACGATACAGGCCGCTCGCCGCGTCACGCAGACCCTCTGACGACATCGCCGACTCGATCGGCGTCCCGATCGGCACGTCGAACTCTGGGAAGAACTGCACCATCCCCGCGCCGTCCGCGAGGAAATTGAGGTACGTCCTCCTCCCTTTCATCAGGAGATACGTCGCCAGGCAGAAGGTCCTCTCCTCGACATTCGTGAGGGACTCGAAGTAGCTCTGCCCGATCACGATCCGGTCCCGCGCGACGGCGGGCAGCACGCGGTCCATCTGGAGCCTCCAGTCGGCTTCGCCGAAGAAGTCCCCCGCGCCGCTCCACTTCGCGAGGTCCTCGATCATGAAGCCGTCCATGTTCTCGGTCGTGAGGCGCGTGTTGGTCGTCACGTGGGCGCCGAGGTTCGGGAGGTAGACCTTCCCCGCCGCGCGCAGCCTCGGCCACGCGGCCGCGTGGAAGGCGTTGACGAGGTCCCCGTACTCGTAGAGCTGTGGCGCCTGGAGCCACGCTGGCTCCGGGTTCATGTTCCACGGCTCGCTCGCGCTGTCGGCGAAGACGCCGTCGTTCTCCGCTCCCATCCGGCGGATCGCCTCCGCGATCCAGTACTCCCTCCACCCACTGTCGAGCCGCGTGAGGTACCAGTTCCAGTCCATCTGGCGGATCCACCGGTTCGGCCAGGGGCTCGACTGGTCGGTGTAGAACCAATCGAGACGGGAGGAGACCTCGGGCCAGTCGCTCCTCCACGTGTCCCCGTCGACGAACTGGATGTCCCCCGCCCCCGTGAGGAGCTGGTAATGGAGGCAGAGGAAACCGGGGTTCATGGCGCGGAGCCTGGCCAACAGGCTCGTGGTCTGCTTCTGTGTCCCCGCGAACCTGCGCGTCACAAACCTCGCCTGCGCGTCGTTCAGGTCGTCGGGAAGCTGGTCCGCGAAGAGGTGGACGCCGTTTGAGGTGTCCGGCCACGTCCGCCCGGTCGTCGCCCTCGCGGGCAGGACGTCCCGCGCGACGCGGTGCGAGCCCGTGGACGTCGTGTAGCCGCCCCAGTCGAGCCGGACCCACTCGCGGAAGGCCCAGGATCCGGCCGCGTCCTCGAAGACGGCGAGGCTCGACTGGCCGCCGGGCCCGAGCGCCACGACGGTCTCTTCGCGCCCGTCGCCGTCGACATCCGCACAGCACGGTCTCGTCTCGCCGCGTGCGGAGGCGTACGCCGCCCACGGGACGGCCCCCCAGGCCTGATGCGCGAGCGAGGCCCCGAGGTCGTCGCGGAACTCGACGCGGCCCGCGCCCCCTGCGCCGAGGCCGATCGCCAGCTCATCGCGGCCGTCACCGTCGATGTCCCCGCACGCGGGCCACGTCTCCCCGCCCGCAGCGGCAAACGCCGTGAACGGCACGCGCATCCAGCGCTGCCGGGCGTAGGAGCGGTTGGCGCCGCCGAGGACGACCTGATAGCCCCCATTGGCGGGGAAGGTCCCCAGCCCGAGAACGATTTCGGCGAAGCCGTCCCCGTCCAGGTCGCCGCAGGCGGGGTATACGGCGCCATTCGAGGAGTTGTAGGCCGCCCAAGGGACGCGGACCCACCTCAACCGCGTGTAGCCCGCGACGGCGTCGTCGAACAGGAACGCCCAGCCGCCGCTTGATGTGTACGTGCCGATTCCCGCGAGGACCTCGGCCCGCCCGTCCCCGTCGACGTCTCCGCAGGCGGGGAAGACCTCGCCGTTCGCGGCGTTGTAGGCCGCCCAAGGGACGCGGAGCCAGCGGAGCTGCGCCCCGTCGTCGTCGTGCACGACCATCCAGCCCCCCGACGTGGGATACCGTCCTATCCCGAAGACGCGCTCGAGTCGGCCATCGCCGTCGAGGTCGCCCGTCGCGGGGCGGGAGTCCCCTGCCGCGGCGTTGTAGGCCGCCCAGCGCAGGGTGGCCGTGCCCAGCGAGGCGTACGAGGAGGCCGATCCTGAGCGGACCTCCCAGCGGCCCCCGCAGCCGGTATCGCCCCCGACGACGATCACGCCGCGCGCGGGCGGGCTCGGTGTCCCGCCACCACCGCCACCACCACCACCACCGCCGCCGCTGCCTGATCGCTCGAGGACAAGGCGGTTCCCGCTGCGCGTGATCTGCATCGCGGGGACCGTCACGAGCCGCGAGGCGTCCGCGGAGACCGTGCCCGACTGGACCGTCGAGCCATCCGAGATGCGCGCGTTGCGCCAGTTGAACGAGTCACCGGCCGCGATGTGGAGCGCCTGGAGCCTCCTCGGCGTCACATCTGCGGTCTGATCCACGGTGGTCGAGCGGAGGACGACCTCCCAGCGGGTGTCCGTGTCCACGAGGTCGCCCGCGAAGTCGTTCCACGGACAGCTCCACTCGAGGTCGACGTTGTAGCGCGCCGTCGCCGCGGGCGGGACCGGCGAGCTGTTCGAGGCGTTCGTGATCGCAGGGAAGCTCCGGTCGCGGCGGAACTCCCACCGGTCGAACTGGGTCGTGGGCGTAGCCTCGACGAACCCGGGCCAACTGTGGCCCTCGTTCACGACCATCCCCGCGAAGGCGCGGCGGCCATCGTAGAGAGCGCCGTAGAATGGCCTCCCCTGTGTCGACCAGGAGATCACGTCGTCGAGAGATCCGTGGGAGGACTGAAGGTACGCCATCTCGTCCCCCGCGCGATTCCGCATCTGCTGCTGGTGGTTCATCCAGGTCCAGACGGGCGTGCCGTCGTAGCGCGCGAGGTGCGCCGCGTCGGCGCCCCGGCTGACCATGCCCAGGTTGGCCGCGGGCGTACCCCACTTGGGCGCAATGTCGGCCACCCAGTCGACCCCGCCGTCGGGGGACGTGCGGTAGTCGGTCATCGGGAGGCCGCCGTACGCCGCCGCGAAGACGTCGGGGTAGCGCATGCCGAGCGTCACGGCGCCGCTCCCGCCCATCGAGGAGCCGAAGACGTAGATGCGCCGCGGGTCGATCCGGAGCCAGGACATCGCCTGGACCTCGCGGATCGCGCGGAGGATCCGCTGCTCGGTGTAGTTTTCGACCGGGCCCGTGTCGGCGTCTCCTCCGCGCGCGAAGTCGTACGTCGAGCTGAAGCCGTAGTACCAGGTGTGGTAGCGGTCATCGATCAGGATCTGGGCGACGGGCCAGTCCCAGGGCGTCTCCGGCTGCAGCTCGTACCCGCCGTCGTTGGCCCAGCCGTGGAGGTAGATCACGAGCGGGAGCGATGTCGTCCCGTCGTAGGCAGGCGGAACGGTGACTTCGTAGTTGTACGCGTACCCCTCGAAGGTGGGGTTCCAGCGGGAGTAGTCCATCCACTGCGTGTAGAGCCTCCCCGCGCCGCCGGCGGACTGCCAGACCTGGACCGGGCGGGGTACGGCCTCGGACTCGGCGAGGCCCGTGGAAAGCGCGTTCGTGGAGGAGATCGTGCGGTTCTCCGCGCCGCCACGAACCAGCGTCACGGCGTAGAAGAACGGACCCGTCTCGCGCGAGGTCCAGACGAAGAGCCCGGTACCGTTCGTGAGCGGCGCGCCGAGGTCGTTCAGGATGAAGAAGCGTTGATCGAAACCGCTCGGCGGGTCGGTCCGGTCGGCCTCGCGTCGATAGAAGCCCGATCCCTCCTGAACCGTGCCGACGAGCGTGGCGCTCGCGAGGTTCGCCGAGGTGATCGCGAAGGGGGCTCGATAGACTCGATACGTCTCCCCGGCGACGCCGGAGGATTCGGTCCAGGTGAGGAACGACTGGCCGACCCGGTGGAACCCGGCGAGGTTCGATGCCTGCTGGGCCCTGGCAACGGACGTGGCGAGCAAAAGCGCGACGAGCGCGCATCGGAAACGCGACATGGTGCACCTCCAATCGAGCATCCAAGGTGGAGGCCCGAGATGGGACGACCGGAGGGCACATTGATTCGGAGTCGCGCGCGTAAGCGCGCGTGGGGGTAACGCCTGTAAGGGCGTCGAGAGCGGTCGGACGCCCTTACGGGCGTCACCCCTCCGCGCCCTTACGGGCGCGACTCCAGATTACTTCGGAACGAGCAGGGTCATGTCATCCACCCACAATTCGCATTTCGTGTCGGCGTCGACGCAGCGAAGGCGGATCGAATCGATCGCGTCTCCGTCCTGCCAGCCCCGGCCGCCCGGTTCGTGCGGTCCGGTCCGCTGCAGGTCGATCGAGATCGTGGTCCACCTCCCCTTCGCGGGCCGCTCGACGACGAACCCGTAGTTGTCCTGAATCGTCCGGTTCATCACCATGACCTCGAACTTCGTATCCTGGTTCGCGAAGTAGCGGAGCGAGACCCGGGTCCCCTTGCAATACGCGATCGGCTTCTCCCAGATCGGCGTATCGAGCCCGAATCCGTCTTCGCCCCAGGTCGCCGCGAAGGCCCCCCCGCGACCGAGGGGCTTCGCGTTGACGACGCGCTCCCCGAGCCACCCCTCGGGCAGCGCCTTCTCGAAGTCCTCGCGAAAGACGACGCGGAGCCCCCCACCGAGGTCCGCGGCCCACGCCGGCGGCCGCGGGTCCTGGAGCTGGGACGCCGTGCCCCAGGCCCCCTTGGAAGCCGTGCTCCCCTGCCCTGCCTTGACTACGCCGTCAGCGCCGTAACGGACCTCTCCCTCGTACACGGCGACGTCCACGCGGGTCCCCGCGTTCCGCACGAGGAACCGCGCGTGCTCGCCCGAAAACTCGCGACCTTCCAGCACCATGGCGAACTGCGGCTTCGGCCCGGTGGCGACGAAGACCTCGCCGCGCCCGTCGATCGACGCGAGGACCCTCCCCTCGCGCGTCTCGACCCGAACCTTCGAGTTCGAGGCCATGGTCAGCTCCTCTCCTCCTCGAAGCGTGAACAGCGCGGGTCGGTTCCCCGCCGCAAGTACGTCGGTACGCGAGACCCTGGTCCCGGACGCGGCGACCTCCCGCTTCCCGTCCTCGTGGACGACCTCGAGCGGCCCCGCGCACGTATCCAGCGGCACCGGCTCGGCCTGGACCACGACGGTCGGTCCCGGCTTCTCCGGCTCCACGGGCTCCCTGGGAGGCTCCTCCGGGGGCCGCTCCGGCGGCTGCTCCGGCCCCTGCTCGGGCGGTCGCTCGGGCGGCCTGTCCGGGGGCCGTTCGGGCGGCCTGTCCGGGGGCCGTTCGGGCGGCCGTTCGGGCGGGTTCACGACGACACGCGTTCCATCGGGCGATTTCGGCGGCACGGGCGCCTTCGGGGACTCGCGCTTGACGACCGGGGCCTGCTTCCGCTGTTCTCCCGCGTAGTGGAGGAGCAGGCCGACGAGACCGACGATCACGACCGCGGCGGCGGCGAGGGTCCACCGGAGCCCCGACTCCTCCGCGGACCGAGGCTTCTTCGATCGCTGTAGGGGCCTCGCGGCCCTCAACGGCTGCGGCGTCGCCTTCCGCTCGCCCACGGCGACACGCCTCACGCGCGCCGCCAGGTCCACGGGCGCAGCGAGGGCCGTCACCTCGATGTCTGCCTGCACACCCTGCCGCACGCGTTCGAATTCCTCGTATGCGCGCTGGCAGGACGAACAAACGGCGAGGTGATCCCGATACACGGCCTCGCGGTCACGCGAGAACTTCCCCTCGGCCAGCTCGTACAACTCGACCGAAGAGAAGGCTCCACAACCGTTCGCCGGCGAACCCCCGGTGTCCGGTCGCCCCATCTCGAGCCTCCAAGAACCTGAATCGCAGTTGCTTGCGATCCGTCTGACGGAATCCGGAATCGCTATTATTCCAATGCGCCACGCAACTTATCGAGGGCGTATTCGAACCGGGTCCTGAGTGTGCTCTCGTTGACCCCCGTGATCGAGGCGATCTCCTTGAACGGGAGGTCCTCGTACATGCGGAGGATGACGACCTCACGGTACATCTCGGGCAGCTCCTGCACGCAACGCGCGACGCGGTCCCGGTCCTCGGCGCGACGAACGCTGGTGTCGGGTCCAGGGCCCGATGCGGCGGGCGGGACCTCGGGGTCGATCGCCCTCGCGTGGCGTACGGAGCGCTTCCTGCCGGCGCTCACGCACTGGTTGCGGGCGATCTGGTAGAGCCACGTGGTGACGCGCGCCTTGGGTTCCCACCTCGCGCGGTCGCACCAGAGGGCGACGAAGGCCTCCTGGACGGCGTCCTCGGCGGCCTGGCGGTCGCGGAGGAAGCGGAAGCAGAAGGAGAGCAGGCGGTCCTGGTGGCGAGCGACGAGGACATCGAGCGCAGCGGCCTCGCCTGTCGCGAGGGCCTGCATCAGGGCTTCGTCGGACTGCTCCAGGAGCCGCGGCATGGACACGGGGATGATACCCTAAGTAGAATCCGTCCCCATCGGGCGATTAGCTCAGCGGCAGAGCGCCTGCTTTACACGCAGGGAGTCGGGGGTTCGAATCCCTCATCGCCCACTCCTCCACCGCTGGACGCGGGCCCCACGACGCCGTATCCTGTCCGCCCTGCTCCGGAGGTTCGCACATGCAGCTCGACGACCCCGCCCTGTCGACGATGGCGCAGCAACTTCGCCGCCATTCGATCCGCATGACCACCGAGGCCGGCTCCGGCCACCCCACGACGTGCATGTCGTGCGCCGAGATGATGGCCGTCCTCTTCTTCCGCGCGATGAAGTACAACCCCGCCGATCCCTTCGACCCGGGGATGGACGCCTTCGTCCTCTCCAAGGGTCACGCGGCCCCGATCCTCTGGGCCGCACTCTGGGAGGCCGGCGCCGTCGGCGAGGACCTCCTCACCCTGCGCAAGTTCACCAGCTCGCTCGAGGGGCACCCTACGCCGCGCAACCCGTGGGTCCGCGTCGCGACCGGCTCCCTCGGCCAGGGGCTCAACATGGGCACGGGCATGGCCCTCGCCCGCCGCGTCGACAAGCGGGACTCCCGCGTCTGGGTTCTTTCCGGCGACGGCGAGATGGCGGAGGGATCCGTCTGGGAGGGGGCCTCGTTCGCCTCGCAGTACGCCCTCGACAACCTCACGCTTCTCGCGGACGTCAACGGCCTCGGCCAGAGCGGCCCGACCGCCCTCAAGCACGACGTGGAAACCTACGCCGCGCGGTTCCGCGCCTTCGGGTGGCACACGATCACGATCGACGGCCACGACGTGGCGCAGGTCTCCCGCGCCATCGACGAGGCCCGCTCGACGAAGGGGAAGCCCACCGCCATCGTCGCCCGCACCGAGAAGGGGAAGGGCGTGAGCTTCTTGGAGGGGAAGGACGGTTGGCACGGGAAGCCCCTCAAGAAAGGCAAGGAGCTCGATGCTGCGTTCGCGGAGCTCGGCCCGATGAGCAACCCCTCGCCGCTTCGTCGCGCCGAATCTCACGCCGTCGCGCGACCGAAGCTCCCCGTCGCGAGCGGCCGCCTGCGCCCCGACTACACGATCGGCCAGGAGGTCGCCACCCGCGAGGCGTACGGCGCCGCGCTCGTCGCCCTCGGGAGGCTCAACCCGGCGATCGTCGCGCTCGACGCTGACGTGAAGAACTCCACGTTCTCCGACAAATTCAAGGCGGCCTTCCCTGAGCGCTTCTTCGACTGCTGGATCGCCGAGCAGCAGATGGTCGGCGCGGCGCTCGGCCTTGCCGCGGAGGGAAAGATCCCGTTCGTCTCGACGTTCGCCTGCTTCCTCACCCGCGCGTACGACTTCCTGCGCATGGGGGTCTATTCCCAGCCGCCGGCGTTCGTGGCCTGCGGGACGCACGTGGGGGTCAGCATCGGCGAGGACGGTCCGTCGCAGATGGGGCTCGAGGACCTCGCGATGATGCGCGCCCTGATCAAGAGCACGGTCCTGTACCCGTGCGACGCGGTCTCCGCGGAGAAGCTCACGGAGCAGGCCGCGGGGGCGGGCGGGATCGTCTACCTGAGGATGTCCCGGCCGAAGGCGAAGGTCATCTATCCGAACACGGAGGAGTTCCCGATCGGCGGCAGCAAGACGCTCCGCTCGTCGGCGAAGGACGCCGCGACGATCGTGGCCGCGGGGGTCACCGTGGCGGAGGCGCTCGAGGCGCACGACCTCCTGAAGACCGAGGGGATCGCCGTACGCGTGATCGACGCCTACTCGGTGAAGCCGATCGACGAGGCGACGCTCGCCCGCGCGGCCGCGGAGACGGGGAGGATGGTCACCGTGGAGGACCACGCGCCCGCCGGCGGGCTCGGAGAGGCGGTCCTGCACGCGGTCTCGGGCCGCTGTACGGTCCGCGTCCTGGCGATCGAGGAGCTCCCGCGCTCGGGCGCACCGAAGGAACTGATCCAGGCCTACGGCATCGGGGCGGATTCGATCGTCCGTGCAGTCAAGGAGGGGAACCGATGATCCGACTGCTCGTGCTCCTCCCCGCCATCGCCTTCGCGCAGGCGGAGACCGAGGCCGACATGGAGCTGAAGACGGTCATGGACCGGATGGGGCTGTGGCTGGAGAATCGGTACCACCCGAACGAGAACCCGGCGTTCGCGGCCCAGGTCGGATACGCGCTCGTGCGGATCGACACCTCGCCCCAGGACGAGTTCCTCCGAAACCTGGTGTCGATCGTGAAGAAGCAGGCCTACACGAAGACCGGCGAGGTGGGCTGGGCCGCGCTCGCGGCGAGGTACATGGACCGCGAGGGGCGCGACCGAACGCGGATCGCGCTCTTCGCGCAGGCACTGCTCGACGCGCAGGCAAAGGACGGGGGATTCGCGGAGGAGTGCGCGATCCCTCCCCCGCCGGCGAAGCCGTACCCGCCGAAGGACCCGATGAAGCCCTCTCCAATCAAGATCGCGACGACGAAGGGGAGGAAGGCGCCCGAGAAGGGGACGCTCTCGGCGACGTTTGCGGCGCTCATCGGGCTCCGTGCGGCCGCCCAGCACGGCATCACGATCCCGCCCGAGACTTGGAAGGAGGCCGTGAAGTACGTCGAGGCGACCCAGAACGAGGACGGCGGATGGGATTTCGGCCTGGGGCCGGTCGACGAACCGTCGTGCGGCACGGCGACGGCCATGGGGGGTGCTTCTCTCACGCTGGCGCGGTTCTTCGCGGGCGTGAAGGTCCCCAAGGACGACCGGATGGTCCGCGCGATCGACTGGCTGGCGAAGCACTGGACGACCAAGGAGGACCCGGGGTACGTCGGCCAGGACCTCCCGCCGGACCAGCGGCAGGGGGCAATCGCGGCGGGGAGGAGGATGCAGTTCCTCTTCCTGTGCGAGACGCTCGGGAGCCTGGCGAAGATCGCGAAGTTCGGCGAGCACGACTGGTACGAGGAGGGAAAAAAGGAGGCCACCGCGGCCCAGGACTCGAGCGGGAGCATCGACAAGTCGGTTACCGAGACGACGTGGGCTTGCCTCTTCCTGCGAAAGGGCACGCACGACGTCGGGGCCTATCTCGGGCGCTGACGCATGCGCCGGCTCTACGACCACGTCTCCCAGGTGCGCAAGCCGCTGGTCCACTGGCTGCGGTACGTGCGACTGCTCGTCCTCGAATTCCGCGTTTCCCTCGCGGTCTTCCTCGGCGTCTGGTGGTTCTCCGCGCTGATCCTCTGCCTCTGGTACGAGCATCCGGAGACGCGGAGGGGGCTGGGCTTCTGGGAGGCCCTCTACGACGTCTTCATGATGCTGCCGGCGCAGACGCCGATCCCCCCTCCCAAGTCGCTCCCGCTCCATCTCGTCTTTTATGCGGTTCCCCTGGTCGGCCTGATCATCGTGGCGGAGGGGATCGTGAGGTTCGGCGTGGTCCTGTTCAACCGGAAGCTCCGTTTACAGGAGTGGACGATGGTGGAATGCGCTTCGATCTCGGACCACATCATCGTCTGCGGCGCCGGCAAGGTCGGCTACCGCGTCACGCTTGAGCTGCTGCGCCTCGGCGAGCAGGTCGTGATCGTCGAGAAATCGGCCTCGGCGATCTTCCTGGACGAGCTGCGCGATCGGGGGGTGCCCGTCCTCATCGCCGACGCACGCTTCCCGAAGACGCTCGAGCACGCGAACATCGCCAGGGCGAAGGCAATGATCGCGACGACGAACGACGACCTCGTGAACCTGGAGGCGGCCCTCGGAGCGCGGGAGCTGAACCCGAAGGTCCGGGTCGTGCTGCGCCTGTTCGACGACACGCTGGCGAAGAAGATCGAGGGGGCGTTCGGCATCCCGGCGATCTCGACGAGCAACGTCGCCAGCGGGTCGTTCGTCGCGGCGGCGACGAACCGGGGCGTGTTCCACTCCTTCCGCGTGGACCAGCATGACCTGCACCTGGCAGACCTCACGATCACCGAGGGGTGCTGTCTCGTCGGACAGACGGTCGGTCAGATCACGCGCGCCATCGACTTCACGATCGTCCTGTACAAGGACTCAAAGGTATTCGACCTCCACCCGAACCCCGAGATCGTGCTCAAGGCGGGGGACAAGGTCATCGTGCTCGCCTCGCTCGAGCAGCTCTCCCAGCTCGAGAAGATGAACAAGAAGGCGTAATCGGCAGATCCCGCCTCCCAGGGCGGAGGCTCCTGCCGCGCTCGGTCGGCTTCCGGGACAGGTCGGCGCAACCCTCGACCGGCCAGATCGCTCCGTCCCCCGGAATCCTGGAGGGTCCGGATCCGGGTTTGCAGCGAGTGTCCTGTGTCACGGATCTGTCCCACGGACACGGAGGTCCCGGTCCTCTCTTCTACCGGAGGCCTCCATGACCCAGCACGTCTCGCCCGTCACGTCCTCCTCCTGCTGCCAGTGCACCTGCGGCGGCGCCGAGTCCATGACCCGCGACCAGGGCTTCGGCAGCCTGCTCGATGCGCTCAAGGCCACCACTTTCTCCTCGTCATCCCGTTCGGGAGGCGGTGGCCTGCTGGATGCGCTCACGACCACGCCGTTCTCGTCGCCGTCCCGCTCGGGGAGCGCTGGAATGGGGGTGAGCGACTGGTTCGGGTTCATGGACCCGATGGCGAACTTCCAGCTCAAGCAGATCCTCGCTGACCTTCGCGCGAGCCAGGAGCTGGAGCGCGGCCTGAAGGCTCGGATCCAGGAGGTGACGAAGGCGGCCGATCCGGCGAAGGCGGCCGATCCGACGAAGGCGGCCGATCCGACGAAGGCGGCCGATCCGGCAAAGGCACCCCCGAACCGCTTCGCGGACACGGCCAAGGTGAAGCCCGCCGCGACGCCCGCGAAGCCGGCCGTGCCGGCCTCAAAGCCGGTCGCCCTGCCGGCAACTCCGACCACCACGCCGGCGAAGCCGACGGCTGTGACGCCTGCCACGCCCGCGACCCGTGCCACCCCGGCCACGCCCCGCCCCAACGAGCCGAAGAAGATCGCCGAGATCAAGCAGCACGGACACGAACCCACGAAGCCCCGCCAGCCGTCGAGTGCTGCGCCCCCGGCGGCCACGCCGGCCTCCCCCCGCGTTTTGGAAGCGTCGCGTCCGAGCAGCTCGGAACACGAGCTCTCGCGTTGCCACGCATCGGCAGAGTGAGGACCTCGCTCGACAGCACGTGTGCGCAGGGCTTGCAGACTATGCGAGAGAGACGCCCGGGGCGGTTGCGCAGGCGGGGCAGCCGCGGCGGGGGCGGACGCCGATCGTACGAACGCTCCCTGCGAGAAGGTCGACCTCCAGGATCCGCCCCGCGAGCGGCTCGCCGCAGCCGACGAGCAGCTTCACCGCCTCGGCCGCCTGGAAGCAGCCGATCACGCCCGGGACCGGGCCGATCACGCCAGCCACCGCGCAGCTCGGGATCGAGCCCGGCGCGGGAGGCTCTTCGAAGACGCAGCGGTAGCAGGCGCTCTTGCCCGGAATCGTCGTGAAGACCTGGCCCGTGAATCTCAGCACACCCCCGTGGACGACCGGGATGCCCAACGCCACGCAGGCGTCGTTCACGGCGAATTTCGTCTCGAAGTTGTCGCTCCCCTCCAGGACCACGTCGTGCCCCGCGAGCAGCTCCCGCGCGTTGGCGGGCTCCACGCGCGCCTTGAGCGCCTCCACCCGCACGCCCGCGTTGATCGCCGCCATCCGGTCGCGCGCCGAGTCCGCCTTCGGCCTCCCCACGTCCGCCGCTGCGTGCAGCACCTGTCGCTGAAGGTTCGAGAGGTCCACCTCGTCGCTGTCGATGACGGTGATCCGCCCCACCCCCGCCGCGGCGAGGTAGAGCGCGGACGGCGAGCCGAGCCCCCCCGCCCCGACGATTGCGACGCGCCCCTCCGCGAGCCTCCGCTGCCCCGCCCCGCCGACCTCGGGCAGGAGCATCTGGCGGCTGTAACGTTGAAGGTCCTCGTCGGAGAATCCGAAGGCGCTCACGTGCGCACGCCCCCAAGGAGCCACAGGGCGAGCGACGCGAAGAGGACGACGGGAGCCCAGGTCGCAGCCACCGGGTCCATGGCCCCCTTGCTGCCGATGTTGACGAAGAAGAGGTACGCCATGAAGAAGACCATCCCCACCACGAGGCAGATCCCGAACCCGAGCATCAGGCTCCGGACCTCGCGGCGCAGCATCACCGCCAGCCCGAGCGCGGGCAGGATCAGGTTGAAGAGCGGGAAGACGAGCCGCGTGTGGAACTGCACGAGCGGAGCGGGCTCGTTGGGGTGGTCGAGGGCCTGCCGCGCGAGCTCGCGGAGCGGCTGGTACGGGTTGTCGGCCGTCTCCACCTGGTCTGGCGAGAATCCCGAGGGGACGAGCAGCCCGTCCGTCCCGAAGGCGTGCGCGGTCCCCTCGAGCCGCCCCAACGCGTCGAGCGTCCACTGGATCCCGTCCGAGAGGAGCCACCCCGACCTCGGTCCCGCCACCCAGCGCGCCTCGGTGCCTTTCACGCGCCAGGTGCGGCCCGCATCTAGCCTCCGGTCGACCTTCACGTCCTTCATCGTCCGCGTGCGCAGGTTGTACTTCTCGTAGAACCAGAGGGTCCCCTCGCGGTCGAAGACGTGCTCGAGAGTTTGAAATTTCTCCTTGCCGACCTTGGACTCCGTGAGTTGCATCTGGAGCGCCACTCGCGGGAGGAGCCATTCGTCAACGGCCATCGCGCCCGCGACGATGAGCCCCATGGCGAGGAAGGCCGGCCCGAGGACGCGGTAGACGCTCTGCCCGGCGAGGATCATCGGGACCAGCTCGTTCGATTTCGTCAGGCTGACGATGGTCATGATCGTCGCCGCCAGGCACATCATCGGGAAGAGGCGGGAGGCGAAGAGCGGGAGCCGGCAGGAGTAGTAGTCGATGATCAGCCTCAGGTGCGAGGGGGCCTCGGTCTTGAGGAGCGCGTCGGCCTTCTCCGCGAGGTCGATCACGAGGTAGAGCCCGCACATGGTCAGGGAGGCCACGAGGAACGACCGGATCCAGAGGGCGCCGACGTAGCGGTCGAGGACGCGCATCCTCAGGATGGCGAAGACGACGATCAGGCCGCCGGCGACCCACAGGCCCCTTTGGACGGACGGGTCCTGGATCACGGCGTCCCTCCCTTCCAACCGAAGAAGGCAAGGACGCGCGCAAAGAGCCTCTTCTTCCGGAACTCCCGCTCGATCTGGCGGAACCGCTCCCGCGCCCGTTCCTGCGAGCCTCCCTCCTTCCGCGCTCGCGTCGTCGCCTCGTCCGGCGGGACGACGTACACGGCGGCGTCCGGGTGGCACCGGAACGTCATCCGGTTCGCGAGCAGCCTCATCCCCAGCTCCCGGTCCGTGTATCCGTACTCACCTGGCTTCGCCATCGACTCGTTGAAGCCTCCCACCTCGAGGAGGTGCGCCTTCTTCACGCTCGCGTTCCCCGTCTTGAAGTCCCCCGCCCCCATCTCGCCCCGCTGGCTCCGCTCCCACTCCTCGACGCACTTCTGGCGGGTCATCTTGATCGGGAGGGGGCTCTCCAGGACCGATGGGTCGTCCGCGCGGTACCCCGTGAGCGCCAGGCGATCGATTTCCTTGTGGACGCGGACGTGCTCCGCGACCCAGGCGGGATGCGGGTAGCAGTCGTCATCGGTGAAGAGGACGAGCGGCGACGCGGCCTCTCGCATCCCGATGTTCCGCGCCACCGTGACGCCGTAGACCTCCTTGGGCAGCCCAGTCGTGAAGTACCGGAGCGCGAAACCCCACCTCGACGGCTCGCACAGCTCCCGGTTCGGGGCGTAGTTCTCGGGCCCGCTGTCGTCGACGACGAGGACCTCGAAGCGGTCGCGCGGGTGGGTCTGGCGGGAGAGCCACCCGAGGCACTCCGCGAGGATCGGAGGCCGGCAGAAGGTCGGGACCACGACGGAGGCGTCGAGCGGCATGATCACTTCCTCAGCACGATTCGGAGGAGGACCATCGCCCCGAGGAGCATCACCACGTCGGGGATCCAGAGCGCGAGCGAGGCGTCGATCTTCTGTCGGGCGGCCAACGCCTGCGCCGCCGTCATGAGGGGGTAATAGACGACGAAAACGGGGAGGACGCTCCACCCCAATCCGGCGATGCGACTTCCCCTCCGCACGAGGATCCCGAGGGGGGTACCAAAGAGCGCGAAGATGAGCGGCGCGAGCCCGAGCGCACGACGCCAGAAGAGCTCCGCCTGGAGGCGCTGCACGGTGTACCTGTTCGCACCCCCCGCCGCGATTCCCCGTTCGAGCTCCTTGCTCGTCATGTCCTTTTCGCGCGTAGTGATCTCCCCCGTCAGCTTGGAGAGATCGATCACTTCGCGGTATTCGCGAAACGTCCCGGGGTTGATCGCGTCCCGGCGCGACGGATCAACGTATTCGACAAATGTCCCGTCCACGAGGTCGAGCCATAGGTCCGTCCCGTTCGGGTCACGGTAGAGCCTCCCCTCCGCCGCCCGCGTTTCGCTGCGCACATGCCCGGTCTTCGTGTCGAGGCGCCTCACCTGGAAGTCGGCGAAGACGTCTCCGCGTCGGCTCCTCCAGGCAAGCGCGATCCCGGCCTCGGGGATGGAGATGCTGGCCGCCTCCCGGGAGAGGCCGTAGAGGGCCTGCTGGATTCCGCGCTGGGTGATCTTGCGGCGCTCGAAGTGGCTCCGCGGGATCAGTTCCTCGTTCAGGTACAGCGTCGCGGCGCTTGCCACGATCCCGATGAGGAGCGGCGGGGCGAGGACACGGCGGAGGGGCACGCCGGCGACGCGGATGGCGTCGATCTCGTTGTCCGCTGCGAGCCGTCCGAAGACGAGGGCGCAGGCGATCAGGACGCCGACCGGGAGCGCGAAAGAGAGGGTGAGCGGCAGGAAGTACGGAGCGATCTCCTTGATGGCGCTCGCGGGGAAGTACTGGAGGGCTTGGAGCTGGACGAGCGCCATCCCGACGAAGATCACCGCCGTCAGCGACGCGAGGGCCGCGATGAACGTGAGCAGGAGCTCGCGCAGGATGTAGCGTTGCAGGATGGAGCGTTGCAGGATCATCTATTTGAGCATCGTCGTGAAGAAGTAGTTCACGCCCTTGTAGACCCCGAAAAGGGCGCCGCCGATCACCACCGTCCAGAAGATGCGCCACACCCACGCGATGTGCAGGAGGTAGAGCAGGCGATCGGTGAGCGAGCGGTGGTGGAAGACCATCCGCACGTCCCCGAGCTTGATCTCGTCCCCGTCTCGCAGGACCTTGCTCGGGAAGACGGCGATGTCGTTCACGTAGGTCCCGTTCTTGCTGGAGAGGTCCACGAGGACGTAGATGCCCTTCTTCCGCTCGATCCGGCAGTGTTTCCGCGAGAGCTTGTCGTCCTCGAGCTGGATCTGACAGGTCGACTCCCGCCCGAACGCGGTCAGGTCGTCCCTGAGCGAGATCGTGCGCCCCACTTCCTTCTCGAAGATCTCGAGTGTCGCCATCCTACAATCGCTCCTGGAGGACTCTCTCCCAGCGCTCCGCGCACCGCTCCCACGAGAACTGCCCGACGTGGGCCCTCGCCGCCTCGGCCAGACGGGCGCGAAGCCCCTCGTCCCCGCGAAGACGCTCGACCGCGGCCCGCATCGCCTTCACGTCGCGAGGCGGCACGACGAGGGCCGTCTTCCCGTCGATCGCCAGGTCGGCCGTCCCGCACGGCGTGGCGACCACGGGCGTCCCGCACGCCATCGACTCCGCGACGGAATTGGACCACCCCGCGCTCACCTCCCCGCTCACGAAGACGTCCGCGGACGAGTAGAGCGCCGCCAGGCCCTCCTGCGGCGGCGAGACGACCGTCCTCACCCAGTCCCCGCGCGCCCACCAGGGCAGGCGGATCTCCTCCCGGTCAAAGAGCGTCAGGCGCACCCCGCTCCGCCGGAGCGGCGCGAGGGCACGGAGGACCGTGGCGGAGCCCTTCACGCGCTTGTCCGGCCGACCGAAGGCGAGCGCCTGGAACCCGTCGCCATGCTCCACCGGCACGCGGCGGAACGCCTCGAGGTTCACTCCGCCAGGGAGCGTGATCCCCACGACGTCCGGGAAGTAGCGATTCCAATCGCTCGACACCCCGACGACGAGCCACTCGGGGCGCAGCAGCGAGCGGTATTTTTTCACATAGCGCGGGCCGAGGACAAGGAGAACCCTCAGTCGGGCAGGGGCCTCCGCGAGGACGGGGAGGACCGACGGGTCCCCGCAGAGGAGCGCGTCGTGGACGGTCGCGCCCGCTTCGTCCAGCGGCCGCACGTCTCCCTCGAACGGGAGCCAGGGCGGTTTCGACCCGTCGGCGACGTAGATCGTGAAGCGGTGGCCGCGGCGAACGAGCCGATTCCCGAGCTCGAGAAAGCGGCGGACGCCCCCGTAGACGCCCAGGTGCGGGAGAAGGGCGGCGATCCTCACGGCGAGGCGACCTCCCGCAGGATGTCGAGGAGCCGGGGGGCGTTCGCAGCGAGGGAGTAGGCCTCCTCGACGCGCCTCCGTCCGGCCGCGCCCAGGCGATCGGCGAGCGGCCGGTCGCGGATCAGGCGCATGATCGCGCCCGCCCAGTCGTCGTGCGACCGCGCAAAGAGGCCGTTCTCGCCGTCCGTGACGATTTCCTCGTGCGAGCCGACCGGCGAGGCGACGCACGGGACGGCCGCGGCCATGCACTGGAGCAGCTTCGTCGCGCACTTGCCACGGGACCACGGGTCGTCGGGGAGCGGCGCGAGGCCGATGTCGAACGAGCGGACGTCCTCCCCCTCCTCCGCCTCGCTCCACGGCTTCTTGATCACCGGCATCGGCGGGCAGTCGAAGAAGTCGTTGCAGACGATCTTGAGGCGGACGTCGGGGCATTCCCGCGCCACGCGCTCGAAGACAGGCGCAAGCGCCTTGAGGAAGACGAGCGACTTCTTGCCTCCGATCCAGCCGAGCGTGATCGGGCCGCCGCCGGTGCGAGGAGGGTATTTGCTGACGTCGATCGACGTGGGGACGACCCAAACATGCGGATTGTGCTCCCGGGCGAGGCCGGCGAGGTACCAGCTCCCCGCGACCACGCCGTGGCTGCCCCGGGCCATCCAGCGAAAGCGCAGGGTCCGTCCGAACGAGTCGGGGGAGTCGTGCCGGCTGCTCTGGAACATCACAGCATCGTCGAGGTCATAAAGGATGCGAACGCCGCGCCGCCTGAGGCCCCACAACCGGAGCGGACCGAGGCGTTTCTTCTGCACGAAGAGGACCGGCCGGCGCGCCAGGATCGGGTCCAGCGCCCTCCACTCCGCCCCCGAGTGGGGAAAGTCGCGCACCTCGGCGCGGACCCCTCCCTGGGCGAGCGGGTCGAGGTACTGGAGCACCCGGTAGCGGCTCGCGGGGTGCTCCCGCCCCCGGATCAGGAAAAGGACGTCCATCCCGGCTCTCCGGACCACCGTCAAAAGCCGGGGATTCTATCGTGTCCCCGCTCCCCCCGCAATCGCTCGTAGAAGGACTCCACGGCGGAGGCCTGATCGTCGAGGGAGAATCGGGCGACCGCGCGCGCCCGGGCCGCGGCGCCGAGGCGGCGGCGGAGATCCACGTCCTGGGAGAGGCGAACGAGCGCCCACGAGAGCGCCTCAGGGGTCTCGTCGACGAGGAGGCCCGTCTCGCCGTCGATCACGATCTCGGGGAGCATCCCCCGCTTCGTCGCGATCACGGGTTTGCCCATCGCCATCGCCTCGCGCACGGCGCGGCAGGAGCCGTCCGAGCCGGGAACGAGGAAGACCTTGAAGTCGATCGCCGCGAGGGCGTCCTCGTAGTCGGCGGCGCGGTACCCGCCGAAGACGACGCGCCCGCCGAGGCCCATGGCCGCCGCAGGGCGCTTCGCCACCTCCTCCTGGTGCGTCCCTCTTCCCACCACGAGCAGGCGGAGCGACGGGACCTCGCGCGAGGCCCGCGAAACGGCCTCCATGAGGAGGTCGAAGCGACGGTGGCGCTGCATCCGCGCGACGATCCCGGCGACGACGTCGCCGTTTGCGAAGCCGAACTCGCCGCGCTTCGACTCCCGGCGGCGGGACGGGTCGAAGCGGTCGAGGTCCACCGAGCCCTCGATGGAGACGCACCGAGACGGGTCCCACTCGAGCGTCCGCGCGTCGGCCTCCATCGCGAGGCGAGAGTAGCCCACGTACGCATCGGTCCGTTGGAAGAGGACCCAGGTGCCGAAGCGGTGGGCGATTGGGACGCCGCGGTGGTTCGTCCGGACGAGGAGGGTCTTGCGAGCCGACGCCATCCTGCCCAGGACGCCGACAACGTGGTCATGGGAGAGGTGGCAGTGCACGATGTCCACTTCGTTGCGTTCGAGAAAGCGGGCGAGGCGCCGCACGTCGTGGAGCAGATCGAGAGGGGCGAAGTACCGGTTCAGCGCGAAGTCGAGGACGGGCTCGCACCCGCGCTCCCTGGCCCGCGCGAGGAGCGACTGGGGGACGCCGTGGGGCGGACGGCGGCAGGCGTACCAGACGGTGTGCCCGCGGCGGGAGAGGGCCAACGCGAGGTTGAGGGTGGGTTCGGCAGGGCCGGTCCATTTCCAGTCGCTGAAGAGATGGAGGATGCGCATCTGACGAGAGCGGACTCCCGGAATTCGACTCGGATCGAGAGGAAGGGACGATCTCTCGAAAACGGACCTGGCGGGTTCGATATCAGATATCTGACATCTGATATCTGATATCAGATATGCTCCAGGTGCGCAGCGTTTTCACGCAACGCCGCGCGGGGCTCGGTGGCCGCGTTTGCGGAGCATATCTGATATCAGACCTCAGATGTCAGATATCAGATATCGAGCCCCACCGGGCAGGACAAGAGGCTCGACCACGATGAACCGCGCCCTTCCATGGATCGCGCTCGCCGCGCTGCTGCTCCTCGGAATCGCCGCGACCGTCTATCAACTCACGCGCCCGTCCACGGACGGCCCGGATCGGTCTCCGCGAGGCGCCCCCGGCGCCGTCAAGACCGACAAGGGCCTCCAGAGCGGCCCCCCGACCACCGGGCCCTCCGAGAATCCCACCGGAACGTCGACGCCGACGAACGGGACCCCGCCTCCCGCCGCCCAGACCGGCCACGTCGACGGCGTGGTCCGCACGCCGGACGGCCGCCCTGCCTCTGCTCTCGTCACAGCCACCTCGATGAGCGGGTTGGCCCCCGTCTCGAAAAAATCGGGTGACGACGGCCTGTTCACGATGGACATCCCTCCGGGCGGCTGGACTGTACGCGCGGAGACGCCAGGGAAGATCAGCACCCCCGGCATCGTGAGCCTACAGGGAGGCGACTCCGCCCACCTCGAGCTCACCCTGCTGGCCGCCGCGACCGTCGTGGGCACCGTCACCGACCCAGGCGGCCAGCCGGTCGAGGGCGCACTCGTGTCTTCCATGCTCCTCGTCACGGGCGAGGAGGCCTCCGAGATCGACATGACAGGCTACGCCGGCACCGGCGCAACCGCCATGACCGATCCGAAGGGCCGCTACCGAGTCTCCGTCCTCCCGGGCGCACAGAACATGAAGGCCGAGAAGTCCGGATTCGGCCCCGGATTCGGCCAGATCTCCGCCATCGCGGGCGGAGAGACCGTGTGCGACCTGCGTCTCGTAAAGCCCCTGCTCATCTCAGGGAGGGTCCTTTCCAAGGGCGGCGCCGCCATCGAGGGGGCCATGATCACGGCCGCGTGGTACGGGCAGGCAGAAGGGACCTTCGGCGGCTCCTACTCGCGCATGGCTACCTCGGCGGCGGACGGCGGATACGCGCTTCAGGACCTCCGCGAGGGGCTGCACTACGTGAACGCGACCGCGACCGGGTACGTGATGGACGTGAAGTACCAGGTCGCCGCAGGGTCCGAGAACGTCGATTTCAGCCTCACCAAGGGGGCGCGGATCGAGGGACGCGTAGTACGGAAGTCCGACGGGTCGCCGGTCGACTCGCCCACCGTCTCGTGCCGCCTCGTCTCCATGCAGGCCTGGGAGCAGAACCAGGTGCACGTCGGCGAGGGAGGGACGTTTGTGGTCGACGCGGTCGGCCCCGGCAAGCACTTCATCGAGGCCCGCGCGAAGGGATTCGCCCCGGGGCAGAGCACGCAGTTCGACGTCGCCGCCGAGCAGACCGTCTCGGGCATCGTCGTCGAGTTGACGCCCGGAGGGGGACTCCGCGGGGTCGTACGCTCCTCGCGAACGCGCCAGCCGGTTGCCGAGGCGACGATCACGCGACTCCAGAAGATCGGGATGATGGACATGGACGCGGACACCTTCCTCCAGAACCCGTCCGGCCCGTGCAATACCGATGCTGAGGGCCGCTTCGCGATGGAAAACCTGCCGCCGGGGCGCCACAGGGTCCGCGTGAACCACGACGACTTCGCCACGCTCGTCCGCACGGTCGAGATCGGCGAGGGGAAGGACACGGAAGAGGAGTTCCTCGTCGGCGACGCGGGGCGGATCTTCGGGCGAGTCCTCGGCTACAGGGACCGGCCAAAATCGGGCGTGACCGTCTCTGCCATGACGACGACCTTCACCGATCAGAAGGCCGGGCAGACCGACAAGGACGGGAAGTACGAGATGAAGGGGCTCGCCGCGGGGACGTACATGGTCGTCATGTACGAGATGGGCGAAGGCGGGGCCGCCGCGGCGAAGATGAATACGCGCACGGTCGCCGTGAAGGAGGGGGAGTCGGTCCAGGTCGACTTCACACCCTCCGACGGTGTGCGTCTGTACGGCAGCGTCCGCCAGGGGGGACGGGTGCAGCCGAAGCTGCAGATGCAATTCATCGCGACCTCCGGCGGCGGGGCGATGATGTCGACGCAAACGGACGACGCGGGAAACTTCGAGCTGACGGGCGCAAGCCCCGGCGAGTACTCCGTCGTCGTCGGTCAGACGATGATGACGTGCACGATCCCCGGCGGGCAGCGCGAGGTGCGACAGGACTTCGACCTGCCGACCGGGACGGTCACGGGCCGCGTCTACGACGCAAAGTCCCGCGCGAAGATCGCGGGCGTGGACGTTCAGGCCTACCATACCGGGGAGGCCAAGGGCGGGATGGGTGGCTTCCTCGAGCGGTTCGCGGGAAATGCCATGACCGACGAGGAGGGCGCGTACGCGCTCTCCGGGCTCGGCGCAGGGGAGTACGTCCTGCAGGTCACAAAGGAGGGGTACGCCGCGGAGATGTCCGCGCCCTTTGCCGTGCCGGCGGACGGGAATGTCGGGGGGATGGACTTTCTCCTCTCCGGCGGCGCGAAGATCGAGGGGGTCGTCCTGGATGACGCACGACGGCCCGTGACCGGGGCGACGTTCTCGCTGCGCGACCGGAAGACGGGGACGCCCATCGCGCAGACCGAGTTGTGGATGACGCAAAGCGGCGGGGACGGGCGATTCTCCCTCCCCGGGATCCGCGCAGGGGAGTACGTCCTGGGCGTTCACGCAGAGGGATATGCCTCGGCACAGCGCATCCTGCGGGTCGCAGCGGGGAGGGACGCCTCGGTCGAGGTGGTGCTGCCCGCCGCGGGGTCGGTCCGCATCCTCGCGAGGGATGCCGCCGGGGGCCCGGTCGCGGGGGCGACGCTCGCGCTGATCGACTCGGAGGGAAACCCCGTCGAATCGTCCATGGGGATGGAGGACCTGTTCGACCCGACGAGGTGGAAGACGGGGGCGGATGGGAGGATCGAGCGGGGCGGGATCGCGCCGGGAAGGTACAAGGGGGAACTGACGGAAGGGGCAAGGAAGGCGCAATTTGAGGTGAATGTCGTCGCGGGGCAGGTGGCGGAGGTCGGGGCGGTGTTGAGGTAGTGGGGATCGAGGATTGTGAGGGACACGTGGGCTTCGAACGCGAACACGCCGTCGCACTTGCCGCAGCCCTGCGGGCTGCGTCCGAGGTCCGTACGCTCTTCCGCGGGGAGTACGAGATCCGGGAGAAGGGGCACGGGAACCCGGTGACCGAGGCGGACCTCAGGGCCAACACGGTCTTGCAGGACATCCTCACGCGCGAGTTCCCCGCCTACCGGTGGCTCTCCGAGGAGAATGTCAAGGACGCGCACGCGTACGGCGACGACCCGACCTGGGTGATCGACCCGCTCGACGGGACGGCCGACTTCGTCGCGGGGCTCCCGGAGTTCGCCGTGTCGGTCGCCCTCGTCTCGGAGGGCCGCGCGCGCGTCGCCGCCGTGGTGAATCCCGCGACGGGAGATGCCTGGGGCGCGCGGGAAGGGGCGGGCGCCACGCGGAACGGGCGCCCGATCCGCGTGATCAAGGCGACCGACCTCGCTGGGGAGAAGGTCCTGGTCTCGCGCTCCGAGCACCGCCGTGGCGACCTGGCGGCGTACTCGTCGAGGCTCCGCCTCTCCCCCGTCGGCAGCATCGCCTACAAGCTCTGCCTCGTGGCGTCGGGCGAGGGGGCCGCGGTGTTTACCTACAACCCGAGGTCGCTCTGGGACGTCGCCGGCGGCGCGCTCGTCCTCGCGGAGGCGGGCGGACGCGTGACGGACGGGGAGGGACGGTCAATCGACTTCCGCCCCGACCAGACGCGCGTCCCCCGCATCATCGGTGCCGCGCCGGGGGTCTACGAGGCGCTTTCGCGGGTCCTTTCGCCGACGGCTTAGGGTTTCCCTTCGCGCTGGACGCTACGGGGGGCAGGCCAACCTTCGGGCAGAGCGAATCGAGCGGGCACCGCTCGCACTCGGGCTTCCGCGCGTCGCAGACGCGGCGGCCGTGCCAGATGACCCGGTGGGAGAAGTCGGTCCACGCCTCGCGGGGCAGGAGGGCCATGAGTTCCTGCTCGATCTTCTCCGGCGTCTTCTGGCTCGTCAGGCCGAGGCGCGTCGTGATGCGGTGGACGTGCGTGTCGACGACGACGCCCTCGTTCTTCCTGAACCACGTCCCCAGGAGGACATTGGCCGTCTTCCGCGCCACCCCGCGCAGCGTGAGGAGCTCCTCCATCGAGTCGGGGACCAGGCCGCCGTACGCCTCGACGATCCGCTGGCAGGCCTCCTGGATCGACCGAGCCTTGTTGTGGAAGAAGCCAGTCGAGCGGATCGCCGCCTCCAGGTCCGCGATCGGCGCGCGGGCGTAGTCCTTCGCGGAGCGATAGGTCTCGAAGAGCGGCTTCGTGACGAGGTTCACCCGCTCGTCGGTGCACTGGGCGGAGAGGATCGTCGCGACGAGCAGCTCGAGCGCGTTCCTGTGATGAAGAGCGCACGTCTCGGAGGGATAGGTCTCCGCCAGGACCTCGCAGATGCGCTTCACGCGCCCAGGGTCGGGACGGGCGGGCATGGGGGAACTCCAATGGCGCGCGATCGTGGTTCTTGGGGTTCGATTTGGGGTTCCTTGGAGTTGGAGTTCGCGGCAGCGCGCTCCTGAGACAGCAAAAGCACGGCCGCGCTGGAGCGCCTCCGTGCTTCTTGCGTGCCACCTCGACTCGCTTCGCCGCAGCGCGGCGCGAGTCGAGGGCGTGCGGAACGACTAGATGTCGCGATCCTGCACGGTCTTGCGGTGATTCGCGTCGGCCCGCTTGCAGGCCTTCTTCACGAGCTCCTCGACCGCCTTGGACAGGGCCTCGACGGCCGTGCCGCTGGCGTTCATCTTGTTCTTCTTGATGATCTCCCGCACCTTGGACTGGACGACCAGAAGATCCCCCATCGTGACGCCTCCTTGAAAGGCAATTCCTCTTCCCGGCGGGACTCGGGACCCCGATCCCGATTTCCCTCCCCGGGCAAATGTGGCGGGGAGGATATAGGCCGCCGGAAGGCTTGTCAAGGATACGCAGGCTCCAAATGCGTCCCGGGGCCGTCCGGAGCGGATCTGCATGGATCGCGCTTTCCCGGGTCGTCCCGTCTGAGGAGGAACCCGTGGTCGGAGTGCGCCCCGTCCGCACCGTCAGGACCGCACGCGAAGAGCTGCTCGCGATGCAGCGGCGGCTCGTGGAGAAGATCCGTCGCGAGATTGCCGGTCTCGTCCGCCGCGAGGCGCCCGGCCTCGGGCTGCCGCTCGCCGAGTTCGCGAGGCGCACCGCGCGCTACGATCGGATCTCCACGCGCGATGAGCTGGTCGACGAGGTCGCCTCCGCCGGGGTCGCCTACATCGGCGACTTCCACACGCTCCGCCAGGCGCAGCAGACCCCCGTGCGCCTCCTGCACGAGGTCCTCGCCCGCCCCCCATTCGCGCGCGGGGAGCGGCGCGCGTGGCTGGCGCTCGAGATGGTCCGCGCGCGCGACCAGGTCGAGGTCGATCGGTACCTTCGCGGGGAGCTCTCCGACGAGGGATTCCTGCGGGCGACGAGGTGGGCCGAGTCGTGGGGCTTCCACTGGCCAAGCTGCCGCATCGTCCTCGAGTTCGCGCGGCGCCGCGGCGTTCCCGTCCTCGCCCTCAATACCGAGCCGACGCACGATGCGCGGAACCGGATCGAGCAGCGGGAGAGGAACGCCGCGTGGCGCATTGCCGCGTGGCGCCGGGCGCACCCCGACGACCTCCTCGTCGCGCTCTTCGGGGAACTCCACGTCTCCGAAGGGAGGCTCCCGCGGCTCGTCGCGGAGCGCCTCGCACGTCGGCCGGCGAAGGGGCCTGCGGGCCGGGCGCCCCAGGAGCGCCGCGCCGTGGTCGTCTACCAGAACGTCGATCGCCTCTACTGGCGCCTCGCCGGGGAGGGGCTGGAGCACATCGTCGACGTCCTGCGCCTGCGCGACAGCGTCTTCTGCGTGATGAACGCGACGCCGCTCGCGAAGCTGCAGTCGCACCTGTCTTGGCTGGAGCGCACGGGGTCGCCGGAGCGCTTCCTGCCGTGGTACGAGGACGGGTCGGACGACGTCGACCTGGCGGAGCTGGTCGGGGACTTCGCGCGGGCCATCGCCTCGTTCCTGGGGATCCGCGCGCCACGCCTGGAGGGGCTGGAGGTCGTCAAGGCGGGCCATCCGGAGGCCCTCCGGAGCGCGGTCCCGGAGGCCCTCCTCCCGGAGGCGGAGCTGGCCCTCGGGACGACGGGGAGCGCCTTCCTGCCCGAGGCGGGGGCGGTCCTGTTCGCAAGCTACTCGATGAACCACGCGGCGGAGGAGGCGGCGAGGCTCCTCGCAGCGCGCGAGGCCGGCGTGGTGCGCACGGCCCCGCCGAGGAGCGACGACGGGTTCTACGGCCTCATCTGGTCGAAGGCGCTGGGGTACTTCGGGTCGAAGGTGATCAACCACAAGCGGCTCTGCTACAAGGAGCGCGACTACGCCCAGTACGCGAGGCGCCCGGACGGGGAGGCGGGGATCCAGAAGGTCCGGCAGGTCGCTCGCAGGGTCCTCGCCCACCGGGAGGCGGAGGTCTCCTTCCTCGCGGGAGCGCCCTTCGCGCAGCCGTTCCGCGCGACGAGGATGGACGGCGTCGTCCGCATGGCGGTCGCGCAGGCGCTCGGGCACATGCTCGGGGACCGGCTCTACGACGCGATGATCCTGGAGTTCGTCCCGAAGGAGGAGATCCGGGAGCTGTTCCGCAGACCGGTCTCGGCGCCGGGGGCCGCGAGGGAGGCGTACATGGGCCTGGTGAAGCGGCTGCAGTACGTCACGGAGTTCTACCGGAGCCGCTGGGACCGCCTGTAGGCGGAACTCCAACTCGGAACTCCAACTCCAGGATGGGAAGACTGTCCTGGAGCAGTGGGACCTGGCGGCCGCCGCTACGAGGTCGCGAGGGAGCGGCGGACCTCCTCCCAGCGGCGATAGCACGCCGAGGCCGCGGGGATCACGATGGCCGCGAGGACGGCGCCCGCGATCACGTCGATGACGTAGTGGTAGCGCAGGTAGACGGTCGCGAAGACCATCGTCAGGCCCACCGGAAGCAGGAACCAGAACGCGGTGCGATGGAACCGCCACGCGAAGAAGAGGACGATCAGCGTCACCTCGACGTGGCCGCTCGGGAAGCAATCCCGCATGCAGAGCTCGAGCGAGTCAAGCGACTCGCGCAGGCTCTGGGTGAACCAGAGGCCATGGTCCTCGATCCGCGTCGCCTGCGGCACGTAGTAGCGCGGGCCGATCGCGGGGATGAAGAAGTAACCGAGGTACGAGGTGTAGAACCCGATCGTCGCGGCGCCGATCGCCTCCTCGTACTGGTCCACGCGGCGTTTCAGGCAGAGAAGGACGCCGAGGGAGACGGGGATGAAGAAGAAGGACGTGTAGACCCACTGGGACCACTCGACGAGCGGGGGCCAGAGGGCACGTTCGAGCCAGAGGGTCGGGTCCACGCCGAAGAGGAAACGATCCGCCGCCATCAGCGCGTGGTCGTAGTCGCCGCACGTGATGGGCGGACGGACGAGGTAGTAGAGCTCGCGGTACGCCATCGGCGTGAGGGCCGCCGCGTACCAGCAGTGGACCATCTTCCAGAAGAAGGAGGGGAAGCGCGCCGCGGTCCTGGCGATCACGAAGACCAGGCCGATCACGAGGGCGTGGTCGAGGAGGAGGACCTCCCAGAAGCGGATGCTGGGGAGGACGAGGATCACGCCGCCGACGACGGAGACGTAGGCGAGGACGACCAGGTCGATCAAGCTGCAGTGGCGGAGGAGGCGGACCAGCCGCGAGTAGAGCCGTATCCCGGCCAGCGACGGTCCTGGACGACTGAACAAGGACTCCTCCGTACCCGGCGGTCACTCACACGTGAATGGGTGATCTTACGCGCCGGGGGTCCGGAGTCAATCCGGAAGGCTCAAGTCGAGAAGCCTTGGGCCTCTCGTCACCCATCTACTTCATCTTGACCGTGAGCTCCACCCTCTCGCCGTCGCGGATCACGACGACCGCGATGTCCACCCCGGCCTTGGCGCTCGCGACGGCCTCGCGGAATTCGCCCTCGCCGTCGTCCTCGGAGAAGGTCTTCCCGTCGAAGGAGATCACGATGTCCCCCTTCTGCAGCCCGCCCTTCTCCGCCGCGGACCCCTCGACGACGTCCTGGAGCAGGACGCCCGTCGTCCCTTCCTCGATCCCCAGGTCCTTTGCCTGATCGAGGTCGAGCTCGGCCGGCGTCACGCCCAGGCGGGGCTTGCGCCCCATCCCGATCCCGCCGCCCGGGAGCTTCTTGAACTGGATCTCCTCGTCCGTGTTCGCAACCTCCCACAGGCAGCAGGCCGCCATGCGCGAGACGCTCTCGATCTGCTCCTTGGAGATGAGGTCCGAGTGGTCGCTCGCTCGGTGATACTCCTTGTGGAACCCCGTGAAGAAGAAGAGGACCGGCAACCCCTTCTGGTAGAAGGGGTAGTGGTCGCTCCCGCCGAAGACCCCGCCCGTCGGGTAGGTCGCCTTCACCTCCGTCTCCTCCGCCGCCTTCTTCGCGATCGCCTCGAGCTGCGGACTCGTCTTCGCGCCGAGGATCTGCACGGCCTTCGCGGGATTCCGTCCAATCATGTCCATGTTGATCATCGCGATTGTCTTCTCGAGCGGCTTGATCGGGTGCGCGGTGTAGTGGTACGAGCCGAGGAGCCCCTTTTCCTCGCCTGCGAAGGCGATGAAGACCACGCTCCGGGAGGTCTCGAGCCCCGAGAACGCCTGCGCGATCTCCATGAGCCCCGAGGTCCCGCTCGCGTTGTCGTCGGCGCCGTTGTAGACCTCGTCGGTCTTGCTGCCGCCCATCCGGCCGTTCGAGAAGGTCATCTTCCCCTTACCGACGTGGTCGTAGTGCGCGCCGATGACGACGTACTCGTCCTTTCGATCGGTCCCCTCGTGCATCCCGACGACGTTGTACGTCGTGACCTTCTTCGTCCGCCCGATCGTGAAGTGCTGGAAGTACGTCCCGTCGTCGCCGATCGGCGTCAGGCCGTACGACTCGAACTGCTCCGCGATGTAGTCCGCCGCCGCCTCGCAGCCGGGCTGCCCCGACTCGCGCCCCTCGCGCGCGTCGTCCGCGAGCCACGCGTCGTGCGCGAAGGCCTCGTCGGCGCGGATGGACGTGAGGGCCTCGTCGAAGCTCGCCGAGCCCGCCGGCTGGCTCTTCGGCCTGGGCGCCAGCTCCTCGCGGATGGAGCGCAGCAGCTCCTCGCGGAACTGCGTCATCTCCTGGTCGATCCACTCCTGGATCCTCCCCGCGATGCGGTCCTCGCGGGAGGCCGACTCGTCCCCGGCGAAGAGGGCGAGGGAGACGAAGGGCAGGACGAATACCAGCCACGAGCGGCGGATCATGACGGGTCCTCCGTGAGGGAATGGGAACGACGGAATGCCCCAGTGCCGAGAAGACCGGATATACGGGCGGGGGCTCGGACGCGTTGGACACCGGCAGGGAATCCGGCCATAATGCCCCCATGCGCAACCTGCTGACCCTCCTCGTCTTCGTGGCAACCGCGGTCCTGCTGGCGAAGCCAGCTTGCTGGGCGGACGAGCCCGCGGCGAGGGGTCCGTACCTCCAGGACCTCCGCACGGATCGCGTCACCGTCCTCTGGACGACGAAGGACCCCTGCATGGGGCGCGTGCGCTGGGGAGAGGTCGACGCGGAGCCGAAGGAGGTCGGGGAGCCCCTCCCCGCGAGGCGCCACCGCCTCGTCCTCGAGGGGCTCGCGCCGGGGAAGGAGTACGCCTACCGCATCGTCTCCGGGGAGGCGGAGGGCGACGCCCACCGCTTCCGCGCGGCCGTGGAGCCGGGGACGCCGTTCACGTTCGTCGTCTACGGGGACACGAGGTCGAACGGAAAGGTCCACCGCGGTATCTGCGAGGCGATCCGGAAGGAGCGGCCGCTCTTCCTCCTCCACACCGGCGACCTCGTTCCGAACGGAACCAGGTCACGCGTCTGGGACGACTGGTTCGACGAGGCGCGCGATCTCCTCGCAGAGTCGCCGATCTACCCTGCGCTCGGGAACCACGAGCACGACGCGGACGACTACTTCGAGGCATTCGAGCTGCCGGGGAACGAGCGCTGGTACTCTTTCGACGTCGGGGACGCCCACATCCTGGCGCTCGATTCGAACAAGTCGTACCTCGCCTCCGGGCGGCAGCGGGAGTTCCTGACGCGCGACCTGGAGGACCACGCGACGAGCCCGTGGTCCTTCGCGTACTTCCACCACCCGCCCTACTGCACGACCGAGCAGGGGCTGCGGGACCTCGAGGCGTTCCTCCTCCGCGCGACACTTCTCCCGCCTCTCGAGAGGCTCCACGTCACCGCCGTCTTCAACGGGCACAACCACAACTACCAGCACTCCTTCGTGAAGGGGATCCACTACGTCACGACCGCCGGGGGCGGCGCGTCGCTCTACGAGCTGGGGGACGCGGAGTCGTGGACCGTCGCGAGGGCGAAGGCATACCACTACACGAGGGTTGCCGTCTCACGGGAGCGCGTGACCGTGACGGCGATCGACCTCGACGGGAAGACGCTCGAGGAGTTCACAATCGAGCCGGAACAGTAGCGGGCGGCCCGCCGGGTCGCCCCTACTTCGACTCGAGGGTGATCACGCCGTCCCACTCGGGCGGCAGCTCCATCGCCCGGTGCTCCGCGGTCAGCCGGATGTAGACCTTCGCGGGGCCGTCCTCGGGGACGATCTCCAGGACCCGGCGGAACCGCTCCGTGGCCTGCTGCCACTCCCGCTTCTCGAAGGCGGCGAGCCCCTCGTGGAAGGCCTCACACATCCCCTTCTGCTCCTTGGTGAGCTCGCCGGTCCGGGCCAACAGCTCGAGGATTCCGACCGGCGTGTCGCGGCCGACCACTCGGATCCGCCCGAGGCGGCGCACCTCGACGAACTCCTTCGCCCCCTGGTAGGTCGCCTCGGCGATCAGGATCGAGGTCCCGAACGCCTTGTTCGCCCCTTCCATGCGGCTTGCGAGATTGACGTGGTCGCCCATCGCGGTGTAGTCGAACTTCCGCTTCGACCCGAAATTCCCCACGAACACGAGGCCGGTATTCACGCCGATCCGGGTGTGCATGAGGGGGAGGCCCTTCTCCTTGAAACCCTTCTGGATCTCGTGGAGTTTGTGCTGCATGTCGAGGGCCGCGTAGCAAGCGCGGACGGCCTGGTCCGGCTGCGGGATCGGCGCGCCCCAGAACGCCATGATCGCGTCTCCCTCGTACTTGTTCAGGTAGCCGTCGTACGTGTCGATCGGCTGGGACATCTCGTCGAGGTACATGTTGATCAGGTTGCTCACGGTCTCGGCGTCGAGCCGCTCCGACTCCCGCGTAAACCCCGCGACGTCGGAGAAGAGCATCGTCACGATGCGCCGTTCCGCGAAGATCTTCTGCATCTCGGGGTTCTTGAGGAGCATCTCGACGACGGCCGGCGAGACGTACTGCCCCCACAGGGTCTCCACCTGCCTGCGGTCGCGAGCCTCCATGGCCCCCTTGAACGTGGCGATGACCCCCCAGCAGAGCGTGGTCGCCGTGATCGGACCCAGGAAGTCGACCCAGAAGCCGTGCTCCATGAAGGCCCAGAACCCGAGCAGCAGGTAGAGGATTAGGATGCCCAGGGACAGGAGCCCGGCGCGGACGGGGCCGCTCCGGATGGAGACGAGCGTCACGAGGAGGCCGACGAAGACCACGATCCCGGCGTTCGTGAGCGGCCTGGCCCGGCGGAGGAACGCGCGGTTCTCCAGCATGTTGAACAGCGTCGAGTGGAGTGCGACGCCCGGGAACATCGGCTCGAGGGGTGTCGCGACGATGTCCGAGCTGGCGAACTGCGTGCTCCCGACGATGCAGACCTTCCCGACGACCGTCCTCTGAATCTCGGCCTCGAGCGCGTCGGCGTGGAGGAGGCACCGCCCCGCATCCACCAGGGTCGATTCGAGCTCCTTCTGCTTCTCCAGGAGAAAGCGATGGTACGTCCTGCCCTGCGTCCCCGGGTCCAGGCCGGCAATCTCCTCGTCGACCGCCTTTTTCTCGGTCTGGATCGCCTCCACCATGGCCTGCTCGATCTCTTTCACGCGAGCGAGCCCCTTGGCCGGGGAGAGATCGGTCGGCATGGGGTCGAGGACCTCGCCGGTGGCGAAGGCCGCGAGGGACTCCTCCCACCCGTTCATGTCCACGGTGATGTTCCGGCGGGTCACGCACGACTCCAGGATCCGCCCGGCCTCCACCCGGCGGCGCGCGAGCTCGATCACCCGTGCGAACGGGAGGTGCCGTCCGAAGTACCCCTCCTGGTACTTCCCTTCGGCCCAGTTCAGGATGACCCGCCCCTCCTCGTCGAGCGGGATTTCGATGGGGGCGCCGGTCCGGGGTCGCAGGATGATCGTCGGGCCGTCCGCGAACTCCACGCCGTCGAGAGGGACGTCCATCAGGTCCATCGCCACGCGCAGCATGTGCTGCGGGTACCAGACCCCATGCGCCTGCCACACGAGCTTGAGACGCCTGAGCTTCCCGTCGAGCGGGTCCGCCCTCACCGAGACGAACCCCCCGGAGCGGCCGGCGCGCGCCAGCGCGGGGACCGGGGCGAAGACGCGGCGGATCAGGTCCGTCTCGGGGATCGTCGTCCCCGATAGCGAGAGGGCGGCATCCCTGCGCTGCGCTTCGATCCCGCGGACCATCCGGCACGCCTGGCGGACGATGTCCCCCTCGGGCAGGGACATGGTGGTGACCGGCTCCTTCGTCTCCGGGCAGAGCGTCTTCCAGACGGTGTCGTCGGTCGCCTGCGGGTCGGCCCGAAAGAGCTGGATCGCGCGGTCGTAGGCGACCTTCTCCTTGATTGCGTGCAGCGCGGGCGGGATCTCGGAGCGCGAAAGGCCGAGGCGTTCGGCGAGTGACCCCGGGTCGAGGAGAAGGTCCTTCTCCAGGAGCTCGAACACGTGCCGGACGAGGTCGGGGTCGACGAACCACCCTGTCTCGTCCTCGAATGAGCAGGGCAGGAAGACGACCCTGGAGCGCGCGACCGCGGCGGCGAACACGGTGTCGTCGTCGACGCGGGCCTTCTCGATCGCGTCCAGGAGGACCTGGCGCGACGAGGCCACCTCGCGGCCCAGCTCCCGCACGTTCCGCTGGAGGTCCTTCACGCCCTCCGCGTCGACCTTCCCGTCCGCCGCGCGGTCGAGGAAGGCCTGGACGCGCTGTGCGACCTCCTCGGGGAGCTTGTCGACGCCCATCGCCTGGACCTCGAGGACGCCCCGGACGTTCTGTTCGACCAGGATGGGGTCGTAGATGGGCACGACGGGGTCGGGAAACTCGACGTCATAGATGATCGCGTGCGGCCCGAGGGCGGAGAGGGTGGACACGAAGCTCGCCTGGACTTTCCGGCTCCACGGCCATCGCCCGAGAGCGGTGATGCTCTGGTCGTCGATGTCGACGTGGACGAGGCGGCTCGTCCGGGCAATCGGGGCGAGGCCTTCCCGCAGACGGAAGCGGATGTCGAGGAAGAAAAGCTCGAACGTCTGATACTTCTCGACCAGGAACATCGCGAGCACCACGGTCAGCGTGATCGCGAGGCCGATGCCGAGCCCGGCGATGTTCCGGCGGGAGCCTTCGACGTCCCTCCGCCGCGCCGCCCGGACGGTGTGTTTGGTGCTGTCCACGGCGCACATGATACAGGGTGAGGCGCCGTCCGGGGAGTCACATCACTCCTCGGGCGGGGGCGTCTCCTCGCCATGCGGGGGGAGGTCCGACGGGCCCGGAGGCGGGGCCTCGCCGGCGGGGGGGAGCAGGGTGTCCCTCATCTCGTCCAGCTCCTGGTGAAAATGGTCGTGCCGCTCCGCCTCCCGCGTGTCGATCTCGGGCGTCTCCGGGATGTCGGTCTCATGGTGCCACCGCTCGTGCTGGACCTCGAGGTAGGCGTCGACGAACTGCTCGTACGGCGCCTCCGCGAGCTGGTCGCGGAGCGGCTGCACGAATTCCGCGTGGACCATCGCGTGCCTCTCGTCGTACGACACCTCTTCCTGCCCGTCGCTGTGCCACCAGTGCTCCATGTGCCAGGTCATGTGCGCCACGTCGACCAGCGTGCTGCCCAGCATCTCCTGCTCGAGCGCGCCGAGCGCGGCTGCGTCCGCGGCCGCGCGGAGGTCCTCGGCGAAGCGGTCGAACCCCTCGCCGTAGGCGTCGAGGTGGAAGTCGGCGTGGCGCTGCTCCAGCGTCGCCGTGTCCAGCCAGTCCGGATTGTTTTCCCCCGCGTGGTGGGAGTCCTGGTCGATGAGCGGCAGGAGGTAGTCGTCGATGAACGCCCGCGTCCCCATGTCGTGGAGGCGCTGGTGGTTGGCCTCCGAAAAGTCGCCCTCCGCGTCCCACTCGGGCGGCACGTCGATCAGAGGGGTCTGCTGGTACGCGGGCGGATCGTAGCCTTGGCCGCCGTCCGTGTACCCCTGGCCGTCCGGCAGCGAGTTGAGGTACGGCCGCTCCCAGCGCCAGTTGAACTCCTCGCGGTCGCGCGAGAGGTCGGTCTCGAGGTCGCCGACGCCTAGAATGAAGTGGCCGAGGTCGTGGAGCTGCTCCTCCGCGATCCGCGCCGGGTCGTACGCAATGCCCAGGGGCTCGTGCTCCTCCAAGGGCGCCGGGCCGTCCGGGCCGCCGACGGGGTTCGAGGTGGAGGAGAACGTCAGGTTGCTCCCGACGAGGTCGGTGCTCTGGGAGGTCGCGGAGAGCGTCTCCACGTTCGCAGTCTCCTGCTCCGTCGCGCCCTCGGGGGTGAGGTCGGCGAGGTTGTCGCGCGTCGCAAGGTCGTGCGGGGTCTCCCGGTTCGAGTTCGTCGCGCCCCCCTGGGCGACCCCGAGCTGCTGCCCGTTGCGGTAGATCACCTCCGCGAAGTGGTCGTCGACGAAGACGCGGTCGGGGACCTCGTCGCCGTTGGCGATCACGGTCTCCCCGGAGCCTCGGATGGAGGCGGTCATGCGGGGCGTGGAGACCTGGAAGTCGGTCAGGAACTGCTGCTGCTGGACGACGGAGACGCTCGCGATACCGGGGTCGATGTGGACGCGGGCGACGAGCTCGTCCCCCTCCATCGAGAAGGAGTCGATCCGGAAGAGGCTCCCCTCGCGCACGAGGGCGACGCTGTTCGTCCCGAAGGCGAGCCAGACGGAGGCCCCGGCGCCGGTGCAGAACTGGCTGCCCACCGGCACGGCCATCCCCTTGACGGCCGGCCCCCAGGCGGAGTGCGGGTCGTAGCAGACATCGGCCTCGCCGCGAACCTCGCGCACGACGATGTCGAGCGAGGCGCCCTCGGGAAGCGAATCGTCAGCGAGAAGCGGAAGAACCAGGGTGATGACGAGGATTCCGACGCGCATGCCCCCTCCCCTCCGGGGGCGGCCCCCCGGCACGATCGGCCAACCTAAGTTATCGGCCGAATCGCGCGGGGAGTTGCGTCCTACGCGCCGCCGCCGCCCTCCTCGGTGGCGGCGTCGATGTCGTCGAGGAGCTGGTCGAGCGCCTGGTGGAAGTGCTCGTGGGCGTCGAAACCGGTCTCCCCCGGACTGGGGTCGGGGTCATTGCTCACCCCGGTCGCGTCATGCCACGCCTGTTCGGCGCCCGCTGCGAGGACCTGCTTGAACTGGTTGAAGTCCGTGCCCAGGGCGTTCTCGAGAGGCTGAATCGCGTTGGCGAGGAAGTCCTGGCGCTCGAATTCGAACTGTCCGGACGACAGATCGCCGGTGGGGAGCCCCCCGTTCTGGCGGAACCACGACATGTTCACGGAGTCGATGATGGCGTTCCCGAGCGTGTCGGTCTGGACCGGGCCCTCCCGCGCCTCGTCCTGGACGGCGTGCCAGTCGTTCAGGTAGGCGTCGAAGCCGTGGTTCCCCTCGTGGAACACGTCGAGGCGGCGCTGGTGCTCCAGCGGCTCGCTCGACTGCAGGAAAGAGATGTTGTTCTCGAAGTCTTTGAGGATGTCCTGCGCCGAGAAGACGTCCACCCCGGCCGACAGGCCGACCAGGTGGAACGCCTCCAGTTCGACCTGGCGCCGGTCGTGCGACAACTGGAAGTCGGTCACGTCCTCGGGCTCGATGTGGTGCCGGATGTCCGAGAGCCCCACGAAGGCGCCCATCGCATGGAACTCCTGCGACGTCTGGAACCCGGGCCCATGCCCCGTCGCGCCGCGGAAGCCGCGGAGGACGTCCAACAGCCGCTGCGTATAGTGGTTCTCGGCCTCGAAACACGGGTCCTCAGGGTCGGGGTCCCCATCGCAATCCGTCCTGTCCTCGTATGCCTCGATCAGCGATTGCGCGTAGGTCGCCAGGAAGTGGTCGTAGTCCCCCTGCTGGCGGAAGGTGTTCAGCGGATCGAAGGTCTCGTCCTCGAAGTGCTGGCGCTCCTCGTCGTACGAGTTCTGCTCGAGTTCTCCCACCTCCGGCAGCGAGTAGGAGATGATGTAGTACCCCGCGTTCAACATCCCCAGGAGGAGCCGCGCCATCGTGTCCTCGGCGACGGGGGAGTGCGCCTGCTGGTCGGCCAGGGCGAGGATCCCGTCGAGGTCGTTGAAGGAGAAGCCCGACCCGTCGTTGAGGAAGTCGGCGCGGCGCTCGACGAAGAGCTGCGGGTCGGACTGCAGCAGGCCGTCGGGGTCCTCGAGGAAGCGGTCGTCAATGTAGGGGAGGAAGACCTCGTTGGCGAACCTGGGGAACCCGTTGCGGCGGGCGAACTGGAACATCCCCTCCTTCACCTCGCCGTCGATTCCGCCCTGGAAATCGGTATCCGCGTCCCGCGCGAGGTGCTCGAACACGTCCAGGTTGTCGATCGTCGTGAAGAGGAGGGCCCCCTCGGCGCGTGTCGTGATCCCCTGGCGATCCTCCAGGAGCTGCGCGGCCGCGAGGCAATGGCGAAGCTCGACGTAGGCAGCATACGCCGCTTGCAGGTTGGCGTCCTCGCCCCGCCCCTCGTTGATGTCGTCGAGCTTTCCCTGCGCGTCGCCCAGGAGCTCCAGGTTGCCGGTCTCGAGGAAGCCGGCGATGGTCTCGTGCCCGCTGTCCCGCAGGATGGCGAGGTAGCGCTGGATGTCCTCGGGCGAGCAGTGTTCCTGAACGAACTCCTGGAGCCGGTCCAGGTCACCGCCCGCCGGACTGCGGTTCGCCCCGAGCGTGAGGCTCCCGGGGTCGATCGCGAGCGTGTGGGCGATCAGGAGCACGAGCCGTGCGACCTGCTCCGAGGCCGTCGAGCCCTGGGGCGTGACGTCGGTGGTGCTGGTGCGCGTCCGGGTCTCCTCGGGGGAGTCGCTGCCGGAGACCTTGATGGCGCCCGTGGCGATCATCCATTGCTGCAGGTTGGCGAGGATCACCTCCGCGAGGTGCTCGTCGCAGCGCATGGAGTCGAGCATCCCCGCCCCGCCGTTCGACCAGATCGTGTAGGCGGATCCGCGGACGGAGCAGGTCAGGCGCGGCGTCGACACCTGGAAGTCGGTCTGGAACTGCTCGAGCTGCTTCACGGAGACGTGGGCCACGCCGGGGTCGATGAAGGCCTCGGCGACGAGCTCGTCCCCCTTCATCCCGAAGGAGCGGATCTCGAACATCGACGCCTCGGTGACGATGGCGACGCTGTTCGCGCCAAAGGTGACGACCGCCTGGCCGTCCACTCCGGTGCAGAGCTTGGCCCCCGGGGAGAGCTTGAGGCCATTCGTGGGGACGATCCACTTCGTCTTGGGGGCGGTCTGGACCTCGACCTCGCCGCGGACCTCCTGGACGACGATGTCGAGGGAGGCCCCTTCAGGGAGGGGCTGGGCCTCCTGGGCAAAGAGAGAGGTCCCCAGGAGGAGACAGGCGGAGAGGGCGCGCATGGGACCAAGCCTCACAGGGGGCAATCGGGCCGACATTCTCCCGATTCCAACCCCCTCCGGCAAGGTTCGTTGCGCCCCCAGGGCCTATTGGCCCTGGTCGCTCGCGTCGGCCGCCTGGGTCCCGGCGTCGAGGAACTCGTCCAGTGCCCCGTGGAGGGCCTCGTGCGCCTCGAAACCGAACTGACCGTCCGTAACGGGGTGCGGGATGCCCGTCTGGTCGTGCCAGTACTGGTGCAGCACGCCCGCCTTGTCCTGGACGAGCACGTGGACCCCGTCGGAGTCAAGCGTGCCCAGGAGCGGATTGATGACGTTGTGGAGGTCCTGGTGCTCGATGTCGTAGCCGCCGGGGGAGAAGCCGGAGGGACTTGCGGCAATGGCGATGTGGCCTCCCGCGTGCAGGATCCCGAGGAGGGCCTCGCCATACGTCTGCCCGTCGAACCCGCCGGGGGCGCCGTTGCTCGTCTCCGCGGCAAGCTGGTCCATCCTGGCCTGGAAACCGATCTCCCCGACGATGGCTGCGCCCGTGTAGTCCGCGGTCCGCGTGTCGCGATCCCCCTGGGTCAGGCCCGTGTTCAAGGCCATCTCCTCGTTGAACAGCGAGCGGAGCCCGTTCACGGTGAACGTAGCCATGGCGGCCATGCCGTCGCTGTGCGCCGTGTTATGCATCGCCATCAGGTCGCTGTGGTCCTGCTCATGCCGATCGAGGTCGACGCCGTGGAAGGCGTGCTGGTCGAGGTGGAACTCCGCGACCAACGCGTGGAGGAGGGTGTGTTCCACCGGGAAGTTCAGCCCGTGGTTGTCCTGGAGCTGCGTACCGAACGCCGAGCAATCGTAAAGGCGGTGGATCGCCGCGTGCTTGTCCTGGAAGATGGGATCCTCGTTCAACTGGGTGTTGATGCCGTCGAACTCGTCCTGGGCCTGCTGGAAGTGTCCGGGGTCGCCCGTCTGCAGGAAGAAGACGAGCGCGCCGAGCCCGTGTTCGATGAGGAACGCCTCGTCCGCCGCGATCTGGCCCGGGTCGCAGCCCGGGACGGGCGGCTCGCCGTTCGTCGGGTTGTCCCCTCCGGACGGGCTCGCGCTCGTATTGTTGGTGGAGTCGCTGGCAATCGGATCGAGGTTCCCCGCGTTGTTGGCGATCTGGTCCGCGTTCTGCTCGTTGTCCGTGGCCCCGTCGGGCGTTGTGTCGGCCACGTTGTCCTTCAGGTCGAGCTCGTGGTTCGACTCCCGATTCGAATTGGTCCGCTCCCCCGCCGCGAGGTTCCGTCCGTTGGCCCCGACGTGTCCCTCCTCGTTACGGACCACGTCCGGGATCTCGTCGCACTGCGACACGAACCACCCGACCGATCCGCGCACCGAGCAGGTGAGCCTCGGCGTAGAGACCTGGAAGTCGGTGTGGAACTGGGAGAGCTGCTTCACGCTGACCTGCGCGACGCCGGGCTCGAGGTGGATGCCCGCGACGAGCTCCTCCCCGCGCATCTCGAACGTCTGGATGCTGCAGACGGTGCACTCGGAGACGAGCGCGACGCTGTTCGTGCCGAAGGAGACGGCCGCGCCGCTGCCGACGCCCGTGCAGACCTTCGCCCCGGGCGCGAGCTTCATCCCCTTCGTCGCCGCGACCCACTTGTCCTTCGCGGAGACGCGGACGTCGACCTCGCCCTGGAATTCCTGGAGGACGATGTCGAGCGAGGCCCCCTCGGGGAGCGGCTTGGGGTCCTCCGCGAGGAGGCAGAGCGAGACGCAGAGACCGATGAGGAGCGGGAGGCGCATGGCGGACGACCTCCGAGACGGCAGCGACCGGGATTGTCCTCAATCACAACCCGCGGTGCAAGCGTTCCTTGCGACCTCCGCCTCTACTCCCCCCCGTCGGCCGCGGCCTGGTTGGCCTTGTCCGTGAACTCGTCGAGCGCGCCGTCCAGCGCCTCGTGTTGGTCGTACCCCGTCTCCCCCGGCTGTACGTTTTCGGCCACGCCCGTGTCGTTGTGCCAGAACTCATCCAGAAGGTCCGCCTTCCTCCCGATCATCGCCTCGATCCCCTCGGTTGCCAGGGTGTCGAGCAGGTCGTCCACGACGCCCGTGTGGAACTGCTGGTGCTCGGCGTCGTACGCCCCCGGCGAAGGGCCCACGGGCAGATCGACGATCCGCTCGTGGACGCTGGCGTGGAGCATCTGCACGAGCGTCTTCCCGTACAGGTCGGTGTCAAAGCCCTCTCCCGTCGCGGCCTGGTCCGACAGCGCGTGCAGGTCCGCGACCATGGAGTCGAACCCGACGTTGCCGTTGTGGTAGTCGTCGTGCCGCGCGCCGCGGACCTGCTGATCCGTGAGCACATCCAACTGCGTGTGGAAGTCGGTGTGCATTTCCGTCGTCGCCTGGTCGATCGTCGTACGCAGCCCCGCCTCGTGCGCCAGTTCGTGCCAGGCGGCCTCGTCCGCGCCGTCGCCGCCTCCGCCCAGTCCGTCGAAGGCGTGGTCCTCGGCGTGGTTCTCCGCCAGGTAGGCGTGCAGGAGGGAGTGCTCCATCAGGTAGTCGATCCCGCGGTGGTCGTGGAGGATCCCGCCAAACGGGAAGAACCCGTCGAGCAGGAGGATCGCTTCGCGTTTCTGCACGTAGATGGGGTCCGTGTTCTGGTTCATGTTCACATTGTCCCACTGGTCCTGCGCGGCGTTCATCCGCTCGCCGGTCGCCTCGGGTCCCTCGTGCAGGAAGTCCAGCAGATCGCCGAAGTCGTGCTGCTCGAGGAACGCCTCGGCCGCCTCGATCTCCGGCGGCTCGCCTTCGTGGGGTAGTTCCTGCTCGTCCTCGTGATCCCCGCCCGAGGGGCTCGAGTCGGTCTCCCGCGTCGAGTCGCTGGCGATGTCGTCGATGCCGCCGGCGGCCTGTTCGGCGAGCTCTTCCTCCGCCTCCGTCGCCCCGTCGGGCGTCGTGTCGGCGAGGTTCTCCTTCAGGGCGAGCTCGTGGTTCGACTCCCGATTCGAATTGGTCCGCTCCCCCGCCGCGAGGTTCCGTCCGTTGGCCCCGACGTGTCCCTCCTCGTTACGGACCACGTCCGGGATCTCGTCGCACTGCGACACGAACCACCCGACCGATCCACGCACCGAGCAGGTGAGCCTCGGCGTGGAGACCTGAAAATCGGTGTGGAACTGGGCGAGCTGCTTCACGCTGACCTGGGCGACGCCGGGCTCGAGGTGGATGCCCGCGACGAGCTCCTCCCCGCGCATCTCGAACGTCTGGATGCTGCAGACGGTGCACTCGGAGACGAGCGCGACGCTGTTCGTGCCGAAGGAGACGACGGCTCCGCTCTCGATGCCGGTGCAGATCTTCGACCCGACCGGGATCCTCATCCCCGCGACGGCGGGGACCCACTTTTCCTTGGGTCCGGTCCGCACGTCGACCTCCCCCTTGACCTCCTGGACAACGATGACGAGCGAGGCCCCGTCGGGGAGGGGCTGGTCCTGGCAAGGCAGGGCGCCGGCCAGAACGAGGCAGAGGAGCAGCGTGCGCATGGGGAGAACGCACCTAACGGCTGGCGGGAACGGCATTATCGTCGGGACCTCATCGGGGGGCAAGCGTAATGGGCGCCCCACGAGGTCCTATCACGGAATCCGGCGCAATCCTCCGGGGAGGAGGCTACTCGGGGTTGTTCGCGCGCCTGTATTCCATGCCGCGGCGAAGCACGGAGAGGAGCTCCTTGCCGCCGATGTAGCGGTGCTGGCTCGCCTTGCCCATGAGGCCCTTGTGCAGGCACTCACGGTAGGCGTACCGCGTCGTGTTGCCGAGGAGCGTGAGCCAGACCCCGCCCTTGATGTCGAGCGCGCCGACGATGACGTAGGCGAGCTTCCCCTTCGACACCGGCGCGTCGGCGGCGATGTCCCACCCCTCGGGGACGATCCCATGCTCGATCGCGTAGGCGCGGTACTCCTCGAACGTCTTCGCGTCGTTCTGCCCGGTGTGAAGGATGTACCCCGCGCGGAGGACGTCCGCCCAGCAGGCGACGTCCTTCATCTCCAGGTCGCGGTAGTACTGCGTGTCGGCCTGCGCCGCGAGGGCCAGGACCGCGACAAACCCGATTGCCAGCGCCGTCCGCTTCATCGCCGTCCCCTAGAACATGAGCGTGAGCGACAGGAGGAGGAAGTCACGATCCGCGCTCTCGTCGGGGTACGCCTTCCCCGCAAAGAACTTCCCGTAGCGGATCTGCGCCGTGAGGTCCGAGAGCGGGCGCCAGTTCATGTAGACGTCGCCCTCGTGCCCGATGTCGTCGTCGGCGTCCGTCGCGCGGAAGTCGCTGATCCCGCCGTCGTCGTTCGACTTCATGAAGTAGAAGTAGTTCGCGCCGAGCTCGAACTCCTTGAGCGCCGCCGTCTTCTCGAACGGGTGGAAGGCGGCGCCGAGACGAAGCACGTGGATGTTCGAGACGCGCGGGGCGACCGAGTAGCCCGTGAGGACGAACCCGAACGCGTTGAAGGCTGTATCGTCGGTCCCGGCGAGGTTCCCGCCCGTCGTGTCGCTCGGGCGCAGCCGTTCGTCGTCGCCCGACCCGTAGGTCCACTGCATCTCGATGCGGGGGTGACTCCAAGAGTCGGGCAGCCAGCGCACGCCCACGTTCGCCGCGTCGGCGTCGATATCCTCGCGGCTGTTCGTCACGCCCGCGCCGATGTCGGCGAAGCTCTCGCCCCACTGCTTGACCCACTCGGCGTAGTACCCGACCGTGGGGAGGACGGCGCCCCGGACGCCGACGCCGAAGTACTCGGAGTCGTAGTCGAACTCCTGCAGGACCTCGGGCCGCTCCGGCGAGTGATCGCGCTGGACGAGGCCGAAGACGTACGGCGTATGGTTACCGAAGCGGTAGGAGACCTGGCCGCCGTAGAAGTGGCGGTCCATGTTCTCGGCGACCTCGGTGCTCCGGTCGAGGTTCCGCTGCGGGAACTGGGTCCGCGCGGCGAAGCCCATGAAGTCGAGATCCTTCCAGTTTCCGTTGAGGACGACGCCGTCGTTCACCTGCTGGTAGGTCATGCCCGTCCCGAGGTAGATGAACTGGCGGCCGACGGTCGCACCCAGGTGCCACGTGCGCGCGCCGGTGTCGGTGTCCGGACAGGCCAGGGAGTCGATGTGGAGGGTGTAGAAGGCCTGATCGAGGTCGGGGCGCTCCCAGGAGTCCTCGGGCGTGTCGGTCGGCTGGTCCCCCTCGCTCCAGTCCAGGTACTCGGCGCGCATCCTGACGTAGACGTCGTGGATGTCCTTGTACCCGAGCTGCGTCCAGAGGCGGAAGTCGGCGTCGCGGAGGTGGCGTTCGTTCGCATCGACGCCGGCGGCGTCGGGGTCCTCTTCGAAATCGAAGTAGGAGGTCCGGACCCAGCCGCCCCAGTCGAAGTAGACGTCTTGCCAGGTTTCTCCCCGGAAGCGGTCGGCGCGCTCCTTCTCGAGGGCGACGCGGCGCTCCTCTTCCTCGAAGGGCTGGACCTGGGCGTGAAGCGCTGCAGCGGAGAGGAACAGGATTGCGGCGGCGACGAAAACGAGGATCCCGCCCGTGACCATGGACTTGCGGAAACCGCCCTCGGCGGCCTCCAGCGCAGCCGTCGCCTCTAGAATCGAGGGACGGACCGTGCCCACGCTCTCCATTCCACCCTCCTTGTCCCGACAGGGAGGTAGGACTATAGGAGCCCCCCTACCGCCTGTCAAGCGATTGGAGTGTGGCCCCCCCCTGCCCCTGAGATGGTCCTATCCTAGGGATCGGTCGAATCCTGGCGTGACTGGAGCGCAAACTGCGCGGTGGCGCGGCCGTTGCGTTCAGGGCAACGCGGTGGTATCGTATCCGCAGATGGGGGACGGTGCCCCGCCTGGGGTTGCCGTAGGGGTCAAGCCGACCAGCAATCCGGATTGCACTTCGCACACGTTTGTCGCTCCAGGTGCGGGCTCGCAACGAGCACTGTGCCGCTCGCGATGAGGGAGGGATCGCCGAGGAGGATCCATGACCCATTCCATTCGCATCGTCCTGGCCGACGACCATGCGCTGGTGCGCGCGGGGATCCGCGCGCTCCTCGAGCGCCTCGTCGGCGCCAGGGTGGTCGCGGAGGCCTCGGACGGCCTCGAGGCCGTGGACCAGGTCCGCCGCACGCACCCCGACGTGGTCCTCATGGACGTCTCGATGCCCGGGCTGAACGGCCTCGACGCCACGAGCGTCCTTCGGCGGGAATTCCCGGACCTCCCCGTCGTCATCCTCTCGATGCACCGCGAGGACGAGTACGTGGTTCGCGCGATGCGCGCGGGGGCGACCGGATACGTCTTGAAGGACGCCGCCGCGTCGGAGCTTGCCTCCGCGATCCGCGCCGCGGTCCGGGGAGAGACCTGGCTCAGCCCCGGCCTCCCCCGCGAGGTCATCCGGAGGAGGCTGGAATGCCCCCCGGGGCGGGACGAGCCGCTCACGCTGCGGCAGCGGGAGATCCTGCAGCTCCTCGCGGAGGGGGTCGGCGTCAAGGGGGCGGCCCTGCGCCTGCGGATCAGCTCGAAGACGGTCGAGACGCACCGCGAGCGGATCATGGAGCGGCTGCAGATCCACGACCTGCCGGGCCTCGTCCGCTACGCGATGAGCCGCGGGCTCGTGCCGACCTGAGATCCTCTCGGCAACGGCCCGGGGGGGCCGTAGGGGATTTCCTGACTGGCATTTCCACCGGGCCTGTGCACAATTCCCAGCGGTTCCGGTCCCTATCGCGGGCCCAGGTGTGAAGAGGATGACTCGGGTTCTGATAGCCGATCACCACACGTTGGTGAGGGCGGGCATCCGCTCTCTCCTCGAGTTGGTGCCGGGTGTCCTGGTGGTGGGTGAGGCGTTCGACGGCCGCGAGGCCGTTTCGCAGGCGCGCAAGTGCCATCCAGACGTGGTGTTCACAGAGCTGCTCCTCCCCCACTTGAATGGCCTGGACGTCACCACGCGCATCAAGAAGGACTCCCCGGACACGCAGGTCCTGATGCTGACCTCGCTTGGCGGGGAGGAATACGTCTCGCGGGCCATCCAGGCGGGGGCGTCGGGTTACCTGGTCAAGGACGCGGCCGTGGCGGAGCTGGCGCAGGCGATCGACGCCGTGAGGCGGGGGGAGGTCTACCTGAGCCCCGGGATCCCGCGCGGCGTGCTGACCAGGAAGCCGCGGCGCTCCCCGCAGCGCCGCAAGGGCGCCTGGGCCATCACCGAGAGGCAGCGGGAGATCCTGAAATCGCTCGCGGAAGGGCGGAGCTCGAAACAGATCGCGGTCGAGCTGCGCCTCTCGATCAAGACGGTGGAGACGCACCGCATGCGCCTCATGGACCGCCTGGGGATCCACGATGTCCCGGGCCTGGTCCGCTACGCCCTGCGCACCGGCCTCACCAAGCTGTAGCTCGCTATTCCTCGATCACCTTCGCCCCAGGGTCGCTCACGATCCGCCCTTTCACCCTGCAGCGGATCAGCCGAATCGTCGACGTCCCCGCCGCGCGCACCTCGCCGACGACCTCGCAGTCCTCGAGCGTGATCGTCGACTGGTCCCGGGCGACCACGAGGCAGGTAATCGTGCAGTTCTTCGCGTGGATCGACGCGCGGTCCTGCGCGCCGAAGTAGCCGCCCGAGCCGTCGCAGGTGGAGTCGACGATCTCCTCCTTCGCGTCGTGGAAGGCGAGCGTCTCCCCGAAGACGCAGTCCCGGACGCTCACCTGGGCGGAGAGCGCGGGGTAGATCGTCCACGACGTCACGGTGCTCCGCACGAACCTCAGCTCGCGGTCCGGGGCGTGGAGCGAGAGCTCCTCGTGGCGCTCCTTGTTCTTCAGCCCCGCCAGGGCGACGGGCTCGCTCCCCGTGAAGAAGAGCCCCGCGCCGTACACCTCGCTGTCGACGATGCGGCCCTTGCTCGCCGCGTTCGAGACGATGCAGAAGAGGACCTTTTCGCAGTCGTCCACGCTCACGTCGTGACCGGCGCCCGCCTTCCACGAGGTGACCTTCCCGCACGGCGGGAAGCTGGCGTCCCCCTGGAGGTTGGCGCCGAGGAAGAACCAGAGGATGAGGAACTTGCACTCGCGGAAGGCGGCCTTCGCGCCGGGCGAGAGGACGAACTCGTTCAGCCCCGAGGCGCCGGTGCAGGTCACGCGGGCCTTCCCGCCAATCGAGGCGGTCATGCCGCCGATCTGCTCGGTCCACTCGCTCGTGTACTCGGTGCCGTCGGGGACCTCGAGGGCAAGGGGGAACCAGGTGACCTCGAGGACGTGGGAGAGGCGGAGCCGCGCGCCGTCCTTCAGGTCGATGCGGCGCTGGTGGTTGAACTGCTGGGGCTGGACGTAGACGCCTCCGTCGACCTCGACGGAGCCCCCCTCGACGAGGAGGTTTCCCTCGAGGACGAACCTCGGCGCGATGATGCGGAGCGCCCCGCCCTTCTTCACGTGGATGTTGCCGCGGCGGAGCGTGGAGGCCTTCACCTCGACGGGGGAGTCGACGACGAGGTCGCCCTCGACGACGGCGAGGTCGGCGCGGTGGACCTGGAGCTGGTGGATGCGGACCTCGTTGGCGCCCTTGGCCCCCTGCATGAAGCCGACGTCGAAGAGGAGGCAGCCGAAGCCGAGACGCTCGGCCTCGAGTTTGGGCTTCTTCACGGGGGAGTCGTCGGTGAGCTTGAACGCGCTGGCCTGGGCGCGGAGATCGGTCTTCTTGGCCGCGGGGAGCTGGAAGAACTGGATCCACCGAGCGCCGTCGCGGTCGGGGGCGACGAGGGCGAGGGTGACGGCGGTCTTGGACTCGACGGAGAGGCGGACCTCGGTGGCCTCGGTCATGAGGGCGGGGAGGAGGACGGCGGCGAGCTGTGCGCGGTCCTGGCGGAGCACGAGCGCGCCCTGCTCGGCGGCGAGCGTGGCGCCTGGGGGCGGAACTTCGGTGAGGTTGGTGAGGGAGAACCGCCCGACCTCGTCGCACTCGAACGTCTCGACCTCGGCGTTGGCGAGGGAGAGGGCGAGCAGGAGCGCGGCTGGAACAGGGATAGCGTAGCGCATGGTGGACCTCCTCTCGTGGGCACGATGAAGGTACACCACGGGGCGTGTTTCGGGTACGGGGCAAGCACACCACGGCATTGGAGGGGCCCCACGGTCCTTGCCCCCTGGCAACGGTGAATCGCACAATCGGCGCCGGGCGGCGGCGCGAGTTGACGCTCCCGGTTCAGCCTGTCGACGTAGAGGGGCGTCTTCCTGACGCGGTGGACACGCATCCACGGGCCGCGAGCCAGACGGCGCAGGTGGGGGTCTCCGGATTCCGCGAGCCAGGGGAGCCGTCGTCGATCGAAGTCCGGAGGGGGCCCCGGATGAGGACCTGGTGCGCTCATCGACCCTACGCGCTCCCGTGCTCGCCGAAGGTCCGCGCGGCCCGGCAGACCTTCTCGACGCGGCCCTTGCGGAGGGCATGCAGCGGCGAGTCGCCCCCCAGGCGGGTGTTCCGATTCAGGAGGAAGACCGCCTTCATCCACGGGTCGTGGCCCTTGAGCGCCTGGAGTGCCTCCTCCAGCCCCGGAAGGACGCCCTCCCTACTGAACTGCCACGCCGGGCAGGCGTAGCCACGGCGACCGACGGGCAGACCCAGGAGGCGGCCGGCCTTCCGTCGCTTGTCCACCGCCTGGCGCGTCACGCGGAGGAGCTTCGCGGCCTCCGCCACAGGGACCGTGCCACCCTCGGTACCGAGGAGAAGGTCGCGTTCGCGAAGTCCCCGCAGGCGAGCCTCGGAAAGATCGTCGACGGCCGCCTCCACAGGCGGAGGGGCCCATTCGAGCACGCGGAGGAGGACCTCGTAGTCCGAGCGCGCCTGTGCCACCTCGCGAATGCCCTTGGCAGGCATCTCCCCCGCGATGCGAAGAAGGCCTCGCATGCCGCGGGTGAGGATCTCCGTGGTTCCGTGTTCTTCAGCTCGAACAGGTGCGCGCTTCGGAATCGCCATGTTCCCTCGTAGTAGTTGACGAACACACCATCCGTAGTATGCGCCGTTGTTCGTCAACCGGGCAACCATCCCCTGCGGGGCCGCGATCAACACTTCGGTCGCTCACGATCCGCAAACCCGCGTCGTTCAGGGCCGCGATGTCCTGGAAGGGCCGCGTCCGCGAGACGCCGAATCGCCCCGCCAGCGCCCCCGCATGCCAGCCGGCCTCGGTGCGGATGAGATGCAGAATTCCAAGGAGCCTCGCCACGCGAGGTCGCGCCCGCATGGACCCGCGAGGAGACTCGTGCGCTCCGGGGTTCACTTCGTGCGAAGCAGCTCGACGACCTCGGCGGGGTCGTCGACCGGGAGGCCCACCGCGCCGAGGACCTTTCCCTCGGCGTCCAGGAGCACGAGTCCCGGGATCGGGGAGTTCTCGTGGTCCGCGGCGAACTTGTAGGCGTGCGGGCGGCGGATGATCACGCGGACCACCGCCTCCATGGCCTCCAGGGACTCCGGGTCGGCAAACGTCGCGGAGAGCTCACGGCTCTCGAACCGGGTCGATCCTCATCAGGTCTCCGCGCCCGAGAGCCCGACGAGGACCGTCTTTCCCTCGGCCTTCGCAAGGGCAAGCGCGTCCTCGAGCTGACTCGGGCCAGCGAACTGCCACAGGTAGCCCTCCACGGCCGCACTCGAGGCGCCGAGTGTCGCGGTGAGCGTCTCCTCCTTGTGCGTGCCCGCCCGCTTGATGTCGAGCGTCGCGTCCTGCCCCGCCTCCGCGACTCGGAGCGCGTCGTCGAGGTCATCCTGCGAGTACAAGTCGTTGGCGTCCATCCGCAGGAGGATGTCCCCGACGGCCAGCCCTGCCTTCAAGGCCGGGCCCTCCGCCTCGACCGAGGTGACCAGGCGTCCGCACCAGCGCCCCGCGATCGCGCCGAGATGGGCGTCCGCCCCCTCCTGTTTCGTCGGCTGGCGGGTCTCGATTCCGAGGGTCGCTCCGTGCGCCCCGTCGTCGTGGTCCTGCCCGAACGCGGCCACGGAGAGGGCCAGGCACAGCAGGATCGTCTGGGTTTTGACTCGCCGCATGTCGTCCTCCGCCTACCGCTCTTCTTCGGCCGCCTTGCGCTGGTCCTCGGAGAGTTCCAGGATGTGCAGTCGCTCCCCCTCGTCGTTGCGGACCTCGATGCGGTAGTCCTCGTCCACCTTCAGCGTGAATCCGACGTCGTACTTCGCGACGACCGTCCCGACCAGCTCCCCCGCGAAGCCGTGCAGCGCGTCGGGCACCTCGGGCTTCGGCAGCTTCTCGTCGGCAAGGGCGAACGAGGACGACGCCAACAGGACGAGTGCGATTCTCATCGAGATTCCCCCGCTACTTCAACGACCCGCGCTTCTCCCCCCACCAGGCCTGCCATTCGCCGTACTCCGCGAAGGCCTGACCCGTGAGCGTGCACAGCGAGGTCTGCACGGAGGACTCCAGCTCCGTGCGGTGGCTCTCACGCTTCCACTCCGCTTCGGAGAAATCCGAGGTGTCCGCGGGCTTCGCCGCGACCAGCCCCGCCCAGAACCCGAGCATGGCGTCGACGGCCTCGTTGCGGTGTTGCATGCTCGTCGAGATCGACAGGAGCGCCACGCTCGCGTACATGTGGTCCCGCTCCTCGTCCGCCGCCTTCGTCCACCCCCTCGCCACCGCGGAGAGGGCCTTCACGCTCGCGGCGGAGTCGATCCTCCCGAGAGACACGATCACCGCGCGCGCGACCTCGGGCTCGGCGCGGCATGCGTCGAATCCGGCCTGGAGCGCCGGCACGGCCTCCGAGCTGCGGCTGTCCCCCAGCATCTCGGCCGCGCGCCTCCGGACGAGCGGCAGTTCGGCGGGCGTCGTCAGGATCTTCCCGAGGACGTCGATCGCCCGCGCGTCGCCCACCACGCAGGCGAGCGCGTCGAGGGCCCGGGCCTGCTGAACCGCGTCCGGGCAGTCCTTCACGTACCCCCGCTGCCGCTCGAACTCCGCGAGCGCTGTGGGGACCTGCGCGGCGTCGGGCACCGGAGGGGCCGTCGACGCCGGGTCGATCGGCGTCGGGGGCTGCGCGGGGTCGATCGGCGGAGGGGTCGGATCGAAGGGGGGCGGGTCCTCGTGATACTCCGGCGGCGGCTCCTCGACGGGGGGCGTCAGAACCGGCTCCTCGGGCGGAGGGGACGTATACGCCACGGGGGTGGGGACCGGCTTCGGCGGGGGCGCGGGCGGCGTCGGCCCCGGGTTGGAGACGTCCGTCCCGGCGGTCGTCGTACCGGCCGGCTGCGAGGACGTGGTCTTCCAGGCCCAGAAAGCCCCTCCCGCGGCGATGGAGCAGAGCACCAAAGCGGCGACCAGTCCCTTGGCTCCTCCCCCGCTCGGTGGCGGCGCGCTTCCAGTGTCGAGGTACGGCTTGTCCGTGCGGACCTGCACCAGGGAGGAGGCCGCGGGCAGCGTCGCCGTCGCCTTTGAGGAGGCGGAGGGTGCCTGAACGGCCGACAGCGTCGCGGTCGGCCGCGACGTCTGCTGCGGCGCCGGGGACGGCTGGGCGGAGGGCATCGTCGCCGTCGGGCGCGAGCTGCGTTGAGGCGGAGGCGGAGGGAGAGGCGGCGGAGGCGGAGGGGCCTCCCCGTCGCTGTGCGTCGGCACGAGGAACATCGTCTCGCAGTCGGGGCACGTCCCCGCGTTGCCGGCGAGGTTGAGCGACATCGCGAATTTCCGCCCGCACTCCCCGCAGGCGAAGCGGATCTTTGGCGGTTCAGGCTCGGGGGGCTCTTTCACTTCCCAGGGGAGCTCCTCCACGGGCCAGGGGAGCATCTCCTTGGGCTCGGGGGGCTCCTCCTTCGCCGACCTGTCCCCCGAAGCCTCGGCGGAGGGGGAAGCTCCGGAGGACGAGTCCTCCCTGGGCTCGCGGTACGCGACGAACTCGCCAGTGGCGGCGGAGGGCGTCGCGTCTTCCATCGGGGCGCCGGGCTGGGGGATCTCGTAGAGCGTCCCGCACCGCGCGCACTTCCCTTTCCGTCCGGCGAGGTGTTCGGGCGTGAGGAACTTCTTTCCGCACTGGACGCAGTTGAAGGAGATCATGGCGGTCTCGGATCCATCCTTCGGTTGGGAATGTCGATCAGGCTAGCAAGGAGCGCGACGCGACGCAACGTCCGGCTCATGCCTCGTCCCGGGGCGCCTGACCGGGTAGGATGTCCGAAAGACACAGGAGATTCACGCGCATGCCGGACATCGCCCCCGTCGCAGGACCGACGCCGCCGCGACGGAGGTGGCTGAGGCTGCTCCTCAAGCGCGGGCTGCCGGCCCTCGTCGCGCTGTACCTCCTCCTGCTGATCCCCGACCCCGTCCCCGACCCGCCGCGCCTGGCGCCGAGGGACCCGTTCGCATGGAACCAGGACGAGCGGTGGGAGTCCCTCGAGAGGCGCTTTCTCGCGGCCAAGGAGGTGCCGCCCGTCCTGCGGAGGATGGAGGTCCATGACGCGCTCGAGTACGGACGAACCCAGGTTACGCGAATCCGCCGGGGCCCCATGGCGTACGACGACCCCCTGCTCGACGAGGTCGAGGATGGGCTTTTCGCCCTGGCCGCCCGCGTGGCCGCCTCGCCCGAGGACCTCGTGCCCTTCCTCGAGCTTGCAAACGACCTGCGCGCCGCCGTGAAGGAGCAGTCGATCCGCTGGGACCTCGCCTCCCCTGCCGTGAGAGCGCGCCTCTATCGTCTCCTCTACGGTGGAAGGGCCGCAATCGAAGAGGCGATGCTCCAGGCGCCTGCATCGTCCATTCCCGCACTTTCGCTGTGCCGCGACGAGCCCTCCCAGGCCCCGTCCGTCGTGGTCCGCGGCGTCCGCATCCACAGCGGTGACGTCCTCCTCTCTCGCGGCGCAGCCCCTACGTCGGCGCTCATCGCGCGCGGGAACGACTTCCCCGGCAACTTCTCCCACGTCGCGCTCGTCCACGTCGACCCCTCGACGTCCCAGGTCTCTGTCATCGAGGCGCACATCGAGAAGGGCGTCTCGGTCGCGACCATCGACGAGTACCTGCGCGACACCAAGCTCCGCGTGATGGTGCTGCGGCTCCGCGCGGAACTCCCCGCGCTCGTTGCGAAGCCTTCGCTTCCGCACGAGGCCGCCTCACGGGCGCTCGCGGACGCGAGGGCAGGCCACATTCCCTACGACTTCGCGATGAACTGCGAGGACCACGGGAAGCTCTTCTGCTCCGAGGTGGCCTCGGCCGCGTACGAGCAGCACGGCGTCCGCCTCTGGATGGGGATGTCGACCATCTCGTCGCCGGGCCTCTGCGCCTGGCTCGCGTCGTTCGGCGTGGAGAACTTCCTCACGCAGGAGCCCTCGGACCTGGAGTACGACCCGCAGCTCTGCGTGGTCGCCGAGTGGCGGGACCCGGAGGCGCTCCTCCAGGACCACGTCGACAACGCGGTCACCGACGTGTTGCTGGAGGGCGCGGAGCGCGGCGAGCGGATCGGCTACGCGTGGCCGATGCTCCCGTTCGCGCGGGTCCTGAAGGCCGGGAGCTGCGTGCTGAACGTGTTCGGCCGCGTCGGGCCGGTCCCCGAGGGGATGAGCGCCTCCGCGGCGCTCCGGAGCGAGGAGCTGCGCACGGTACACGAGGCGCTCCGCGGGCGGCTCCTCGACCGCGTGGCGGCGTTCCGCGCCGAGCGCGGGTACATGCCGCCCTACTGGGAGCTCGTCCGGCTCGCGCGCGAGGCCCGCAAGTAGCGGCTATTTGTCGACATACTCCGTCCGGTGGAGCTTCCACCACTTCTGCACGGCCGTCGCGGCCGCCTTGCGCTCGGAGGCCGTCCACGCCTTGTCCGTCGGGTGGCCCGCCAGCGTGCGCGGGTCGGCCTTGAGGAGCGCCGCCACGGCCCGCCAGGCGTTGTCGCCGAGCGTCCGCGCGCCGTTGAAGTCGAAGAACCGGCTGGGGCGCTCGTCCGCCAGGAGCGCGATCAGCGCGTCGAGGTCGGCCTTCTCCGGGACGTACGCCGGCATGGGCGCGGTGAACCCCGTGGAGAACGAGAGGGTCCCTTCTTCGTCCCCTCCCCCGCCGCCGGCGACCAGCATGCGAGGCATCCGCTGTCGCGCCTCCCAGCTCGCGAGCCGGGTCGGCAGGTCGGCGCCTTCGGCGGGGCTCACGGGGAGCTTCATGCCCGCCAGGAGCGCATCGATCCGCGCGGCGTACTTCTGCGGGTCTTTGGGATCGAGGGCGGCCTTCGTTGCGGCGGCCGCCGCGTCGAGCGGCAGCATCACGTCCTCCGGCTCCTCGGCCGTCATCTGCGCGCGGCACCAGCGGAAGAGGGCGCGGCGGAGCGCCTCGTGGGGCTTCTCGGAGGCGACCTGCGCGTGCGCCTTCTTCCAGGCGGCCTCCTCGTCCTTGGCGCCCGGATAGGCGTTGGTCGCGTCGAAGGGGGGGTCCGGGGTGGTCCACGGCCGGAGCTGCCAGTAGTTGCGGGCGCGCTGGTCCGCGATCATGAGGCTGAGGGCAGCCGCGTCGCTCCATCCGGCCCGGTGAAGCAGCACCGCGGCCTGCGGCAGGAGGTCCGGTCCGAGCTTGAGGAGCCTCGTGACGGGGATCAGCCTGTCCATCTCGGCCTTGGAGCGCTCGCGCTGCGCGGGGGCGAATCCCTCCAGGAAGCCCGCCGCATCCTTGTCCGTGCTGAACGGGTGGGAGGCCGCGGCCGAGGCGGTCAGCGCGGCGAGGTCGACCTCGGTTGCGTTGGAGGCGTCGACGTCGTCGTCCGGCTTCGGCTCGAACGTATAGGCCAGTGCGATGACCCAGGTCCCGTCGGCGAGCTTGAAGTGCAGGCCGTCGAACTCGTACCCATAGGTCATGTTCGTGGAGCCTGGGCTCGTCATCTGCATGCCCGAGGCGGAGCTCGGGAGCGGGGGCGGCTCCTTGGATGGGTCGAAGTTGGCCTTGACCGACAGCGGGCCGGAGTACACGGTCGCCTTCTCGGCGTCGGGGAACCCGGCAGCCAGCATCGAGGCGATCACGGCCTCGACGTCCTTGCGCTCCGCCTTGGTCAGGAGATCGGCTGGGGCCTCCTCGGCGAACGACGGCCCGCAGGCCGCCGCCAGAACGAAGAAAGCGAGAGCCACGATCCTCATGGGTTCCCCTCCCCTTGATGCCAACCGGACGTCGCGCGTGATGATCGCGCCAGCGCCTCGGCGAATCAACAGGCATCGACCGGCTCGACTAGCGGTGGCGGAGGGCGGACGCTGCGGAGAGCAGCAGGGCGAACACGAGGCAGACCGCGCCGCCGATGCGGATGGAGAGCGGCACGCCGAGGTGGTCGGCGACGTACCCCATCAGGAGCTGCCCCGCCGGGAGCGAGGCGCCGAAGACCAGGGCCCAGACGCCGAGGACGCGGCCGCGCAACTCGTCTGGGACGTCCGCTTGGATGAGCGCGTTCGACGTCGAGAAGAACGTCACCATCCCGAACCCCGAGGCCGCCATGACGACGCCCGCCGCGTACGGGTCGGCCATGAACGACAACGCGACCAGCGTCGCCCCGAACAGGCACTGCATCCGGACGACGAGCTTGCGGCGGTCGAACGTCGTCGACAGCCCCGCGAGCCACAGCGCCCCGATCACCGCCCCTCCCCCGTTCGCGGAGAGCAGGAACCCGTACCCCATCGAGCCCACGCGCAGGTCGTCCTGCGCGAAGGCCGCCATCTGCGAGAGGTACGGGTGGCCGAAGAGCATCGACACGACGAGGAGCGCAATGAGGACCTTGAGCCCGGGGGCCCGCGCGACGTAGCGAAAGCCCTCCACGAGCCTCCGGAAGAACCCCTCCTCCGGTGGCGCCTTCGCCTCGGACGGGAGGCGCATGGCGAGGAGGACCGCGAAGACCGCGAGGAAGCTCGCCGCGTCGACGAGGAAGCACCACGCGGTCCCCCACGCCAGGATCACGAACCCCGCCGCCCCGGGCCCGAGGACCCGGGAGATATTGAAGAGGAAGGTGTTGAGCGAGATCGCGTTGAGGAGGGACTCCTTCCCGACCATCTCGACGAGGAACGCCTGGCGGACGGGCATCTCGATCGCGAAGACGCACCCCGAGAGGGCCGCGAGGGAGATGACCTGCCAGACCTGGACCCGCTCATCGAACACGAGGGCGGCCAGGACCAGCGAGATGAGGGCGTTCAGGAGCGACGCCATCGCGAGGATCCGCCGCTTCGGCATGCGGTCGGCCAGGACCCCTCCAAGGGGCGCGAGGAAGGCGACGGGGAGCATCGACACGGCCGCGGTCAGCCCGAGGAGCTTCTTCGACCCGGTGAGCTGGTAGACGAGCCACGCCTCCGCGGCGCTGGCCATCCAGGAGCCCGCGAGCGACACCCCCTGCCCCAGGAAGAAGAGGCGGAAGTTCGGCCTGGAGAGTGACGCGAACGTCCTCCTCGTCCAATCGGCGCGGGGGGCCTGGGCTTGCGTCTCGGGGTTCGTGGGGTCCACGGTGTCTCCGGAATCGGGCCAGGAGGATACCAGTCCGGAGCGACCAGGCCGAGCATCCGTCGTCTCCGGCGACATTGACCCGGGCCGGCGAGGCGAATAGCATCGAGGCCACGGAGGCCCCCATGCCGTCCCGCCTGACGCTCGCGTCGTGTCTCGCCTGTGCGCTCGCACTCCTCGCGGAAGAGGGCGCGGTCGACCGCAACGGCGACCCGCTCCCGCGCGGGGCGGTCGTACGGATGGGGTCGACGCGGCTCCGCCACTTCGACGAGCCGCGCGGAAACGTCTTCTCCCCCGACGGGAAGCTCCTGGCCTCGGGCGGGGGAGACGACTTCGTGCGGATCTGGGACCCGACCACCGGCAAAGAGGTCGCCTCGCTGCCCGGCAGCGGGGAGGGCACCATGGACGTCGTCTTCAGCCCGGATGGCGCCCGCCTCTTCACGGCCGGCGTCGACAAGCGTCTCCGCATCTGGGACGTCGCGACCTGGAAGGACCCTCGGACCATCATCCCGGGGACGGACTCCCTCGAGGCCCTTTCCGTTTCGCCCGACGGAAGCCTCGTCGCTGCGGCAATGGGTCGGGGCGCCATCTGTTTTTGGGAGGTCGAGTCCGGCAGCGAGCTGCCCGAGCTCGTGATCCACTCGCAATCCGCTAATTCGGTGGCGTTCCGCCCGGACGGCGGGGCGTTCATCTCGACGGGCGGGGATAACCGCGTGGCCCTTCATGACTTCCTCGCCGCCAGGGTCGTTTGGAGGTCGAAGGGAGCCGGCCAGCAGGCCGTCTTCTCGCCCGACGGCGCCCTTGTCTATTGCTGCGGTCTGGGGGGCCCGGTGTACATCGTCGATGCAAAGACGGGGAAGCGCGACCGGGCGCTTCGTGCGCCCCAGACCAGGGCCTCGAGCTTCGCCGTCAGTCGGGACGGGAAGACGCTGGCGATCAGCGAGTACCTGACCGGCGACGTCGTCCTGTGGGACCTCGACCGGAGGGAGGAGGTCAGGCGATTTCCCGCGGGTCCCACCCAGATGCCCGGGAGTCTCCTCTTGCCCGGGATGTCCTTCTCCCCGGACGGGAAGCTCCTCGCGACCGGGGACATGCTCGGCAGACTCCGCATCTGGGACGTTGCGACCGGGCACGACACGCTGCCCCAACCGGGCCACGCGGGCGCAGTCAACGACCTGGCCTTCGCGAGCGACGGCCTTACGCTCGTCACGGGTGGGGATGATGGGTCCGTACGCGAATGGGATGCGGTCACGGGCGAGGAGCTGCGGACCGCCGACGGCCATGGGGTCGGAAAGAGCGCGCTGGAGCGGGAGGACGCCGCCCGCGGGGAGGGCCTGGCCGTGATCCGACAGCCTCCCCGTAGAGACATCTCGGTGTGGCTCGTCTCGCCCGATGGCGGATCGGCCGTGTCCATGTGGGGAGAGTGCACCTTCTTCTGGAGGACCCTCCACCCCGAGGAGGGCTTCCGGCTCCCCTGGTCCGGGGGCGGAGCCTTTTCCCCCGACGGGCGGACCCTGGCGCTCCTGCGCGGCTGGGACCGGCCGGCGTTGTACGACACCTCCACCGGGGAGCTCCTGCGCGAGATGAGTGCGGACCCGTCGGGAGGGCAGGATTCCTACCACGCGCTCGAGTTCTCGCCGGACGGCGCCACGCTGGCGGGGGCCGGTGCCGAGGGTGTGCGCCTGTGGGACATGGCCTCCGGCCGTATCCTGCAGACCGTTCCGACCATGAAGCCGCTCGGCTGCAGCGTCGCATTCTCCCACAGAGGTCGCCTGCTGGCTGGAGTGGTCGAGAACCGAGTCCTGATATGTGAGGTCGCCACGGGCCGGGTGGTCCTCGACCTGGACATGGGACGGACGTCGTCCGTGGCGCTGGCCTTCTCCCCGGATGACCGTCTCCTCGCATCGCTGGGCATGTGGGCCAGCCGCGCGGTTGTATGGGAGGTCGCCACGGGGGCGGAGGTGTGCCGTCTCGTGGGACATCGCGCCCAGGTCAACCACCTCGCGTTCGCGCCGCACGGGCTCCGCCTGGCCACGGGGAGCGTGGACGGTACGGCGCTGGTGTGGGACGTGTGGCGCTTCCTCGAGGCGTCCGAAACTCCCAACTCGATCAACGGGCTTTGGGAGCGTCTGGCCCTCACGGACGGTGCGGCCGCGTGGGCGGCCTCGGCCGCGATGACCCGCCGGGCCGGGGAGTCGGTTCCGTTCCTCGCGGAGCGACTCGCGCCCGTCTCCGCCGACCCCGAGCGGGTCCGCGGACTCGTAGCGGAGCTGAGCTCCGAGGAGCCCTCGACGCGCGAGTCGGCACGACAGGAGCTGCTCCGGGTCCGCATCGACGCCGCGGAGGTCCTGCGCAAGGAGCTCGCGCACGCGCCCCCGGAGGCAGCCAAGGCAATCCGCGCCATTCTGGACACCCCCTTCCTCTCGCTCCCGCTGCCGTCGGGCGAGACGCTCCGGACCCTGCGGGGCATCGCGGTCTTCGAGGAGGTCGGCTCGCTCGAATCTCGCAAGGCGCTCACAGCGCTCGCCGGCGGCGCGCCCCAGGCCGCGGAGACGCGCGCCGCTCGGGCCGCCCTCTCGCGGATGGACAAGCGGCCCCAGCGCACGCCCCGGTAGCCTTCGGACCCCTGCGGGGAATTCCGGAAATTCCCTGGACATATTGACGCACCGCGTTATGCTTCCGTGTGGGGTGAGCCGAAGGAGGATCTCGATGTCCGCCAACGGTCGCTCTGTCGCCGTCGTCCGCGGTGTGCGCACCCCCTTCACGAGGGCCGGCACCTTCTACCGCGACCTCACCCCCGTCGAGCTCGCGCGCCTCACGCTCGTCGAGCTGCTGCAGCGCACGGAGCTCCCCCCCGCCGACGTCGACCACGTCGTCCTGGGGAACGTCATCCCGAGCATCCACGCGCCCAACGTCGCCCGTGAGGCGGCCCTCGGCGCGGGCGTCTCGCCGCGCACCCCCGCGTTCACCGTGAACCGTGCGTGCGCCTCGTCGATCCAGTCGATCACGAGCTGCGCGGAGGCGATCCTCTCCGGCCACGCCGACGTCGCCATCGCCGGCGGCGTCGAGTTCATGTCCGACGTCCCGATCCTCTGGAACCGCCCGGCGCGCAAGCTCCTCATCGGCCTCTCCAAGGCCAAGGGGCTCGGCGCGAAGCTCGGGACGTTCCTCAAGGTCCGCCCGAAGCACTTCGTCCCCGAGGCCCCCGCGATTGCGGAGTTCTCCACCGGCCTCACGATGGGCCAGGCGTGCGAGAAGATGGCGAAGGAGAACCACATCTCGCGGGAGGCGCAGGACGAGCTGTCCTACAAGAGCCACATCAACGCCGCGAAGGCGACCGACGACGGCCGCATGGCCGAGGAGATGTTCCACGTCCTCGCGCCGCCGCGGTACGAAGAGGTCGCCGTCGAGGACAACGGGATCCGCCGCGACACGACGATCGAGTCGCTCGCGAAGCTGAACCCCGTCTTCGACCGACGCTACGGCACGATCACGGCGGGGAACGCCTCGGGCCTCACCGACGGGGCCTCCGCGGTGGTCCTGATGGCCGAGGACAAGGCCCGCGCCGAGGGGCGCGTCCCGCTCGGCGTGATCCGCTCCTGGGCGTACGCGGCGATCGACCCGCGAGACCAGCTCCTCCTCGGGCCGGCCTACGCGGTTCCGGACGCCCTCGAGCGCGCGGGGCTGACGCTCAAGGACATGGACCTCGTCGAGATGCACGAGGCCTTCGCGGCGCAGGTCCTCTCGACGACGCAGGCGCTGGCGAGCCGCGCGTTCGCGGTGGAGAAGCTGGGAAGGGACGAGCCGGTCGGTGAGGTGGACCCGGCGAAGCTGAACACGCGCGGGGGGTCGATCGCGATCGGCCACCCGTTCGGCGCAACGGGGGCGAGGCTGGTCATGAGCACGCTCCTTGAGCTGAAGCGTCTGGGCAAGCAGTTCGGGCTCGTCACGGTCTGCGCAGCGGGCGGCATGGGTGTCGCCATGGTCCTGGAACGCGTATAGATGCCGTAACCCCGAGGAGTCGCGCCCGTGAGGGCGCGAGCGAGCCGAGGGGCCTCAGCCCCGAGGCGAGCCCCCGCCCCGAATACGGAAACCTGGAGAACGGGAGAACCATGGAACAGACCCTGGAGAAACAGGAACAGGCCAGCCCCTTCACGTTCGAGGTCGACGCCGAGGGAATCGGCGTCCTCACCTTCACGTGCCCGGGCTCGAAGCCGAACACGCTGTCCGTCTCCCTCTTCGAGAGCCTCCCCGGGCTCCTGGAGAAGGTCACGAAGACGCCAAACCTCCGCGCCGTCGTGTTCCGCAGTGGCAAGCCCGATATGTTCATCGCCGGCGCCGACCTCGAGGACCTCGGGAAGCTCCCGTCGGCCGCCGAGGCGACGCGCCTCTCGAGCGAGGCCCACAAGGTCATGGCCCGCTTCGAAGACATGCACGTCCCGATCGTCTGCGCCATCCACGGCATGTGCATGGGCGGAGGCACCGAGCTCGCCCTGGCCTGCCACTACCGGATCGCCACCGACGACCCGAAGACCGTGATCGCCCTCCCCGAGGTCAAGCTCGGCCTCCTCCCCGGCGCCGGCGGCTGCCAGCGCCTCCCGAGGCTCGTGGGGCTCCTCAACGCCCTCGACATGATCCTCCCGGGCAAGAACATCTACCCGAAGAAGGCCCTCCAGATCGGCCTTGTCGACGAGGTCTGTCCGAACGCGATCCTCCTCGACGTCGCCAAGAAGGCGGCCACGAAGCTCGCGGAGGGGCGCATCCCGCGGAAGCGCGCGCCGAAGACGGGCTTCCTGAAGCGGCTCCTCTTCGAGGGAAATTCGGTCGGCCGCAACTACGTCTTCAAGAAGGCCGCGCAGGGCGTCCTGGAGCAGACTAAAGGCTGCTATCCCGCCCCCTTGAAGGCCCTCGAGGCGATCCGCGCCGCGGTCGAGCTGCCCGTCGCCGACGGGTACCGGCGCGAGGCCGAGCTCTTCGGCGAGGTCGCCTCGAGCGACATCGCGAAGGGGCTCATCGGCCTGTTCTTCGCCATGCGCGAGGCGAACAAGGAGAAGGGCGCGGACGTCACCCCTCGCGCGGTGCGCAAGATCGGCGTCCTCGGCGCGGGCTTCATGGGGAGCGGCATCGCCCAGGTCGCCGCGGACAAGGGGTACGTCGTGCGGTTCAAGGACCGCGACGACGCCTCCCTCGGGAAGGGCCTCAAGTCGGTCCACGAGTACTTCACCGGCCAGGAGCGGACGCTCGGCCGCCACGAGGCGACTCGTCGCCGCCAGCAGGTGAGCGGCGGGACGACCTTCGAAGGGTGGCGCACGGTCGACTTCGTGATCGAAGCTGTCTTCGAGGACCTGGCCCTCAAACACAAGGTCCTCGCGGAGTTCGAGGCCTCCACGCGCGACGACGCCATCTTCGCGTCGAACACCTCATCTCTCCCGATCACCGACATCGCCGCCCACGCGAAGCGGCCCGAGAACGTCGTCGGGATGCACTTCTTCTCCCCCGTGCCGAAGATGCCGCTGATCGAGGTGATCAAGGCGAAGCAGACCGGCGACCAGGCCCTTGCGATGACCGTCGAGGTCTCGAAGAGGTTCGGCAAGACCGTGATCGTCGTGAACGACGGCGTGGGCTTCTACACCTCTCGCATCCTGGGCCCGTACATGAACGAGGCGGGACGGATGCTGAACGAGGGGATGGCGATCGACGCCCTCGACCACGCGCTGGAGCAGTTCGGCTTCCCGGTCGGCCCGATCATCCTCATGGACGAGGTCGGGATCGACATCGCGGCGCACGTGGGGAAGATCCTGGGGAACGCCTTCGGCGAGCGGATGGCGGGCTCCGAGATGGTGCAGAAGATGGTCGACGCGGGGCGCCTCGGGCGGAAGAGCCAGAAGGGGTTCTACCTCTACAAGAAGGGAAAGAAGCTCGGACCCGACCCGACGGTGTACGCGCTGATGCCCGGCGGGGCGGAGAGGAAGCCGATCCCGGCGGAGGAGGCCGCGGACCGACTCGGGTACGCGATGGCCAACGAGGCGGCGCGCTGCCTGGAGGAGGGGATCCTGCGCTCGGCGAACGACGGGGACGTGGGGGCGGTGCTGGGGCTGGGGTTCCCGCCGTTCCGGGGAGGCCCGTTCCGCTGGATGGACAAGGTCGGGCTGTCCGCCGTCGTCGGGAAGATGGAGGCGCTGGCGGCGAAGCACGGGGCGCGCTTCATGCCGGCGCAGATCCTGGTGGACATGGCGAAGGGTGGACGGAGATTCCACGGGTAACAGACCGCCGATTCCATTCGAGAGGCCTCCGATGCAGACTGAGACGATGACCACTCCCGCCGGCGTCGCCCAGGGCAACTTCTGGACCGACAACGTCGATCTCCAGTTCTACCTGAAGAAGGCGATCGACTGGGCGGCGTTCGTCCCCGACCTCGAGAGCGGCTTCAAGGAGGAGGGCGGCTTCGCCAACCTCCAGGAGGCCCTCGACATGTACGAGGAGACCCTCAAGCTCGTCGGCGACTTCTCCGGCAACGAGGTCGCCGCGCGGGCGCGCGAGGTCGACTCCGCCCAGGTGAAGTTCGAGGACGGCGAGGCGATCCTCTCGCCCGGGATGATCGAGAACCTCGAGAAGGCCAGGCAGCTCGGCGTGGTCGCCCCCGACATGCCGCGCTCCGCGGGCGGCTGGAACTTCCCGCTGGCCATCACCGGCATGGCCGTCGAGATGATCTCCCGCGCCTGCCCGGCGACGATGGTCCAGTTCGGCTTCTGGGAGGCCCCCGCGCGGCTGATCCACATCTTCGGGACCGAGTTCCTCAAGAAGTCCTTCCTCGAGAAGCTCTGCAAGGGCGAGCTGTCGGGCTCGGTGTGCATCACGGAGAGCGACGCGGGCAGCGACGTCGGGATGATCAAGTGCGTCGCGGTCCGGAAGGGCGACGCCTGGAGCGTCACGGGCCGCAAGCAGTTCATCTCGAACGGCGGCGGCGAGGTCGCGATCGTCGTGGTCCGCACGGACCCGAAGTCGAACGGCCTGAACGGACTGTCCCTGATGGTCGTCCCACGGCACATCGAGAGGGACGGCAAGCGGGTCCGGAACTTCGAGATCGCGCGCGTCGAGCACAAGCTCTGCATCCGCGGCAGCGCGACGTGCGAGCTGGCGTTCGAGGACTCCGTCGGGTACCTGCTCGGCGAGGAGGGGAAGGGGTTCGACCACGTCCTCCACTTCATGAACGAGGGGCGGACGGCCGTCGGGATCCAGTGCCTGGGCGTGATGGAGGCCTCCTACCGCACGGCGCTGCGCTTCGCGCGCGACCGGGTGACGATGGGGAAGCCGATCTGGAGGCACGAGCTCGTCGCCGACATGCTCGCGGAGATGGAGACGGAGGCCCTGGCGCTCCGCGCGGCGCTCATGAAGGCGTACGAGTGCCAGGACAAGGTCCTGGCAATCGAGAAGAAGCTCGCGAAGACGGCGAAGGAATCGGCGGAGGCGCACGATCTCGAGAGGAAGAAGAAGACGCTCGAGCGGTACATCCGGGTCCTGACGCCGCTCGTGAAGTTCTACGGCGCGGAGCGGTGCATCGACGCGGCGCGCAAGGGCCTCCAGGTGCATGGCGGCTACGGCGTGATCGTGGACTACGATGCGGAGCGGTTCCACCGCGATGCGCCGATCTTCGCGCTCTACGAGGGGACCTCCCAGATCCAGAGCCTGATGGCGCTCAAGGACACCTTGAAGGCGGTCATGGCGGCGCCGAAGCCGTTCTTCAAGGACATGATCGCGACGTGGTGGAAGAAGCGGTTCGCGGGCGACCCGCTCGACCGGATGCTGGCGGAGGCGGAGTACCTCTGGAGGCGCTCGGTGGCACACGTGGTGCTCGCGATCCGTCGCGACCTGTCGAAGGTGACGGGCGCGCCGGGGATGGGGATGAAGGAGAAGTTCGCGGTCCTCATGGAGGCGCGCGACGGCTTCAACGCCCTGAACCTCGCGTTCCTGCGCGCGGAGCGGCTCTGCTGGCTCGCCTCGATCGCGGTCTTCGGCCGCATCCTCGTCGAGCAGTCGCGGAAGTTCCCCGAGCGCAGGGTGATCGCGGAGCGCTACCTGACGCGCCGCCTCCCCGAGGCGCGGATGCAAGCCGACGTCGTCCGCGGCAAGGACCGCACCACGCTCGACTGGATCAAGCAGCAGCAGGCGTAGTCGAACCCCCGGAGTCCTCGCGGAAACGAGGGCGATGCTGACGATCCTCGGCGGCGGACCGGCAGGTCTGGCAGTCGGCTACTACGCCCGCAAACGGGCGTTGCCGTTCAGGATCCTCGAAGCAGGCGACGAGGTGGGGGGGAACTGCCGGACGATCGAACGCGGGCCCTTCCGGTTCGACACGGGGGCCCACCGGTTCCACGACAAGGATCCGGAATCGACGGCCGAAGTGAGAGCGCTCCTGGGGGACGATCTGCTCGCGTTCGACGCGCCGAGCCAGATCCTGTACCAGGGGACGTTCGTGGATTTCCCGCTTTCGCCGATGACCGTGATGCAGGCGCTGGGACCATGGAATTCGCTCGTCGCTTCCATCGAGTTCGTACTCGCGAGACTCCAGAGGACGGGTCCTTTCCCGAGTTTCGAGGAAATGGCCTTCCACCAGTACGGAAGGACGATCGCGACGGACTTTCTCCTGGGCTACTCCCGCAAGCTGTGGGGAGTGTCGACACGCAAGCTTGTTTCCGAGGTGGGCGGCGGACGCCTCACCGGGTTGGAACTCTGGACGCTCCTCGGAAGGGCGCTCCCAGGCATGGCGCGGGAAGCGAACCACCAGGATGGGGTCTTCTACTATCCGCGCAGGGGGATCGGCGTGATCCCCCGGCGGCTCGCGGAGGCCTGCGGAGCGGAGCGAATCACCACACGCTCTCGGATCACGAGGGTGATTCACCGTGACGACCGCATCGCCGAGATTGAGGTCAACGATCGCGAACGTCACTCGGTGGACCGCGTTGTGAGCACGCTGCCGCTCGGCGCGCTGATCCAGCTCCTGGAGCCGAAAGCGCCCGAGCCGATCCTGGAACGGGCGCGCAGCCTTCGGTTTCGACACCTTGTGCTGGTCGTCCTGTTCCTGAATCGGGAGAGCGTCACCCGGAACGCGTCGCTGTACTTTCCCGATCCCGGGACTCCGTTCACCCGGGTGTACGAGCCGAAGAACCGCAGCGCGTGGATGTCGCCGGAGCATCAGACTTCGCTCTGCATCGAGATTCCGTGCGACATGGAGGATCCGCTGTGGGCGGCGGATGGCGAGGCCCTGGCTGCGCTGGCGCTCGGGCACCTCGAGAGATACGGGCTGGTCAGGCACGAGGAGGTCCTGGAATCGAGCGTCCACCGGATGCGGTTTGCATATCCCGTGATCGAGATGGACAGCGCGGCCGCGGCCGCCGAGCTCCTGGAGTACCTGGTCCGTTTCGCGAACCTCAGAAGCGTCGGACGGAACGGGACGTTTACGTACAGCTCCCTCCACGACATGCTAAGGACCGGAAGGAAGCTGGTGGAGCAACTCCAGAAGGAATGAGCAGGGGCCCCGGGCCGAGACTGCGCTCGCCACGGGGCCCCTGCCTGCTGGATGAGGAAGATTACCTGGGCCGTCCTAGTGTCCCGTCAACCGCTATTCCGGCAGGTGGAGTCGCGCGCGTAAGCGCGCGGTGGATCACGCCCGTAAGGGCGTGCGGCCGCGGGATCACGCCCTTATGGGCGTGATCCACCGCGC